>Ga0209573_1001287_pt1 | contig 40422 bp, 37 predicted proteins | sample TNRBio252014_DNA_FD_185870 | JGI IMG/M metagenome (GOLD analysis project Ga0209573, IMG submission 185870) | Wastewater treatment Type I Accumulibacter community from EBPR Bioreactor in Madison, WI, USA - TNR Reactor_6/25/2014_ DNA (SPAdes)... | ecosystem: Engineered > Bioreactor > EBPR >...
CCCTGAACCTGGTCGCTGGGAATGGGCGGCGCGTTGACATTGAAGAGCAAATTGGGCGGCAGGCCGTTGGCCAGGATCAACCGCGCCAGACGAGCCACCACGTCGGTGACTGCCTGGAAGTCGGACCACTCGCGCGCATCCAGCGAGACCGCGATAGCCGGAATACCGCCCACCACGGCCTCCATCGCGCCGGCCACCGTGCCGCTGTAGGTGATGTCGTGGCCCAGATTGCCGCCCTGGTTGATGCCGGAGACCACCAGGTCGGGCAGATCGGGGATCGCGCCCAGCAGCGCCAAGCCGACGCAGTCCGAGGGCGCGCCGTTGGTGGTATAGGCCGGCGAGCCGTCGGCCAGCGTAACCTGGTTGATGCGCAGCGGCTTGTGCATGGTCTTGCTGTGGCCGGCTGCGCTCCAGTTGCGGTCGGGCGCAAAGACCGTCACCTGGCCCAGCGAGTCCAGCGCCTGTTTCAGCGCCAGCAGACCGGGCGAATGCACGCCGTCGTCGTTGGTGATCAGAATGTGTGCAGGCATGGCGTCAGACAAAGTAAACCCCCAGCGCCAGACAGATGGCGGCCCGGGTAGCAGGCGAGCCTGACGCATGGGGTGATCGACAGGGCCGTCGTCGGTCATTGTAACGCAGCGGGGACGATTCGGCAAAACAGGGGGCTTCGTTGCCGGTTTGTAGGGAAGTGTGGTAAACTATGCCATGCCCCTCATCCTCCCCCTCGACTCCCCCGACGCCACCCTGTCCAACGCCGGCGGCAAGGCGATGAACCTGGCCCGCCTGGCCCGCGCCGGCCTGCCTGTGCCGCCTGGCTTCATCATCGCCACCGACGCCTACCAGGCTTTCGTTGCGGCCAATGACCTGGCCCCAATGATCACTAGTCAATTGTCAACGGCCGATGGTCAATTGGGAATCGACGCTGCGCCCACGGCGATCCGCTCCCAATTCGCGGCTGCTCCGGTCCCCACAGACCTGGCCGCCCAGATCCTCGCATCCTATCACGCCCTCCGCCATTCATCGTTCATCGTTCATCGTTCATCGTTTCCCCCCGTCGCCGTCCGCTCATCCGCCACAGCAGAAGATCTCCCCGACCTCAGCTTCGCCGGCCAGCAGGACACGCTGCTCAACGTCGTGGGCGACCAGGCGCTTCTGCAGGCCGTCGTCACGTGCTGGAGCAGCCTGTGGACCGCGCGCGCCATCGCCTACCGCCAGCGCAACGGCATTTCCCACGACGGCGTAGCGCTGGCCGTGGTGGTGCAGGCCATGGTCGAGAGCGAGACATCGGGCGTGCTCTTCACCGCCAACCCGCTGACCGGCCGGCGCAGCGAGGCGGTGATCGACGCCACGCCGGGATTGGGCGAGGCGCTGGTCAGCGGCCAGGTGGAGCCGGACCAATACATGGTGGACGCGGCGGCGGGCCGAATCGTCCAGAAGCGGCTGGGCGCCAAGGCGCTGGCCATTCGCGGCGCGGCTGGCGGCGGCGTGACCACTGTCCAGCAGGATGCCGCCGGCCTGCAGGCGCTGCCCGATGCGACGATCCTGGAGCTGGCCCGGCTGGGCAAGCGGATCGAGCAGGAACTCTACGCCGGCCAGCCGCAAGACATCGAATGGGCCTGGGCCGGCGGCCGGTTGTACCTGCTCCAGTCGCGCGCCATCACCTCGCTCTATCCCCTGCCTGCGGGGATGCCGGCCGAGCCGCTTCAGGTGCTGTTCTCGCTCAACCACGTGCAGGGCATGCTGGATCCCTTCACGCCGCTGGGGCAGGACGCGCTCATCCGCGCGCTGGTGGCCCTGGCCACGATCTTTGGGCGTCGCTTCACCCCCCAGACCCAGCGCGAGCTGGCGGCGGCAGGCGAACGGCTGTATCTCAACATCACCCCGGCGCTGCGCCACGCCCAAGCGCGCAGCCTGGTGCGCGGCATCCTGGGCGCGATCGAGCCGGGCGCTGGACAGGCTGTGGCCGGCGTGCTAGATGACCCGCGCCTGGCCGTGGAGAGCAGCGGCTTCAGCCCGCAGACCGCCGCCAGCCTGGCGCGGCTTCTGGCTATCGTGGGCCGGCGTGTAGCTGCGACCATGCGCCAGCCTGCTGCCCGTCGCGCGGCCGCCCTGCACCTGATTGACGACTTCATTGCCGAGATGGAGGAACGCAGCCGGCGAGCCCGCACTCTGGCCGAGCGCCTGGCCTTGTGGCAAGAGATCTACGATGAATTTGCCAGCCGCATCTCGCGGCAGCTTTTCCCGCCCATCGCGGCCGGCATCGGCAGCTTCTATCAACTGCGCCGCCTGGCCGTGCGCGCCACCGGCAGTGACCAGTTGGCGCTGGAGGCAGCGCGCGGCTTGCCTGGCAACGTCACCACGGAGATGGACCTGGTACTGTGGACGGTGGCGCAGGTCATCCAGGCTGACCCGGAGTCGGCGGCGCGCTTCGCGGCCGAAGACGCGTCCAGCCTGGCCATTGCTTACCAGGCCCGTGCGCTGCCCCTGCCCGCGCAGGCTGCGCTGATGGCCTTCATGGACCGCTACGGCATGCGCGGGCTGGCCGAGATCGACCTGGGCCGGCCGCGCTGGCGCGAGCAGCCAGTGCATGTGATCCAGGTGGTGCAGAGCTACGTGCGCATCACCGACCCCGATCAGGCGCCGGATGCAGTGTTCCGCCGCGGCGCGGCGGCGGCCGAAGCGGCCATCGAGCGGCTGGCCGCGGCCATGCCCAACCCGGCGCAGGCGCGGCTGGCGCGGCTGCTGGCCAGCCGTATGCGCACCCTGGCCGGCCTGCGCGAGACGCCCAAGTTCACCATCGTGCGCCTGCTGGGCATCGTGCGCCAGATGATGCTGCAGAGCGGCGCGGAACTGGCCGCGGCCGGTTTGCTGGCCCAGGCGGACGACATCTTTTTCCTGCGCTTCGAAGAGCTGGCAGCAGAGAACGATGAGGGAGGAAGGATGAATGATGAACGGGGGAGAAGGTCGTGGCGGGCGCTGGCGGCCCAGCGACGCCAGGTCTATGAACGTGAGCTGCGGCGCCGGCAGATACCGCGCGTTCTGTTCAGCGATGGCGTGGCGGTCTATGAAGGGCTGGGCGCGGACAGCGACGACGGCGCGCTGAGCGGCAGCCCGGTGTCGCCCGGCGTGGCCGAGGGGATCGTCCATGTGCTGTTCGACCCGCGCGACGCGCAGCTAGCCCCGGGCGAGATCCTGGTCTGCCCCGGCACCGATCCGTCGTGGACGCCGCTTTTCCTGACGGCCGGCGGCCTGGTGATGGAAGTCGGCGGACTGATGACGCACGGCTCAGTAGTCGCGCGCGAGTACGGCATTCCGGCTGTCGTCGGCGTGCATGAGGCGACGCAGCGCCTCCAGACCGGCCAGCGGGTGCGGGTGGATGGAACGGCGGGGCGGGTGGTGGTGATTGGGGAAACGATGAACGATGAGTGATGAATGATGAATGGGGAATGGGCAATGGGAGAATTGGTAAATTGGTGAACGAGCGACGCTCTGAAGATGAGGCGCGAATCGGGGAGTCACTCCTCCGATCCGCGCCTTCTGCTAATCCGCGGTTCTACGCCCACTGCACTCGCTTTTCCACCGGCAGCCCCAGCGCTAGCGCGATCTCCTGGCCGTGGTCCAGCTCGTGCATGGCCATGACGCGGAAGATGCCGCCGACGGAGGTCTCAAAGCCGGCCGGATGCAGGCCGCGCACGGCCAACTGCTCGTCGCTCAGGCTGTCCAGCAGGGCCAGGCTGTCGACGCGGCTGGCTTCCAGGCTGGCCAGCAGCTCAGGGATGGCGCGCTCCTGCTGCTTGGCCACCTGGCGCTGGTTCCAGTAGTCCAGCGAGAAGCCGTCAGGGAGCGCCTCACCAGCCAGGAAGCGCTGCACGGTCGCTTGCAGCCCGCGCTCGGCCCCGGCCAGATGGGCCAGCAGGTCGTGGACGTTCCAGGCCGGGTTCTCAGTCGAGGCGACAGCCTGCTCAGGGCCGATCTGCTGCGCAACCGAGAAGAGGTAGGCGCGCGACTCGGCCAGTTCGGTGTGGATGCGTTGTTTGCGGTCGGTCATGCTTTTGCTCCGAAAAATACGTGGCGGACAGGTCTAGCCTTGGTCCGAGCCAGCAGTCGCTGCGTTGCTGCGGGTTGTCCGGCGTGCGCGCGGCTTGCTGGTCGCAGAGCCTGAGGCAGGCTTTGGTTTAGCTGCCGGCCGCTTCTTCTTGGGCTTAGCGGCCGCAGACGCGGCTGGCTTGGCTGCCGGCCGCTTCTTCTTGGGCTTAGCGGCCGCAGACGCGGCTGGCTTGGCTGCCGGCCGCTTCTTCTTGGGCGCCGGCTTGGAGGTGGACGACGACGGCTTGGCTTTGGGCCGTTTCTTGCCGCTGCCAGACGCGCTGGGCCGCTTGCCGGTGGTCTTTCTCGGCTTTTTCTTGGTGGTCTGGCGGCGGCGTTTGGGGGCGGGCTTGTCCAACATCGAGAGAATCGTATCGACAACAGGCGCGGCTTTCTCCGGGTCGACGCCAAGCTTCTTGGCCACGGCCTTGACCATCTCGTCCTTGGCCATCTCCACCAGATCAGGCTTCTTGCCACCGTCGAAGAGGTCCACCAGGTCGCCGACGTCGAAGCGTTCGGCCATCTGCACATCACTCTGGTCTGCGCCAGCCTCGCGCGCCTCCAATGCGTCGCGCACGGCGTTCCAGGCGGCTTCAGCATCAGCGGCCGACAAGCCCGATTGCGCCGCCAATGCGCCGACCTTGTTTTGCGCACCCTCACCGGCGTTGGGGTCCCGGTCATCCATTGCGGGTGTCTGGGCCATAGCCACACTCCTTTCAACGACTCAGTTGCCTACCAAGGCGCGGGCAAAGAATAACACGTTGGCCGGCCGCTCGGCCAGTCGGCGCATGTAGTAGGGGTACCAGCGCGTGCCGTAAGGGATGTAAACCCGCATGCGGTAGCCCTGGTCGGCCAGCTGCTGTTGCAGGTCACGGCGGATGCCGTACAACATCTGGAACTCGAAGCGATCTGGCGCGATGCCGCGGTGATGGGCGTAGGCCTTGGTCCAGTTGATGATCCTGTGGTCGTGGCTGGCGACGGCCGGGTACGTGCCAGGATAGGCGGCCTGGCTGTCCAGCATCAGCCGGATCAGCCGCGTCATGTTCTGGTCGACATCGGCCTTGTCCTGGAAGGCTACGGCCGGCGGCTCGTCGTAGGCGCCCTTACACAGCCGCAGGTGCGCCATGCCCTGAGACATCAGCTCGCGCACATCCTCCTCGCTGCGGTAGAGGTAGGCCTGGATGACCACGCCCAGGTTCGGAAACTCGGCGCGCAGCCGGCGGTAGATGGCCAGCGTGCGGTCGGTGACGGGCGAGTCCTCCATGTCGATGCGCACGAAGTTGCCCAGCCCGGCCGCAGCCTGGACGATACGCCGCACGTTGTGGTAGCAGAAATCGTCGTCCACCGCCAGGCCCATGGCTGTCAGCTTGATGGAGATGTTAGAGTTGACGCCGGCCTGCTGGATGGCCTGCAAGGCGCTGATGTATTCGTCAGCGTTGGCGGCGGCCTCGGCCTGGTTATGGACGTGTTCGCCCAGATAGTCCAGCGTGGCCAGCAGGCCGGCCGCGTTGCTGGCCCGGATGGCGTCGATCGCGTCGGGCAGCGTCTCGCCGGCCACGAAACGCCGGGCCATACGGCGGCTGATGGGCAGGCCGACGATGACATCCTGCATCTGGGGGCTTTTCGACAAGGCAATGAAGATGTGGCGCAAAGGTGATGCCATAGGTACTCCTTGGCGGGAACGACTGGTTTCAGTGGTGCACGATTCTCACGCCAAGACGCCAAGGGGATCTGCCTTCCTTTGCGGTCTTTGCGCCTTGGCGTAAACCAAAATCGTGCAGTACTGAGTTCGGGTGCTATCTGTCCTATTGTGCCTCAAAACTGCTATTTCGTCTATGGCCTAGATCATAAAAACGCCTCTTTTTTCGCCCTCTTGTTTGACCGCGGCCCCATCCTGTGCTACACTCCCCAAAACCAACTCCCCCACTCGCAGCCAATCGCCATTCACCAACTCATCGTTCATCATTCATCGTTCTCCCGGAGCCCCGCCCCATGCGCATCGAAGACTTCCCTCGCCCCAAAGACGACAACGGCCGCGGCGTCCATTGGTCGGCCCGGCTGTACCACGACGTGATCCAGCCCAACCCGGACTACTGGATCGACCAACTGGTCGCCATGAAGATCAAGTGGGTCAAGCTGCTGGACGATGGCGGCGGATCGGCCATGGCCCTGTGCCGTAAGCTGGTGGCGGCCGACATCATGCCTGTGGTGCGGCTGTTCATGGCGCAGCTCAACCCCAGCTATCTGACCAGTCGCGAGCTGGACACCGTCAGCCGCTACGTGGACGAGGGAGTGTATTACTTCGAAAGCAACAACGAGCCGGACCTGCCGGCCGAATGGAAGAACGACCAAAAGCCCCCCAACTGGCTTGATATCGTGGTCAACAACTTCATCCGCGACGCCGACGGCGTGCTGCCGCGCGGCGGCCTGCTGGCCTTGCCCGCCATGGGGCCAGGCTCGCGCGACAATCCCATCAGCCTGGTGGTGCAGAAGGGCCGGCGCGATCTGTTCGAGCGCGGCTGCTGGGTCGCGATCCACAACTACACGCTCAACCACCCGTTGGACTACCCCTACGACGACGTCAACCAAACAGGACGGCCGCTGACCCAGGAGGAGTTCGACGCGTACGCCCGCTGGCAGTGCAGCCACCTGAGCTACGCCCAAATCCAAGCCCAGGGCATCCCCCTCAGCGCGGAGGACTACGCCAAGTTCAACCGCTGGGCCTGGGATGGCCGCTCCATGGAGATGGTCAATCAGGTGCGCGCCAGCAACAAGAACCCCGGCCAAACCGTTTTGCAGGACGCCAATTGTTTCAACGGCTACCGCGCGGCGGGCACTATGATATTCGATGCGCTGGGCTTTCACGTGCCGGTGATCAGCACCGAGGGCGGACCGGTGGTCGGCTGGGGCGACGACAACCGCTACGCCAAGGTCAGCCCCGATACCCAGAAGGAAATGCAACTGGGAATCGTGCGTTATTTGCAGTCCGAAGCGCCGCCCTGGTACTTCGCCATGTGTACCTGGCTGCTGGCCTCGCGGCCGCTGGGCGATTTCAACCCTACGTGGGAGCAGATGTCCTGGTACACGTCGGCTTGGGATAGTCAGTTTGGGCTGACGGGTGAGCTGCCCATTGTGCAGGCGCTGCGCGACGAGCCTTCCGTGGTGCGCGCTGAGCTGCAGCCGGGCCGCGGGGTGCTCCAGGGCGTGGCCCGCCGCACCGATGGCCAGCCCATCGCCGGCCTGGCCCTCAAGCTGACGGGCCTCAACCGCGAGCTGAACACCAGCAGCGACGCGGCGGGCGCGTTCCGCTTCGAGCGGCTCAGCGCTGGCGCCTACGAGCTGCGCAGCGGCGACCGGGTGCTGCAAACCGGCATTGCGCTGGAGAACGACGATGCGACGGTCAACCTGGAGGTGACTTTGGACGCAGGACAGCAAAGCAGCATCGAGGGGCTGGTCAGCGACACCGCCGGCCGGCCGCAGGTCAACGCGGCTGTCAGCGTGGGCAGCGGCCAGCAGCAGGGGACCACGGTGCAGACCGACAGCGCGGGCCGCTACCGGGTGACCGGCCTGCCGGCCGGCTCCTATTGGGTCATCACCGGCGACGGCAGCGCAGCGGTTGCCGGCATCCGGCTGGACGGCTGGAACAGCCGCGTGGCCAACCTCACCGTGCCCGCGCCGGCCGGCTATCGCTACGTCGTGACCAGCCAACGGCTGCTGTCCAAACAAGAGACCGGCAACGACCGTAAGTTCTTTGGCCGGGTGCTGAACGAGACCGGCGAGGGCCTCAACGGCATCACCGTCGAGATGGCCTGGACCGGAGCCGCGCCTGGCACGCAGTTTCCACAGATCATTACCCCGCGCGATGCGTTCAAGCTGGCCGGCAACTTCGAGTTCCTGCACAGCCCCGGCACGTTTGTGCTGCGCGTGGTGCAGGCTGCCTGGCCCAGCGACGAGACCGGCCCGCTGCCGACCGTCAACGTGCCCGGCCGCGAGGGCGATCCGATCAGCTATGAGGTCAACTTCCAGTTGCGGCCCACGGGCGGCGGGGGCGGCGCGGGCAGCCTGGCCGGCGTGATCGCCAACGGCGCGGGCCTGGGGCTGACGCTCTGGCAGGGCGACCCGGAGCAGGTCAATCAGCCGGGGCAGCGGAGCTGGGCGCTGGTGCTGCCAGCCGGCGGCGCCTATACCTTCAGCAGCCTGCCGGCCGGGCCCTACACCCTGGCGCTGGAGGGGGAGGGCGTGGTGCATGCCTTCACCCTGGCCGATGGCGCCAACAGCGCGTTCAACTACATCGTCGGAACGCCGCTGCCGCCGCCACCGCCGCCGCCGCCTCCGCCCCCGCCGGTGGAGAAGCCACTGGCCAGCTACTGGTTGTTCGGCCGGTCTGAACAGGATGCGTCTCTGCTTGGCCTGCTGCTGCCCCACCTGCGGGGGAATGGATTGACGGCCGGCGCCAGCCTGGCAGAGGCGAAGCAGGCCGCGGCCGTGACCATCGTGGGCGGCGAGGATGCAGCCAGCGCGGCCGACGAGCAAGCGCTGTTGGCCGCCGGCTGTCGGGTTGAGCGCCTGTCCGGCGATCCATTTGCCCTGGCGGAGGCACTGTTGCTATGAGCGAAAACGCCAACCCGATCAAGCGCCTGCTGCTGTGGCTGAGCGGCGCGCCCGCTGAGCCTCAGCCCCCCGCCGTCGCAGCGCCGCCGGTGGTTGCTGAGACGCTCGCCCAGCCGCAGGGTGAACCGCTGGCCGCAGAGGCGCCTGCCGGCATACCCAGCGATGCGCCGGCCGGCGCGTCTGAGCCGATCCAGGCCGCCAGCGCAGCCGTTGCGCTGGAGACCTCCACCGTGTCCACCGATCCCATCAACGATGCTTCGGCCTATGGCGTGCGCGTGGTTCCCGCCGCCGTCGCCCAAGGAACGGCCTATTGGCGCGCTGTGCGTGTCCATCATCTGACGCCCGACGAGAACCAGGGCCGGCAACACCTCTTCCTGGACGCATTGGACGAGACCGGCGGCCGGGTGTTCGGCGCGCAGGCGCGCATCACCTGGCCCGACGGCGAGCAAACCATCACCGTGGACAAGCCCGTGGGCGAGCCAGGCGCCAACTTCCCTATGTGGAAATGGCAGATCTGCGCGGTCGAGATGCTGGGGCTGGCCAGCGACCGCGTCGAGAACCTGCACACCGGCCACCCCGACGAGCCGCCCGGCCTGAACAACACCCTCTTCCACCACTCCTTCGAGGTGGTGTACCAACGCACGGTTAACGGCGCGGTCCTGCCGCCGCCACCTCCTCCCCCACCCGATGGTAAGCTCATGGAACACTACATCCTTTTCGGCCCGCCTGCTTCGAGTCGCACGGCTGTTTATCTGGACCTGGCGCGCAGCTACCTGCTGGCCCAACAACCCACCCTGGGCTACAGCGTCGAAGAAGCCAGCCTCGCCCGCCAGGTGATCATCGTCGGCGAGGTGCAGGACATCAGCCAGGATGCCGAGAACGCGCTGCGGCTGGCCGGCTGCCAGGTGCAGCGCGTGCAGGGCACGCCGGAGCAGGTCGCTGCGGCGTTCCAGGCGCTGCGCGATGGGCACGGGGTTCTGCCGGTGACGCCGGTGAGCCCAACCAACGAGTAACGTCGCTCCACTGACAAGGAGGTCTTGATGCCATGTCAATTGACCTGGTGATGGAAGGACTGAACGCGGGCGAAGGCCTTACTGTTGAGTTCAAGGAAAGGTACTCATCCCATGTGATCGAGACCTTGACAGCTTTTGCCAACACGCAGGGGGGCCAGGTGCTAATCGGAGTGACCGACAGCGGACAAGTCGTCGGCCTGGCTGACCCAAACAAAGTTATCGAGAGCGTGCTGAGCGCTTGCCGGGAAGCCATTAGCCCGCCGCTTTCACCGCAAATCGAGGCAGTAAAGCTAACCAATGGCACGGTTGTTTTAGCTCGCGTCGAATCTACTGGACGAATGCACGCCAAAGGCGGCGCTGTGTTCATCCGGCATGGCAGGCAGACTCGCCGTGCATCCAATGAGGAAATCCGGTTGCTCACGTTGCGCGAGACTCCCGAAGTTTTCGAACGTCTCCCTGCGACTGGCTCAGGCGTCAACGATTTGGATTTGCAGAAGTTGCGAGCCTACTTCGCAGCGGCAACGCCGCGGGCGCTAACGGAGGGCGTGAGCGTCCTCGATCTGGCAGTAAGCGCCAGGCTGGCCGTAGTTCAAGCAGGACAGACTCTGCCCACTAACGCTGGCATGGTGCTCTTCGGGCAACAACCTCAGCGCTACAACGTCAGTTGGGGAGTTACAGCCCTACGTATTCGTGGGCGCGTGTACGATCGGAACCTCGTGACAGACCGGCGCGAGCTGGTTGGAACTGCTGCCGAGCTGATCGAGGCCGGGCAAAGCTTCGTCGGCGACCACATGAAAATTGCGTATCGTTTCCTGCCAGGTGATGCCCGGCGACAGGACGTCCCCGAGTATTCACTTGATGCTCTACGGGAAGCTCTAGCCAATGCAGTTGCTCACCGCGATTATCAACCAGCCGAGACCGTTCAGTTGCGCATCTTCGACGATCGGCTGGAGGTGCAGAGTCCTGGCGGCTTGCTTCCCGGCTTGGCGTTGCCTGATTTGCTGCGAGGCGGCATTGCACGGCGACGCAACGAGGTCATCTCCGAAGTGCTGCGGCAGATCGGGTACGTCGAAAAGGCGGGCTTCGGCATGGTTTTCATTCAGGAACGGTGCCGCCAGATCGGCGCCAGTGATCCTCAGTTCGTAGCTACCCCCTCTCACTTCGTGGTCACCTTGCCCGCCAATGGCAGCGAATAGCTGCCGGCAAGCCACATCTGCCCTGTAAGTCTATCTTCAAACCACGCCGTACATCGTCTTAACGGTGGCATACACCCAGCCCATCTCGCGCTTGGCGTAGTGCTGGCCCAGGTGGCGCATCAGGGTAGGCAAGTCGTGCGGGTCCAGGCCGGACGCGTCCACCAGGCTGCGCAGCCATTGCTGGCGCTGCAGCTCGACGGTGAAATCCAGATACATACGCTGGATCAGCTCGACCTCCGCGGCCACCTGCTGCGGGTCGAAGTCGGCCTCCAGCGCAGCCTGCACGTCCTCGGCCTGGCCGGCGGCGAAGTCGTAGCCGTTCTCCAACAGCTTGAGCAGCGCCTGGCGTACGATCTCCTTGCTGATGCGCTGGTCGCCCTGCCAGTGGATCTCCTCGATGCTGGGCGGCTTGCACTTCCAGTAGGCGGCCGTCTCGGCCGTGGACAGCATCAAGATCGCGCCCTCCTGCACGAACACGTCCGGGCCGGCGGCCTGGTTCTGGGCCTCGATCTGCGCCTGCCAGCGCCGATAGGCTGCGGCCAGGCCGTCGGCGTCGGGCGCGGCCGTCTCCAGCGTGGGCACCAGGTCAAGGCCGTAGCGGCTGGCGATGTCGGCCAGGCGGCGGTAACTGGCCGGCTTGCGGTGGCGGATGGCCGTGTGCAGCGTCAACCCCAGCGGCCGGTCGTAGCGAATCAGGTGCGGGTTGCGGTAGCCCCACAGCTCGAAGGCCAGCACCACGTGCTGCTCGCGCACCGCCCGCTCCACCGGCGCGCGGTCGGGCAGGGCCTCCGCCAGCAGGCCGTGCCAGTCGCCCCAGCGGCTGGGCGCCAACACCGGCAGCAGGCGGGTGCGGGGGATCACCTCCAGCACCGCGCCGTCGGCCGCAGTCAACGGATAGAAGATGATGGCCGTGCCGTCCAGCTTGACGGTGAAGCGGGCGTCGACGATGTTGATGGGCACGGGGATGCTGACCTGCAGGCGGCCGTCGCGATCCTGGATGTAGGGGTAGTGGATCTTGGGCATGGCCGGGATGAACTCCAGCCGCTCCTGCCCGTCCAGCGAGGTGACGGCCAGCATGCCCAGCTTGTCGCTTTCCTGCCGGCAGAGGTAGCCGGAGAAGGGGATGCCGCCGGGCGAGAGCGCGTCGAAGGGCTGCCAGTGGCGCGCGCTGGCGTCGCTGATGGCGGTGATTTGGTCGAGGGTGGTGGAAGGCATATGAAACCCCTCTTTCCTCACAAGAGTAATCACTCCAATCCAAACAGCTTTCGCAATCGCGTGTCGACCTGGGTCTGCATAGCTGGAGACAAAACACCCAACTCGCGCTTCAGAAAAGACGTGGTAGCTGTCATCAGTCGGTGCAACCTGACCGTGGATGAAATCTGAAGGCCTGTTGCATCAAAGTTTTTTTCGCTGGCACTGATCACTAAGTCAGTTTCCAGCAGTCTATCCGGAATCTGACTGGTAATGAAGGCCAGCACAATATGGCGATGCGGGCCTATGGGATTGGTCAAACAGACGGCGGGACGAACCTTGCTGCTTGACAAGTCATCGAAGGGAAAGGGAACGAGAACAACTTTACCTTTCGTCATGGTACGGCTTCCCGTCATTGATCGAGTAGATGTCTTCCGCTGCCTCTCTTAGGAAGGCAAACGCAGGGTTGCGAGCTGCGGCATACAGCCATTCATCCTCGTTCCACTCGTCGGCGGGTGAGTAAAGCACGATCACTCGCACCCACTTGGGGCCCGTAATCGGCAACAAATCGTCCAATTGAAGTTGTCGTCGCTCGTTGACGGTTCCGGTCAACTCGATGGCGGTCAGCGTGGCTTCCATGGGTATTCCTCCTCAGTCATGGGCGCTACAATACGCTGCGAATTATACACGTCGTTCATCGCGTCGTGCGTTTCATGCGTTCACCTCGTACTGGGCAAGAAAGTTATGGTTATGATAGCATATATCACTATCGACAGCGAGTCCGGCGTGATCAGAGTAGCTGCCCAAAACCTGATCGGGATCATTGCACGCAGCAGGGACTTGCGGTACAATGACCGGCACAATGAGCTTCAGAGAGAGGTGACATCACGATTTGGTCGGAGATACGTAGAGCATATCCCAACACGTGGTTGGTCATCGAGGCGATCGAACGCTGGATTACAGGTATCCTGCGCATGCGGCAACTGATGCGCCAGCATGCCCTGCCCGAGCCAGTGTTCCAGGAGATCGGTCAGACCTTCCGCGTCACCTTTCTGGGGTCGGGCGACAACATCCTGGGCCTGATCCCCGAATCCGGCGTCACCGATCTGCGCACGCTGGGCCTCAACGAACGGCAGGTGCATGCTTTATCGCTGATGGTAAACGAAGGCCAGGAGCTAGCCAATCAACAGCAACTTCAAGTTCTACAAGCAGATCACCGACGATCAGGCCTTTGTCAAGGCGTTGTTCGGCTGGTTGTTCGAGCGCTATCTGGAACGAGCTGAGGGTGAAGAGCTCGAATAAGCAGATTTGGACCGCGTACTGTCCCTGTCACGCGAGAAACCTGGCTGCTTCAAGCCAACAGCTAGGGAAGGAGGCTACTCATGGGCTTTATCGCGTTGGCGACCAGTCCTCTGCCTGTTGTACTGGCGATATTCGGTGGCATCGCAGTACTCTTGGCGATGATTGGCTCGGTAGAAGGAAACTTAGCATCAAGATTACTCCAGGCCGGCAGCGAGTTTTGTTCGTCATAGGCATGGTGTTCATTGCGGCGGGATTGGCTCTGTACCTTTGGCCAAGGTCATTAATCCGGAGCCACTGCCAGCCGCTACGCCCGATCCCGTGCCGACAACCGCACCTACAGAGAACACGCCAGAAGCGACCCCCAGTCCCACAATCACAGACACGTCACGAATTCAACCACCAGTTCCGGAGATTCTGGTTCTGTTTGAAGATGATTTTGGTAGTGGTTTGAAGCCGGAGTGGCAAGGGAATCGGAACTCCTGGAGAGTGCTGAACCAACAGGCAACAAGCATTAGCTGCGGAGTCATCTCTGTCGGTTCACTAGAATGGAACAACTACGTCTTGAGCTTCACATTTGAGTTGCCAACGGCCACGGATGGCAATGTCCAAGTACTGTTCGCAGCTCATGATCCGCAAAACAGTTGGGTTGCCGCTCTTCTTACAGAAGGCGAGAACGGCGCCGTCAGTCTGCTGAAACGCACGGATAGCGGCGTCACCTGGCCACCCGGTGTCACGACCCAACGCAACGGGCTGTTTGGTGCCCAGCAATCTAGCCAGTTTACCCTGCAAGTCGAAGGGAGCATGGTACGCTTAAGTATCAACGATCAGGAAGCCTACAATGTGGATCTAGCGGATGATCTTTCTGGTGCAATTGGTTTAAGAGCGTGTCCCAAATCCCTATCGTGGATTGACGACCTGAAAGTCGTTTCCCAACACGCTTTGGAAAGACTAGAGAGGTTCGGACCCACGCTCAGACGTCCGCACGTAGATTATCTGCATGACGATATCTATGAACTACGGGTGCAAACGCCCGGCGGCCGGCTGCGATTTTTTTACTTCTTCTTCGATGGCCACAAAATCATCGTCACCCATGCTATCAAGAAGAAGACCGGTCCTGTGCCGCCAGCGGAGATCAACCGAGCTATAGCGCAGCGAGCGGCCTATTTCGAGCGAAATGAAGGAGAGTAGGCGCCATGAAACTAGCCGAGTATCGCCAACAACTTCAGCACGATCCTGATTACCTGGCTGCCGAGGAAGAACTGCGCCCTTTGCTGGACCTGGCTGATGCAGTCATTGCGCTGCGTCTGGCGCGCGGTTGGTCCCAGGCGGAGTTGGCAGAGCGGGCGGGCACCAAACAAGCCAACATCTCGCGGCTGGAGAGCGGTTTAGCCAACCCCAGTGTCAAATTCTTGCAGAAACTGGCCAGCGCACTTAGTGAAACGCTTACGATCCAGCTTCGCCCAATCCCCTTGAGCCCAGCAGCCTCCGCGCATCGCGTTGACCGAGCCCCTGCTCGACTCTACCCGAGCCCACAACTACATGCGCTACCCGCCATTCGCGAACGCTCCGCCGAATGGCTCGTCAGCGAGACCGAGGACTCGGAGCTTGCCGTTGACGCCAGCCGTGGCGAACCACTCGCAAGCGTCTGATGAAGCGCCAACCGTATGCCCCCATCCGAGCACAAGCAGCAACGTAAAAAGATAGAGAGTCAGCGAGGATCGCAACTCGGCAGCTTGACGGTTTGGCTGATTCTGGTTGCGGCACTCGTTGTCAGCGCTTGCAACAGCGCGCCGACGCCCGCCGCTGTTGCAACCGTCGAGCCCACGCCCCGGCCGCGCCGCTCCTACCTGCCGGCCGAGACCCTGCCCGCGCCGCCCGTGGTTCGCGAGGAGGCCAACCTGCGCGCAGGGCCGGGCACGGAGTACGAGCGGGTGGGCAGCGCCGCGCCGGGCGAGGTGCTGGAGCTCATCGCCCGCAACCCGGCCGGCGATTGGTACCAACTGGCCAGCGGGGCGTGGATCGCGGCTTTCCTGGTCGAGGGCGCGCCGGTCGGGCTGCAAGTGGTGGAGGGCGAAGCTACAACAGCAGTTACGCCAGGCCCCCCTCCTGTCACCGTGCCGCCAGGCGCTGTGGCGGCGCGGCTGATCCGCGTGGTGGACGGCGACACCATCGAGGTGCAGATCGGGGAGACGACGAAAACGGTGCGCTACATCGGCGTCGACACGCCGGAGCGCGGCCAGCCAGGCTTCCAGACGGCAACCGAGGCCAACGCGGCGCTGCTGGGCGAGGGGGCGCTGTGGCTGGCCAAGGACCGGTCGGAGCAGGATCGCTACAGCCGGCTGCTGCGCTACGTCTTCGACGAGGAGGGGGCGATGGTCAACCAGACGCTGGTCGCCCAGGGCTGGGCGCAGCCGGTGGAGTATCCGCCGGACACTGCCTACGCAGCCGAGTTGCGCCAGGCGGCCGTGACGGCGGCGCAGGCGGGGCAGGGTTTCTGGAGCGGCTGGGCGCCCGACGGCGCCGCGCCCTATGCGCTGAGCATGGGCAACGTCAACCTGCGCACGGGGCCCGGGACGGAATTTCCAATTAGCGCCAAAGCGGCTAACAACACCCCCTTGACGGTGTTTGGCCGCACGGCCGACGAACGCTGGTTGCAGGTGCGCGCGCCCGACCGCAGCGGCGGCTGGGTGGCGGCGGGCTTGCTGGCACTGCGTGCGCCAGTCGATGAGATCGCGGTGACGTGGAGCGCGGACAGTCAATAAGATAAGCCACGCCTCGTTTATAATACACAGCACGTGGCTTATCTAAAATCATGGAAGGTGTCATCTGACCACATCCAGCGCCGCCCTCGCCAGCGTCGGCGGGTGCAGCAGCATGTTGGCGTAGCTGGCGTTGGCCATGGGGCAGTGGCACTCTTTGTTGGCGATGGAGCGGCGCAGCCTGGCCATCTCTTCGCCGAACCAGATGGGGGCGATGTCGTAGTCATGGTCGCGCAGGTTGCCGGTCCCCTCGGCGCGGATGCAGCAGCTCCACAGGTCGCCGTTGGGGCCGATCTGGCACGAGGCCCAGCCGGCGTAGCAGTCGATAACCTGGGTCTGCTCCAGCAGGGTGCGCTTGGCCAGTTGGTAGTACTGGGCGCGGAAGGCCTGGGTGAAGCGCGCCATGCCTTTAGCGTCGGCCCGGTGCGCCTTGTCGCTCAGGAAGTCGGCCACCGGCGCGTACTGTTCGGCCAGCGGGGTGATGCCCCAGCCCACCGTGTCCAGTTCGACCCGCTCCTCGGCCACCTCGGTGATGTAGCTGTCGGGCTGGAGTTTTTGCAGACCCTGGTAGGTCTCCTCGAACAGGTGGATGTTGAAGCGGCTGACCACAGTATGCACCGTCAGCACCAGGTTGGTATGGCGCGTTTGCAGCTCCTTCAGCCGCCGCCAGGTCTCCATCGACTTGTCCCAGTTGCCCGGCACGCCGCGGATGTCGTCGTGGACATCGCCGATGCCGTCCAGGCTGAGATTGATGCCGACCTGGGCCTTGTCGCAGGTGCGCACGATATTCTCGGCCTGGGCCAGGATGCGGTCGGGCAGCAGGCCGTTGGTTGGGATGGTGATGTATCCCGGCCGGCAGTGCGTGTATCCGCTGATGACCATCTGGTCCAGGTCGTCGCGCAGGAATGGCTCACCCCCGGTGAAGGTCATGTAGACCGGCGTGCGTCCCAGCTTCTGGAAAACCTTGTCCCACTCCGCCAAAGTCAAGTCGTCGTTGGGCTTGCGCCACACGTCGCAGGTGCGGCATTTGCTGTTGCAGCGGTAACTAATGCTGATCACGACGCTGAATGGGTACATCTTTGGCCAGCCGAAGCGGCGGAAGGACCAGTACAGCGGCAGTTTGGGAATCAATCCAAGCATAAAAAAACTCCGGAGGCCCTGGCGGGACCTCCGGAGTCGCAGTCGCTTACCGGATCAGATCGACGCATTCACCGCGCTGCCGTGGATGAAGCCGGCGGGCTCGGTGGCTGCGCACAGACCGGACCGAGCGGCCAATAGTGTCAGATCAAGATACCGGCCGGCTCACGGGCCTCTGCCAGGTTCCACACCAGCCATTCGTCGCTGTCGATGACCCAGCGCTCGGCATCCGACCCCAGGTCGTCCCAACGGCCCCTGGTCAGCTCCTGCGTCAGGTCGTCTTCGGCGTTGATGGCCTCGAGCAGTAAGTCCCACTCGTCGGGAGCAGGAACGTGGATATCGATGCTGGTCCCGTCGGCCAGATGGCTCACATCGGCCTGGGGCACGAACACGCCGTCCTGATAGACGACTGCGATGGTTGCCTTGTTATCAGTCATAAAGAATCCTCCTGGTCGTTGGTCGCTGTCTTATGACAGCCGCAAAAATGCACTAGACAGTATACACCATCAGGAGGATTTCGTTGCGTAGTATTTACTCCGAATTTGTATCCGATTTGTCCATGACATGCTGCGTCAATAACATAAGCAACGTTGCCAACTTTTCGTAAAAGTTGGCAACTTCCTGGCAGCGCCTAGCCCAGGTTGTCGATGTACTGCCGCAGCTCGCGCTGGTTGACCTTGATGTAGCGGTCGGTCACGATCTCGGCCATCTCCTGCGCGCTGAGGCGGATGCTGAGGATGTGCAAGGCATCCTCGGGCGACTCGCCGTAGGCCAGCTTCTGCCGGCCGCTGCGCAGGTCGAACAGGTACATGTAATGGGGGTTGCTGAAGCTGCTCATGGTTGGTGGATTGGGTAGATTGGTAGATTGGTAGATTGGTTGGCGTGCGACGGGCACCGGCTGTGGATACGACCAATTTACCAATGTACCAATCTACCAGAAATCATGCTTTGATCAACGTCCCCTGATACACCTCCGCCCCCCGCGCGGCGCCGTTTAGGCCGCGGTTGACTTCGGCGTCATATTTGCCGGCCAGCAGGTCGCGATAGAACTGGTAGTTCACGCCCTTGACCTTCTCGTCGTCGGGGAAGCGGTGGTAGTTGTCCTTGCTCATCAGGCTCTTGCCCTCGGCGATCAGTTGATAGCCCAGCGCAGAGCCAGGATAGGGCGCGTAGAAGGCGATGGAGGGCATGACGCGCTTCATGCGCTTGAGCATGCGCATGGTCTTAAAGGCGTCTTCCGGCTCCTCGCCGGGGATGCCCAGCATAATGTTGGACCAGAACACCGGCGGCCGCTCGCCCTTGGCCTCCAGCTCGTCGCCGATGCGGTTGACCAGGTCGATGGCGAAATGGTTGTCTTCCTCGGTGCATTCTTTGTTGAGCAGCTTGAGAATGCGGTCGCTGCCCGACTCGAAGCCGATGGAGATTGTGCGCCAGTTGGTCTCCTTGACCAGCGCCTCGAACAGATCGGGCCACTGGCGCACGGTGTCGGCGCGGCCAGCCGCCCAATAGCTCCAGTTCTTGGTCTGGCGCGGGTATTTCTCGATCCACTCCTTGAGCCACTTGGGGTTCTGGAAGAACATGGAGTCGTGGATCACCACCGAGCCGACGCCGTAGAGCCGATCGAGGGTGTTCAGCTCGTCGATCACCTGGTCCACTGGCTTACGGCCCATGTTGGGGATATAGCTGTTCTCGTTGCAGAAGACGCACTGCCAGGGGCAAACGCGGCTGGTGATGATGGTCGCCACCGGCCCCGGCCCCCAACCGCACTCCGGCTCCATCGGCCAGCGCCACTTCCACTTGCGCTGTGTGCGCCAGCCCACCGGCTTAGGCCAGAGGGTGCGGTCGATCATCGGCCACTCGGCCATGGATTTCGCGCCCTCAGCCGAGAACACGCGCTCGAAGGCCATGGGATCGCGCACCAGGTCGACGATCACCCGCTCGCCCGGCCCCATGCAGATGCGGTCGAACTCAGCCACCGAGGCCATCTCGTCGGGCGCGACCGTGGCATGCATCCCGCCGGCCAGCACCAGCCCCTTGGGGTTGATCTGCTTGAAGAGCTTGGCCGCCTGCAGCGCCGGCGGATAGGTATAGCTGCGCACGTTCATCAGCAGCATGTCGTAGCCGGCCAGTTGCGGCTTGAGCTGCTCCCACGAGGTCACGGCGCGCGTCGAAGCCAGGTCGGTCTGGATGCCGCCCTGCTTCAAGATGGTGCGCAGCAGGCCCAGGCCGTGGTCCTGCCACTGCTCGTGTGGCCCGCCCGGATGCACCAGGTCGCCCAGGTCGCCGAGGTCGAGCCAGAGGATATTGGATTGTTTCTTCGGTCGTGAACTAAACAAAGGCACGAAAGTTGCCTCCAATGCTAGAGAGCCCGCTCCAGGATACCCTTTACACTCGTCACCGGCTCCTCCGGGTTCACTCGACCGTTGCCGGCATGTTGATCTTTCTGGCCGACGAAGAAGCGGCGGGCGTTGCTGGCGGTGTTGGGCAGGTCCAGCCAGAAGCTCTTCTTGGACATCTTCTCCCAGACGCGCTGCGGCCGGTAGAGATAGAAGCGCCGGTAGGCCTCGCGCCACTTGCGCACCACCAGGTCAGGGTCGTAGACGCCGTCGTTCATGGTGAAGCGCGAGCGCTGCTCGTGGATGGCGTAGTCGGGCCATTCGTTGGCGAAGATCTCGCCGCCTTCCCGGATCATATCATACATTTTGGTGCCGGGGAAGGGTGCAGCCAGCATGAAGTTGGCCAGATCCGGGTCCAGCTCCAGCGCAAGCTGAATGGTAGCCTCCATGGTCTCTTCGGTCTCGTTGGGCATGCCGAAGATAAAAAAGCCCATGGTCTGCAGCCCGGCCGCGCGCGCGTTCTTGAAGGCGTCGCGCACCTGGTCCAGCGTCTGGCCCTTGCGGATCACATTGCGCAGCATCCAGGGATCGCCGTTCTCCACGCCAAAGCCGACGCGCTTGCAGCCGGCGGCTTTCATCAACTGGAACAGCTCCAGATCAGTGTGGTTGACCTTCATGCCATGCACGGTGGTCCAGGGCACGGTGTTCAGCCCCTCGGCGATCAGGCGGCGCATGAGATCCTTGGCCCGGTCCAGCTTCAGGTTCCAGATGTCGTCGGTGACGCCGATCTCGCTGGCGCGCAGGTCGGTCACCAGCCAGCGCCACTCGGCCACCACGTTGTCCACGCTGCGGCCGCGCCAGGTGTCGCCGGTCACGGGCTTGGAGCAGAAGGTACACTTGTAGGGACAGCCGCGGCTGGTCAGGATGGTGAAGGAGCGCGCGTGGCGGTCCAGGCCATCGGTCAGCGGCTGCAGGTTGGTGTACTTGTCGATCTTGAACAGGTCGTGGGCCGGGAAGGGCAGGCTGTCCAGGTCCTCGATCATCGGCGAGGCGTAGTCGGAGATGATCTCGCCGTCGCGTCCGCGCATGTGCATACCTGGCAACAATTCCACCGGCCGGCCGGCCTCGATGGTGTCCACCAGCTCCAGGAAGGTGTGCTCGGCCTCGCCCTTGAAGACGTAGTCCACGTAGGGATGCTGCGGCTCCAGGCTCTCGCGCGGCATGATGGTCAGGTGCGGGCCGCCCAGCACGGTGGTCAGGCCATACTTCTTGGAGGCCTGCGCCATCTCCCATGCGTCGGCGATCAGCGGCGTGGTGGCGGTAATGCCGATCAGCTCGTAGGGCTTGCCCTGCTGCTCGGCCTGCTCGATGTAGAACTCGACCGGCACGTCCTCGATGGCCGCGTCGTAGATGAACGGCTCGTGCCCGCCCGCGCGCAGCGTGGCGGCCAGATAGCCCAACCCCAAGGGAATATGTTTGCGCTCAGACCATACTTTCGCTTCAGGACTGGCAAGAATTACACGCATATCGATCGTATCCTTACAGGCGGCGTGGGGCCAGAATAGGCATCACACCGCACGGTTCGCACTCTGTAGTTAGCTTGAATCCTAGCACAGCCGGCCTCGGCCGGCTGTGTCGGTTCTTTCAATTGGATGTGTTTGAATCTGGTTGAAGCGCAGACCCCATCGGCAAGCTCAGCGCCGGCGCCAGGCTTTGCACGGCGCCATGGCGCGTCCGATAGCCGATGCCATCATCAGCCGGCACCCAATTGCGATGGTTGCACTCCAGCCGATAGCCGAAGTCGGTGCTAAAGCTGTTGAAGGCCTTGCGCGGCCAGTCGCGCAGCGGCTGGCGCATTAATTGGCGCAGGCCGCGCGTGGCGATGCCCGGTGCGCCGTACAGCTTGCCCGCCAGCCAGTCGTAGCCACGGGCCAGTTGCTCGGCCGACATCTGCGCCGGATGGTAGGTGACATGGTTGGTGTCGTACATCGACCAGGGCACGTGCGCCATCAGCCGCTTCTCGTCGATCCATTTGTCGCGCTGCGGCGTGCCGACGTAGGGCGTCAGGATGGTGATGCTGACGGCGTCCAGGCCGCTGGTGCGGATGAAGTCGTAGGTGCTCTGGAAGATCTCTGGCGTGTCGCCGTCGAAGCCGAAGACGAACAGGCCGACCACGCCCAGGCCGGCCGCGTGGATCTGCTCGATCACCTGGCGGTAGCGCTCGATGTTGCCCTTGGCCTTGCCGCCCAGCTCACGGCGATTGTTAGGGTTGGCGCTCTCGAAGCCGATGAACAGCTTGTCCATGTGGGCCTGCTTGGCCAGCTTGAGCAGCTCCGGATAGTCGGCCACCAACTGCTCAGCCTGGCAGGTCCAGCCGGCGAGGGGCAGCTTGCTCAGCGCGCGCAGCAGCTCTTCCATGTACTCCGGGTACAGCCGGAAGTTCAGGCCGAAGTTGTCGTCGGTCAGGAAGAAACGCTTGATACGTCGCCGCTCGATCTCCTCCACGGCCTGATCCACCGGCCGCAGGCGCATCACCCGGCCGGAAACGCGGATCGCCGTGCAGAAGGTGCAGTTGCGCGGGCAGCCGCGCGTCAACTCCATGTAGGGCGTCCAGTAGTGGCGGTTCTCGTCTACCTGGCGCAGCACCCGGTCTGAGATGGGCAGCAGGTTGTCCAGGTTGGCCCATTCGGTGTCCACGTAGCTGGGCTGCAAGGCGCCGCGGTCGAAGTCGGCGATCATCTGCGGCCAGGTGCGGTAGGCCTCGCCGACGGCGATGCTGTCGGCCCAGGCCGCAACCTCATCGGGGGCCAGGGTGGCGTGGGCGCCGCCGATCACGACCTTGGCGCCGCGCGCCTGGGCCCGCTCAGCGATCCAGCGCGCCCGGTCGATCTGCAAGGTCTTGGCCGTGATCCCCACCAGGTCGCCGGGGCCGAGCTGGTCAAACGGCACCGCCTTGAGGTCTTCGTCGATGATCTCCACATCGACCGCATCGGGCACCAACGAGGCCAGGCGCATCAGCGTGTAGGGCGCCATGGTGCCTTTGCGCAAAAACGTGCCGTCGCGGCCGGGCTGGATGAGTACTACTTTTCTGATCGACACTAGGAAAAATTCCTGTCTGTGCTTTGCCGGCCAGTGCTGGCTCGGTCAAAGTGAACAGTGAACAGTGAACAGTTCTAGACAAGACTGCTTACTGTTTACTGTTAACTGCCTACTGGCTGCTGCCCGCGCCGCTGTCGCTGGGCTTCTTGTCCTCCAGCAAGACAGCGTTGTAGTTGCCAAAGCTCTTGCGCAGTTGCGGCTTCCACCAGGCCCATTCGACGCAGGTGTCGCACGGGCTGACGGTGTCGGCCTGGCCGTCCACGTGCAGCTTGCGCAGGCCCTGCATCTTGGCGCCGTTCCAGTTCTTCATCACCTCAACCTTGCCGTCGGGGCTGATGACGTTGCCCAGATCGTAGTTCAGGTTGAAGTCGCGGTCACACATCGCGATGCGCCCGTCCCAGTAGATGTGGACATGATACCACAGGTTGGGGCAGGCGTATCGCTGGAGCGGCACGAAGTTGGTCGGGTCGTCCGCGCGCAGGTCGTTGATCTGCTCCACCTGGCCGCCCCACGAGTCGAAGGGCTTGACGTTGATGTGATCGACGCCGGGCAGGTTCCAGGCCGCCACAAACTCCTCGATCTCATCCAGGGTCTGCTCCATCTGGATGATCTGCAAGTTGACGTAGGGGCTGCCGTAGCCGCCCTTCTCCTTCAAATCCAGGAAGCGGCGAATGTTGCTGTTGGTCTTTTCATAGTCGGCCTTGACCCGGATCGCCTCGTAGGTCTCCGGCCGGAAGCCGTCCAGGCACAGGTAGATGGTGCCCAGGCCGGCGTCCAACAGCCCTTGCGCCTTGCGCTCGTCCAGCAGCGTGGCGTTGGTGCTGATCTCGGCTCGCAGCCCCTTCTGGCGGCAATAGGCGACCATGTCGAAGATGCGCTTGTGCATCAGCGGCTCGCCCCAGATGTGCAGGGTTGTGGCCTTGACGTGCGGCGCCATCTCGTCGACGATGGACTTGAACAGGTCGAAGTCCATGTAGCCCTTGGGCCGCTTGACCTGCTTCAGCCCGGTCGGGCACATCACGCAGTCCAGATTGCAGATATTGGTGGACTCGATGTACATGCGATCGGGCGGCGGCACCAGCCGGGTTTGGCCGCTCTCATAGGCCGCCCACTTGATCGGCCCCATGACGGCCTGCCGCAGCTGCTTTAGCTCGTGGCTGGCCTTGCGCTGCACGCGCGCAGCCGTTGAGCGGTTCGGCTGAGGCGGCAGGGTGAACAGTGGCTGCTCTGGCCGGCGGCTGCCGTTGGCAGTGTGGTTTGTTGATTGATCTGTCATAACTGGTCAACAGTAAGGCAGTGAACAGTGAACGGTCTTTAGGATCTGATGTCCGCTCACTGTTTTCTGGTCACTGCCTCACGCCCACGAGCTCGCGCCCTCGCGCGGCTGCACCTGGCGGAATCGGGGGAACAGCCCGGCATCCAGCGCGGCTTTGGCTGCGGCGTTGACCGGCTTGATCTTGGCGACCTGGTAGACGCGCCGGCCCCACTGCGGGCCGAAGTACTTGACGAACTTGCGCTGCTCTTTGGCATCCTGAAAGCGCTCGCGCGCCCGCAGGGCCATGCCGCTGAGCTGCTCGTCGCCGACTTCAGAGACGTTCATGAAGGGCGCGATCTCAGCCGTGTAGTTGTTGTAGTAGTAGGTCTTGGTGAAATCGGCGTTGTAGGCCATGCCCGGGTTGCGCAGCACCAGCTCGTTCCAAAGCGCCGTGCCGGGGAAGGGGGTGGCGATGGAGAACATGGCCTCGGTCAGCTCCAGGCTGGAGGCGAACTCGATGGTCTCCTCCATGGTGGCCTCGTCGTCGCCGGGCAGGCCGAGGATGAAGTAGCCCTTGGAGCGGATGCCCGCCTCTTCGGTCCAGCGCACCGCGTCGCGCACCTGTTGCAGGTCGATGTGCTTGGCCGTGCGCTTCAGCACGTCCATGTTGCCGCTCTCGATGCCGTAGTGGATCTGGCGGCAGCCGGCCTGGTACATCTTCTTCAGCAAATCCTCTGACACCCGGTCGACCCGCGCGAGGCAGCGCCAGCGGAAGCCCAGCTTCTGGTCGATGAAGTAGTCCAGAATCTTCTCCAGCCGCTTCAGGTCGATGGTGAACAGGTCATCGATGAAGTAGAAGTTGCGGATCTTGTAGGTGTCAGCAACGTGGCGCAGCTCGGCCACGATGTTCTCGGGGCTGCGCTGGTGATAGGAGCGGCCGACGATGCCCTTGAAGCAGAAGGAGCAGTTGTACGGGCAGCCGCGGCTGCTCAGAATGGTCAGCATCGGCTCGCCATTGGGCGCATAGAGCGGGTACTTGCCCAGGTCGAACAGGTGGCGCGACGGATAAGGCAGCGCGTCCAAATCCTCGATGGGCTTGCGGCTGCCGCCGGGGATGATCTGGCCGTCTTCTTTATACCACAGCCCCTGGATCTGGTCCCAGCGGTGGTCGCCCGATTCCCAAGCGCGCAAAAAGTCCTGAAAGATGAACTCGCCTTCGCCGTAGACCAGATAGTCGATGTGGGGATTGGCCAGGGTGCCTTCGGGCAGCGACGTGGCGTGCGGGCCGCCGATGATCACCGGCGCGCCCAGCGCGTCCTTTAGGCGGGCCACCAACTGCTCGACGTAGTGGTACGAGGTGGTCATCGATGTTAGCGCGATCACGTCGGGCTTGAAATCGATCACCTGCTGCGCGTCCTGCTCGATGGGCTGGGAGGGATAGAGGCCGAAGTCATGGATGCGCACCTCGTGCCCATCCTGTTCGGCGATACCCGCCAGGTACCCCAACCCCAGCGGCGGGTAGCTGTTGATCATCTCGTTCCACTTGGGGCCGATAAGGGAAATTCTCATGCTATTCTCCGTATGCCAGAACCTCAAACGATGAATGATGAACGATGAATGATGAATCCGGAGGGACTGAGCTCGTGCTGGCCACTTCCGTGTTCATCGTTCATCATTCATACTTCATCGTTCAGATCGACAGCCCCTCCGCCTCGATCACGCGCTTCAGCTCCGTCTTCTCTTCCTTCTTAAAGAAGGTGCGGCGGGCAATGCGCAGGTTACGCGGCAGGTTGAACCAGAAGTCCTTGGACTGGACGCGGCGCATGACGGGGCCGGGGCGCAGGTAGAACTGGCGATAGGCCTTGCGGTACATCTCTTCCACCAGCTCGGCCGTCATCTCGCCCATTTCGTAGCGCGCCTTCTGTTCAAAGAAGACGTAGTCCTCCCAGTCGCTCATCAGCAGTTTGCCCTCGCGCTTGACGATCTCGTAGACCTTGGTGCCAGGGTAGGGGGTCATCATGCTGAAGTTGGCGATCAGCGGGTCCAGCTCGACCGCAAAGTCGATGGTGTCCTGCATGGTCTGGCGATTTTCGCCCGGCAGGCCGATGATGAAGAAGCCGATGGTCTGCAGGCCGACCTCTTTGCAGTTCTTGAAAGCCTGGCGAATGGTGTCGTGATCGATGTTCTTGTCGATGGCCTTGAGGATATCGACGTTGCCGGTCTCCACACCAAAGGCGGTGCGCAGCAGGCCGGCCTGCTTGAGCTTGGCCATCAACGGCTTCTCGGCCAGGTTGGCGCGGATGCCGTTGACAAAGATCCAGGGCACGTGGTTTAGCTTGTCGGCGATCAGCATGTCGGCCAGGACGTAGAGCCGGTCCTTGCGGATGTTCGCGCTGTCGTCCAGCACGCCGATTTCCTCCGCGCCCAGGTCGCGCACCAGATGGCGCCACTCCTCGATCACGTTTTCAGCCGTGCGCGCGCGCCACTTGATGGGCATGATCGACTGCGAGCAGAAGGTGCAGCGATACGGGCAGCCGCGGCTGGTCATGATGCTGAAGCTGCGCGCGCCGTCCACATGGTCGGTGGCCGGCTGCAGGTTAGTGTACTTGTCCATGCGGAACAAGTTGTAGGCCGGCCAAGGCAAGCTGTCCAGGTCGTTGATCGGCTTGGCGTCCATGTTACGATAGACCTGGCCGTCGCTGGTCTTGTAGGTCAGGCCCAAAACTTCGTCCCACAGGTGCTTAGCCGGATCCATCAACGCGCCTGTCGAGATATCCTCGCTGCTGCGCAGGAAGTCTTCGACCTTGTCGGAGATCTCCAGCCAGGGGCCTTCGCCCTCGCCGCGCACCACCATGTCGACATAGGGACGCTCAACCGACTCGTAGTCCAGCCCCTCGGAGGCCACGCTGGGATGCGGGCCGCCCATGACGATGGGCACGTCATGCACCGCCTTGATGGCCTTGGCCGTGCGCCAGGCCTGCTTGACCTGGGGTGTGTTGGCGGTGATGCCGATCAGATGCGGCTTGAACTCTTGGATGAAATCCTCGACCGACTGTTCTTCCACGTCGGCGTCGAAGATGCGCACGGTGTCGCCGCGCTTCTGCGAGACTGCGCCCAGATAGGCCAGGCCCAGGTGCGCGGTGGTGCGGGTGTCAATTGGCAAACGAAAGCGCGGGTTGATCAAAGCTACGCGCATAGTGTTGTTCCTCTCGTCGTTCTCGTCATTGCGAGCCGTCTTTTCATCTCGTCATTGCGAGCCGTCTGCGGCGAAGCAATCTCGGCGTTGCCAGCACGGGACACTTGCACCTGCGGCGCACGTGCAGGTGTTGCTTCGTCGGCGGACCTCCTCACAATGACAGTGGCATGTCTATGATCTGATCGCCATCAACTGCTTAGCGGCCGTGAACAGGTCGCGCGGGCTCATCTTGACCGGATGGATGCGGGACTTGATCATCCAGCCCTTGAACAGCTTGTGCATCCACCAGTACAATGTGTCGGTCACGATGTTGTGCGGCGCCTTGATCAGCCGGCGGATCAACGGCTCCAGCCGCGGGTATTCCACGCCGAGCGCGAAGAGGCGCTGCAAGTGCTCGACCTGGCTCTTCTCCTCAGGGTTGTCGAAGACCATGATCGAGCGCTCCCAGGCGATCTCGCTGATGTCGTCGAAGTTGCCCACCATGTACTCCTCGTCCTCGGCGAACTTGCCCAACTCGGTGCCGGGGTAGGGCTGGAAGAGGAAAGCGTGGGAGTAGCTAATGCGAGCAGCGCCGTTCAGGCGCATGGTGTCCAGGTCATCCTCCAGCGTGCTGCTGGGCAGGCCCAGGATGTTGGTGCTGGTGATGTGAATGCCGGCGTCGCGGATCATGTTGCCGGCCTTGATCATGTCCTCGCGCGTCATGCGGCGCTTGAGCAACTGGACGCGGATGCGGTCATTGGCCGCCTCGACGCCCATGCTGACCGTGCCGCAGCCGGCCCGCTTGAGCAGCTCGACCTTCTGTGGCCCCTTGACGATCAGGTTGGCGCGCACGTTGGCGAAGAAGGGCAGGCCCACTTCCTTGGGCCATTTGTCGGCGAACTCCTCCAGCCAGTCGTCGTAGATGATGAACAGGTCGTCGATGAAGACCACCGACTGCAAGGGCCACTTCGAGCGCACCCACTTGGCCTCCTCGATAATCTGGTCCACTGGCCGCTGGTTGCCGCGCTTCTCCCGGCTGTAGATCTGGTAGTAGGCGTGGTTGAAGCAGTAGGTGCAGTTATAAGGGCAGCCGCGCGAGCCCATGAAATGCTTGATGGGGGTGACGCGGCTGTAGGCGTGCTTGCTGTAGACCAGATCGCGGTCGGGCAACGGCAACTCGCCCAGGTCCTGCACCAGCGGCCGGACCGGGTTGCGCACGATCTCATCCTCGATCTTGAGCCACCAGTTGGGCAGGTCCGGCTTGATGCCGCCGTTGCCCAGCGCGTTGGCCAGGTCGACGATCGCCTCGTCGCCCTCGCCGACGCAGATGCCATCCACGCCGGGCTCGCTGACCATCTCAGGAAAGAAGGTGGGATGGGGGCCGCCGAAGATCGAGAAGGGCGCCTTGTCCTTCAGCGCGCTCTTCACCTGGCGGTTGAGGTCGAAGTAGTATTGGTGCGAGCCGGTCATCACGCTGTAGGCGACAATATCGGGCTCGATCTCGCGCACCAGTTGAATGGGATCTTCCTGGGCGGCGATAGCAAGGTGGGTCTCATGGCCGGCCCGTTTCAAGCACGCGGAAAGCTGCATGATGCCTTGCGGTTCGTAGTCGATCTGTTTTTCAATAAAGAGAACGCGCACAGCTAGACCTCTCTTGTTCCGAAAATCCAGGCGTCATTGGGTGCTGTTCTTGGGGGAACGATCCAATAAAGTGAGACGTTGGAGGCTGGCAGGGTCCTAAAAACGGCATGGACGCTGGCCTGACCCTGTGGCGATTATATCCACGCGCGGGTCATTGTCAAATTTATATGATCTTGCTTAGAAAAATTACCGTCCAAAAAACCACAGCACGCAAACCACAAGAGAAGACGCCAGCAGTGCTGGCGTCTTCTGATGGGTCGCAAAGGTGTAGGTCACAAAACGCCTTCAACGGCGTCGAGAGCTATTGTCGCTTTTTCGGCCGATCTGTCAAGTGCGTGCTGAGCAGACGTGAAGTCTATTCGTCGCCCCAGTCCAGGTCCCAAAACGGCGTCGGCAGGCGCACGACAGCATCGGCGGCGCCCACCAGCTTCTGCGCCTCATAGGCCGTCGTGTCCACCAGGTACACCCGCGGGTCGGCCAACAGCCTGCCCAGGCTTTGCTCGGAGATGGTCATGAAGCCGTCCATCACCATAAAGCCGGCCATGGTCGCGCCGTAGTCCGGCGCGGCCGGATCGGACGAGATGGCTTCCTGGGCTGCCCGCTCGAGGTCGAAGTCGGTTGCACCCGGCTCCTTGAAGATGGTCGAGGCCATGCGCTGCCCGTCGGCTGTCCATCCGACCTGGGTGTAGCTTGCGGCCTCCACGCCGGCGTTGCGGAGCAGTTCTTCCACCTCCCGCGCCGCCAGGGGCTGCGCAAAGGTGATGGTGGTCCGGAGGCGCTCGCCCGCGGCCGATTGGAGCAAGGCTTGTGCTCGCGCCATATTCACTTGCACATACCGTTGAACGTCTGCCTGACCGCCATTGCCGTTGAACGTGACATCGATCTCCACCGATCCATGCTCACGTTGAACAGCGTATTGGAAGGCTCCGCTGGGAGCAGACTGAGTGAAACTACCTGACAACACGGTAGCAATCCGGGGGCCAAGGAGCCACAGGCCAAGAACGAAGACCAAACTGGGAGCGGCGATTACCACCTTTGTGTGACGGAATGCATTGTTTCGTTGAATGTTCATACGAACGACCAGTTAGCCTCACGGAAGAGCATCAAATACCGTCCTGTCCCAGCCCTCACCGCCACCATTCCAGCTGACATAGTGTAAAGAATAGTTCTTCCAGCTGGTATTGTTCGGTGCGGTCCAGTAGTCGGTTAGCGCTTCGCCGGAGTCGGTGACACATGTCCCAGTCTGCTCTTGGGTGGCATCATCCATATACTCCCAAGTGCCGTCATGTTCCACATCGCGATACAAGCGACTCTTGGCATAAACCCTGGTTGCACAGAAACTCGTCTGAGTTCCAGCATACCCGGCAACAGCAACGTAAGAGGGACTGAACTGATACCAATAGAAACCAAAACTCAAAGTTACCGTGCCAGGTGCATCGGGCGCTGCTCCTCCCCCTTCGGCGCTACCGGCGAGCGGAATTACAAGGGTCTCCACAAATTCCACCTTCTTGACGGATTCTGGCGCCTGGTCCTTGGGGATGCGGCGAGGAATGGACTGGTCAGATACAGTGTTGGGTGGGACCGCATGGGGCCCTATGCTCTCGATCACGCCAGCCCGATTGACCACACTCGGTGCTTGTGCTGCGGGTATCCGGGCAGGCGGCTCAACTTGTTCACCCTGAGATACAAGCAGTGTCTCGTCGGTCACGAGAGCAGTAGACTGACCGCCGAGGCCGCCTGTCAACAGTGCGGCACACAACATACAGAAAGTCATGAGCTTAAGCGTGCGCATTTTCGACCCTCCTGTGGTCATGGCTCACCGAATCTACCGGTGGCAATCTCATTCTAGCACAGCGGCTACGGCCTGTCACTGTGGAAAACACCAGTTTTATGTGCGCGATTCGCACTCATCCGCCCCAGCGTTCGACCTCATGGTCCTTCACCCAAGCGACGGCCGCAGTGCGCGAGGGCAGCGCCAGCTTGCCCAGCACGTTGCTTATATGAAACTCTACCGTCCGCTCAGAGATGAGTAGCCGCCGTGCCAGGTCGCGGTTGCTCTCCCCGCGGCTCATTGCCAACAGCAAATCACGTTCACGGTCAGTCAAGCTGGTCCAAGGGCGTTGCACCTCAGCCCGCCACTGCGCGATACGCGCCAGTTGTTCTGGCCGCCACACTGTTTCCCCACGGCCGACACGACATATCAGCTCCACCATCGCAGCTACGGGAGCTTCCTTCAACAGATAGCCGGCCGCGCCCGCGTCGTGCATCGCGGCCAGGAAATCGTCGCTATCATGGCCACTGAGCGCCAGCATCCGCGTGGCCAGTTGCAGCCGATACAGCTCAGTCGCAACCTGGCTGCCAGGCATGTCGGGCAACTGGCAGTCCAGCACGGCCACATCCGGCCGCAGCGCCTGGATCAACGCCAGCGCTTCCTGGCCGGAACCAGCCTCGGCCACCACGTGTATGTCCGGCGTCTGCTCCAGCACGATACGCAGCCCCATGCGCAGCGCGGGGTGGTCGTCAACCAGCAGAATCCGAATTGAGGATGCCATTGAGTTGCCTCAAGTGACCCTTGACCTATTCAGCGCCCCAATCCATGTCCCAAAACGGCGTTGGAAGGCGCACGGTGGCTTCGGTTACACCGCCCAGCTTCTGCGCCTCGTAGGCCGTGGTGTCCACCAGATAGACCCGTTCATCGGTCAGCAGTTTGCCAAGACTTGCTTCGGAGATCGTCATCACGCCATCAACCACCATGAAGCCGGCCATGGCAGCGCCGTAGTCCGGCGCTGCCGGGTCGGATGAGATGGCCTCCTGGGCCAATCGCTCGAGGTCAAAATCGGATGAACCGGGGTGGCTGAAGATAGTCGAAGCCATGCGCTGCCCGGTGGCCGTCCAACCGACCTGGGTGTAACTTGCTGCCTCCACGCCGGCGTCACGGAGCAACTGTTCTACTTCCTGCGCCGTTAAGGGCTTCGTGAAGGTGATGGTTGTCCAGAGACGCTCGCCCGCGGCCTCCTGGAGCAAGGCTTGTGCTCGCGCCATGTTCACCTGCACATACCGTTGAACGTCTGCCTGACCGCCGTTGCCGTTGAACGTGACGTCGATCTCCACCGATGCATGCTCACGTTGAACAGCGTATTGGAAGGCTCCGCTGGGAGCAGACTGGGTGAAACCACCTGACAACACGGTAGCAATCCGGGGGCCAAGGAGCCACAGGCCAAGAACGAAGACCAAACTGGTAGCGGCGATTACCACCTTTGTGTGACGGAATGCATTGTTTCGTTGAATGTTCATACGTATTAGTCTCCTGTACGCGGCGGAGATTGCGCCTTTAGCAACCTGGATAACCACTCAGGATACCGGATGGGGAGGCACATGTGGGAAAATAGCCGAAATAAGGCGCTCCAGATTCCATACGATAGCGCACCTTTCCCGCCCACCAATCGGTAGCTAGGTTAGAGAATGACCAGTTAACCTCGTGAACCTGGCCATTAACGGCGTTGTATTTGTAATTCCTTGTAAGCGTCCAGTACTCGACGTTGTTACCAATGGAGCTACTCTTGATGGGAAACTTGGTTTCCTCCTTATAAGTCGTTGACCCGCATCCATTGGCAACCGATGGACTACTCCTCAGTGGCAAGGTGTAGCTCGTCGAGTACGTGTGCAGCTTGTCGCAGCTTGTGCCACCACCTGCTGGATTATATGCCTCAGCTTCGAGCTGATACCAATCTCCAGCGCCCTGAATGCAGTTATATTGCGAGCCACTCCATTTTGCGTACTGATACCATGTGACGTCATTGGTGTTATTGCTCTGGCTCCACGTGAAATTGCCTTGTGTTGGCCCACAAGCATGTCCATGGGTCAAGTTGACCCAACCCGCCAGAACCGTTGCAACGGCAGACATCAAGAGCATCAGACTTACCGAAGTGCTGATTGCGAGACGGAGCTTTACAGACTTCATCATGCTGCCTCCTGGAAATCGAACTACTCATTGGGTTTACCACTGGCATAGTCATCATAGCAGCCTTGGGTTCAAAACACAACGGCCAAAACGGTAGGTCGTGATCTGTCACTTTTGACAGTTTGCGTCTATCAGAACTGACAGCACCCGTTCAGCCTTCTCCAAACCCGCTCCGAACCGCCCACACCGCCGCCTCTGTGCGGGTCTGCACGCCGATCTTCTCGCGGATATTGCGCAAATGAAAGCGAACGGTGTGTTCGCTGATGTGCAGATCTCCGGCAATGCGCTGGTTGTCCCATCCGCGGGCCAGCAAGCGCAACACATCCAGTTCCCGGCTGGTCAAGTCAGCGTTCGCCTCGCCCGCCGCAGGTCGAACAGCCCACGCCGCCAGCCGCGACGCTACAGACGCGCTCCAGCGCCCTTCGCCGCGCGCCGCGGCCCGCACGGCAGCGACGATGGCAGCCGGCGCCTCTTCCTTCAGCAGATAGCCCACTGCGCCGGCCTCGACCATGCCCCGGATGGCCGCGTCGTCGGTGTACGCGCTGAGAGCCAACACCCGGGTGGCCAGCCCCAGCCGGCGCAGCTCGGCCGCAGCCTGGCTGCCGGGCATGTCGGGCAACTGGCAGTCCAGCACGGCCACATCGGGCCGCAGCGCCTGGATCAACGCCAGCGCTTCCCGACCGGAACCAGCCTCGGCCACCACTTGCACGCCCGGCGCCTGCTCCAGCACGATGCGCAACCCCATGTGCAGCGCGGGGTGGTCGTCAACCAGCAGAATCCGAATTGAGGATGCCATTGAGTTGCCTCAAGTGACCCTTGACCTATTCAGCGCCCCGATCCAGGTCCCAAAACGGTGTCGGCAGGCGCACGGTGGGAGCAGTCTGGGGAGAACTATCGGGCGGGACGGTAGCGACCCCGGCGCCGAGGAACAATGCAATCGCGGCCACGAGAGCCAGCAGACCGACCGCGAGTACACCCCATCTCCAGGCCGCCCTGGGTGGTCGGTGGTCCCTGGAAAAAAGAATCAAGGCCACTGCAGGCGCGATATAGGCGATTCCTCCCCACACCAATCCCCAGACAAGGAGAATTGCATCATCGCGGCGAAACCAGGCAACGACCAGAAACCACAGAACAGCCAACGCCAGCACTAGATAACCGCTACGACGATGTAGCCACAGAGCTGAAAGAAATCCGGCGCCTGCTGCCAAGCTGATCAATAGTAGCAATGCACCACCCGGTATAAAGCCGTCATCGCTCGACAACACGACCACATTGAAAAGGATGAGAAATCCGCCCCACACGGCGCAAGCTGTGTCAAGAAGCCCGCCCGCTGGGCATCTAGTTGATTTGATCATGCCAAACCTTTCTAATTGCCAACACCGAGGAGAGTTGCTCACTATGAGAGTTCCACTTCTCGGTGTCTTTCGAGCCGCTTAACGCAGAGGCTGATCTGGCCAATCTGACATTTGACAGGTGTTTACCGGCTGCGATCGCCCGAGCAGCTGAGATGCGGCAAGATTGCAGCATTCATAGTAAGTGTCGTTGCTATACCAATCCACCGTACAGTGATCAGGCACCTTGACGGCATTGCAGTCGCTCCAACTAGAACGATAGATGCCATCGATCCCCTGAGTAGGAGGTTGAGCCCAAATCAGACTACTCGATGCCTCTGGTTTGACTGAGTATCCAGCCCCACGCGGATTTGCCATCGTCCAGTACACACGCCCTGGGCCAATGGGCGTCCGCACACAGAGGCTCTCCGGCGCGAATTCTGTTTGCGCCATCTCCTTGCTGATGTCAGTCAATTCGAAGTTCTTCGGGTCAACTCTGAAGAACTTAGCTGAACCAGTGGGGTCACTGGGATCGAGACGGGTACCTTGAGTGGCTTGCGAAACGGGCTGTTGCGCAAAGACCTTCGTAGGGAGAGCGCTGATTGCCAATGCAAAGGCCATCATGGCCGCCACGGCGCAACTTGCCCAAGACAGACCCACCGGAGCGTCAGCTGCGAAACGACGATGTGTTGATTTCAACGTATCTCCTCCTGAAAAGAGTATGGCTCATTGGAATTTCCAATGGCAGGATTATCTTACCAAATCGGCGGTCTTAGTGCAACGGCCAGAACGACAGGGTTGACCTGCCAGTTTTGGCAGGTCAACCCTGTCAGCCGCTGTGCGCCTCTGGACGCTCCCGAAGCGTCCCCCCTTTTACTGTCAATCCTCGGCCAACCCGCGCCGCGCGGCCCACACGGCCGCCTCTGTGCGGGTCTGCACGCCGATCTTCTCGCGGATATTGCGCAGATGAAAGCGAACCGTGTGTTCGCTGATGTGCAGCTCCCCGGCAATGCGCTGGTTGTCCCATCCGCGGGCCAGCAAGCGCAACACGTCCAGTTCCCGGCTGGTCAAGTCAGCGTTCGCCTCGCTCGCTGCAGGACGAACCGCCCACGCTGCCAGCCGCGACGCTACAGACGCGCTCCAGCGCCCTTCGCCGCGCGCCGCGGACCGCACGGCATCGACGATGGCAGCCGGCGCCTCTTCCTTGAGCAGATAGCCCACTGCGCCGGCCTCGACCATGCCCCGGATGGCCGCGTCGTCGGTGTAAGCGCTCAAGGCCAGCACCCGGGTGGCCAGCCCCAGCCGGCGCAGCTCGGCCGCAGCCTGGCTGCCGGGCATGTCGGGCAACTGGCAGTCCAGCACGGCCACGTCCGGCCGCAGCGTCTGGATCAACGCCAGCGCCTCCTGGCCGGAACCAGCCTCAGCCACCACTTGCACGCCCGGCGCCTGCTCCAGCACGATGCGCAAGCCCATGCGCAGCGCCGGGTGGTCGTCGATCAAGACTACTCGAATCGTCGTGTCGCTCATGGTTCCATCCACGAACACTGAGCACGATCTGGGAAGATCGTGCTACGAGGGGTGTCTGCTACGGCTGCGGCGCGGCTCGCAGCAGCGCATCGAATTCCGCCGCGGCCTCGGCCAGCCGCCCTGGCTGCGCAGTCAGGCTGAAGTCGTCCCAGCGCGCGTCGCCGGAGCGGTCTTGGTCCAGGAACCAGCACAGCGCCTGCACCTGTGGCGCCTGCCCGATCTCGGCCAGCGCCGCGCTCAGCCAGCCAGCCGGGTAGTTGTCGGCCGGCGTCACGCCGTCGGCCGCCACAAAGGTGTTGGTGGAAGTAATGAAAGCCGGCAGCCCGCGGGTGGTCGGAAAGGCATTGATGATCTCCAGCCAGTCGCGATAGACGCGGAAGCCGGCCTGGGCCCCATTCCACTCGGGCTGGCGCTGGTCGGTCTGCGGCTCGGCTGCGCCCAGGTCGCCGACGCGGCCCGGCGCGTGCAGCGCGAAGCCATCGGGCGCGGCCAGCGCGTAGCCCGCAGCTTGCTTGGACTGCGCGCCCGCATCCAACGCGGCCGCCAGGCTGTGGAAATAGTTTAGCCACGGCGCGTCGATGGGGCCAGGCTGCGCGCCGTCTTGATCCGCCACCCAGGGGCGCACCGGCCCCACCAGCAGCCGGACCTGCGGATTTTCAGCGCGCACCACCTGCACGGCGTTGTCGCCTTGCGCCGCTGGCGCGCCGTAGCCGTTGAACAGCCGCGCGTACCACGCCGGCGTCACCGGCCGCTGAGGATCCAGGCTGTTGCTGCCCAGCTCGTTGAAACCGCTGCCCAGCACGTACCCATAAACGCCGGCCAGCCGCTGGTCGCGCGCCAGCCGCCGCAGGTAGTCCAGGTAGAGAACCAAAGCCCGCTCGTCGCCAGCCGGCGGCAGGCTCTGGCCCTGGTCGTAGTCCACCCGCACCAGCACGCGCAAGCCTTGGGCGGTGGCTTGCTGCACGCGCCAGGCCAGATCGTCGATGCCCCAGTGTGCTTGATCGGCCAGCCGGGCATAGGTCAGGGTCACGTCCCAGCCGCTGCGGCCATGCCAGTCGCGCTCAGGGTTCGCCTCCACCGCGCACAGGTGGGTCGGCGCGCCCGGCAGCTGAGAAGATGGCGTAGCGCGGCCTATGGCGCCATCCGCGCCGAGGATGATGCTCGAGCGTCGCCGGCAGCCCGTGTTGCAGTCATGATAGAACGCCACCTCCACGGGCGCGCCGTCCGCTGACGCGGGGAGGACAAAGGCCCAGGTATAGACGCCTGGCGAGCTGCCGGCCCGCAGCTGCACCGACACAGGTTGGCCGTCGACCGTGGCCAGTACATGCGGCCAGCCCACCCCATCGCTGATCTGCACCGTCGTAGGGCCGCCGCGCCCGTTGGTCGGGCTGACCCGCCAGCGCGGCCACGGCTCCTCCCAGACGCCGCCCGGCGCGATGGTCACCTGGCCGCGAATGGGCAGCAGCCAGTAGAACACAGCCAAGGCCAGCACGACCAGGGCCCATCCTGCCCACCGCAGCCAGGGTCGGGATGGCCGGCTCATGGCCGTTCCTCCGGCTGGCGCGCTGCGGTCAACAGGAAGTGGGCGCGGACGCCGGCAGCGCTGCCTGGGTCGGGGCTTTCGATCTGCAGGGCGCTGCCATGGCGGCGCAGCGCCTCCTCCACCAGGGCCAGCCCCAGGCCGCTGCCAGCCTGCTCCAGCGGCGCGGCCCGGTAGAAGCGTTGGGTCACGCGGGGCAAGTGCTGGGCGGGGATGCCCGGCCCGGTGTCGCTAACCGCACAGCGCACACCGGCGGCCTCGCGCTGCAAGCTAAGCGTGACCTGGTCGCCAGGGCGGCTGAATTTGACCGCATTGTCCAACAGATTGAGCAGGACGCGCAGCAACGCGTCGGCGTCGCCAGGCACAGCGGGCAGCGGTGTGTCAGCCCGCAGGCTCAGGTGGATCTCCTTGGCCGCGGCTGGGGCGCTGGTTTGTTGCACGGCAGCTTCCGCCACGGCCAGCAAATCGATAGGACGCAGGGCCAACTCGCTGCTGGTCTCAAGCCGGCCCAGGTCTAACATGGCATTGACCAGACGAATGGCGCGCAGGGTCTCTTCCTTGAGCAGCCGCAGCGACTCAGCGCGCGTTGGTTCAGGCAGGTTGGCGAGTCCCTGCACTTCAGCATGGGTCAGGATGGTGGCCAGGGGAGTGCGCAGCTCATGGCCCAGGTCGTTGAGCAGACGGCTGCTTGCCTGTGCGGCCCGTTGCTGCTCTGTGGCATCGAAGAGGAAAACTAGCTCGCCGCCTTGGCTGATCCAGGCTCGCAGCCAACGGCCGCCCGGCAGAGCAACCAGGCGGTAACGGCTGCCGGCAGCTTCTGCGTCGGCCAGCAAATGGTCAGCCCACTCCTCGGCTGGCAAGGGGCCTCTACTGGCAGGCAGGTCCAGCAGGCGTTGGGCGGTCACATTGGCGTACTGCGCTTCACCTACGCGATTGAGGCGCAAAGCGCCGAACGGAGCGTCTTCCAACGCCTCATCGAAGACCCGTGCCGACCTGCGGCGGCTGAAGGCGCGGTCCAGCCAAACCGCCCCACCGGCAATCATGGCCAGCAGGGCGATCAGGAGAAATAGCAGCAGTTGCAGATCGAAGTTGTACATGCGATGAGGGTAGGCGGTTCCGCCCACCCCAGGCATTATACCTGTGTCTGCTACGAACTACCCAAACCGGCCGTCCAAGGGCGGTAGTGGCTATGGAGTGCCGATGACCACCAGGTCCTCTGGTCCGTAGATGTGCCTGGCTACCACAGCGCGCCAGCGGCCGTCGGGCGAGGGAAGCGCCTGAGAATAATAGCCTGAGAAATACGCCCGGCCAGAACCAACATAGAAAGGTTCTAGCAGCGGCGTGACGCAAACGCTGACCGGACAGGGCTGCGCATACAGATCTTCCGGCGCACCCTGCCAGGCCTGGCTTGCATCCGCGGCGACATCATAGGCCAGCAGTGGGCCCACCTCGCCGTCTTGCCACGAGCCGAGCTGATCGTATCCCGCGCCCTGATGCATCCGATAGACAATGCGTTGGTCGTCGACCCAGCCCAGCGGCTCGTAGACCTCGGGACGGACTTCGGCGCCAATTTGCAGGCTGCGCACGGCTGTAGCGATCAGGCCAGAGGGGCGGTTCACCAGGCGCAGTTCGACGCCCGGCTGCGTCGCGATGGCAGGCTGGTAAGGGGCGCGCGTCCACGGAAGAATCAGCGCCGCCAACAACGCGGCCAGACAGAGGTAGACCGCCGGGCGCCGCCAGACCTGAGAACCGTGGGCCGCGACCAGCGCGACCAGCGCGGCCAGGGCAGCGACGATGGCCGCCGCTGAAAGGGCGACATAGCGTGTGGGATGAGCCAGCGCCATCAGGCTGCGGAAACCCAGCAGCGACAGCGGCGCCAGAAGGGTATTTAACGCTGTCGAATCAGCTTGCAGTTCAGATATCCAACGCAGGGGCCAGTTCAGCAGCAGGATGCCCCAGAAGGGCAGCGCCAGCAGCACGGCCGCAATCACCAGGATTGTACGCATGGGTTTCATGGCTCGGTCTTCCCTGGATTAAGGACTCGAAACAAGCGAACTGGGCATATATCCAGTCTACTTCATCCCTTGCTCCCGTGCAACGCCCAAAGTGATAGAATCACCCTATCATTTTTGACAGGTCCCGGCATCACGCGTTCATCACCACCGCCATCGGGCGCAGCCGCGCCACCTTGCGGGCGATGCCTGCGCCAGGTATGCACGCTGTCGCCGTGATGGCCTCTCGCCCGACCATAGTCGCCTACTAGACGACGCAGCAACAGCCGCACTGCAGCTCGATGGCGACCGGTGAGACGTGGCGGGCCACTACGTCACTCCGCACATGCAGCACCAGCAGCGTGTAGGGATCGAACACGACGACATCCTTCACGCCCTGCGAGAGGTAGAAGTGTGGGCCGATCTCCAAATCCTTGGCCTCGAAGCCCTTGCTGATCACCTCGATCACCGCTTCCGGCGCCAGCGTGACGGCTTCTTCTTCCTCGTCCGGCTCGCGACAGAAGATGGCCACGTCGGGGCGCTTGAGCGAGCCGTCGGGAAAGCGCACATAGACGCCGGAGACGTGGATGCACTGGCATCCTGTGGGCGCCGCGGGCGTCCGAGGTTCGATCGATCCACGAATGCGATCGATGGCTCGCTGATGCTTCATGACCGGGTGAGCTTCCCACAGCGGCAATCCACGCACGATCTCCAGCCGCACGCCCAGCTCGTTAGCCTGGATGAACTGCCCGAACAGGGTGGGTTCTTCGCGAGTTGCTGTCACTGACATAGGGCGCCTCCTGTCGATGGTCGAAGTCCAGAGTAGGTCGCATCGATTATAGCCTGGTTTGCTGTGATCTTCAAGCGGTAGTGCACGGCAACAGCGTCCGCAAGGACGCGGCAGAGCAGGTGATCGATACCTTCACCGTGGTGGAGTGAGGTCGGAAACCGTCACCGGCGGCGGCTCGAATGGCCTACTCTCCCAGGCGTCGGCGCAACAGCGGCTCGCCAATCGCCGTTGCATCCAGCTTGCTGGCGCCGAGAAATGCGACGAAGCGCGCAAACCCGCGCGCCAATGCCTCGGCAAAGGCCTCATCTGCGCCGAGGGCCTGATCCTCCAACCACAGGCCCAGGATGACGAATGTGTCTGTCGCCCGGTCGAGCTTGCTGTCGAAGCGCGCGACGAGCCGGTCGCCCCACAGGATCGGCAAGGTGTAGTAGCCGAACTTGCGCTGGTGCTCAGGCTTGTACACTTCCCACACGTAGTCGAA
>Ga0209573_1001288_pt1 | contig 40400 bp, 34 predicted proteins | sample TNRBio252014_DNA_FD_185870 | JGI IMG/M metagenome (GOLD analysis project Ga0209573, IMG submission 185870) | Wastewater treatment Type I Accumulibacter community from EBPR Bioreactor in Madison, WI, USA - TNR Reactor_6/25/2014_ DNA (SPAdes)... | ecosystem: Engineered > Bioreactor > EBPR >...
ACACGCAAGAGCAGCCTTCGGCTCAAGCGCAAGGGGGCGGCGTGGGATGACGGAGTACGGGAGCGCATGCTGGGGATCAGATCAATATGCTAGGCGAGTGCGGAGGCCCTGGGGTGTGCTCCTTGCGGCGGAGACTGGTCCTGTAACTCCGGCAATCCCGCCTTGGGATTGTGCGACAAGGCTGCGGACTCACGCAATTAAGCTTTATTCAAACTCTTTGAAAAGTTTTTAAAGAGTTTGAATAAAATATTCTCGCCTTTGTCAAGAAAAATATTGACTGCTGCAATCTGACGCAATAAAATCATTCGCGTCGGAGAAGTAGTGCCGACAGCTTCACTTCTAGCTTACTGCCAGTTGGCAAATATATTAATTGATTGTTTCCTGGGCCTCCTGATCTGGAGGCCACGGAACTTAGGCGTCGGCTTGCCGTTTCGCTTAAGTTGGCGCATATGACATAGCGCTCAGTTAGGGTGGTTTTCTAGCTTAGAGCCAATCGTCTGCCTGCCCGTGAAATCCGACAACAAGGCTCGATGTCTTGTTTCGTTCGGACAAATCACGCCGACTTATCATGAGTGACGTTGTTCAAGGCTAGTGCGTGTGGCAAAAGGCCACGGCGTGCGTTCGTCGTGTTTAATCAACAAGGAGTTCAGATCGAATTCTAGGTAGCAGAGGTAGTGCATGAAGGCATTAAGAATTAATCAAGTTATCGAAAAGACTGGCCTTAGCCGAAGCAGCATCTACGCCCTATGCAAAAAAGGTGAGTTTCCGAAGCAGGCGCACTTGGGACGAACGATTGTAGGTTGGATGGAGGAGGAGGTGGATAAGTGGTTGAACGACCGCTTTGCGTGCCGCCCCCAGTGATATCACCATTTGCTTGATGCTGCACAACTAGCTGATGAGTCAACTTGCAATGCGGAGTCGCAGCTTCGATCTCTAAGTTTAGAGGTCGAACTTGCTCGAATTCTCTTGCGATAGCTTCCTTGACTCACCGGTATTTCGGAATCCCTAAGTATCTCTTGCCAAGCGTGACTCGCTAGCAGTAGTACCCGACGCAATTCAGAAAATCGCCGTTCATTTTGTGAATGACATTAGAATTCTTGCGTCCACAATTTACAAGGAACTTTAATGGCTAGTCTTGAAATGCCTTATCTTAATAGTAAAATGCGACATCGCATTATAAAGGAAACAAAAGAATTTGTTGAAAAACAAGGGTTTAAATGGTGGATTACGGCTAACTTCAATCGTGAGACGACAAAAGAGCAAGGATTCAAGAAATTACGCGAATGGCACGGCCGGATAGATAGAGCGCTTCACGGAAGATGTTTTTATAAAAAGAAAAAAGATGAGCGATTATTCTTTATTGCTTGCCCTGAAACCGGGGGTTATAGCGAGTGTCTTCACTACCACATCCTCGCAAAGATGCCAGAATGTTCTGAAGAAGAATTTAAGCTAATCGCCGAGCCGACCTGGCTTCAGCTAGTTACATGCGGAAGTCTAGATGTTCAAGAAATCGGAGATACTAAGGCCGACCAGGAAAAGGTGATTGGCTATGGGTTGAAAGAGGTCTGGGTTGGCTCAAATTATGAGAATTTTATTATCTCGACGCAGTTCTCTTCGGTTCATTAGGTATTGCATTAAATCTAGAATAAAATAAGTCCTTTGAGTTATTTATATATTTATTATTGTTCGCCAGGGCTTATGTTTTGTTTGCAAAATTGCCAAGATGTCCGATAGAAACCAGAAAATTAATAGTTTACCTTTTTTATTTTCTGGTTTCTTAAATTAGTGCTCGGCATTAATTGTCGTTAATGTCCAGAGTGTTGAGCTAAAATCTAATTGATCTGCGCACTGGGAACGTGCGCAAGCATGTTGTTTGATAGCGTGGATTCGCCACTCCAGCGATAAGCGACCAGCTTTCCTTGCTTGGCTACGCTGAAATCCAGACAAGCTGTCTTAGAGGACTGCACTCTCGGATCACCCTTCATCCAGTAGTGACCAAAGAACACAGGCACATCCTCTGGGTAGCGATAGCGCGCAGAATGCGGAATCTCAAGCACAGGAAGGCGGCTCCGAATCTCTTCTTCAATCAGTGCTGCATCGGAATACAGAACAGCATTGTGGTCCCACCAGCGAACACGGACTTCATGTCGAGGGTTCTGATCCTTGTCCAGAAAAGTATGGCCGTCAGGGAGTGGGGTTTCGAGCCCCTTCAGCCACACCTCGATCGCATGAAATAGTGTTTCGCTCTCACCATTCTTTGGCTTCGTGGCGGCCTCTGGCATCAGATCGCGACCCAAGCGGTTGCCGTCATTCAACTTTGACGCGAAACGGTCCATATAGCCCTTGTGCCAGCAGGCGTGGATCACATTGAAGCCATCGAAGGACTGCCACAGCGGAAGTGTCAGGAACCAGTCGATGATCTCCTTGTGGCGCCCCGGTTGCCCTTCCAGCTCCGTCAGGAAGGCTTGGTGTTGCTTGTAGTTCTTCTCGGTATGGGCGCGGAGCGGTTGGCCGTTCTCGTCGCGCAGATACCAGGCAATCGCATTGAACTCGTGATTGCCCATGATCGCGTGGGCGTGCCCTTCATCCACCATCCGACGCACGATGTCGACGGCGTCCAGTTGGCGGGGGCCGCGATCGATGAAGTCACCAAGGAAAACTACCTTGCGTTCAGGGTGCCGCCATGCGCCTGCCTTCCTCTCATAGCCAAGGTGCGCCAGGAGCGCTTCGAGTTCATCGGCATGCCCATGAATGTCGCCGATTACATCGTATCCAGTGTCCGTCATGCGTTTCTCACAGTTCGAGGATTTCTGCATAGCTCTTGGTGACGGCGCCATCGTCGAGCAGATCGTCATCGAAGGAGTCGGCAAGGATGGAACGAAACGTCTCCAGCGTGAGGCTGGGAACAGGAACGGACGCAATGGCTGCAGCCAGACCGTCGTACTCGTCTTCCATGTCCTCATTCACATTGCAGGAGGTGTTGCCCGGATCGTGCCGGTACAGGATTTCACTGATGTTCTGCGCTCTCATGACTACTATTCCCTTGGTGTTGATCGAGATCCAATTTGCCTACTTGCCTTGGCCTGGCTGCGGCACTTCCCGGTAGAAGTAGATGGCCTCTTCGTACTCGACGATCTGGAAGTCCTTGAGCAGCGCACGACCAAATCGATCGATGAGCTTGCGGTAGATCCGGCGCTTCTGTGGATTGGGTGTCTGCAGCCAGAAATAGTCCGGACGTGCCCCCTTGATCCAGTCCGTGGTCATCTTCACCACCTGCCGGATGAGGGCGACCGGACGCCGGCACACCCCTGTTTCGCCAACGCTCACGATTATGTCATCGTCACCCCAGCCGATCATCAGGTCTTCCATCGGTACCATTCGGGTCTTGTAGTTGCTCTCTTCGAGCCAGAACACGACCTGATTGTTCGGGTGGACTGCCCAGACGTAATGGAATCCGTCCACAGTGAAGTCGATGATTCTTCGCATGGCTTCCTCCCGATCTGTGGCGCGGTTGATGCCGCATACGTAGGATAGACGGATGCTGCGACATCTGGTGACGCAGCTCTGCTCGATGGTATGGCTTTGGCGCGTGGTCTCCGATGGCTGCGGTCAATGCTCGGACGGCGCGGCAGATACGTTACTGACGAGCCTCCCCGCAACCTGCTTGAATCGACTTGAGGCATTCCGAGTTGTGCCTCGCCTTGATTCGTGGCGAGACAAAGCCGTCTTCCCACAACAAAACGATGCTCCCCGTACCGCCCTTGTTCGTGGTGCTGAATGACCACTGCCCCAGCGCTGCGGATGCTAAGTGAACCTCAAGGGCGATGTAGAAATCGGAGTCGAGCACCATGTCGTACTCGTCCAGTAGCACCGCCTCACGGGGGCGAACATCGGGATAGTGATAGCGTCCGCCATCCGCGAAGGTCACGTCGCCGTCACCTGTCGCAAGCGCGCCTGACGCCTCACTGCTGACGTAGTCCAGCACGTGGTCCGAATGATTCACGAAAAAGAGGAGATCACCGCGCCTTGCCAGACTGAAGACGGGGCCGATGGACTGGTCTGTTCGAGATCGCGGGAACAGCAGCAGGCTGTCATCGAAGGAGCGGAGAGGGGTCATCAGTTCGATCCGTTGTTGGGTTCGATGCGAAGGTACGCGAAGGCTGCGACGCCTGATGTCGCAACCATCGAAGATAGTGGGGCATAATGCCATTGGTTTCTTCGGAGCATGACAACCCCGCATCATCTCGACCGTGATGCATCGCACAGGCCCCCATGACGATTGCCGACACGATCAGCCGCCAGTGGCACATGCTCCGGATGATCCCAAGAGCGCCCCGTAAAGCCACCGTACAGGCGTTGAGACACCAGCTTAAGGGGGAAGGCTTCGACACGACCGATCGGACGATACAGCGCGATCTGGTAGCGCTCTCGGCCCGTTTCCCGCTGATCAACGATGAAGATCACAAGCCGTTCGGCTGGAGCTGGGCGCCGGATGCCAGAGCGTTCGACCTTCCTGGGCTGTCTGTGTCCGAGGCAATGACGTGGACGCTTGCCGAGCAATACGTGAGCAATCTCCTGCCTGCCAGTGTGGTCAGCGCCCTCAAGCCGCAGTTCCGGGCCGCCCACCACCGTCTGGATATCGAGCCGCATCCGAGGCGGGGCGGTTCGTGGTTGAACAAGGTTCGATCGGTACCGCCGACTCAGCCGCTTCTGCCGCCCAAGATCCTGGACGAGGTGCAGGCCGTCGTGTCGGAGGCGCTCTTTCTGGAGCGTCAGGTCGAGATTGACTATCGGCGGCGCGGCAGCGCATCGGTCGAGACCTGGCGGATTCATCCGCTGGCGCTCGTGCAGCGGGGTTCCGTGCTCTACCTGCACTGCCGGATTGGCGACTACCTGGATGCGCGAAATCTTCCATTGCACCGCATCCGGCGTGCGCTGATGCTGGCCGGCGTCGCCGAGCCACCGCCGGGTCATGACATGGATGCAAAGGCGGCTCACGGCATCTGGCACTTCGGTGGCGGCAACGCCTTGCAGGTGACATTGCGGTTTTCGCGTGAGGCGGGTGAGCACCTGTTCGAGACGCCGCTTGCCGCCGACCAGCGGATCGACGAAGAAGGTGACTCCCTGATCGTCCGCGCGGTGCTTGCCGATACGCCTCAGCTTCGCTGGTGGTTGCGCGGGTTTGGTGACGGCGTCGAGGTGCTGGAACCGACCGAGCTGCGACGTGAAATGTCGGAAGTCGCGGCTAGAGTTGTGGCACGGTATGGCGACGCCGCTTGACCCATTCGTTCGTTCAGACAAAGAGATAGCCAGTGAACGCAGTAGAAATCGAACAAGCCATTTCCGACCTTGCGCTCCAACCCTTTGACCGGAGCGAGTTCCCGTACGCCTTCCTGCAAGCCTTTGGCAACAAGGAAACCACCCTTAAGCGCCTGCGGGCGGGTGCCACCAACAGGTCGGACCTGGGGGGCGTGCTGCAGACCAGCAACATCCACATCGCCGTTTGCAATGCCGGTGAGGTGACTGCCACTCTCGCCGCGCTCAAGACCAGCCCCGCCACTGTGCGCGCCAAGGCCAGGTTCATCCTCGCCACCGATGGCGAGACCCTGGAGGCCGAAGAGTTGGATAGCGGCGAGACAGTCGCCTGTGCCTACGCGGATTTTCCCGATCACTTCGGGTTCTTTCTGCCGCTGGCGGGTATTTCCACGGTCAAACAGATTCGCGAGAACGCGTTCGACATCCGCGCCACCAGCCGCCTGAACCGGCTGTATGTGGAGTTGCTGAAGGACAACCCGGAGTGGGGTACTGCTGCCCGCCGAGCCGAAATGAACCACTTCATGGCGCGGCTGATCTTCTGTTTCTTTGCGGAAGACACCGACATCTTCAACGGCACGGGTCTGTTCACCGCCACCGTCGAGCAGATGAGCGAGCGGGATGCGTCCAACATCCATGAGGTGATGGGTGAAATTTTCCGGGCCATGAACACCCCGATCGCCAGGCGCGCAGATGCCAAGCTGCCGCGCTGGGCAGATGCCTTTCCGTACGTGAACGGCGGCTTGTTCTCGGGCAGCCTGGCGGTGCCCCGCTTCTCCAGGATCGCCCGCAGTTACCTGCTGCACATCGGTGCGCTGGACTGGAAGCAGATCAACCCCGACATCTTCGGCTCGATGATCCAGGCCGTGGCCGACGATGAAGAGCGCGGCGCGCTGGGTATGCACTACACCAGCGTGCCCAACATCCTCAAGGTGCTGAATCCACTGTTTCTCGATGAACTGCGCGAAAAGCTGGAAGAAGCGGGGGAAAACAAACTCAAACTGCTCAACCTGCGAAAGCGCATTGCCCGAATACGTGTGTTCGATCCGGCCTGCGGATCGGGCAATTTTCTGGTCATCGCCTACAAGCAGTTGCGGGAGATCGAGCACGCCATTAACGAGCGGCGCGGAGAGCCGGGGCGCCAGAGCGATATTCCGCTGACTAACTTTCGTGGTATTGAGATCAGGGATTTTTCCGCTGAGATCGCCCGCTTGGCGCTGATCATTGCCGAGTACCAGTGCGATGTGCTCTATCGCGGGCAGAAGGAGGCACTGCTGGAGTTTCTGCCACTCTCCAGCCAGAACTGGATCACCTGCGGGAATGCGCTTCGACTCGACTGGTTGTCCGCGTTCCCTCCAAGTGGGACTGCTGTGAAGATGCAGGCCGATGACCTGTTCGGTTCACCGCTCGATCAAGCCGAGATCAACTTCGAAAACGAAGGTGGAGAGACATACCTTTGCGGCAATCCGCCCTATGTTGGTAGTAGCTTACAGTCCAACTCGCAGAAGTCCGACCTGGAGGAACTATTCGCGCCGGTGCTTGAGTCTTGGAAGAATCTTGACTATATCGCGGGGTGGTTTTTCAAGGCTGCGCAGTACGCGCGAACGGTGAGATCCGAGTTTGCCTTTGTCAGCACAAACTCCATCTGCCAAGGTCAGCAGGTGCCACTGTTATGGCCTCTTATGTTTGAGCGTGGCATCCGCATCCACTTCGCACATACGTCATTCAAGTGGTCCAACTTAGCGGCGTCCAACGCGGGCGTCACCGTGGTCATTGTGGCTGGCACGACGCAGCCGCTGGGTACGGCGACCTTGTTCTCGCACGACGAAGCTGGATTGCCAATCAAGCAAAGCTCTACGCATATCAATGCGTATTTGGCGCTCGGTGCAGATGTCATCGTCCAGCCTCGCAGCAAGGCACCTGACGAGCGCGGACTGATGTTGAAAGGGAACATGCCCTCTGACGGTGGCTACCTCGTCCTCTCGCCTGAAGAACGTGCCGATATGCTTCGCAAGGATGCCCGTGCGGAAAAGTTCATATACGGCTACTGCGGCTCTCACGAGCTTATACACAGTGCGATGCGATATTGCCTTTGGATACGCGATGAGGAGGTCGCCCAAGCTGGTGCGATCCCACCAGTGAAGGCGCGGATGGATGGTGTCCGCGAGTTCCGTGCGAGCGCCAAGGCCCCGACGACGCGACCGTATGCGGCCTTTCCAAATCGCTTTCGGCAGATTCAGGATGTTGCGCGCGAACATTCCATCGTTGTGCCGAGCCACTCCTCAGAGAACCGACAGTATCTCCCTGTCGGCGTGCTGTCTGAACAGTTCATAGTCTCTAATGCCGCGTTGGTCATCTACGACGCTCCGCTCTGGAACATGGCGCTCATCGCGTCGCTGCTTCACCGTGTCTGGATCGCGACAGTGTGTGGGCAGTTGGAGACGCGATTCCGCTACTCCAACACGCTTGGCTGGAACACGTTTCCCGTCCCCATGCTGACCGAGAAGAACAAGGCCGATCTCACGCGCTGTGCAGAAGACATCCTGCTCGCACGCGAGCATCATTTCCCAGCGACCATAGACGACATCTACGATCCTGATGCCATGCCCGCAGACTTGCGGGAGGCGCATGAGCGCAACGATGAAGTGCTGGAGCGTATCTACATTGGCCGCCGCTTCAAGAACGATACCGAGCGCCTGGCGAAGCTATTCGAGCTGTACACGCAGATGACGGCCAAATCCGCCCACAAGGCGGGGGGAAGGAAGAAGGCATGAGCGATGCACGCATGCTGGCCTTGGTCGATGAGCTGCTTGCCCTGCCGGCGGAAACGACCTGGGTGGAGTTCAAGGAGAGCAACGCCGATGCCGAGATGATCGGTAAACGCATTTCGGCGATGTCCAATGCCGCACGCTTGGCGGACAAGCCCTTTGCCTACCTGCTGTGGGGCGTGCGGGACACCGACCACGCTGCCGTAAGCACGACCTTCGAGCCCTCCGGCCACAAGCACAGCAACCAGCCTCTGGAGCTATGGCTCGCGCAGCACCTGCGGCCCGCCATTGCCTTTACCTTCAAGGTGCTGGATTACCGCGGCACGCGGATGGTGCTGCTGGAAATTCCGGCGGCCATCAGCAGCCCGGTGGAATTCGATCGTCAGGCTTATATCCGCATCGGTAGTGCCACGCCGCGCTTGTCAGACCACCCAGAGCGCCTGAAGGCGCTTTGGGCCAAGCTGCAGCCCTATGCCTGGGAAAGCGGCATCGCGGCGCAGTTTCTCAGTGGCGATGAGGTGCTGGCTCGTCTGGACTACGCCGCCTATTTCGAGCTGACCGGGCAGCCCTTGCCGGATAACCGCGTCGGCATTTTCGACCGGCTCCAGGCCGATCACCTGATCCAGGCGGATGTCGGTGGGCACTGGAACATCACCAACCTGGGGGCGGTGCTGTTCGCCAGGCAGTTGGCGGACTTCTCGCCCTCCATTGCCCGCAAGGCGATTCGTTTCGTCGCCTATCAGGGCACTGGACGTGCGGACCGGGTGACGCACCGGCACGATGGGCAAAAGGGGTATGCGCTGGGCTTCTCTGCGCTGATCGACTACATCGACGGTCTGATGCCGCGCAACGAGTACATCGGCAAGGCCTTCCGCGAGGAGCGCCCGCTGTACCCCGCCATTGCAATCCGCGAGCTGGTGGCGAATGCGCTGATCCATCAAGACATGACCATCACTGGCGCAGGGCCTCTGGTCGAAATGTTCGCCGACCGCCTGGAGATCACCAATCCGGGGCAGCCGCTGGTGCAGCCGGAGCGCTTCCTGGATTTTCCGCCCCGCTCGCGTAACGAAGCCTTGGCGGCGCTGATGCGCCGAATGCGCTTGTGCGAAGAGCAAGGGACTGGCATTGACAAGGTGATCGTGGCCGTCGAACTCCATCAGTTGCCACCACCGGATTTTCGTGTGGAAGGCGACGCCGTGCGAGCGGTGCTGTATGCCCCGCGTCGATTTGCCGAGATGACGCCGCAGGAACGGGTGAGGGCCTGTTACCAACATGCCGCGCTGAAGTACATGAGCGGACAGAAGATGACGAACTCGACCTTGCGCGAGCGCTTCGGCATCGAGCCCCAGAACGCGGCACAGGCCTCTTCCGTTATTCGACAGGCCTTGCAGGCGGAACTGATCCGGGCTGCAGATCCCGCTTATCCGCGCTCGGGCTATGTCCCCTTCTGGGCATAGCGTCGGCAAGTTTTGATCGGGTTTTGATCGGGGCAGCGTGAATGCACGGGGCGATCTTCATTGGCATAAAAAATACATTTTAGAACAATGCATTAGGAGCTTATAGCAGGTTCAGAAAGTATTGATCGGGTTTTGATTCACCCCAAGGGGATTGAGCAACCCCGACACGCCGTCCAACAAGTGGGCAACAAGCCCTGACTGGTATCACAAGCCATGAGCCAAACCGTTCCTTCCGTTTCCGTCACCTATGCCCAGAGCGGCCGTTCCACCAAGGCCAATGAACTCGGGATGCGCCCGATGCAGGAGCGTGCCTATGAGCGACGAGGTGAGCAGTACCTGCTCATCAAGTCGCCGCCCGCTTCGGGCAAGAGCCGGGCGCTGATGTACATCGCGCTGGACAAGCTGGCCCATCAGGGGCTCAAGCAGGCCATCATCGTGGTGCCCGAGCGATCCATTGGGTCGAGCTTCAATGACGAGCCGCTCACCCGCTTCGGCTTCTGGGCCGATTGGCATGTGGAGCCGCGTTGGAACCTCTGCAATGCACCGGGTACCGACGACGGTGGCAAGGTGAATGCTGTGGGCGCGTTCCTGGAGAGTAACGACAAGGTGCTGGTTTGCACCCATGCCACCTTTCGCTTCGCCGTAGACCGGTTCGGCGTGCCGGCCTTCGACGATCGGCTGATTGCCGTCGACGAGTTCCACCACGTTTCAGCGAACCCGGACAACAAGCTGGGCACACATCTGGGGCAGTTTTTCGCCCGTGACCGGGCGCACATCGTGGCGATGACCGGCTCCTATTTCCGCGGCGATGCCGAGGCGGTGCTGGCTCCGGAAGACGAGGCGCGGTTCGATACCGTCACTTACACCTACTACGAGCAGCTAAGCGGCTACGAGCACCTGAAAAGACTCGATATCGGTTACTACCTTTACAAAGATCAGTACGTGGACCACCTTCTCAGGGTGCTCGATCCTGCCGAGAAGACCATCGTCCACATTCCTAATGTGAACTCCAGAGAGAGCACCAAGAGAAAGATTGAAGAGGTGGAGCACATCATGGAGGCGCTGGGCGATTGGCAGGGCACCGATCCGGCGACGGGCTTTCAGTTGGTCAAGACACCCGAAGGGCGGGTGCTGCGGATCGCCGACCTCGTGCTTGATGATCCCGCCAAGCGCGACAAAGTGTCAGCAGCATTGAAAGACCCTGCCCAGAAGGACAATCGCGACCACGTGGACATCATCATCGCGCTGGGCATGGCCAAGGAGGGGTTCGACTGGATCTGGTGCGAACATGCGCTGACCGTGGGTTACCGCTCCAGCCTCACGGAGGTCGTGCAGATCATCGGTCGTGCCACTCGTGATGCACCGGGCAAGGTTCGTGCGCGTTTCAGCAACCTGATCGCAGCGCCGGACGCGAGTGATCAGGCGGTGACTGAAGCGGTCAACGACACGCTCAAGGCCATTGCCGCCAGCCTGTTGATGGAGCAAGTCTTGGCCCCGCGCTTCGAGTTCACACCCAAGACGCCCGCCAGCGGTCCGCAGCCTGGGTTCGACTATGGGGAGGGGGGCTACCAGCCGGGCAAGTGCAATGTCGGCTTCAATCAGGAGACGGGGCAGTTCCAGATCGAGATCAAGGGGCTGGCCCAGCCGAAGAGCCCGGAGGCCGGCCGTATCTGCCGGGAAGACTTGAATGAAGTGATCGCGACTTTCGTACAGGACAAGACCAACATCGAGCGTGGTCTGTTCGATGAAGAGCTGGTGCCAGAGGAACTGACCCAGCTCCGCATGGGCAAGATCATCAAGGACAAATATCCCGACCTGGATGCCGAGGAGCAGGAGGCGGTACGCCAGCACGCGATTGCCGCGCTGAACCTGACCCAGCAGGCCAAGCAACTTGCGCTGGGTGATGGCGAAAAGGGCAATGACGAGAAGCGCAATGGCGAGGTGGGTGGGCAGCAAGCACCCGATTCGCCCAGCAGTACCGCGTTGATCGATGGCGTGCGCAAGTTCGCGATGGATGTACGCGAGCTGGATATCGACCTCATCGACAGCATCAATCCGTTCAGCGAGGCCTACGCCATTCTGGCCAAGAGCATGAGCGAGGAGAGCCTGAAGGAGGTCGCGGCGGTGATTGGTGCAAAACGCACGAGCCTGACACCGGAAGAAGCCAGGGACCTCGCCGTCCGGGCGGTGAAGTTCAAGAAGGAGCGCGGACAGGTGCCGTCAATCACTTCTGCCGACCCGTGGGAAAAGCGGATGGCGGAGGGGGCAGCGGCATTCATGCGCTTCAAGAAGGAGGGGCGTTATGGCGAGTGATATCGATCTCGATGATCTGGCGGCGGAGCTTGCGGACTTCGCTGCGCCTGACAAGAAGACAGGGCGATCCGCGCGTGAGGAGCGCATCATCGCCGGCTTCGAGGACATCCAGCGCTTTGTCGAACAGCATGGGCGCACACCGCGGCACGGCGAAGATCGCGACATTTTCGAACGGATCTATGCCGTGCGGCTCGATCGCCTCCGGCAGCAGCAGGAGTGCCGGGAATTGCTGACCCCGCTCGACCGCCAGGGGTTGCTGAATGCCTGCGAAGCGAACGAGCCGGAAGGCGTGTATGCGCTGACGGATGAAGCCTTGGTGGCCGAATTGGCTGATATCGAGGCTGAATCCAGCATCCAGACGCTCCGCCACGTCCGTAGCAGCGTTGAAAAGCGGGAAGCCGACGAGGTAGCCCAGCATGAGCGCTGCCAGGATTTCGAGCGCTTCGAGCCGCTCTTTGAGCAGGTGCAGCGTGAGTTGAAAGCCGGGGTTCGAGTCACTCGCCCCTTTATCAGGGATGCCAGCGTCGAGCAGGGGAATTTCTTCATCCTCGGCGGACAGACGGTTTACGTTGCCGATGTGGGCGATGCCATCAAGGCACCGAACGGTGAAAACGATGCCCGGCTGCGCGTGATCTATGCCAATGGGACCGAGAGCAACCTCTTGCGTCGTTCGCTACAGAGGGCGCTGTACAAGGACGATGCAGGTCGCCGCATTACCGACCCCGATGCCGGGCCGCTGTTCAGTGACGTCAGGGAGGACGATGACATCGAAAGCGGCACGATCTATGTGCTGCGCAGCCTGTCCATCCACCCCTACGTGGCCGAACACCGTGAGCTGATTCACAAGATTGGGGTTACAGGGGGAAAGGTCGAAACTCGTATCGCCAATGCGGTACACGACGCCACCTACCTTCTGGCGGACGTGGAAGTTGTGGCGACCTACAGGTTGTCCCGCATCAACCGGACGAGGCTCGAAAACCTCTTCCATCGCATCTTCGAGCGCGCGCAACTCGACCTCGTTATCCACGACCGTTTCGGACATCCGGTCAGGCCGAGGGAGTGGTTTGTCGTCCCACTTCAGGCAATCGACGAAGCGGTGCAGCGCATCCTGGACGGCACGATTACCGATTTCTACTACGACCCGCAACAGGCCAGGTTTGCCGGGCATGTGCGTTGACGAGTCTTGGTCGATGTTGGGCGGTGCCAGAAAGTGACCACTTTTTGGCGCCCCGATTCGATGTGTCAATAAGATATGGGTGACCTATTTCTAACGGGGTGGGTTATACTGACACCAGTTTCTGACACTTGGAGTCTGAAATGTCGCGTGTCTTTGCCTATGCCCGAGTCTCCACCGTTGATCAACTGACCGAGAACCAGGCGGAGCAGATCGCGCAAGCTGGCTACTCGATACAGCCCAAGCGGTACGTAGAGGAGAAGGTGTCCGGTTCCGTGCCTACTGCTCAGCGGGCGGGATTCCAGAAGCTGATGGACCGGATGGAGGAAGGCGACACACTGGTCGTCACCAAGCTCGACCGAATCGGTCGCGACTCGATCGATGTGCAACAGACGGTCAAGCGTTGCGCAGAGAGAGGCATCAGGCTCGTTGTGCTGCAACTCGGCAACCTTGACCTGACGTCGTCGGCCGGAGAGCTGATGGTGAAGGTACTGGCGGCGGTTGCTGACTTCGAGCGCGATCTGATCATCGAGCGGACCCAGGCTGGGCAGGCGCGAGCGCGGGCGGAAGGGAAGCACATGGGGCGTCCGAGCAAGACAAGCGAGTCTGATCGCCGATTGATACTTGAACGGCTTTCCGCAGGCGAGTCGGTTTCTTCAGTTGCGCGTGCGTTCAAGGTGTCTCGCGCGACGATCATCAATATCCGATCTGCAACGATGCCGACGTTTCACCGTCAGCCGCAGGGTAGCAACATGAAGACCACGGTGTCCGCCTGATGTTCTCGGCTTGCGCCCTTGAGAACTCACCAGACGCCACACTCCTGTCATTGGGCGCCTCCACGGGCGGCTTACTGAGCTGCGACACCGTCTGACGCAGGTGCGTGCGATGATTTCATGGGCGGTACATCGAGTTGCGGGAGATTCATGATGAAGACTGAAATCATGGCGCTGCGGAAGGTCGGCGATCTTGCCCAAGCCCTGGATTTGCTCAGCACGGAGGGCGCTTATGAGGTCCATACGGTGCGCGGGGGCGAGCCGCTCGCCGGCAAGCGCGAAGCGCCCACTCTTGTCATCGACCGCCTTGAGTCGGTCGTCGCGCCGAACTTGGACCTGATCCGCCTTGCGGTAAATGCAATCGAGGCGCAGGGGTACGAACGAGCGGTCTTCATCGCCGGCCTCGACAAGCACGGCAACTTTTCAAAGCCTGTGCAGCAGAGAATTGAGGCGATCGAGCGGGATGTCCGGGTTCGAAAAATCCTCGGAAGATCTGCGGTGCATCACGACACGCTTGAATGTTCGCCATCCTTGTTCGTCGAGACCGGGTTTCGACGTGCTCAACAGCCCGTCTTTGTGCTCGCGATGCTTGAGAGCAGCAGGCGCCTCAGCTTACCCCCTGAACTTCACGACCAACTCGAACGCATCACGGAGATGGTAGTCGAGCACTACCAGGTACATCACGGCGAGTTGGTGCTTTGGGGAAAAATCGACCACTACCGCTATCACGATGGCCGCGGAAGGGTGTATCGGATCCGCCCAGACGGGCGGCTCCTTGATGAGTCAGGAGCGGCAAGGGGTGGCTTCGAAGGTCGCGCAGAGGTATCTGTTGGAGTCGGTTTCTGACCCTTCGGATCTTGATCCGTCCACATCTCCCTGTCGGGTGCCCAGGATCTGGGTAGATCCATGCGGCTGAAAGGGGGGTGTCATTTCTGTGTCGGCGCCGGGGTTAGAAGCTGCGCCTGACTGCACCGGTCTTGATGTCGATCACCTTGATGCGCCCGTTCTTGTCCGTGACCTGGACCATATCGCCAACTATTTGCGCCGATACGACACCGCCGCTTACCGAGCGTCTCACAGCCCCCGTCTTCACGTCGACGACCTTGGCGGAACCACCCTGCACCTTCACTGCATAGCTACTCATGGACATGCCCTCGTAATGAACCCTGTTCGGAAGGATCATGCCGTAGACGATGACACTGGTCACTACGGCATGCTCTAGCAATAGCATAATGACTTGCTGCGACAAGATATGTCGCAGAGGCAGTGTCCGACGCATCCGGAGGCAATGCATGCGTCGTTTCGGCGACCCATCGACAACCTGTCATTTGCCGAGACTGACACTAACGACGATCTTGGGATGCCGGCGCCTGCTCGGACCCATTTCCCGACATCTGCAGTAGGTCGCTGACCAATAGTTGCAGCAAGCGCTCGGCGCGTAGGAGGTCGAGACAGCGGAGTGGGCGATTCAGTGCGACTTGCTGGGCCTGTCGGGTGCGTTTCTGCTCACCGCAAATGAGCGCGCTAACCTCCCACTGATGACTAGATGGCCTTCAATCAAGGCTGTTTGTGGGTAAACGAGTGGGTAAACTAAACAAGTTCGTGATAGATGGCTATACACATAAAGGCTTCCGTAGAATTTGCTTCAGTACAGGACATCATGAACATGCCGGTCTGACCGGTCGCGCCAAGTGCCGTGTTCGCGGCTTCCGCCGCTCCTTCAGGGCGTCCCGGCAAGCGGTGGTCTTGTTGTAGGCGCGGCGGCAGCCGCGAATGCGGCCGTTCGGTGGCGTTGGTGCGTGTTTCATGTGCCGTGTTCGCGGCTTGCGCCGCTTCTGCAGGGGCGGATGTGGCAGCTTACAAACCTCCGCGCGCCTTGGCGTTGAGCTCGCGCTCCGTCTTGAAAATGTAGCGCTGGATGCGGGTGTCGGCGGTGCGTGGCAGTGCGGCGAAGCGCAGGCCGACGCGCAGTTGCTCGGTGCCGTTGCGCTGCGTCTGGCGGTTGAGGTTGCGCACTTCGAGGTCGAGCTCGATCGGATCGCCGTCGGGCAGCGCGAGCCGGCATTCCTTGAGGACGCTGCCGATCACCAGCTCCGCAGCGGTTGTCGGCAGACTCACCGCGATCCCGCCCCCGCCGATGTCGATGACGCGCGCGAGCACCTCCACCGGCTTGCGGGCGAGGTCCACGGCCTTCAGCAGACACCCCAGTTCGTGCGCCAGTGGCACGTGCAGGCGGAAAAACTCGCGCCGCTGCAGGCGCAGCATCTGCAGCGGCAGCGTGGCGTGGAATACCGCGTGCCCGCGCTCCTGCCCTTCGGTGAGCCCGGCGATCGGGAACTGGACGCGGATGCCATCGAGCTGCGTCACGCACAGCAGGCGGCTGGCGGCCAGCGCCCGGCGGTTGGCCAGCGGGTCGGGGCTGGCGTCGAGCACCACGTGGTTGCGATCCTCGTCCACGCTGAGTACCGCGGTCATGAACGACTGCCCGCCGCCGCTGTGGGCGGCGATCAGGCAGCGATGCTCGATGAGGTCCTGCAGCAGCTGCACGATCTGGCGCCGGCCGCGCAGGGTGTACTTTTCGAGTTCATCGTTGCCGGCGCTGTCGAGCGCGGTCGGCGTGCTGGGTTCGGCCATGGGGTCGATCTGATCTACGTGGGCAGGGGCGCAGTGTGGATGGGTCGAAGGCGGGCGCTCACAGACGGCCACGTTCGCGCGCGCTGCGTTCGCGTTCCATGCGCAGGATGTAGCGCTGGATCGCGTCCTCGGCGCCGCGCGCCAGATCGGCGAATTCGCAACCCGCGCGCAGCACTTCGGCGCCGCCGCGGCTGGTGATGCGGAACAGATTGCGCACGATCAGGCGCGTCCGGATCGGTGCGGTGTCGGGCAGGCGCAGCAGGCTGTCGGGGAAGGCGCTGCCCTTCTCGAAGCGCACGCCGACGGGCGGCACCGCGATCGCCACCCCGCCGCCGCTGATGTCGAGGATGCGCAGGTCGGCTTCCTTGCGGCCGCCGTCGGTGCGCGGCAGGGTGACGGTGCACACCGCGCCCTGCGAGATCGGCGTCTGCAGGCGGTAGAACTCGCGCCGCTGCAGGCGCAGCAGTGCATCGGGCGGCGCCGCACGAAACCCCGGGCTGCCGCCCTCTTCAACGAAGCGCTGGCCGCGCAGCAGGAAAGAAATACGCACCTTGTCGAGCTGGGTCACGCAGTCGAGCGCCTCGGCGCGTTCCATGCGCGCGTTCTGCTGCGCGTCGGCACAGCCGTCGAGCAGCACGCTGCTGCCGTCCTCGGCGACTTCGATCAGGGTGGACAGCACCGACTCACTGCCCGGCGCCAGGCGCGCGCTCACCAGCGCGCGCCCCGCGACCAGGTTGCGCAGGATGGCGAGGATCTCGCGGCCGTCGCGCAGCACGTATTTCGCCTCGTCGTCGGCGTGGATGAGTTCGATACGGGTGTCGTCGGGGTCGATCGTCATGCCTTGGGGCTCGTCGCTTGGGGCAGCGCAGGACCGCTGCACAAACACGTTTTCTTATATCACGAGACACGCCCCCGGGGCGCGGCGGGGGGAAGCCTGCAGCGCATCGAGGCGGCAGCTCGCGGCTTGCGCCGCTCCTTCATCCCACCCCAGAAGGGCAGCGTGGTTTCCCGGTGAGAGCGCCGGGAGGCGCGAACCGCGGCGCTTGTGCGTTTGCTGGGACTTGTTGCATTCCGGGGTGTGGGTTCGCGGCTTGCGCCGCGCCTACAGGCCATCCCGCAGGGCTGCGTGGATTCCCCGTGGGAGCGCCGGAAGGCGCGAACCGCGACGCTGGGTGCTCACCGCGCGGTCGAAGGTGGCTGGGGGTGGAGCGACTCGGGCAGGTCGCGGGCGGCCGGAGGGGCGCCGGCATCCGCGCCTTGTTCGAGGCGATACAGCCAGGCGAGCAGTTCGGCCACCGCGATGTAGAGCTGCGGCGGGATGCGTGCGTCGAGGTCGACCTGCATCAGCAACGCCACCAGCTCGGGCGACTCATGCACGAACACGCCAGCCTCGCGTGCACGCTCGAGGATCTCGCGCGCGACTACGCCCTTGCCCTTGGCGACCACGCGCGGGGCGGCCTCGCCGGCGGTGTAGGCGAGCGCGACCGCCTCGTTGCGTTGCGGCGTGCGGGGCTCAGCCATTGCGGCGCTCCACCACCAGGCCGGTGAGCTTCAGGCCGACCGCTTCCAGCGCAGAAGCGAGCGCTACGGCGCCCCCGTCCAGGGTCTGGATGGTGGTGTCGTCGTCGGCACGCAGACGCAGCGCGACGCCCGCGGGGGTCAGGTGCAGCTGCGCCTCGACGCCGCCGAGGCGCGGCAGGGTCAGGCGCAGGGTGGTGTTCCAGGTGGGTGCCGCCGCCTCGCTGCCGTCGCCGTCACCCTCGTGCTGGGGGTCCTCGATCAGCCACTCCACCGTCTGTCCCGGCCAGGCCTGGCCCTGCCACACGTATTGCTGGGTGGCGAGCGCGTCGAGCTGCTGGTGCACGACCGGCATCAGGCGTTCTGGGATGGGGGCACGGGCAGCGGAAGCGTCGGCCGCGGCGATGCGCGCCGCGCTGGCCTGGGTGGATTCGGCATCTGCAGCGCCGGCGTGGCCGACGGCAACCTCACTGCCGGCTCGGGTCGCAGTCGCGGCGTCGATGCGGGCCGTGCCGGCCCGGGCCGCTGCGGTGTCGGGGGCGGCCGCTGCGCCCTGCGTGGCGGCGTTCGCACCGATGCCGCCCGCTGGCGAGCTGGCTTGAGGTGCATTGGCCCCCGCTGCATTCCCCGCGGCCGCCGCCGACTGCTGACCCTGCGGCTCACGCAGCAGCGCGGCGGTGTCGAGCTTGCCGAGCACCCACTGCACCTGGTGCGATTCGTAGAACAGCCCGCTCTGCCCAAGCGCCTGGCGCAGCACCGGCACCAGCTGGCTGCCGGTGCCGGGCGGTGCGTCGAGCAGCGGCCGGTTGCCGGCAAGGCTTGCCGGCGACGGTGCGGGCTGGCCGGTGAGCAGGAAGCTGATCAGCTTGCCGGTCTGGCTCAGCGCCGTCTGCGCCGATGCGTTGGCGGCCACCGCGGCTTCGCCGCCCACCACGCGCGCGAACACCGCGCGCGGCGTCACCTGCGACACCTCGAGCTCGAGCGTGTCACCTGACTTCGCGGCGGTGTTGAGCGCGAGCGTCAGCTCCTTGCCGGCGACCACGGCCTGGAAGCTGCCATCGGGCAGGGTGCGCTGCAGGGTCGCAAAGAAGCGCTGGCCGGGCACCAGCTCGGGCAGGCGCGACTGGATCTCGCGCACGCGCTGCAGCCCCGGGAGCGGCGGCTCGGTCTCGAAGAAGCTCGCTTCGTTGATCAGGCGCAGGCGGGCGGCGAGGTCGGAGGGGATCATCGCGGGCGCTCCATAGCGCCTGGTTGTCGGGCCCGTGCGGGGCGAAGCAGGGCTGGGGTGGATTGATGCAAAGATTCGCGGCTTCCGCCGCTCCTACGTGGAGCTTTGCGGCTTGTGCGGATCCTGTGAAGGTCCGCAGCGATCCCGGCCCTTGTCGGAGCGGCGGAAGCCGCGAACGTTTCAAGCGCTGCGCAACAAGCGCCGCAGCCGCCACGGATGTTCATGTGATTACCCGTTGCCGCAAGCGGGCTTCAGCGCGCGAGCGCGCCGTAGGCATTGCGCAGCGCACGCTCCTGCCGCCCGGCGGACAGCAGCTTGCGCACGCTGGAGAGAAAGGGGTCGGTGTGGCTGCGGATCTCGGCGTCGAGTGCGAGCAGGCGCTCGATGCCCTCGCGCAGCGCCGCCGCCTCGGCCGGCGGCAGCTTTGCCTGCGTGGCCGCGTCGTCCGTGGCGCCCGCCCCATCCGTCCCCGCGCGCGCCACCTCGCGCAACGCCGCCGCCTCGCGCTCGAGCGCCGACAGGCGCTCCCAGTCGTTCGCACGCGCCGCCTCCGCCATCGCTTCGTAGCGGTCGAGCAGGTCGGCGAGGGTGGGCAGGGTCAGCATGGCGGCAGAGAACTCATCGAAAATGTTTAGCTCGTCGGGAATCGCCCCTGTAGGAGCGCCGGCAGGCGCGAATTTCGGCCGATTCCCACGTGCCGGCGTAGGTATGGATGGAACGGGGGGATTCGCGCCTGCCGGCGCTCCTACAGAAAACCCGTGCGAAGCCTCACGCCGGGCTCGGCTGCACCTGGCTGCGGATCTCTGCCCACGCCTCGCGCAGCGTGCCCAGCAGGCCGGCGACCTCGTCGAGCGCGGGCTGGCTGTTGTGCAGGTTGGCGTAGAGCAGGCGCTCGCTCATGTAGTCGTAGAGCGCGGCCAGGCGCTGCGCGAGCTCGCCGCCGGCGCTCATGTCGAGGCTGACCTTGAGTCCGTTGATGATGATCTCGATCGCCTTGGAGATCGCCATGCCTTTGGCAGGAATGTCCTTGTTCTGCATCGCGATGCCGGCGGTGCGCACCTGCAGCAGCGCGCCGTCGAACAGCATCAGGATGAGCTTGTGCGGGTCGGCGGTGTTGACGCCGGTTTCGACGCTCACCTTCGCATAGGCGGCGGCGCGGTTACCAAAGCCTCCGAACATCGTTTCTCTTCTCCTGGGGATTCGGGGAGCGCCCCGGGTTTAAAGGTTGGCGAGTTGCTGGGTCAGGTAAGCGCTGGTGGTGCTCATGCTGGACATCGCGACGTCGAGCGCCGAGAACTGGGCGCTGTAGCGTGCCTCCACCTTTACCAGTCGTGCTTCGAGCGACTCGATGCGACTGTCGAAGGATTTGATCGTGCGGTTGATGCCGTCGGTCCGCGCCGTCAGCAGACCCTCGGTACCGAGCATGTCCTTGATGCGCGTCTCGAGCGTCTTGGCAAAACCGTCGACGGTCCCATTGCCAGCGAACAGTTCGCCGATCTTCTTCGCCGGGTCGGCGAGTGCGGCGGTGAGCTTGGCGCTGTCGACCGACAGGCTGCCGTCGGTCTTGAAAGTGATTCCGGCGTCCGAGAGCATGGTCGCACCGCTCAGGCCAGAAATCGGGTTCGCGAGTACGCTGCGCAACTGGCCCTGGATCGAGCGCACGCTGGCGTCACCGTTCAGCGTGCCGGCCTTCTTGGTCGCCGCGTCGTAGCTGGTCTGGCTACGGATGAGCGTGTTGAGATCGTTGTAAGCCTTGGCGAAATCGTCGATCGCCTTTTTGGCGATGTCGTCGTTGCGCGCGACGGTCATCGTGGTTTCGCCGTCGGTCGGTTTGGAGAGGGTCAGCGTCACACCCTCGATCGCATCACTCACCGTGTTGCTGCCACGGGTGATCGCGAGGCCATCGATGCTCAGCATCGCGTCCTTGGCCTGCTGGACTGCGACCATGTCAGCCGACGGTGTCGCGGCCGGATCAAAGCTGAGCTCGCTCAGGCCTCCGCTGCCTGCAAGCTTGAACGCGTTTGCCGCCCCGGTTTCCTTGCTGCTGATGACGAGCTGGTTGACGGTGCCGTTGTTGATGATCTGGGCGCTGACGCCTGCGTCGGCGGAGTTGATCGCATCGCGCAGATCCTGCAGGGTGCCGCCGTCGGCAAGGTTGACCGTTTTTGGCGCGCCCGCGCCGAGGGTGATCGTGAGCGAGCCGCCACCGCTGAGGTCGGGCGCGGTCGTGGCGCTCGTCGCGGTACGCTGTGCGCGCGCGAGCTGAGTGACCTCGATGTTGTAGCTGCCGGTCTGGGCCGACGCGGTCGAGCCGACCGTGAATGCCTTGGTGTCGCCTGCAGTCGCCGTGGTGGCCGAGAAGGTGGTTGACTTGCTCAGCGCCGTCGCCGCGTCTTGCAGCTTGGACATCGCGCTTTGCACCTGACCAAATGCGGAGAGCTTGGACTGGTAGCTCTTCTGCTGGCTTTCCAGGCGGGACAAAGGCTGGCGTTCGACCGCCATCAACTGGTTGATGATGCTGCCGACGTCCAGGCCGGACCCGACCCCTGCTGCACTGATTGCCATGTCGCTACCCTCCTGCCGGTCAGGCCTGCTGCTTGAGGAGCAAACCCTTCAGCTTGTCGACTGCCTTCGAGATGGCGAGCACTTCTTCGGACGGGATCTGCCGGATCACTTCGTTGGTGTCGGTATCCATGACCTTCACCACAGTCCTGCCGGAGTCCTTGTCGAGCGAAAACTGCAGGCTCTGCGCCATCGGTGCGACGGCCTTCTCGACTTCCTCAAGTGCCTTCTGGAGTTCTCCCGCGCTGGGCACGCGCTGGGCCTGCTCCTGCGCGTTGCCATTTTGCTGAATGTTTTCGCTGCGCGTCTCGATGCTGGCTGTGCTTTCCGTCTGGTTGCGTGCCGTCTGGGCATCGCGGACGGGCGCAGCCGACATCGGCTGCATCGACATCGACGCGTTGTTGATCGACTGAATGGACATGATGCGACCTCCTGATGGGCCAACGGCGCGGAGCGTATTGTACGCCCCGCGCCGGTCGGTTCATGACGCTCGCCGAGACTTAGCGGAGCAGGGACAGCACGTTCTGCGGCAGCGAGTTCGCCTGCGCCAGCATCGCGGTACCCGCCTGCTGCAGGATCTGCGTGCGCGACAGGTTCGCGGTTTCGGTGGCGAAGTCGGCGTCCATGATGCGACCGCGGGCGGCAGCCTGGTTCTCGGAGGCGACCTGCAGGTTCGACACGACAGACTCGAAGCGGGTCTGCGCGGCGCCGAAGGTGGCGCGCTGCTTCACGACTTCGGCAATCGCGTTGTCGATCGAGGAGATCGCCGATTCCGCATTCGTGCTTGCACTGCCGTCGATCGCGACACCGGAAGCCGCTGCACTGCCGATGTTCGACGAGTTGACCGCAGTAGCCGAGACGGAGATCGTTTCGCCGCTGTTCGCACCGACCTGGAACTTGAATGTGGTGCCGGCCAGGACCTTCTCGCCGTTGAACTTGGTCTGGTCGGCGAGGCGGGTGATCTCTTCCTGCAACTGCTTGAATTCGAGCTGAAGGCTTGCGCGGTCGCCGGAGGTGTTGGTGCCGTTGGCGGACTGGACTGCGAGGTCGCGCATGCGCTGCAGGGAGTCGCCGATCATGCCCAGTGCGCCTTCTGCGGTCTGGGCAAGAGAGATCGCGTCACTCGAGTTGCGGATTGCGACGTTCATGCCGCGCACCTGCGAGTTCATGCGCTCGGCAATTGCAAGGCCGGCCGCGTCATCCTTGGCGCTGTTGACACGCAGGCCGGAGGAGAGGCGCTGCAGGGTGGTACCCAGCGAGCCCTGGGAACTGGTGAGGTTACGCTGCGCGTTGAGCGAGGCGACGTTGGTGTTGATCGTCTGGGCCATGATATTTCTCCTGGAATGTCAGGTTGGTCATACACCCGTGGGTTGAGTCATTGGCCTCGGCGGGTGCGGAGCGTTTTGCTGTGCTCTTGTCCTCTATTACGGCCGGAGAGTTTGCTTCCTTTAGCATTTTCTCTGCCGTCACGCATTTCCCCTGCGTGTGCCTTGATTACGGACTCGGCGGTGTGTGCTTGAGGGGAGCGGACAAAAAAAAGGGGCGCGATCGCGCCCCCGCAGATCGTGTCGTGCCGGGCCTTCACGGGCGGTAGGCGTCGAGCCAGCTCGCCGCATGGTCTTCGATCATGAAGCCACTCAGCACCCAGTCCTGCAGGCGTTTGCCTGCCTTGTGCAGACTTTCCGGGTCGGCAAGCTGCTCCCGGATGGCGGCGATCCACCGTTGGGGGTCGTTCGCGAGGCGGGTCACCGGCGCGACCTGGTAGGGGAAGACGTCGGTACAGATCACCGGCCAGCCCATGAAGCCGTACTCGAGCAGGCGCAGGTTGCTCTTGGCTTCGTTGAAGGCGTTGATCTCGAGCGGTGCAAGCGCGAGGTCGAGGTCCAGTTGGGCGAGTGCTGCCGGATAGCGTTCGAAATCGCGCACGAAGTCATGGAATTCGTGGACGAAGGGGCGCAGCGGATCAGGGCACATGCCCATGAAGATCCAGTCGACGTCGTCTGCCAGTGCCTCGACCACCGGGTAGATCAGCTCGAGGTCGCCAAGATGCTGTTGGGCGCCCGCCCAGCCGACCCGGGGCTTGCGCCGCGGCAGTCCGGGCGGTCGGGCTCCGTCCCAGATCGCCTTCTCGAGGCAATTTGGCATGATCCGGATGTCGTCGATCATGTCCCGGCAGAAATCGGCCAGCGGCTCGGTGCTCACGACCAGCCGATCGGCCAGCCCGAGGGTCTTGCGCAGCCGCGGCCGCGCATCCTTGAAACCGAACTTGTGGAAGGCGTTTTTCTTCGGTACCGCCGTGATGAGGTCGTCGATCGTGATGATTCGGCGCGTTCCGGGCAGCAGCCTCGCCAGGTTCTGCAGGGTCTCTGCCTGCAGGTCGTCCACGGGCTGATGGAAGATCACGACGTCCGCTGCTGCGCGGGCAAGCTCCACTGCCGACAGGATGCGCACGGTCTTGGGCGCAGGGGGCTCACAGATCAGTGTTTCCGCCAATCCGGCACGCGCGATCGTCCTGAGGGGTGCGCGCAGGCGGTACTCGCCCGCCGCCCCCGAGAGCGGGATCCCCATGATGCGTGGTCGGTCGTGGAACCGGGTGTCCCAGGTAATCGGGACGACGTGCTCGGGCTTGTAGGGCTCCACCAGACTCAGATGCCTGTTGTAGGAGGGATCGTTCGCAAGCTGTGGCAGCCAGCGGCCGAGCACCTGTTCACGTTCTGCCTTGCGCGCAAGGAGGTCGGACAACGCTGAAGCAGGGTCGGTCTGTCGCTCGTGCATCGATACGCCACCGTAGTGGACGATCATGGAATACGGTGTCCACACGACGTCCTTGCCGCGTTCGGCGATGCGCAGGCAGAGGTCGAGGGCGCCGTCGAATACCGGGAAAGCGTCCGCGTCGAATCCGCCGACCTCCGCTAACAGGGAGATGCGCACCAGCAAGGCGGAGCCGCTGACCGCCCCGACGCGCTGGTCGCAAACGGCCCGCCCCATGTAGCCGGGGTCGGTCAGGTCCATGTCGCTCTTCCAGGGACTGCCGGCAAGTCCATGGAGCCCGAGCACCCAGCCGGTCTCCTGGACGCGCGCCGTCTCGGCGAAGGCCAGGCGCGGGCCAACGATGCCGACCTCGGGGCGCTGGGCGATCCCGATCATGCGGCTCAGCCATTCGTCCTGGACCACATGCATGTCGTTGTCGAGGAAGAGGATGTACTCTCCGCTGGCAGCTTCTGCGCCGAGATTGGCGCCGGCCGCCCAGTTGAAGGGGCCCGGTATCGGCAGGACCTGCGCGCGGCCGTGCCAGCGCGGATCCGAAGGGATCGTCGTCAGCCACGCCGCGGCGTCCGGGTCGCGGGTCTCGTTGTCGACGATGATGAGCTCGTAATTGGGGTAGAGGGTGTGCTCGTGCAGGCTGTCGAGCAGGGGGCGCAGGTATTCTTCACGGTCCCGGGTCTGGATCACGATGCTGACGAGCGGCGTCTCGGGCCATGCGTATTCGATGTGGCGAGTGCCGAAGACGATGCCTTCGCCGACCTCGGCCGCGAGCCCCCGGCGCTGCAGGTGGTCCTCGACGGCGAGGCGCTCGGCCTCGGGCGCCATCGCGCGCGTCGAGGCTCGGGGGAGGTGAACGAGCATCTGGTCTACGTGACCGACCGCCTGCGGTCCGACCTGGTCGAGCACGCGCAGGCTGAGGTCGTAGGTTTCGGCGCCGCGATGGGTGCCGTAACGACCCGTGACGAGAAAGGCTTCCTTTTCCACCAGCACGAAGGCGCCGAAATAGTTCTGCGCGCGCAGCAGGTCGAGATTGAGGTCGGGCTTAAACAAGGGCTGGCTGAGTGCGCCGTCTTCCTCCCGGGTGTCTTCATCGCAGTACATCAGGTGCCACATCGGGCGCGCATTGATGTAATCCGCGAACACCTGCAGGGCGTGAGGTTCGAAGGTGAGTCCGGGTTCGATCCGCGCCAGCCACGTCCCCGCCGATGCGGCTGCGATCTCGTCGATCACGTAGTCGATATGGCTGGCGTCCTGCAGCGAGAGCCATTGCAGGTTGGGAAGCTCGTCAAGGCCTTCCGGCTTGGGCAGCTCGGTCACCACACTGAGCAGCCAGTCCGGATAGAGCTGGATGGCGAGGCTGTCGAGGGTGTCGGCGAGCAGCCCCTCTTCGCCCGGATGCAACGCCATCAAAAGGTGCATGCCGGGGCGCTTCGTCCATTTGAGCACCATGCGTTCGGCGAGGAGTTGGGCGTCGATCTCGGCGAATGCCGTGCGGGCGTGCCAGGTGGCGTAACGATTCCGCGTGCCTTCGCGTTCCGGGTCTGCCAAAGGGGCGGGCGGCAGTTCCAGAAACGGCATCGCCTGAGCGAGTGCGATGAAGTGTTCAAGCTGCTGCCAGAACCGCTCTTCAGCTTGCTCATAGGCCTCCCACAGCAGGCCGACCGTGCGTGTGGCGTAGTCCACTTCCTCGGGGCTATCGTTGAGCGCAAAGCCATGTCGTCCAAGTTCAGCGTCGTTCAACAGTGCTCCGTTGAAGAATGGGGAGGGAAGAACGATGGCCGGACAGCCGCAGAGGATCGCTTCGGTTGCAATTGCCGTGGATTCAAAGCAATACACTGCTTCGCTACGCCGGAAGAGTTCAGCCAGTTGCTCGTGGCTCTCGGGCCAGGAGGGCGTAATCAGCGTGGCGCGCGCTGCAACGTCAGGGTAAAGGGAAAGTGCAGAGACGTAGCGGCCGGGGTAGAGCAGAACTCCGGCACGTTTGTTGTCGTTCGGGTTGTCCAAGTTGTTGAAGATCGAAATGTCGATCGGGGGCAGGAAGAGAACGTTTCGGGAATCCGCATCCTCTGGCAGTGCATTGCGGCCGAACCCGAAAACAAGTTCCGTATCGGGGAACTCCGTGTCGCCGCCCAGGAACCCCGGCCTGTTCAGCACATAGCGAACCACTGAGCCTGCACCTCTGGGGTTGCCTGACACGACTTCGGGATAAACAACGATCGGCTGGCGGCCGGTTGCACGGTGCCGCTCGATGATTTCAGGCGTGGCGATGGGCGTGTCGAGGGATGGGTTGGTTTCAGTCGGATAGACGTAGGCTTCTTCGCCGACACTGTTGAGGGCGTGACACAGAAGGTGCATCACACGAATCCCCGCCGATGTTCGCCGATAACTTGGCGCCTCGATATAGAAAGGGCGGCGTGGCTTGGAATAGAGCTTGCGCTTGGTAGGCATCGGATGGAACTCGTTCACTGGGGGCGTAGGCATGCGCTGTCCGCGGTCATGCGAATAGCGGTCGCGAGGGGCGTCCAGACATCGAGACCCAGTTCGTCGCGGGCGCGCTGGATGCTGGGTACATAGCGACTGCGCAGTGCGCTGGAGGGGGCTGTCTGGGTGATTTGTATCGCGAGGTGCGGCGCGAGCGCATCGCGAACCGCGTGCGCCACGGCGGCGATCGAGAGGCCTTGGTCAGCCCCCACGTTGTAGGCTCTGCCGTGGCTGCCGTGCAGCAATATCTGAAGCAGCCACAAGGCCAGGTCGGCACCGTACAGATAGCTGCGTACCGGCGTCCCGTCGCCGTTTGCGTGGATGGGACGGTTCTCGAGCGCGTCGAGTATGAAGTTGCCAATCGCAAAATGGCCATTGAGGGGTAGTCCAGCTCCGACGAAGGCGAAGCAGCGAGCAACGGGAATGTCCACGCCATGGACAAGGCCGAACTGAACGCACCATTGCTCTGCTGCACGCTTGGCTTCCCCGTAGGCGCTTGCAGGGGCCATGGAGTCACAGGCTGACGTGGTGTCCTCGGTAATCTGCTGAACCGTGGCTGATTGGGTACCGTAAACCGCCCCCGAGCTGACAAAAAGGATTCGCCCAATTTCGCTATTGAGCGCCCTTTGGAGAGCATGGCGGGTGCCCAGCAGTACATCGTCCATGATCATCAGCGGCCGGGCGTGGGCGGCTGCGCTGGTTTCGGTGGCAGCATGAATCATCAGGTCTGCGGGGCCCGATTTCGGAAAAGTCTTGACGTCTCCCTTCAGCCATTTGAGCCAAGTGCTACCCGAGAAAAAAGGAGCGCGCGCGAGAAAGGCTGCAGGGTTGCGGGAGAGCACGCTCACCTCAACGTGTAGGCCTTGTCGGTTCAGCAGGTCGAGCAGGCTGAGGAGCCAGTAGCCGAAGAAGCCGGTGCCGCCTGATAGCAGGATGTGCTTGCCTTCGAGGGCGTCCAGCGAAACATGGGGCAACAGCAGGGCTAGCTGACCGTGAATGGCTGGGCAGCAGGGGTCTGGCAAGGCGCACGAGGTCATTTGTGACTCATAGACCACGGCTGTAGATCAGCTTGCGAAGCGCCTCGTTCTGTGAGTACGGGCTGTCGACGTCATCGATGGAGAGTGCCGTGTCTTTTTTTACCGGGCGGATTAGCCTGAGTCCGTTCATCGTTTCTCGGCAAGACAACTGGCCCTTCTGCAGCGGGACTGCCAAGTAGAAATCATCCTCCGAATTCTGATGCTGGAGTTCGTATCCCTCTGGCAGGTCGCGTTTGGCGTAGACGCCCCTTACCAAGGCGTCAAGGTACTCGGTTTCCTTCTTCTTCGGGACACGCTTGCTCGTGCCTGGTCCGCCACACATTTCGACGGCCTTGTGAAACGCCTTGAACCACGCGTCGATCTGATGGGGAAGCGAGCAATAAGGGGAGACCTGGATCCCGTCTTCCTCGATGTCGATATGGCGCTCCCATGTCCGTGCGCCCTTGGCATAAGAGATCAACATCGACGAGGTCCAGTCGTGATACTCGTGAGTCGAAAGGCCGATGACGTTCATGGGGTAGCGCTGACGCAGAAAGTCGATCTGGTTCAGTTCAAGTTCGTCGTCCTCGCTCGGGTAGATTGACACGCAGTGGTTGATCGCCAGCGGAATGTTGCGGTTGGCGAAGAAGGTCACCATGTCGTCGATGTCCTTCTGGGTCGAGCCGCCGGTGGATACGATGACAGGCTTGCGGGTCTCGGCGATGCGCTCGATCAGAAACCAATCGTTGATATCGGAACTCGCGATCTTGATGATCGGGAGATCGAGTTCCTCACAAAGATCTACCGAGGCTTCGTCGAAGGCCGTGGCCATGGGTATGCAGTTGCGTTCCTTGATGGCCTTGACGAGCGTACGGTACTCGGCTTTGGTGAGCCGCGTGCCTTCGGTCTTCTTGATGTAGCGGATGTCTTCGCGGCCGCGGTAATCCTTGTGGATGAAGTGGTCCACCTCGCGAAACTGGAGTTTGATTGCGGCCCGCACGTTGTTGAAACGGACGACCTGCGCGAAGTCGTTGACGATGCGCATACCTCGCTCTATGCGCCCCCAATGGTTGTTGGCGAGTTCCAGGATGAAAAGGTTCTCGAAAATCGCGTTGTTCATGGTGATACCTCAATACCCATAGAAGACAGCATCGAAACCGTTGTGGGCGTGGATGCGGAAGCGCAGGCGGTAGTCCTGACCAAGGCTGGCGATCCACTGCGGAATACGCCAGAGATCGTCCCATCGGTGGTAGCCGGCAATCGCGAGGAACGGGCGATTGCGGCGGATTAACGCCTCAGCGCCAGCGAGCGCATCGAGTTCATGACCTTCAACGTCGAGTTTGAGATAACCGACCTGGGCATGGGGCAGGCAGTCGTCAAGGCGCACCACCGGGGCATGGGCGTCACCATCAACACTTAGCCTGCTCGCTTCGCCCTGCCCGCTGGTGAAGGGAAGCGTGCCGTTGATCAACGAAACGCCACAGGGCACGCACACGGTGGGTACCCGCAGCGAGCGGGCGCGGGTCGCGAGGCGGGTAAAGCTGTCTCCGTCTGGCTCGAAGGCCCAAGCTTCGCGAAGGGGGAGACTGCGGGCCGCTTCGGCGAGCGTGTCGCCGTCATAGGCGCCGGCATCCACAAAGCCCAGGGGGTCCCGCGTCTGTGCCAGGAGAAAATCCGGAAAATACTGGACGCCAGCTACCGGTACTCCAGGAATTGTCGCGAGATGTCCGAGGCGAAAACGCAGGAGGTCGGCGAAGTAAGTCTTGCTGTCGGTGTCCTCCAGTCTGCCGAGTACGGACTCGAGCGCGTCCCGTTGTGCAGCGTATCCGGTCCGGTCAGCGAGCCAGTAGCGCCAGCCAAGGTGGTCGGCCAGTGCGGCGTAGTACTGCTGGGGCATCAGCGGCGTGGCGAACCCGGCTGCGCGGCATGCGTCGATGATGCGGGCGTAGTCGGAGATGGCTTCCCGATTGAAGACTCCGATCCAAAGTGGGCGGCGTCGCCAGTCCGGGGGCAGCGCATCAAGGGGGGCAACCGGCAGTCCGTTACAAATCGTCGGCGCACCAGATGACACGACGAAGCCGGCGACTGGAATGTCGCTCGCGGCTGCGGCCGCGTGAACATCGCGGGCGAAACTGCCGCAGCCGAATATCAACAGACCCTCGTGTCGGGCACGGGCGAGGCCCGTGTCCTTCTCGATCTGGAGCGACGGGAGTGTGGGTGAGGTCATGTTCTGGCTCCCGGGCGCAGCCTCGCGCGGACGGCGGCGGCTTCGGCGCGTACCGCTGCCAGTTCGGCCGGTGGCAGGAAGGGGAACATGTCATCCAGTTCCGGAGTAGCGAAGCCGCCTTCGGGCAGTGCGCGCGACTTGATTCGTGGCTCGAAGCCCCGTGAGGGATCGACGCGGGCAGCGATGAGCACGGGGCCACGTCGGGCGAGGCTGGCGTCGAGAGTGGGCAGGTCCGCAGGTGTTGCGACGCTTACTGCATCCAGCCCGTAGGCTTGGGCAATACGAGCGAAGTCGGGGAAGTCGACACCCGACGTCGGGGTCGCGCCGACGATGCGGCCAAAAAAATTCTCGTGGGTCTGTCGGATCGACAGGTAACCACCGTTGTCGATGAGAACGATGGCGACATCGAGATCGAGGGTCTTGAGGGTCTGTAATTCCTGAATGTTCATCTGAAGGCTGCCGTCGCCGGCAAAGCAGATCACCCTCCGGGTGCTGGCGGCCCGGGCAGCGCCGATGGCTGCAGGAAGATCGTAGCCCATCGAGGCGGAGCCGGAGTTGCTGAACATGCGCTGGCCCGCCTTGAGCTGTCCGACTTGAAAAGGAAGGATGCAGGCCGATGCGTTGCCACAGACGATGATGTCGTCGTCCCGCAACTGGCTGAACACGCGCTCGACGAGTGCGTAGGGGTGCAGCTGCGGGCCGTTCGGGGCGAGACCGCCCGTGGGGTAGCGCTGGCTGATGTCGCGGCACCAAGTCGCCCATGACGAGAAGTCGGGCAGGCCACCGGCACAGGCGGCGGTCAGGCCGTCCAGGAACGCACCGGCGTCAGCCGCCACCCGAAGGTCGGGCTGAACGAACGGTTTGGCGAGTTCAGCCGGGTCGATGTCGATCTGCGCAATGAAGGCGTGCTGGGCGAAGCTTGACCAGTTGTAGCTGACCTGGCGGATATTGAGGCGTGAGCCGACGACGATCACGCAGTCGGCGTTTTGAGTGCAGATATTACCCGCCCGCGTGCCGATGGTGCCAGGACGCCCGGCAAAGAGAGGGTGGTCGCTGGCGATGATGTCGTGGGTCCAGGCGGTACAGACGGGAATCCCGTGGGCTTCGGCAAAGTGGAGCAGGGTGTGTTCGGCGCCAGCGAGCCGCACGCCTGTGCCAGCGAGGAGCAGGGGCCGGTGAGCGCGTTGCAGGCGGCCGGCAATCCTTGCGCAGTCACCGTCGAGCTCGGCGGAGCGGACGGGGGGCGTTGGGTTGGGAGCGGGAATCGGGCCGCAGTCGGCGGCCTGCACGTCCAGTGGAATATCGAGCCACACCGGACCAGGGCGACCGCTCGTCGCAGTGGTGAGGGCGCGAGGCAGCACCTCGGTGACAGCTTCAGGACTGCCGACGTGTTCGGCCATCTTGGTCACCGGCTTTGCCATCGCGACAATCGGGCCTTCCTGGTCGCCAAGCTGGCGCAGGCCGGGCACTGGGGTGTAATCCAGGCAGGTGGCACGCTTGACTTGACCGCTGATGATCAGCATCGGGATGGAGTCGGTAAACGCTCCGAATACGCCGTTGAGCGCGTTGATGCCGCCGGGGCCGGTGGTGGTCATCACTACGGCCGGTTTGCCGGCGATACGGGCGTAGCCTTCGGCCGCCATCGCGCACGCCTGCTCGTGGTGCATGAACGTGCAAGTTAGCCGCGGGTGCGAGGCTAGGGCCTGGTTTAGATACATCGCGCCACCGCCGGTGACGGTGAACACCTGCTCGATGCCGTGGTTGGCCAGCCAGTCGGCGATGCGTTCGGATACGTTCATGCTGTGTCGATATTGAAGAAGTGCAGGGTGCGGGACTGTCCGGGGGCGATGTGCTGGATCTGTGCCTCGATTTGATGAGGGTCTACGGCGATGCAGATCAGGACTTGCGCGTTCGGGTGACGAGCCAATCCGGTCGCTGGCGATAGGATTGGCTTGCCGGCGAAGGTCTGCCCCTGCTTGTTGAGGGCGTTGTCCAGGAAGGCGCTTACCTGATGGAGGGGTAGCGCGCCCTGGCCGAGAAGGCGCTGGGCCCAGGAGCCGGCCCCCCACACCAGCACGGGGGCCGGGCCGAGTGGGGGGTGGATGCGTGCGCTGGCCGCGCCAAGGCGCCGGCTTTCGGCTATGTAGGCGCGCAGCCGCTTGGCGGCTGCGGCGGGTGGCGTCGGCAGGTCTGCGCTCCCCGCTCCCGCAACGCCGGCAATGGCGGGATAAGCCGTACCGTCTCCGAGTTGCAGGGAGACATCGACCAGAGCATGCGCTTGTAACCCCGTCTTCGCGAAGAGGCGGGCAAGGGCGCGCGGCCCGAAATGGTTGATGTGCTCGCTGTCGAAGTAATAAAAGGGCGGCCGCTCGCCGCAGCGGTAGCCGCGGGCGTCGGGCACCTCGACGTAGAGCACGCCGTTCGGGGCGAGCAGATTCGGGAGGGTGTTCAGCCACGAGAGGTCGCGCAGGTGCTCTACGACGTGCGACATAACGATCAGGTCGAAGTGGCGGCCTGCATGTACGGTAGCCGCGTCGCTGACCAAGCCGGGCCGGACTTGCAGGCCCAGGCGGGTGGCGGCCGCGACTGCAGCCGGGTCGGGCTCCAGCCCTTCGGCGTTTCGGTAGCCGCGGGAGACGATCACTTGCAGTAGCCCGCCCGCGCCACAGCCAATGTCGAGGATGGTGGCGGAGCGGCCCGGCAGCCATCCCTGAAGGCGGTCAGCGAGGGACTCGAGGCGATTCCGGTCTGGCGCGTCGAGCCCGGCGCCGGTGCCAGTGGGGCCGCCGTATTTTGCCTGCTCACGGTAATACTGGTCGTAGTCCTGCTGGGTAGCGCAGGTGTCCGCGTAGGCGAAATCGCACTTGCCGCAGATCATCAGCTGGTAGCCCGCAGGCAGCGGGGAGGCGCTCGGCTGCGGCAGGTCGATGCTGGTGAGGACTTCCGATGCGAGGTTCTCGCACAAAGGGCAGGGGCGGTAGAGTTCGGCGGACATCGGCGCGACTCAGAATCCGGCGCCCACGAAGCGAGCGATCATGTTGGCACTGTAGTCAAGCTGTGCAACCGCAAGCCCTGGCCACACGCCCACCCAGAACGTATCCCGCATGATCCTGTCCGCGACCGCCAGGTCGCCGACCACCCGGAACCCGCGGCCGGCCATGGAGGGCTGGCGGATGAGGTTGCCAGCGAACAGCAGGCGTGTGCCAATCCTGTGTTGTTCAAGGTACTGCAGCAGGTCCACCCGATTGACGCCTGCTTCCGGCCGCAACGTGATCGGGAATCCGAACCATGACGGATCGCTGTCGGGCGTCGCCTCGGGCAGGATCAGGAATTCACGCGCGTCGGCCAGCGCTGCGCTCAGGTACGCAAAATTGCGCTTGCGCGCTTCGATGAACCCGTCCAGCCGGTCGAGCTGGGCGAGCCCGCAGGCAGCCTGCATATCGGTGATCTTGAGGTTGTAGCCGATGTGGCTGTAGGTGTACTTGTGGTCGTAGCCGGCGGGCAGGCTGCCGAGCTGCCAGCCGAAGCGCTTGCCACAGGTGTTGTCGCAGCCGGGCTTGCACCAGCAGTCGCGGCCCCAGTCGCGGAAGGATTCGGCGATCTGGCGCAGTTGCGGGTCGTTGGTGAGCACCGCTCCGCCTTCGCCCATGGTGATGTGGTGTGCCGGGTAGAAGGAGAGGGTGGCGAGATGCCCGAAGGTGCCGACCTTGCGGCCTTTCCAGGTGGAGCCGAGCGCGTCGCAGCAGTCTTCGATGAGCCACAGTCCGTGCCGTTCGGCGAACGCGCAAACCGCATCGAGATCGAACGGATTGCCCAGCGTGTGGGCGATCATGATGGCCTTGGTGCGGGGAGACAGGGCGGCCTCGAGCATCGTCACATCGATGTTGTAGGTCGGCAGGCTCACATCGACGAAGACGGGGATGGCGCCGTTCTGCAGGATCGGATTGACGGTGGTGGGAAAGCCTGCAGCCACCGTGATCACCTCGTCGCCGGGGCGGATCGCCCGCTCGCCAAGCTTGGGCGAGGTGAGGGTCGAGAAGGCGACCAGATTGGCCGAGGAGCCCGAATTGACCGTGAGGGCGAAGCGTGTGCCGACGAAGTCGGCGAGGCGTCTCTCGAAGGCGTCGTTGAAGCGGCCCGTGGTGAGCCACCCATCGAGGGCGGCATCGATCATGGCGTCCTTTTCGGCGTCGCCGACCACCTTGCCGGATGGGGGCACGGGGTCGACGCCCGCGCGCCATGCCTGCGGCGAAACCATTGGGCGCGCAGGGCGGACGATGATCTCGAGCGCCTGCCCTGCCATCTCGGGCAGCGCGAGCAGCAGTTGGCCGTCGGCGTCGGGCGTGAGGGTCTTGCGGATCAGGCTCATGGGGTGGTGGCGAACGCGGCGATTTCGTCGAGGGTGTATCGGTACATATCGGCACCAGCGCGCCAGGCTTGATACCACGCAAGGCTGCGGGCGACCGCTTCTTCCGCCTGCCAGCGCGGCTGCCAGCCGAGCCGGACGCGGGCCTTGGTGCAGTCGAGCTTGAGGGTGTGCGCCTCATGGATCCGTGGCTCGTCGGAGGCCTTCCAGACGGCACTGGCGCCCCAGCCGGCGGCTATCCTGTCCACGATCCAGGCCACGGTGCGGGCATCGGTGTCGTCAGGGCCGAAGTTCCAGCCCTCGGCGAAGGCTTCGCCATGCTCGACGAGGCGCTGCGCCAGCAGCAGATAGCCCGCCAGGGGCTCCAGCACGTGTTGCCAGGGGCGGATCGCAGCGGGATTGCGCAGCACGACGACCTCGCCGCGTGCAAAGGCCGCCAGAACGTCGGGCACCAGACGGGTGAGGGTCCAGTCGCCGCCGCCGATCACGTTGCCCGCCCGGGCGCTGGCGAGCGCCACGCCGCGGGGCGCGAGGAAGGATCGACGGTAGGACGCGACGATCAGCTCGGTGCAGCCCTTGCTGGCCGAATACGGGTCGTGTCCGCCCATCGGGTCGGTTTCGCGGTAGCCCCAGATTTGCTCCTGGTTTTCGTAGCACTTGTCGCTGCTGACCACGACGACGGCGGCCACGTCGGGCTGGTGCCGACAGGCCTCGAGCACATTCACGGTGCCCATCGCGTTGGTCGCGAAGGTCTCGACGGGCGCGGCATACGCGTGCGGCACGAGCGGCTGCGCGGCGAGATGGAGCACGATCTCGGGTCTTGCCGCCGCGAGGGTCCGTCGCAGCGTCTCGTAGTCCCCGATATCGCCGCACACCGAGTGCATGCCACGTTCGACGTCCGCGACCCCGAACAAAGCCGGTGTGGTGGCGGGCTGCAGGGCATAGCCGGACACATCCGCGCCCATCTGCTGCAGCCACAGACTGAGCCAGCTGCCCTTGAAGCCGGTGTGACCGGTGACGAAAACCCGCCGTCCGCGCCAGAACGCCGGACTCACCAGGTTTTCCATGGCGCCTCGCCACGCTGCCAGAGATCCTCGAGCATGATCTTGTCGCGCAAGTTGTCCATTGGTCGCCAGAAGCCGTTATGACGGTAGCCAGCAAGCTGCTGGTGGGCAATCAGCTGCTTCAGGACGGATCCTTCGAACACCGTCTGGTCGCCCTCGGCGATGTAGTCGAGCACCCGGGGCGAGAGGACGAAGTACCCACCGTTGATATAGCCGCCGTCGCCGAGTGGCTTCTCGACGAAGGCGTCGACGTCATCGCCTTTCAACTCCAGTGCGCCGAAGCGGCCCGGTGGTTGCACGGCCGCCACCGTGGCGAGCTTGCCGTGCGCCTCATGGAAGGCGATTTCCGCGCCGATGTCGATGTTCGCGACGCCGTCGCCATACGTAAAGCAGAACGCATGTTCGTCCCGCAGGTAGTTGGCGACACGGGCCAGCCGCCCGCCGGTCTGCGTGTTTTCGCCGGTATCCACGAGCGTCACGCGCCAGGGTTCGGCATGGCGCTGATGGATCTCCATGCTGTTGTCAGTCATGTCGAAGGTCACATCCGACATGTGCAGGAAATAGTTGGCGAAATATTCCTTGATGACATAGCCCATGTAGCCGCAGCAGATCACGAAGTCATGGATTCCATGGCTGGAGTAGGTCTTCATGATGTGCCACAGGATGGGGCGACCGCCGATGGTGACCATCGGTTTGGGGCGATTCACGGTTTCTTCGCTGATACGGGTGCCCAGGCCACCCGCGAGGATCACGGCTTTCATCGGATTGTCTGTGTGTTGGATCCGGTCGCATGATACTGCCGCAATATGCGACCGGGCGCCCCGAATAGAGGGGGGCCATGCCGTCTGTTCTCGTTAAGCGCAGGAGCCGCGCAAGTAGTGGCGGTGCGAGGGTCAGGTCTTTCATTTGCTCATCGTCTGCCACGGACGGTTTCGCTTCCCTGAAACGTCACGACCGCCGGCGGTGTCTCGCGGCGGTCGTGGCTGTGCAGGCCCGGGCGTGGGATCGGCCTACGCCGAGCACTCCACCCCGGCCTTGAAATACACATCCGCGATTGGCAACTCGAGCTCGACGCTGGCCCGTTGCGCCGTGTCGCCGGGCTCGAAGGTGATGATGTCCCAGCCGATGTCGCCGCGGTGGCGGTAGTGCTCGATGCGGCGCAGGTCGGGGTCGATGAGGACGAAGTCGCGCAGCGAGGGGATGCGGCGATAGGCGGCGAATTTGTCGCCGCGGTCGCAGGCGGCGGTGGCGGGCGAGAGCACCTCGACGATTAGCGTCGGCGCGCGCATGAGCAGGTCGGCGCGGTGGTCGGCGGGGTCGCAGGTGACGAGGACGTCGGGGTAGAAATAAGCCTCGTTCTCGGCGGCGTGGACCTTCATGTCGGCCATGCAGGCGCGGCAGGGCGTGCCTTCGAGGGCAGAGGCGACGTTGAGCGAGATCGTTACGTGCCGGCGGCTGGCGCCACCCATGGCGACGGTCTCGCCGCGCACGTACTTGTGCTTTTCGGGCTGCCCGGCTTCCCACTGGAGGTAGTCTTCGGCGGTGAGGGGGTCGTTAGGCTGGGGCAGGGCCATGATGTCCTCGTCCGGGCGGTGAAAGCTCGCCGGGATTATAGTCCCGCGCATGAACCCCACGCCTCGCCACGTCGCCCGCGCGCTCAACGAGCGGGTCGAGATCGTACCCTACGATCCGGCCTGGCCGGGGCTGTTCGCCGCGGAGGCGGCGCGGCTGCGCGCGGCGCTGCCGGTGGAGCTGATCGGGCGCATCGAGCACTTCGGCAGCACCGCAGTGCCCGGCCTGGCGGCCAAGCCGATCATCGACATGCTGGTCGAGGTGCGTGCGATGGAGGATGTGGCGCAGCGCATCGCGCCGCTGCTGCAGGCGCAGGGCTATGAGTTCTTCTGGCGCGCGCCCGAGCACGGGCTGCCGGGCATGAACTATGCATGGTTCATCCGCCGCGATGCGGCGGGCCGGCGCACGCATCACCTCCATTTTCTGGAAGCGGGTTCGTCGGAGTGGGAGCGCCTGCTCTTCCGCGACTACCTGCGCGCGCACCCCGAGGCCGCGCGCGCCTATGGCGAGCTCAAGCGGCGCATCGTCACCGAGCATCCCGATGACCGCGTCGCCTATGCGAAGGCGAAGACACGCTTCGTGCGCGCGGCGATGCGGGCCGCGCGGCGGTCGTCGTAGGCGCGACGCGCGTCCCGATCGGCCCCTGCGGGCGAGCCCTCGCTCACAGCCCCTGGTAGATCGGCCCTTCACCCCCCTGCGGCACGACCCAGTTGATGTTCTGGGTCGGATCCTTGATGTCGCAGGTCTTGCAGTGGATGCAGTTCTGCGCGTTGATCTGCAGGCGCGGACCGGCGTCTTCCTGGACGATCTCGTACACGCCGGCCGGGCAGTAGCGCTGCTCGGGGGCGTCGTACTTCGCCAGGTTGATCGAAATCGCCACCGACGGATCCTTCAGCTGCAGATGGCAGGGCTGCTCTTCCTCGTGGTTGGTGTTCGACAGAAACACCGACGACAGGCGGTCGAAGGTGAGCACGCCGTCGGGCTTCGGGTAGTCGATCTTCGCGCACTCGGCGGCCGGCTTGAGCTTGTCGTGGTCGGACGAGTTGTGCAGCGTCCACGGCGCCTTGCCGCGGAACAGCATCTGGTCCATGCCAAACAGGAAGGAGCCCATCCACAGCCCTTTCTTCATCAGCGGCTTGAAGTTGCGGTACTTGTGCAGTTCGGTATAGAGCCAGGAGTCGCGGAAGGCGCTTGGGTAGGCGGTGAGCGCGTCGCGCTGACGTTCGGCGGCGAGCGCGTCGAAGGCGGCTTCGGCGGCGAGCATGCCGGACTTGATCGCGGCGTGCACGCCCTTGATGCGCGCGGCGTTGAGGAAGCCGGCGTCGTCGCCGACCAGCGCGCCCCCCGGGAAGATCAGCCGCGGCAGGCTCTGGATGTTGCCGGTGGCGATGGCGCGCGCGCCATAGGCCAGACGCTTGCCACCTTCGATGTGCTTGCGCACCTCGGTGTGGGTCTTCCAGCGCTGCATCTCGTCGAAGGGCGACAGGTGCGGGTTCTCGTAGTTGAGGCCGACCACGAAGCCGAGCGCGACGAGGTTGTCCTCGAGGTGGTAGATGAAGCCGCCGCCGTAGGTGCGGTTGTCCATCGGCCAGCCGGCGGTATGCACGACCAGGCCGGGGCGATGCATCTCGGGCTTGACCTCCCACAGCTCCTTGATACCGATGCCGTAGGTCTGCGGGTCGACGCCGTCGCGCAGGTTGAAGCGGACCTCAAGCTGCTTGCCGAGGTGGCCGCGACAGCCTTCGGCGAACAGGGTGTACTTGGCGTGCAGCTCCATGCCCGGCTGGTGGTGCGGGCCGGGCGTGCCGTCGCGGTTGAGGCCCATGTCGCCGGTGGCGATGCCCTTCACGGCGCCGTTCTCGTCGTACAGGATCTCGGCCGCGGCGAAGCCCGGATAGACCTCGATGCCGGCCGCTTCGGCCTGCTCGCCGAGCCACTTGACCAGGTTGCCCAGACGCACGATGTAGTTGCCGTGGTTCTCGAAGCAATCCGGCGTGAGCGCGGGCGGCACGCGGTGGACACCGGTGGCGGACAGGAACAGCACCTGGTCTTCGGTGACTGCGGTCTCGAGCGGGGCGCCCTTGTCCTTCCAGTCGGGGATCAGCTCGGTCAGCGAACGCGGATCGATCACCGCGCCCGAAAGGATGTGGGCGCCGATTTCCGCGCCCTTCTCGATCAGGCACACCGACAGGTCCTTGCCCTTGGTCGGGGCCAGTTGCTTCAGGCGGATCGCCGCCGCAAGCCCCGCAGGGCCACCGCCGACGACCAGCACGTCGAATTCCATCGATTCGCGTTCCATACCGTTCTCCTCTGTTTTTCTGGCTGACCGCCTTGTGCGCCCGGTCGCTGCGGCCAGTTTAACCCGACGCGGACATCGCCGCCGCTGGCCGCGGCTGGCGGGGACATGAGCGCCCCTCCGCGCGCGCAAACATACGGGAGCGTATGTTACATTACCTCGCCGCACACACAAGAGGAGATCGAGGGATGAGTCCCAATGCGAAGCTGATCTACACCACCCGCATGCCCGTACGCTGGGGGGACATGGATGCCTACGGGCATGTAAACAACACTGTGTATTTCCGCTATTTCGAACAGACCCGGGTCGAGTGGCTGGAGCTGATGGGCTCGCGCGTCAGCGTCGAGGAGCCGGTCGGGCCGGTGATCATCAATGCCAGTTGCACCTTCCTTGCGCCGGTGAATTATCCTGCGACCGTGGTGATCAAGATGTATGCCGGCGACCCCGGCCGTACCAGCGTGATGACCTGGTATCAGCTCTTCGTGGAAGGTGATGAGCGTGTGCACGCCGAAGGTGCGGCCAAGACCGTGTGGATGGACATGCGCACCGGCAAGTCTGCGCCGATCCCGGACAATGTGCGTGCGCTGCTCGACCAGCCCGCAGCCTGAACCTGCACCGGCCGGGATGCGCCCGGCCGCGACGCAGCACCACCGCCAATCATCAACATAAGACGATGGAGAGGAGACCCGATGTATCCGACTGACTCGCAGCCCCTGTGGGCCCCGTCCCCCGAGCGCATCGCCGCCGCCAACGTCACCGCCTTCCGCCTCGCCGCACAGCAGCGCTGGGGCGTGTCGCTGCCCGACTACGAGGCGCTCTACGCCTGGTCGGTGGCGCAGCCCGCGCAGTTCTGGACGAGCGTGTGGGACGGC
>Ga0209573_1001289_pt1 | contig 40368 bp, 40 predicted proteins | sample TNRBio252014_DNA_FD_185870 | JGI IMG/M metagenome (GOLD analysis project Ga0209573, IMG submission 185870) | Wastewater treatment Type I Accumulibacter community from EBPR Bioreactor in Madison, WI, USA - TNR Reactor_6/25/2014_ DNA (SPAdes)... | ecosystem: Engineered > Bioreactor > EBPR >...
CCACCCCCGTAAGGGAGAAAGCCTCGCCGAGTACGTGCATTTACCACCCCCGTAAGGGAGAAAGCCTCGCCGAGTACGTGCATTTACCACCCCCGTAAGGGAGAAAGCCTCGCCGGGTACGTGCATTTACCACCCCCATAAGGGAGATAAACACACTAAATTTTAATAAATAAAACTTCTTCAATGTTTATAAGTTGCCTTGAAATGTGGATAACTACCCCGTATTCTGTGGATAACCCTGTGGATAACTCATTTTATTCACGTGCATTTACCACCCCCGAGTACGTGCATTTACCACCCCCTAATTTTAAAATCTACGTGCATTTACCACCCCTAAAGTACGTGCATTTACCACCCCAACCTATATATAATACCTATAATACTTTTACCTATAAATTTTAAACCTATATGTTGTAGAATATTTAACAAAAATTATTTAGAAGACGAACAAATCAACTTTTTGAAGATTTTTGCGGGTGAAAAGAAAAAAGAGGGGCGAAAGGGCGGGGGATATGCTAAAATTTAAAATAAACCCTGTTTAATACTTTCAAAAGCCAACACAAAACGATAAATCATTCCTATGAACATCAGCCAAGCCAAAAAAATTAACATCGTCGATTTCCTACGCGCACAGGGATATACCCCCGCAAAAGAAGACCACAGGCAGGCTTGGTTTTGTTCCCCCTTTCGGTCCGAAAACACGCCCTCCTTCAAAGTAGACAAACAGAGAAATATTTGGTTCGACCACGGAGATGCCACAGGTGGAAACATCATCGACCTCGCCCTTAGAATATTCAACACCAACTCCCTCAGTACCGCACTAAACCGGCTCCAAAACCTTCCTTTTTCTTTTCACCCGCAAAACGATTTTTTTAACCTACAAAACCCCACGACCGAAGAAACGGTTGATAATTCCGATCCCCAAACCCTCACCTTACGCGAAGTCAAAAACCTCAACAACACCCGGCTCATCGAATACCTCTCCGCAAGAGCCGTTACCCTTAATGTCGCTAAAACATACCTCAAAGAGGTCGACTTCACCCATAACCCCTCCGGGAAGAATTACTTTGCCCTTGCCTTCCCCAACGATGACGGAGGCTATGAAATCAGAAACAAATACTTCAAAGGATGTATCGGCAAAAAGCAAATATCCTCTTTCCGAAACAACAACCGGACCCTCCTCATTTTTGAAGGCATGTTCGATTTCCTCAGCCACCGGTCTTTTTACCCCGATACCCAAGCCGATTACCTCGTGCTCAACTCCGTCGCCCTCGCTCCCAGAGCCGTAACCGTTGCCGAACAATATCCCAACGTCGAACTCTTTTTCGACAACGATCCGGCGGGCAGGAACGCCGTACAACTTTTCCCGCAAGCCGTCGACCGCGCAACCGGACTTTACCCCAAGGACAAAGACCTCAACGAATATTGCCTCAGAAACCCCAAAAATAACCCCTGACGCGCGATAACCACACGGGGCAGGGGAACCCTTCGTTTTAACCCCAACATCGCTCTGCGGGGCGGAAAATAGCCCTATTGACGCGGTTCTCGTAAAACGCTATATCCTCAGAAAACCCGGAAAGGTTCACCACAATGCCCCGTAAAAACAAACACGAACCCGGACAAGATCAGCAAACCGTAACGGACGCTGAACAAAATGCTTTTTGCCATCCCGAAAATCCCACCCCGGACGAATTGACCAAAGCCTTTTCCGCCAGACTCAAAATTGCCCCCTTCCAACCCCACATCAAAATCGCCTTCTGGAAATCTTGGCGTTGGCACCATGCCCAAAAACTCAATCCCGAGCAGCTCTTCCGCCTTGCCGAACTCCCCCGCGCCCGAAAAAAAGACCTTACCCCCGCACACATCGCCATCCTTTCCGGCAGACCCGAACTCCTCCCCCAAATCCCTACCGAAGCCTGCCCGCCGGATACCAACGGAGATACCCTCCTCCATTACGCCGCCCGATTCGCCGATCCCGTTGCTTTACAAACCCTTATCGCTTTCGGACACCCTCTGAATATCCCCAACAGACTGCATGAAACCCCCTTACAGACCGCCGTCGAGGTCGGTTCCGCCCGCACCATCCGAATCCTACTCCATGCCGGGGCCAAAATCCAAAGCATACACCCTTACCGCGTCGGACCCCTCCAAACAGCTCTGCTAAATACCAACAGACCCGCTTTCGACCTCCTCGTCAAACACGGAGCGGACCTCACCGAAACCCATCCCCTCACCCTTCGCAATTTTCTACACCTCGCCGCCCTCTACAATGTCTTCCGCATGATCAAGCCCCTCATTGCCGAATACGGACTTCCGCCCGACGAAACCGATCATCACGGGGCCACCGCCGTCCACCTCGCCGCAGGTCTGGGACATCTCGAAGCCCTCAACGAACTTCAGGCTGCCGGGGCCAACCTGCATACGCCCAATCACGGCGGATTTACCGCCTTGGATCAGGCTTTGGCGGGCGGACAAACCACGACCTTCAACCGGCTGCTGAGCCTCGGCGTAACGGGCGGTAAAGACTCCTTGGGCAAAACGATTTTCGCTTACCTGCCCGATCCGTTGCCGGCGGGGGTGGAGGGGATGCTCTTTGAAATGCTGCATCCCAAATATTGGGAGGGACGGGCGTTGGAATTTGCAGGGTGGTGGCACGGCTGGGAGCCGACCGCGTCGGGACATCAAAAGCTGAAACTGGAACTGTCGAACCGGGCTAAACATACGCTCTTTTCCCTTCGGGACGAGCAGGCGGCGGCTAAAGCACTGACCGCCGAATACCGCAACGCCCGAAAACAGAAGTAGGTCAGGCTTCTTCGGGCTTTCGATCCCGGAAAAGGAGCCGGCGGTTTGCTCCCTTTTTCCGGTGGACGGATCGGCAGGGGTGGTAAAGGAAGGATCATCCGACTGAAGGGTCGGATACACCGAATTCCGTTCGGCGCGTCCTTCCGCGGACTGTCTGTGTGTCCCTTGCGCCATCCCCGGCCGGACCGGAAGACCGGCACGAAAACCCCCGAAAATGAAAGGGCACACCCCGGGATTCCCTTTTGGCGGGAAGTTCCGTTTTATCGCTTCCGAGACCCTTTCAAAAAGAAGCACGACCGCCGTCTTGTTAGCACGTCAGGATAAGCCGGGCGCGAACCCCCGCAACGCCTCCTCCGCCCTTTTTTCCCCTTGCCCTCCGGGCAATTCCCCGCGGACGCTCACGCTCCAAAAAAGGGAGGCTCCGGCGTTTTCCGCTCCGCTCCAACCCCAAGGGGTGCGGGGGATTCCCTTGACCCCGGCTTCCAAACCTGACGTTAAGACGGCACAGGGTCGTCTTCCGTTTACTTTGAAAGGAAAAGTCTCATGGCTTCTAAATTAATCGGCACTTTTACCCGCGACCATAAAGGGTTCACCGGCACCTTACGTACCCTCCACTTACATCTGGGGGTGAGCATCGTGCCTTCCACCCTTTCGGGCGATAAATCCCCCGACTGGCTGGTGCTGGCGGGCAAGGAACGCTACACCCTCGGGGCAGGCTGGACGCAGAACAAGGATTCGGAAAACGCTTATCTGACCCTTCGGCTGGATGATCCTTCCTTTCCCGCGACCCTCACCTGCCGGCTCGTCCGCCAAAAGGAGGGGGAAAACCGGTGGCTCCTCTTTTGGGATCGCAAGCCCGATTAAATCCCGCCCGAACCTCCCCGTCATCCGGCGGGGAGGGCTTATTCCGGCTGAATCGTGATTTTTTCGATCACCGTCAAATCCTTATAGTGGTCTTCACGGCTTTTGATGAGTTGAAGTTCCGCCTGATTGGCTTCCCGCATCCACAGAACGCACTGACTCGTCAAATCTTCAAAAAGTGCCGACAGATTCATCCCTTCGATCGTGATTTCCTGCGGTTCGCCGTAATCGATCGTCAGCATAGCCCCGTCCCATTTGAGCCGGCGGACGAAATGATAATAAAAACTGTATTTCACGCCTGTTTTGAGGGTGATGACAAAGTTGGTTAAAGGCACACCGAATTTCTTGTCATAGAAACAATAGTCCGCCGGCTTATCGCTGGAGAGTTGACTCATGAGTTTTAGGGATTGATTTGCGGGCATCCTGGTGGTGTCTTTCCTGCGCTACGGTTCGGTGTTTCATCAGTTCCGTGGCGGACAGATTCCGATCCGTTTTGCTTATAGCATTTTTCAGTTCCACTTTTGAATCCGTGTAAATGGTTACGTCTTTTTTCCCGCGGCTGACCGAAACGTAGAATTGTTCACCGGAAGAAGCTCCCCAGGAAAGGGAACTTTGGGCAATAATGACCTTATCGACCGTCTTGCCCTGGCTGGCGTGGGAGGTGGTGCAGTAGCCGTGCGCCAGATTGCCGTGATCTTTGGCGATGATCCGCCCGTTATCCAGAAGGACATGACCGTCGGGCGTAAAGCCTTTAACGGTGCGAATGTCCCCGTTGTTGAGCCGATGCTTATGCTCGAGGTCATAGCCGTTTTGGGTGAAACGGATTTTATCGCCGACCGCCAGCTTGATTTCGGCGGATTCAAACACCTGATATTTGGCGGCTTGCGTGGTATCTAAAGGCACTTCCCGACCGGCGGCATGAAGCGTTACTTGGCCGTCCGAATGGTCTTTAACAGTCCATTTTTCACCCCGTTTGATCCCGTTTTTGGCATTCTGGTGAAACTGAAGGACCATGCCCGGTTCATAATTGACGATCTCTTGTTTTTGGGCTTCCGTCCAGGTCAGGGGCTTATATTGTTCAAATGTCTTTTCATCTTTAAGCCCGCCTTTTGCCTTCATCCGCTCGCGGATGGCCCCGGTAGTCAAATCAGCTTCGGCATGGGTCGGGGTTACGACCAGAGCCGTTTGTTTCTTTTCCGTGGTTTGCAGATAATCCTCTGCCAGTTGAACATATCTTGTTTCGGAATCGATTTCTTGGACGACTCCCATGCGGTCCAATTTTTCAAAACCTTTGTCCAGTTGCCCTTCCGATATTTGCCGGACGGCTTCCTTATACTGCCCTTTCTGGCGTTGAATTTCTTTGATTTCCGGAACGCTTAAACCGGCTTCTTTCCGTAAAACTTTGACGATTCCCCCTTTTTCAACGGCTTGATGCTGGCGGGTATCGCCCGACAAAACCACCCGGCAATGCTGTTGTTCGGCAATCTTGAAAATGTCGTGCATGGGCTTGGCACCCAAGAGTCCGGCTTCATCGATCCAGATGACCTGATTTTTCAGTTGCGGGTGTATGGATTCATTTTGAATTAACGAAGCGACGGTATCTGCTTTTTCGAAGCCCTCGGCACGCAAAACCCCGCGAGAGGCATCGGCGGTAGGCGCGAAGATAAAAACCTCCTTACCGCCCTCCCGGATGCCTTCGACAGCTTCTTTCATCAGCGTAGTTTTACCTACGCCCGCACGTCCCTCGATCAGGATCACCCGATCGCGCGAGGTTAATACATGCTGCACGGCGTTTTTTTGCTGATCGTTCAATAAGGGGTTTTTGCAATCATATTTGTTATCGTTCAAGGAAAAACATTTTCCCCGCCCGTCGCGGGCAAAGCGAATCATCTCGTTTTCGGCAGCCAGAACTTCCCGGGTGGTCATCAGTTTTTCATGATTCCAATCCCTTGAAAGCAGTTGGGGGTCGCGGAAGGCTGCTTGGACCTGATCCGGGGTTACCTGCCCGACCCCGTATTTTAGGGCGACCCCTTGCAGGCGTTTTTCACTGACGACGGAGGAGCGTTCAAACAAATGTGCAATAGCGTGATCCTTTGCCTGCTCCACGCTGATATTGTTTTTATGGACATGGTTTTTCACGTTTCGAAGGTCCCCTAATTCTTTTTCCGTCAGGCGGGACCGCCAGATTTCCCGTAACGCGGATTGATCCAACCCTTTGTTTTTGCTTTCCCGGGTCTTGCTCCCCAACTTGTCCTTTGCCTTATCGGAGACTATGTTTTTATCTTTAATTATTTTTTCGATCAGTTCGGTTCGTTTGGAGAATTTATCCAAGGTTTCTTTTTCGATACCTTTGAGTTCCCAGCCGTTTTTGGTCTTATCAATGGCAAAGCCTGCGTTTTTGAGTTTGTGGGCTAAGGTGGCATGAAAGAATCCTTCATAGTAAGGCATGTTTTTATTAATCATGCCGAATTCCCCGGCTTTCCATTGCTGCTCGGTTTTATCAAAGGTAGCATTGAACGTAAAACAATGGGCGTGGAGGTGTGGATCGGGAATGCCGTTCACAGGACGGGCGGTAAAATGGATAAACTCGGCATAGGTTAAATTGCGGGTCAAACGGTTGTCGTTTTGATGATCCTTACGCACCCGCGCCATCATGTCCTTTTCCATTTCGGTCATGGTCTCGGCGACCGATTCGCGGAAGGACTTCAAGATGGTTTCGTCTTGGGTGAACTCATAAACCAATGAAACGGATTTCGGGCAATGAAAATTGATGTCGTAGCCGACGCGCCTGTTTTCGACGGTTCGGGCGGTCAGCTTTTCTCGGCTGGCGGGACTGATATTGTCGCATAAGGCTATGAATTGCTCTTTTTGCACTTGGTCTTTGAGACCGAGAAGTTCTGCCCCGCGTCCACCCCAGTTGCCGATGCTTTCCTGCCCTTGGGTGTAATAATCCTCGCGTGCCAGTCCGTTGGTGTAGTAGGACTTGGCGGCTTGGGCACTGTTGGTGACGTTTATACGGATCATGGAAATGTTAATAAAAGTTAAATATAAAATGATACAGACATCTCTCCTATACATAGCCCCCATGCAAATTTAGCCTAACTTTGCGCAAAAATCCAAATATGCGCATCACCACCCAACTTCGATCTCTTCTCCAAAACCTTCTTTTATCCGCCCCTCGGCAGGGCGAGCAAACGGGTAAAATCGACCGTTACAACCAACAGTTTGTTGCCGAGAAAGGGATCATCTTAGGGAAGCCCCGCCGGGACGGATTCTATAATTGGTGGGGTTTTAAGAGTAGCTTAAATATGTTTTTTCGGTTGAGCGGTGATTTATTGGAGCATCATATCTTAACGATTGCGCCGACGGGTTCGGGGAAGGGGATCGGTTTGGTGATTCCGAATTTGTTGGAATATGAATATTCGGTGATGGTGATCGACCCGAAAGGCGAGAATTATTTAACGACGGCGAAGGTAAGACAAGGGAACGGACGGACGGTTATTTTGCTCGATCCGTTCGGGGAGTGCGAAAAGCGTAAAAATGATGATGCCCCGCTGACCCCTTACCGTTCCTTTAATCCGCTGGATTTTCTTTCGGTGGAAGACGAGAATGTGGGGGATGATTGCGCCGTTCTGGCGGATATGCTGGTTTTGGAAACAGGCCACGAGAAAGACCCGCATTGGAACGATAAAGCGCGGGCGATCTTAAAAGGTTTGATTTTATACGTGGTGCGGGCGGGAAAACCGAAAACCCTTGCCGAGCTGAGGCGGGTGGTGGTGGAGGAACTGTGCAACAGCACGGTGGTCGGCCGGCACGGGGAAACCCGATCCTATCAGTTTGTTCAGACCCTCAAAAACTATCCCGATGATAAAATCATCAACCGGACGGGTTTTGAGATCGAATCCATGCCGAACGAAGAGCGGGGTTCTGTTCTTTCAACGATCCTCCGGCACACCGAATTTTTGGATTCCACCAGTGTTGCGCGGTGCTTAGATGCGTCGGATCTATCGCCCGATGAGCTGCTTTCCTTACTTCGGGCAGGCGGCTTATCGGTTTACTTTGTGTTGCCCGCGGATAAGTTTTCGGCTTACGCGCGTGTGATGCGCTTGTGGGTCGGAACGGCGATTCAACTGATCGCCAAGCACCCCTTATCCCGATCCGAGCAGGATAAAGGCAATCGGATTCTTTTTATGTTAGATGAGGTGGCGCAGTTAGGGACAATGGAACCGCTGTTAAAGGGCATCGGACTCATGCGGGGCTACGGGCTGATTCTTTGGATGGTGTTTCAAGACATCGGTCAGTTGAAATCGCTGTATCCCGACCACCGCTGGATCAGCTTTATGTCCAATTGTAAGATAAAGCTCTTTTTCGGCATCTCGGACTATGATACGGCGAAATACATTTCCGATATGATCGGTAAAGAAACGAAATATGTTACCAGTACGACCATTGGGCAGCACGGCGGGCATCCGAAAAGCCTGTTGCCGGAATCGAACCAGTCGGCAACGGTAAGCCAGAAGGATGTGGAAGTGATGACCCCGGACCGGATCATGGCACTTCCGAATGATAGAATATTTATATTTGCGCAGGGACATTCCCCGATTGAAGCGGGCAGGGTGGATTATCGGAAAGACCCCTATTTTCAATCGCAGTAATATTAAATAATAAATACATATCTATGGGACTCTTGGGCTTATTCGGTCAGCTTTTTTCTCAAGGGCTGTCGATGCTTCAATTTTTCTTTATGCTGGTGTCGGTGATTATCGGCATCGTCGCGGGTTTGAGTATCTGGTCGTTACGGGCTTATTTACGCAACATCTTAGGTATTTGCTTTGCCAATTTCTTTCAACGGCATATCAGCGGTTTAGGAATGGATATGGACCCGCATTGGAGCCGGCGCGTTCTGTTTTTTATTCTGGGGATCGTTTTTTGGAATATGGTTGAATATATGTATAAAAACGACAAGGGCGGGGTGGTGATGAACTGGATTTTACGTTATCCGCTTTTCCGTGCGTTGGTGGGGTGCTTGGGCGGAATCATCTTTATTCATACGATCTGGATGGACTACTTTTTCCTGAATGATCTGATGGGTTACCAAAACAGCCTTTTGCATAAAATCCCTTTCGTACGGAAGGATGTGTTTTTGTTTGCAACCGGTCTTTTGGTCGGGGGTGTTTTTGCGTATTTGGACATGGGATTTAGGAAGACTTTGCCGTTCTTCTACGGTTTTGCGGGAGCCAACCTGGCTTTATTGGTGTGGTCGCTGTTGGTTTTAGGGGTGAAGAAACTGTCGGGGGATGCGGAGCAAATCGTTTATTTGGAAGGCTTCTACGCGCTGATGATTACGATCGTAGGTTTCTTTTTTTACTACTGGCGGATGTCGCCCAAGACCCTTCGGTAGCGGGATTCATTTGTCAAGCTCCCCTTGCTTTTTTGTTTGAAAAAGACTATCTTTGAGATATGATACACATTCAATTAGAAGAAGTAAAACGGGTGTTGCCCATCGTGGCGGAGGAAATCCGCGCCGGTAGGGATATTGTCATTGAAGATCAAGGGCAAACCGTCGCTTACGTCAAACAATCTCAGGCAGAACATAAGTTATTTTATTCGTTGACTTCCCCGCGCCCGATGACCGAGGCACGCCGACAGGAATTGATACGTTTACGGGAAACCCGCATTCCCCTTGATGAACCCGTTACTTTGGATGAAATTTTAGGGTGGATAGATGACGGCAGAGCCTAAATCATGGACGCTCGTCCTTGATGCTTCTATCGCAGGGGGGTGGTTGTTAGGTGAACAACAAAGTTCGGAACTCATGCAGTTCCTTCTTGCCCGTATGGAAACGGGGGACTTGGAGTTATTGGTACCCGGTCTTTTTTTTGATGAAGTGCTGAATGTCTTGCTGAAGGCTGTTCATGGGGGACGGATGTCAGAATCCTCTTATCGTCTCGCTTGGGAACAATTCCTGGTTTTAGAAACAAATGTACGGGCCTATCAGCATTCTATTTCTGTTGCTGCGCTCATGGGTAAAGAAGTGTTGGCTCGAAAACATAATTTGCGTTCCTATGACACCAACTATCTGTTATTGACTCTGGAAACAGGCAGCCGTTTAGCGACTTTAGATGATCGTTTAATACGGGCTGCGCGTTTGGAAGGCTGTTATTATGAATTATAAAAATGAAGGAATAGGCTTTATCGGAACGGATTAAAAGACTTGCGAAAGAGTTTTTGTAGGATTATCCTGCCGGCAAAGGAGGGTACGTATGTATAGCTTTTTAACGCAGGAAGATTACGATCGTTTGCTGGCTAACGGTAAGGAGCAGGAAGCGTTGTCGGAACGGGACGAATGGAAGGACCATGTTCCGGTGGTTTTGTTGTCCCTGCGGGAGACGGGATGCCGGTGGCTGTTAACAGAGGTAAGCCCCGATGACCCGGAGATCGTGTTCGGATTATGCGATTTGGGCTTGGGTTTTCCGGAACAGGGTTCGGTGAGTTTGACAGAATTGGAAGACCTGCGGAATCCGTTTGGACAAAAGGTGGAACGGGAGCAATCCTTCCGAACCGACCGTAGTTTGGGTTACTTTACCGACCTGGCGGGGAAGTACCGAAAAATTGTCCTTCCCGAAGAAATCGTGGCTTCGCAGATGGGCAGGGAAAGATAAGGTGATTTCGGGCTAAAGACCCGATTCCTCCACCCTATTTCTCAAATGTTCGATGATGACTTCCTGCATCCGTACCCGGAGCAGATGAAAAGCATTCATGTTATCTTCCGTAACAGGCGTTTGTACGTTGGTCAGGAATAATTCGTTGATGTGATTTTCCGCCAGACGCAGGATTTGTTTGACATCTCCGGGCATCACTTTTTCGGAAACTTCGATGATGAGGTCGTCTACATCATATCCCGGCAGATATTCGCGGGCATCCGCTAAATCCTTTTCAGCATAGGTCTTGAACCAATTAAGGTCGGTCGAAGTGTCGCTGTCTTCTGGGGCCATGGTGAGAAAAGTAGCTTATTGACTGTTGTCGTACAAGGGACTAAAAGGATGAATAAGGATTGAATTGCCAGTTTGCTCGTAGAACAATGAAAAAACCTCCTGTAAGGAGGGTTCAAAGCAGAAGGTTTCCAGAAGCACTAAGGTCAATGGGTCTTAAATTTGCACTATTTCTTGAAAGACAACTTTATTGATGCTTGACATTAGGAATCTTCGCAAATCTTTTAACGATGGCTCGTCTTACGTTATATCTAAGCTATCCTTGCAATTACCGGAGGCAGGAATTTACTGTCTCATGGGAGCTAATGGCGCAGGAAAGACAACGCTTTTCAATATTATAACAGGTTTCACCCACCCGCAAGAAGGTTCTGTTCTTTATAAAGGTATTGAGTTAAAATACCGACCACCTTATATGATTAATCGCATTGGTATTGTTAGGACTTTTCAGGATTTGAGACTGGCTACAAAATTAACGGTTAAAGAAAACCTTATTTTATCTATGCGAGATAATCCTTATGATAATGTTTTGAACGCCTTATTCTACGGTTGTTTCTTCAAGAGAAAAGAAACTGTTTTTATTGAAAGGGCTACCCAAATTGCTGAACAAATAGGCTTAACTGATAAATTTGAGACAAGTGCGTCTGATTTATCTTACGGACAACAAAAACTGCTTAGCTTGGGGTGCTGTATTGCAAACGATGCTAATCTCATGCTTTTGGACGAACCCGCAGCAGGAATTAATCCCCTATTTTGTGAGAAGATTGCAAGTATCCTGAAAGATTTAAAAAGCAAAGGCAAAACCATCCTTATTATCGAACACAATAAAGACTTTTTACGTGAGGTGGGTGACGCTTATTTCTTTTTGACGCACGGAAGACTTTTCCGTTTTGATTCCTATGAAGAATTACGTCATTCACCCCTTGTCCTCCAATCTTATTTTTAATCCGATGTTGGAAGTAAAACATTTAACCGCCGGATACGGAGACAAACAAATTTTGTCGGATGTCTCGTTTTCATTACAAGCCGGAATTAGCCTTATGATAGGTGCGAACGGTTCCGGTAAATCTACGTTGTTGAAAGCCTTATTTGGTTTGGCAGATATTACTGCAGGTAAAGTGCTGTTTAAGGGTGAGGATATAACCTATTTACCCACAGCGAATCGTCTTAAAAAAGGACTTCTTTATATTCCTCAGAAGAATAATCTTTTTGATGATATGACTGTGGCAGAAAATTTAGAAATCGCAGGTTCTACCTTATCTTTATCAATACGCCGACAGCGCACTACGTTAGCCTATGAAATTTTTCCCCAACTAAAATCGCTGTCTCGTCTTACTCCGTTTAAGTTTAGTGGTGGGGAACGCCAACTTCTTGTTTTAGCAATGGCTATGTTACACCAACCCCATCTTTTGATGTTAGACGAACCGACCACAGGCTTGTCAGAAAAAAATTTAGAGATGGTTTTAGAAAATATAAAAAATCTTTCTGATATTGCAGGCGTTAATGTGTTGGTTGTAGAACATCGGATCAAAGATGCTGTACAGATTGCAGATAGCATGATAGAGTTAAAAAACGGTGGTGTCTTTAGTCAATACAGGGCGGCTCTTTTTACTGATGAAAGGCTGCAAAAGGTTTTTACTTAAAGCGACCAATTTAGAATGAGTGGTATTGCTATGATTAAGCGTTCCAATTTTTTGATGATTCTTCTACTACTTTTGCTTGTGGTGGTGGTGGGAGCATTTTACTATTACTTTTCAGGTAAAGAGGGAGATAAGGAGGTAATCAAGATTGGGGCTATATTACCTCTAACTGGTGATTATGCTGATTATGGTAAAAATATTCAAAATGGGCTTATCCTTGGGATGAAGTCTTTTAATAAAACTAATGACAGTATTTTATCTATTGTTTTCGTGGATTCTAAAAGTAAAACAAGAGAATCAGTTACAGCATATCAAAAATTAAAATTACAGGGAATAAGAGCAATTTTAGGACCGTTTTCAAGTTCGGATGTTCTTTCTATTGCTCCAATTGCTGAGAAAGAAGAAGTTCTGCTTTTTACAACAAGTGCTTCTTCTCCTCGAATAAGTGAAGCAGGAGATTATATATTCCGAAATGTCCCTTCAGATACTTTGGAAATAACAAGGCTTGCTAAATTTGCAGTAACAGTTATGAATCTAAAAAATATTGCTATTATTTATAATAATAGTGAATATGGAATTGGTGTCCAACAAACTTTCAAAAAATTTACTTATCATTTCGGTTCTAGCGTACCTATTATCGAAAGCTATAATTCTAATACTTTGGATTTTAGAACTCAGCTTACTAAAATTAGACAATATAATCCAGACGCAATTTTGATTGTTGGATACAAAGAAGTAGCGCAAGTTATGAAACAAGCAAGGGAAATAGGAATTAAAGCAAAATTTTTAACTACTGCTTTATTCGAAGACCCAGCAGTTATAGCACTTGCTGGAAATGCTGCTGAAGGAGTTTGTTTTTCATCAATCATATTCGAACCTGATTCGTTAAAACCACATACTATCCAATTCTATAATTCCTATAAATCACTATATGGTAAAAAACCCGATGGTTTTGCGGCAACCGCTTATGATGCTGTCCATATTCTTGGTTTAGCTTTGGCACAGGCAAATGGTGATATTCGCAAAGCCAAAACGAATTTATATCAAATGAAGCCATATAAAGGACTAATAGGTAGTTATTCATTTGATAATAAGGGAGATATAATCTTACCAATTAAATTCAAGACAATCAAAGAAGGAAGAATACAAAATATATGAGCGAAACAGAACTCGTATATTGGACGAATTAAACTTCTTTCCGAATCAAGCGAACATACAGATAAAGCGTCAGTGTATTGTTATTATTTTCTTCTTAGAACAAGATGAAAAGATAAACAAGGAACTTAATTAACAAATTTGCCGTAAAGCTTAGTACCATGGTAAATAAATTTAGTTAAATTTACACCTCTCTATTTCTAACTAAAACTTTCGGGTCTACTCACTACTAATTCATTAACATAAAGTATATGCCAGCCTTATTTATAGAGGAAAAACAAAGCTATCTTCCATCATTGGAGAGTAATATGTTAAGCATTATCACAGGTGATGCTATATTAATGACATCTATTTTGGAAGACTATCTTGTTAAGACACATGACACTTTTCAATCCTTTACGGTTGAAGACTTATTGTACCCAATAAGAAACTGCTCTCAATTCTTTGAGCGGGGGTTCCTTATAAGGAAAATTGGTGGTCTATTACAAGTTGAGGATCTTATTTGTAATAACATTGCGATTGGTGTTGAACTACAAATGACAGCTTCATTTGTACTTGATGATATTATAGACAATAGTTATTTGCGTAATAATAAGCAGACTACATTTGCTAACTTTGGACGCAATGACGCAATGTTGATTTCAAATATATTAACATTGTTGTCGCAAAATGCAATAGCGTCAGTAGTACATTATTTCCCGCCCCAAAATCGTAGATTGATTTTGAATAAGTTTCAACAAGCTTTTGTTGCTGTTCAATCAGGACAACATTATGGGTTATCTGGTTATAAATTGAAGGTTACAGACGTTGATCAAATTGCTAACTTAAAAAGTGGGCAGTTATTAAGTTTATGCTGCTCATTTAGTTCACGCATCAAGAATCAAGATATTTTAAGCTTAAATCTTGATTTATTTGGGAAATATTTAGGCATCTTACTCCAACACCAAAATGATATTCTTGATTGTAAGGAGTCTTTCAATGATTTTTTTAATAATCAAGCTAATCTTGTCATCTCTCACTTGTATGAAAGACTTTTATTAGAAGACAATCAAAAAATTCTTGATGAAATTCTTTATTCTAAAGATAAAGACTCAGCTATTATTCAGCTTTCTTATTTATGCTCTGAAAAAGATGCTAACGAGAGTGCTATTAACTATCTTCAAAGATATACTAATGCAGCTCATGAGGTCTTATCAAGAATTACTGATAAAGGACTTAATAGATTTTTATTTGGTCTTTTGGAATTAATTACCGCTAATAACAGTATTTATTCTCAATCAATCTTAGCTTAAAACAGAGATGGTTAAAAATAATTTATTCAATGAGTTCGAGGCCATTGCATATAGCTGTAATGCTTTAGCATATAGAAGTATTCAGGATATTTTCGATCGTTTTGGGATACTCACATTCCAATTCGTTGAATACTTCTTGGAAGAGCCGATAAAACGAGGAAGTGGATCTTTTGAAGGAAAACTATATTTTCCTTTTCTCCGAAGATATATCGAAACATTTCCATACGCAATCTCTATTCTGGATAAGAATCCGAGTAATATTTGTTTAATGCCTAAAACAGATTCTAATATTGAATCAGCATTAGAATTATTGAAAACTCCCTATACTTTCTCTTCCGAAAACTCTGAAAAGTCAATTTCTTTTTTAAAAGAATGGGCAGAAAATGAACTAAAATATAGTTCTTCATGCCATCTTGAAGAAATAAATATTTTAGAACTTTTCAGGTCTACTGACGATGCTTATCAAGTATCGTATTGTTACCTTGCAGGCACATGGCTTTTATTAAAAAATAAAACTATTTTTGAAATAAAAATCCCTATTGAAACAGGAAATTGCCTATACGGCTATTTTTTGGTCATTTTTCCATATGAAAAATCTATGGAAAATAATCTGACATCATTAGTTTCTTCTATATCAGAAGTATTATTTACCTTAGCTGAAAAACTTTATGTTCCCACTTTGATTTTTTATAAACATAAAAGAATTGAAAAAAAATTCAAATTAATAAATGATTGCAAAGTATTAAAAGAATTTAAAGAACATAAAGTTTGGGAAGATTCTGATAATATGTTAGAATCAAGTCTATATAAACTCACTCATAAAAGAGTCGAAGTAGCTGCAAATGATGAGAGTGTTTTGAAAAAAATTCAAAGCAACTGTTTTTTTGCGAAATATGATATTGTGGCTCCAAGCATGGTTCAGATAATTCAGAAAATTATTGGTTCCTGTAAACATATTAAAACTCCCAATCAAGGTGATAGCTTGCCTTCTGCTCTTATTTATGGAGAAGCGGGTTCTGGCAAAGATATTATGGCAAAACTAATTGCTCTTTTTTCGGAAGATTTCTTTGCTAAAGAAATTAAAACGATAAATATGTCGGCTTATAAGCCCAATATTTTGGCTATTCCGATTCTTCACGGTCTTGATATTAATGGATTAGATAAAGAAGGATTACTTTCTTCTAAAGACCCTCAAGTCTTAATTATGGATGAACTCAATAGTTTTGATTATGATCTACAAGGTAGTTTACTTAGAGTTATTGAAAATGGAGAAATTAATCAACTTTTTGGTAAAAGTAATTTCATTCAATCTTTAATTATCGGCATAGTAAACGAAGATCCGGATATTATTACCCACGAAGAAGAGATTACTTCTATATCTACCAATGAAGGTTTACTAGGAAAAATAATTAGTTCTTACTTATTAGATTCCATTGGTAGAACACGAAAACTTAGGGCTGATTTAAAATATCGTTTAATGAGAAATTTATATATTAAACTCCCTTCTTTGAGGGATCGTAGAGAGGATATTCCTATTTTATTCTATAATTTCTGTAGTCGGTATTATTCTGTTCTTTCTGAAGAGAATGATATAAATATAGACCTTGATTTTAAGGTCTATGAATTATTAATTCGTCCTGATCTTACATGGCCAGGAAACGTAAGGCAATTACAGGCAATTGCAAATGAAGTTTGTGAAAATATCGTGATTACTAAAGATAAAAAAGTGAAAATATCTCATAGAGATGTTATGAATGTTATAAAAAGCGAACAACATTTTGGGTATTTGCTGAAATAAGATATACTGTAGTAATAACGGTTCATTGTTTTTTTTTGATAAATTTATTTTATCACTTGGGGTACATGGTTATGTATATTCAGTTTTTTATAAACGTATTTTTATTCTCATCGTTTAATATATTAATATCTCTATCTTTTTCTATTATTTATAACTTAACAAAGTTCTTTCATATTGCACATGCTGTAGTAATTACTTTGGGTGCTTATTTTAGCTATGCGCTCTATAAGCAGATAGAACTGCCTCTATGGTTTGCCATACCTGCGGCAATAACAGGTGCGACAATGATGGGGATGCTGACAGAAATAGTCGTATATCGTCCGTTAAGGAAACAAGGTGTTACGCCTATGTCTATGCTCATAGCTTCCATTGGCTTATACACCCTCTTGCAGAACGTTGTTTCTATCCTGTGGGGAGATGACGCTAAGACGATTCGTTCCGGTGAAGTGACCGTTGGCAATGAGATATTCGGCGCATATATCACAGACACTCAGTTTGTTATCATGTTCGTTTGCCTTCTCCTTTTTTGCCTCACGCTCTTTTTTTTGAAATTCACCGCTTTAGGGAAAGCTATCCGCGCCGTCTCTAATAACCCCGAACTTTGCGACATTTATGGAATTAACGCCAATCGCGTAATTTTAGGGGCATTTGCAATCGGTTCAGCCTTGGGGGCAACCGCCGGTATTTTGATTGCCTTTGATACAGATATGACCCCTACCTTTGGTTTTCGTGTTTTGTTGTACGGTACCGTCGTGATGATTATTGGCGGGGTTGGTCATACAAAAGGCTTAATTTGGGGAGCCTTGCTTCTTGCCACTGCTCAGCATCTTGCCGGATATTATATTGACTCTAAATGGATGGAAGCCGTTGCTTATTTTATTTTGGTCGCCTTCTTATTATGGAAACCTCTGGGTTTTTCTGGTAAACGACTTAAAAAAGTGGAAATCTGATGATTGACTACCTACTCCATCTTGCTATTTTCATTGGGTTATATGCGATGCTGGCGCAAAGCCTTAACCTCGCAGCGGGTTACGCCGGCTTGATGTCTCTTGCGCACGCCGGTTTTTATGGCGTTGGTGCTTACACAACGGCGATTCTGTCGGTTGAATACGGCTGGAATTTCTGGTTAAACGTTCCGGTCGCTATGTTGGTAAGCGGGAGCATTGCTTTAGTGGTGGGACTCGCAGCTTTACGAACGGTGGACGATTATTTCATTATTTGCACTTTGGGCGTTCAGGTTATCGTGTTTTCTATAATGAATAATTGGATGGAATTGACCCGCGGGCCTTTGGGTATACCGGGCATCCCTTCAATTGGAATTTTAGGGTTTACCCTTGACAACAAAATGGCATTTTTAGTCCTTACCGTTGTTTTAGCAAGTTTGCAGTTCTTCCTAATTCGCAATGTAATGCAGTCGTCTTTTGGCAACGTGTTATTGGCGGCAAGCGAAGACGAAATCTTTACGCAAAGCCTTGGAAAAAATGTAGCCTCCGCCAAAATGGTGGCATTTACCTTGAGTGCGGTATTTGCAACGATTCCGGGTGCACTTTATGCGCATTATGTTTCCTACATTGACCCCAGCAGCTTTACAACCGATGAGTCTATCTTTATCCTTGCCATTGTGGTTATAGGTGGGAGAAAGAATACCTGGGGCTCCCTTGCGTCTGCGGCTTTTTTAGTTTTATTGCCAGAGGCGTTGCGTTTTTTAAATCTTCCTAATTCAACGGCGGCAAATCTACATCAAATTATATATGGTCTATTACTCATAGCGATTGTAATGCGGAAGTATAAACGGATATTGATAAAAACAATGTCTAAAGACAAGTTCTTATCGGTCTGAGTTATGGGTTTTGTTATGATTACCTTAAGAAAGATAATCACCCGTAATATTAAAATAAACGAGTAACCTATTTACTAAGAGGAATATCCGAATCGAGACGACAATATAGGATATCGTGTATCAAATCTTTCTCATTAGGCGTTCTGAGGAAATGTAGTTAAATTTGGAAGTGTTGTTTAATTTTGTAGATGGAAGCAGGAAATCTAGCCTAATATATTGTGATTCAGATTCTAAAGAAATGCGGTTTAGGCGGTATTCCAACTGATATAGAAACCCAATTGCCTAAAGAAATGAAAAAGAAATATCGCATATTGAGTCTGTACGGTGGAGGCACATGGGCATTGTTGCAAGCAAAAGCCTTGGGGGAGTTCCATGGGCTTAATACATCTGGTAAGGAAATACTAAAATGCTACGACTTTGTCGCCGCGAATTCGGGAGGTAGTTTAGTCCTCGCTGCTCTCCTTGAAAATATGTCTCCCCGAGCGATCCTTCAATTTTTCTGCAACGAGTGTGAACGTCGCAAGATTTTTTGCGAAAAGTGGTATTCATCTGTAACGCGAAGTGTTGACAATGGTCCTCGTTACTCTGCCTCTGCTAAACTTACGGGAATTAAAAGTGTTTTTCCCACTATGGGAAATAAAAATCTGAGCGAAATTGGTGGCATTGATGGTATTCCCCACCTGCTGATAATGGGTTATGACTATGACCGTAACCGCGCTGCTTTTTTTCGTTCCAATGTAAATAGTCTCGCTGCCAGTCCGGGATTAGCGGGGGTTCGACCTGATATCACTCTGGCAGAAGCAGTTCATGCTTCGTCTAACGCCCCGATCAATTTTTTCGATAAACCTGCACAGGTTAACTTTGGATACATGCAACGTCGTATGTGGGACGGGGCAGTTGGAGGTTACAATAACCCCTGTCTTGCGGCGGTGGTTGAGGCTATAGCCAACAAAATACCCACTGATCAGATTTCACTGGTGAGCATTGGAACGGGTACTGTCATTCTCCCGATTGACAACCCTAAAGATACAGTACTGGGTGTAACCAAACGCAGCGTCTTGTTTAAAGATTTAAGCAAGACGTGTTTCACGGATGATGTTGAGCGCATGGCCACCGCTATCCTTGATGACCCGCCGGAGGCTGCGTCCTATATTACTTTTCTCTGGCTTCAAGGTCAGCAGGAAGAGCCCGACCGTGTCGTACGAATCAGTCCCATGCTCTCTCCAATATGGGATGATGTAAAAAAATCCTGGAGTCTACCAAATGGCCTATCTGAGGACAAGTTCAAAATGATGAGCGAATTACAAATGGATGCCGTGGATCAGAATGAAGTAGATTTAATCGACAAACTGGGCAACCTTTGGCTGAGTGGGTCGGTACTGAATCAGCTGATACGAACCGGTCCGCGCCTGGAGTGCGACTTGGGTTAGTAACAGGGTTGCAGGCTTGGGGTGATATTACCCAACTTCCTGGCTCCTAAACAAGTTATTAACTGATCTTTTATTGCATAGAATTATTCGAACAGGTTATCATTTTCAAGCTGATTGTCGAGAAATAAACTAAATTTTGCATAAGGTCTAATCAAAAACTACCAATATTTTTTAGGTCTCTGAATCATTTTTCGAATAAAAGTGTTATATTTATGTAGCAAAGAATTGGGTTTTCATATTTAAACAAATAATTATATGACCAGAGAAAAAACTTCTGACACAAATGAGGAGAAAAGAGATGATAAGACCGATCAGGAGAAAAGAGAAGTTTCGTTTGAAGAACTTCGAGAAAAACGCATAAAATTGCTTAATGCACTTCATAAATCAGCTACTTCTAATGAGAAGATCAAAGGAGTTACCTTAAAGTAAATTCTGGCAATCATCTCAAGTAAATAGGCAAATTATTTTATTTGCCCTGCTAATTCTTGGAAAAAACGGCGAAATTCTGAAGATTCTTTTTGAATATCATTTTCATGATTTTTGTATACATTATTATATAATTCGTTTATTTTTTTCAAACTCTGTTTATTATATGGTAATACCTTAATCAGATTACTGTCCATTACATTTCCTGTGGTATCAAATATAAAATCTATTTGAATACTCTTTTTAATTTTTAACTCCGCAACCCAAACATAGTTTGGCAAGTTCTCCTCTAATATTGATATAAATCTCCCAAATTGATTCTTTCTTCTTCTAACGTCATTTTTATATTGATTACTACTGTTTAGATATATATTCCAACAATAATCAAAATTGGTATTTTCATTATTGGTATATTTAATATACATATCGAAAATAATTACAATAGAATATATGTTTACAAAATTACTTCTTAAATATTTACTTGGTATCCAAATATTTACTATTTCAAATTTAGATTCTCCATAAATAATAATATTGTTATTTTCATATAAAAACTCTTGATAAGGGCCTGATTGGTCATCATGTCCTATAAAATGAGTAACTTTATCACTATGTAAACAAATGTCGCTATCATCACTAATTTTTTTACCATCAGCCTTAATTATTGAACCAATCAAGCAAATCAAATGATGAGCTTGATTTCTTGTTATATCTGCCAGCACGGGAAGACCTGCCGCTAAATAAGCATAGATGATTGAACGTGATAGAGATGTTTTACTATCAAACTCATATTTATCATATTCCAATCCCATTTGTGTGATAACTAAACCTACCTGTTCAGCCTTTAATCCTGTATTAGGAAACACTTTACTACTGTTACCGTAAGAACTGTTATTCCCGCTATAATTCATGCCTGCAGAACGGGTAATTTCTAACGGAGTTGGAAGACGGATGAAAAATTTTCTATGCATGATATATAAAGCGGACCAAAGTGCTATGCTGGCACAAGCAGTAATGTTATGATCTTGTTCTTGATAAGGGAGGGAAAAGGGGACTTCAAAGAAACATCCCAAAAAATACGTTCCAAATGATGTTGTCGCTTTTAATTCAGCATTTGGTTTCAAGAAAGGTTTTAATAGAGTAAGCCCAATAGGGCACTCGGGAAGTGGTCTAACAAAAATAAATCCCAGAAACCCTCTTATGAATGTTGTATCTTTTATGCGATCTGCATTCCTGAGAAAGGAAGCCATTTTCTCAGGATCTATACTAAAAAATAAAACCCTTTTTCCTAATCTTGGCGGAGGAGTAAACGAAAAGGTATAATATTCATTATAATCATGAAAATAAATACTATTTTCTAAATATTCCTCTTCAATAATTATTGTTTTTGCTTCATTATGATCTAATAGATTATAAATAGACTCTAATTGTGTTTTACCTAGAAAACTATCAGTATCTCCCCCTTTTATAAATTCATTAAAGGGGGAGAGAAAGTTATTCTTATCAAAGAACACCATAGTTGACTTACTCATGAGGGCAAATCTACATTTATTGGACCCACTGGTTCTATAGAATTAAACGGATAAAGAATTTCTTTATCACTTATTTCTTCAACACGATTGATGCTAAAAAGAGAACTTTCTCCATAAGAATTAGGATACCCTCTTATTACAGGAGCAATTCCATTTTCCGATATTTTCCCTAAACTCATAAAGAGTGGAACCCCTTGACCATTATTCAAAATAAAGATGGCTTTATTAGTGCTCTTTACTTCAAAATTCATTAGACCAACTTCACCAATAATTCCTGATTCACCAAGAAATGGGGACAAATTACCACCATTTACTTTTAGGGTTAATTCAGTGTTATCTTCCCTAGATAATGCAATAAAAATCTTTTGAGCCCTGTAAATTCCTGTAACAACATAAATATCTTCATTATCAATGAATCTACTCGATATATTGCTAATCTGTCGGAAATGCCTACTAAGATCCGTTAATAAATATCTTTCCTCTTTGGCTTGTTGTGCCAAAAAGTAAAGAGATTCTTCGGCATCAAAAGTCAATTTTAACTCCCCTCCTACGCCAGGATTAGCCTGTATGTTAACATGAGTGCTGCCTGAAGAACTGTAAATTATCGTTTGTGGATTAGGGCTGGTCAGTGAAGGAGGTAAATTTTGTAGGAAAGAACTGATGTTTCCTAGAATGAAACCGTTATCATTTATGTCTCGATTCCAAATCTTCTGCCACAAATTGCGGTCAAAGCTGATGATATCTCCTAAATTCAAATCTTGCAAACGTCCACCTGGTAGGTAGGCAGGAATACGATTGAACTCGTGTCGGAGTTGTTTGAAGTAACTATTAACTAAAGACATAGAGAATGACAATTATATAATTCGCAAATAAGCTATATTTTTACAAAATACAAAAAACTATTTTTTCGAGTGTTTTTAATTTTTGTTTCTACTAAACAAAAAATGATGATTATATATACGAGAGCATTCAAAGTTTTCTAAAAAAGAAAAAGACATACCAGAAACGAAAAAAATAATCCTTTAATTGGCAGATTCTAGTATAGGATAACGACCGTTATTTTAAACTACCAAACCTTCCTCAAAATCTCTCCTTTAATCCCATAAATTCGTTTACTTTTGCCGTCCAAGTAATCAAAGTTTAGTAAACGATGATTTGTTGACTTCCTTAAACTTTAAGCGTACTTTTGACAGATGAAAATAGGTTATGCCCGCGTCTCAACCAAAGACCAGAATTTAGACCTCCAGTTGGATGCTCTCACAAGGTCGGGATGTGAAAAAATCTACCGCGAAAAAATCAGCGGAGCAAGTAAAGAACGTCCCGAACTCCAAAAGATGCTCGAAAATATCCGTGAAGGGGATGTGATCGTCATTTGGAAATTAGATCGGTTGGGGCGTTCCCTTCGGCATCTGGTTGAAATTGTGAATGACCTGATGATCAAGAAGGTAGGGCTTCAAAGTCTGAACGATCCGATCGATACCACCACCCCGCAGGGACGTTTGGCATTTAACATCTTCGGTTCATTGGCGGAGTTTGAGCGGGAGGTCATCCGTGAACGCACCAGAGCCGGCTTGGAGGCTGCCCGTTCTCGGGGCAGACAGGGCGGTCGTCCCAAAGGATTGTCCGATAAAGCACAACAAAAAGCGATGGTCGCTGAGACCCTCTACAAAGAGCAAAAGCTCACCGTCCAGCAAATCGCCGAACAACTCCATATCAGTAAGGCAACCCTTTACAGTTACCTTAGAAGTAGAAATGCAACTATTGGAACCCCCCAAATTTCTTAAGTAAGAAAAGCGATAGTTCGATAATAATTTTATAAGAAAAAAAAATTATTCGATAATTAATCTAACTAATTGGGTTTGGTTACCCAGACTGACCTTTAACGAATAAATACCCGAATCAATCTCTTTTAATTTAATGGGGATTTCACGAACTTTCGGGTCATCAAGTAGAATATTATTAGTATAAATTAAACGTCCAGTTATCTCAAATATCTCTATTTTAAGGTTACCGACTTCATTTGTATTGAGATTCATGATAAAGTTTCCTTGGTTTGGATTAGGGCTAATCCAAACGGTATAATTGTTATTGAGTTTTGTATCTCTAGAAACAGGAACTCCTCCATTAGTGGTTTTGCCAATGGCACTTATTAAAGTGCCGATGCAATATCCAATATTCTTCGTTGGGAAATGGAAAGAAGCTTGTCCTTTGCTTCCTGCCCATCTAAATTTATCCTCATAAAACTTCCAAGTATCACCACCATTAGTGGTATATGCAAAAGTAGTATCCCCTCCTAATATTGACATTTTACCAGATGCAAAACCAATTCTTTCATCTACAAAGTACATAACACTCCAATCATGTCGTATGGAATCAATCAGATGCCGCTTCCAAGTTTTCCCCCCATCTTTGGTTTGAATACAAAATCGAATACCTGATGTTGCTAAAGCATACCCTTTATTCGTATCTGCAAAAACAATCTCATCTAGCTGATAATCATACCCTATTTTATCTGAATTAAGTAGGAGTGTCCAATTCTGTCCCCCATCCTTAGTTTGATAAATAGTACAGGCTGTTCCTGCAATATAACCGGTTTCCTCATCAAAAAAATGAATCGCATTAAAAACTACTTTGGGTTGCTTGAATACTTGTTTCCAAGTTTTCCCCCCATCTTCTGTTTTTAATATAACTTCTCCTGCGATGTAACCTATATTGTTATTGACCATCTGTATTTCTCGTAAGTAAGGTAAATCAGCAGTTATTTTCCAATTTCTCCCTCCATCATTCGTTTTTAAGATTATCCCTGACAAATTACCGTTACTAAATTCCGTGTTCCATTGATAACCAACAATAATTCCAGAATCATTCGTGGTAAAATGGACGGATTTTAAGTCATATATGTTATATTTAATTTTTAGGGTATCCCTCAATTCAGTGAAAAATAACCAATTTTTTCCCCCATCATTTGTTTTGCGAATATGATTATCTGATGCGACGACATATCCCGTATCTGGTGAAGGGAAAAAAACATCATTCGGAAAAGCACATGTGGCATCTCCAATTTGTTTCCAGATATCAGTGAATTGCTGTCCAAAAAGTGTAGTACTTTGAAACAGATATACTATTAATAATAGTAAAAATGTAAATCTCATATAATTTTAAGGGGGGATAGATTAATAATATTGAAAATAAGGGGGGTAGTCAAAGATAGCTACCCCCCTTATTTTTAAGGATTTGAGTTCTTAATAAATCTACCAGAGGAACTCTGATTTCCCGTAAAATGAATGGTATAAGCATACATCGCACATGGAAGATGTCTTAAATCAAGCGTGAATTTATTTTGCGAAGCAGATACTTTGTACATACCGACTAATTTTCCATGAAGGTCATATAAAAAGATACTTTCAATTTCCTGTTTTGGGAAATCAAAGGTAACTTCATTAGAAGCAGGATTTGGATAAATTGCTCCAGTAATAGCTTTATCAGGGGTTAATTGGTGTTCGTCGACTTCACTGTCCCCACTAGGAGAGATTTGTTCTAAGCAATTTCGCCCGTCTATTGCTGATAAAAAAGCACATGCTCTGTGTTTGACCACAGTTTGTAATAAAGCCTCAACGGTTTTTATTTGTGAGGAATTAGCTTGCATGATGTTCTTACCATTAAGACCTAGTTCAATTAAGACTCCATAGTAATCACTATAAGCACTCTCATCGTCAGATTTGAGAGATAATGATTTTAGTGTAGTCTGGGCTTTGTTCCATTCTTTATTCTGAATATAGTATGGAACCAGAGACCACTTTGCGTTCTTATCTGGTATGCTTTCTAGGAGTTTAATCAATTTGTCGGGTTCTCCTTGTTCTTGGAAGGTACGGGCTAAGTGTTGTAGGCGATTATTTCGTTCATCCTCTAAGGTAATAGGGAGCATGATTTCTAATGCGTGCTCAATTGTTAAAGGCAGAATTTTTCCTCCTTCACTTCCACATACTCCGTCTCCATCACGACAAAATATTGTTGGGTGTTGAGATAAAGTTACTTCAGAGGGATCAATGTTAGAAGGAATTACATTATTACAACGCCCACTCCCAATATTTTGACGAGAATGGAGATAATTAATGCCAACATCTGCCAAAGTTAAAATATCTGGATTTGGAGTTGGAACACTAGTCCTAATATCCCGATTAGTATTTGAGATAAAAAAGTTTGTGGCAGGAAAAGTATTGGTACCAACTTGCTTATCTGTAAATTCATAGTTATAGATAAGAGCTTGATTGTGCCATCCATTTTGGTTGAGGTTAAACTCGTTACAATCAAGGTCAAGTTGAACGTTATGCAATGTGCGTAGCCCTGTCTGATTACGTATTAATCTATTCCCTTGTAATAAATTATAGTAAGGCAGGTTATAGTTATAAGGGGATACATATTCCATTATAATACCGTCAGTAATGTTCTGAATGGTATTATTAGTTAACGAAACTCCAGAAGTACCTCTTAAAGCTATACCGGTAAGTGCAGTAGGATAAAGAGGCGTCTTATTAATTTGATTACCTAGAAGACTTACATTAGTATTGTCTGCTAATAAAGTAATAGATTCATAAATATCTGAAAATGTATTTATGTTTATTGTCCCAGAAGAACTTAACATACCTGTATAATCAGATCGGACACCTATATTTAGATTTCTATAGGTATTTGACCTTAAAGATATCCCTGCATCCACTGCGTAAATACCACGTCCTTGAAGACCACTGGATATAGTATTTCTGAACGTATTAGTGAAAGTATTTTCTCTAAAATCAATGCTGTTAACTGCAAATACAGTAACATGATCCCCAGTATTTCTGCCAGTAAAATTCAACTGATCTTTAAGTAATCTATCAGCTGTAAAGTTACAGTGGTGAATATAACTAGCACTAGGTGTTAATTGATAATACATGAACTCCATACTTCTAAGATTATTCTCAAAAGAAGAATTTTCAGCTTCAATAATTCCACCAGTGTATTCCCATTCTAGGTCTCCATTGGAATTTGCTTTAATAAAACGAACACCATCTATTGCATGCTCTATTTTAGCGTTATTCCTAACAATTAATTTACCTTGTTGGGATGAACTTTGCGGTAAATCACGATTACCATGAACTTGAACTCCTCTCCACATATCGTTGGGACAACGGTCTATATTTGTGAGTTCTCCTCCATCTAAAATAACTTTACCCCCTCGTTCAATAATCAAACTGGCTCCCCTCGGAAAATGTACTTGGCAAAGAATCGTTAGAACAGCATTATTACGGACAATAACGTCTGTATTAAAGTACCTACGACTTCTCCATGTAATATTTTCGCCAGATTCTATTATTACAGGACTGGACGGCTGATATTCACAATAGATTTCCTGAATGTAAGGTAATCCATCGCTTGTTAAATATTCGTGAATTCTCCCTATTTGACAAGGGGATAAGGCATTACACGTAGCGTTGTAATCCATAATATTATTATTACTATTGGTAGGAGTTGGATTATTCCATTCACATGGATTTCCTTGAGTAGGATTAGGTGTATCATCACACCCATCATTCATAGTAGGATTGCAAGGTCCCCAATTGTCTCTGTTTGTATGACTTAACCCTAAACTATGCCCCATTTCATGGGCTACGCCACCAATGGTTACCCCTAAAGCTCCGCCAATATTGAGTTTGGAAAAGTCTTGTCCGCCAAATACATAACTGTCGCGATAGGCATTTGTCCATGCGTAGGTCATTAATTGTCCGCCTTCTAAATCCCTTAGACCGTACACATATCCGTCAGCTGAGGCTGTAGTACAAGGAACTACTCTAGAATCTAAAAGAGTAAATCGAGTCGCAGGCCAGCCAATAGGCCAATTTGGAACAGAACTATTAGGTTTTAAATCCCCATGAGGTAAAAAAACATTGTACACCCTATGGTTTTGAACAGAATAATTGTCATTGTAATATGACAAATTTCCATTTGGTCTACAAACATTATACGCACTATGATCCGGGTGAAAGTAAACGTAGCTGCCATATTGGTCTAATCCTGGTAAAACACGATAATTTTTAGGGCTTCCGGGATCATCTAAACTATATGGAGTTAAAATATGAACACGTCTTGGTGACTGAGATAATTTCTCATTAAGTCCGTCAACCATACGTTGGATATAGGAGTAACCATTAGTTTTATCCAAGGTTGTATTTCCCCAACCATCTGATCTAGATGTAAAATTCATTGGAGCATCTCGGCTTATGTTAGATGGATTGTTAGGATCATTATTTAATAAAAAATGAAAGTTTAACCTAACATACAAGGTAGGAGTATGATCAGGGTTATCTCGATCTGGAGCATAGTTTTGACAAGCATGGTCGGGGATATCGCAACCCCCACAAATGGAAGATTCCGATGTTTTGTTTGATGAGTTAGTTTCTTTACCCTGATTCAGGTTATTATGAATAGAATCACCCATTACGCAAACCCAATTAGTAAATTCTCTGCCATCAAAGGTGGTATTAGTAACAGGAATAGAATTTAAATTACCTTGATAAACGGCGTAGAGTTCAAATTCGTAGACATTTGAACTGGATAATCCAGGGATTCTTACAGAAGTTTCTTGTCCGTTAGGATAAAGAAAATTCCATGTTTGTGGATTATTGGGATTAATTCTCCTGTATTTTAATACATAATTTACGGGGCTTGGGTTCGTGATCGGGTTCCAACCGCAAAGAACTACCGAGTCTGTGGCGAAGAACGTAACAAATCCTGTGGGTTGTTTAGCTCCTTGCTTGGTTCTCTGTTGAATTGTATTCCGACATAATATTGTACCATGTAAATTAGGCTGCACTGTTACTTCGTACAACGTATTAGGTAATAAATGTCCTGGTAAGGTGTAAGATGTATTGGGAATACTATCTATAAATCCCCATCCTTCGGCACCAACTTCTTTCCAAAGAAGATTATAAGTCTGACCTTCTACTTGATTTACAGGATTCCATCTCACTGTAAAACGATGGGATTCAATATTGGCCGTACTAACTATATTAATAAGATTTCCCTGTGCAGAACAAGGGCGATGTAAAAAAGAAATTTCTTCTGTTGGTGATGACCATACTCCTGGTGTACATCGGCTGCTAACTCGTGCAACATATTGGCTATCAGCTATAAGATTATTTAATACGATCATTGGATTATTGGTATTCCTAACTAACCAAGTTGTATCGTATTGTCCACGAAACTCAACTCTATATGAAAGAGCATTCGGGTTTTGATTCCATGTAAGTCGAACACTTGTTTGATTATTTCCGGATATATTCACTCCATTTGGAGTTAGACAGATATTGGTTCTGAAGACAATAACAGGTGAGTAATCCGAATATATAGTATTGGCACACCGGCTTCGGACGCGTACTTCATATTGGCTATCTGATGTTAATCCGTTAACGAGTCGCACGTTGCTGTCAGGATTAACCGTTGTCCATGTTGTATCGCCCAAAAGACGATATTGTAATTGATAACGGGTAGCATTCTCAACCGTATTCCATTGAATCTGAGCGGAAGTAAAACTGATGTTAACCGCCTCCAATCCTTGAGGTACAGGACAACTCTTCGTTTTGAAATCCAATGTATCAGTGTACGCCGAATATTGATTGCCGGTACATTTACTTCTGACCCGAACCTGATATTCGGTATCCGGATCAAGGTTATTGATCGTCTTCGTCGTGTTATTGGCGTTGACCGTAGTCCAATTCGGATCAACTTCTTTTTTATACTCCACCCGATACTGGGTAGAACCGGTGGCATTATTCCAGTTGATTGTAACGCTATTGACCGTAACATTGGAAATAACCGCATTTTCCGGCATCGCACAAGGAAGTGTAAAACCATTGACGGGCAAGGTATAAGCCGAATATTCATTTTGACTGCATCGGCTTCGTACTCTAAATTCATACAACGAATTACCTGTTAATCCATTGACCGTTTTACTGTTGGTATTGGAGTTAACCGTGGTCCAAGTATTACTTTCCGTCGGGCGGTATTGAAGGTTGTATTGGGTGGCGTTCGGTATGGCATCCCAACTTAAAGAGATGGAAGAAGCTGTTTGTGTCGTAATAATCAGATTACTTGGAACACTACAAGGATTGGTACTAAAATAAGTGATTTTAGAGGTATCAGATAACGTGCCCCCGCAATCGGAAAGCAATCTTGCCGCATAGAGGGTATTGGCAGCTAATCCGGTCAGGTGATAGGATGTTCCCGATATGGAAATAGTATTCCATACTCCTGGGTTGGTTAAGGCGACGCGATAAAGCAGTTGATAAGCGGAAGCTCCCTGAGCTACATTCCACTGCAAATCAGCCGTATTTGCGGTGAGGTTCGAAGCAGATAATCCGCCGGGTGGGATACAAGATTGAGTCGAGAAATCGACGGGGAACGTATAGTTAGAAAAATTCTGCCCACAAACGGAACGGATTTGCGTACTGTACATTGTATTGGGAGTTAATCCCGTAAGCATGAGTGTATTGGTATTAGTAGTCAATGTTGTCCAAGGCGTGGTAGATGTTGCATTTGTCGGACGATAGTTGACCTCATAACCGGTGACGTTCGGTATCGCATCCCATGCGACGGTTGCAGCCGTTGGGGTAATCCCGTTGACGGATGGAATCGTTGGGGTAAGACAATTTTGCCCTTTTAGGCTCTGAAAGCAGCTGATTAACAGCAGAAGAAACAGGAATAAAGAACTTATTCCGTTTTGGGTGTGTTTGGTAAACATAAATTATTAATGAATAAAGAGTAAGGCGGTTTTCTTTAAGGGAAAGCCGCTTTTAAAAAAATTATGGTGCTAAAATAATGATTTATTTTTAAATCCAAGCATTATTTAGATAGATGTGATAAAAAATAATATTAAAGTAAGATACTGTATATTCATAATACTATGAACTAAGTGTGTATACAATAAATGACCCGCTCGTATCGTTCTCCAAAAGCGTTGCGATAATTGAGCATCAGGGTCAATTTACCCACATTTATCAGCCTTCTTTCTCCGATTTCCAACAAAACTAAATCCGATTCGGGCTTTAAGGCATACCCCCCTGAGATATTTATGAGGCGATAATGTTCTTTATCCCTGATTTTCAAGACTTCCAGCCGTTGAACTAAATCTGTTCGGCTCATTTTTTCCTCCCTTAAAACGTAGCTGACCCCCTCAAATATTGCCATACCCGCCCCGGTATTCCGCAAAATAATTCGTCGATACCCACTTTTCGAGGCTTTCAGTCCCAGCACCGAATCCTTTACCGAAAGGCTGTCATACACCAAATAGGGCATCGCATTGAGGGACATTCCTTTAAGTGTCAGCCACACACCCGCCAAAGCTGTTACCAGACTGATCGAAGTATCAACACTTAATAACTTCACCCCGGATTGTAAATAGCCGTTTTGTTGGAGCAACGCAAAAATGCTCATTCCGAGAAACAGCAAAAACGAGCCTCCCGCCGACAGATGCAGGAAGCTCGGATGAAATCGTTTCTTTTGCGGGTGAGGTTGTTTCAGTCGGGAACTCCGTTTTCTACGCGGTGTCCGCAATAGACTTCCGCCGGAATCTTACCGGTATTGTATAAGGTATGCGAAGCGAAAGCCGGGACGAATATTTCCTGCCCTACCTGCAAATCGAACGACGCTCCGTTCATTTGAAGTTGAATATCACCGCTCACCACCCGGGTTAAGGAGGGGTGGTCGTGGGTGTGCTGAAAGGTTTCTTTCGGTTCTAAAAGGATGTTAGCCATAGGAACGATGATTTGAATAAGACAAAATTAGTTATTCTGTCTTACAGGGAATATCATTCATTCGTCTAAAAAGGGCAAAAAAAGACCGCTTTAAGCCGTGTGGGCATCAAAGCGGTTTCCGAAATAGTGCTTTTATCGGATTAAAAGGATGGGTGATGTATCTTTAGGTGAAAAAACAGCGCAATTTCGGGGTTATATGAGGGCTGAAAGTCTCAAAGTTTGTGAAAAATGCGTGTTTTTGGGTGAATGCTATTGCCTATGTAAGACATTATAACTAAAACTGTATTTTTGCCCCCTTTGGAGTTTATGCCTCTTTCGGAGTCCCCTTCTTTATACACTGTTTCGGGTGAACGTAAATACCTTAATGCGTCGGAGCGTGAAGCCTTTGAGCAGGCTTTAACCGATTTTGAGCCGAAAGTAAGGACTTTCGGGCTGGTTTTGCTGTATACGGGCTTTCGGATTTCGGAGGTACTGAGCTTAACGGTTGGGAGCATTGACCTGAGTGAGAAAATTCTTTGCGTGGAATCGCTGAAAAAGCGTCGTCGGGGGGTGTATCGTGCGGTGCCTGTTCCGGAGCGATTGTTGGTGCTGCTGGGCGAAGTTCACGGTTTGCCCGGCTCGGACAAGAAGGCTCGTTTGTGGGCATGGTCTCGTGCGACGGCATCTTTACGGGTTCGTGCGGTGATGTTGGGGGCAGGAGTTGAGGGGGAACGGGCTTGTGCGCGGGGTTTACGGCACAGTTTCGGGATCGCGTGCATGGAAGCCGGTATTCCGGCTCATATGTTGCAGAAGTGGTTGGGACATGCGCATTTGGAGACGACAGCGATCTATGCGACGGCTGTAGGTGTTGAGGAACGGAATCTGGCATCGCGTTTGTGGGGTCAGGAAGGGTAATTTTTCTTTTCACCCGCAGGGCGAGATCAAGACATCGAACCTACGTTCAAACTATATTTTAATTTCTTGTAAACACAAGCTATTCGCTTTGGGCCTCGGCAAGTGATGCTTCCTCAACAATAATAGGAATGCCGTTAATTTCCTTGGGAAAAATAATTGTTTTATTGGAATGGGTGTCTGTCTGTATTATTATGCAGATTTCGCCATTCTTCCAAGCGTCGTGTATCCCCAATACGTGTGGATTGTTAAAATACTTTTCAACCAAAGTATGAACACTATCTTCAAGGACTGTCATAATTTTAAAATAGAAAATGAGTATAATGGGTTAAACCGAAATGAGGGAGAAATACGTCCGATTTGTTCGCAAATGAAAGAGTCCCTCGATTACTATTACCACCTGCAAAAACAATCCCAACTAATTTCTGATCTGATTTCCGATACACCAAACTACCGGAGTCTCCGGGGAGAGAAAATGGTGACCCATTAACTCCTTGTATAACTAAACAATTATTAAACTGTAAAATTCCAAGGGGATGACCGTAGTTCACTTTTTCTGCTGCATAGACAGATGTAATAATACCCTCTGTTTGACCTGTTCTCGCTCCTACCTTAACTACTCGGTCCCCAGTCCTGACATCTGAGGCTACATAAAGGTGCCAATTTTGATGTGGTGGAGGCATTCGAGACGGCTCAGGCTTAAAAAGAGCTACATCCATTTGATTAAAAATAGGAGGCATAACTAAGGATTGGAAAGAACTTAGATTCCCTATTAATTGTTGATTTATATTGAGGATATCGTTTTCTCTTGTCGGATTGTTGTTGTCTGCTATCACGTGGTTATTAGAAATACCCCAAATTCCTTCTTGATGTCCTACATATCCACCAAAAGTTCCTAAACCGCTTCTTTGGATTAAGTTAATATGCCCTATTGGTGATCCTGCAGAAATAGGAAACATTTGTGTTGCCCAAATTTCCTCGCTATATTCGATACTCCAGTTTTTAATTGGAATATTTGGATAACTTTTCGACAAAATTTGTTGCAGGGACTTTAGGTCAGACTCTTCATGGCAAAGAAGGGTGATTTTATCGGCATTTTCGGGAAAAATACAATGAACCCAATAGGCAGGTTCATCAAAGTTTCCTCTAATTCCGCCTAAATGAATTTCAAAAATACTTTGGTTGAGGTTAAATATTTTTTGAGCAACCCCATTAATAAAACTCTGAACGTCCATAGAAATAAAACTTGAATACTTAATTATTACAATAGCAAAGATAAAGTAATCTCGGTATTCTTGAAAATGAAATTGTCTAAAAGTTCGTTTTAATCTGAATATTCTAATTTTTTGGATTATTGAACGAGGTAGTAGTAGTCCACGTGTTTTGCGTGGTATTTGCTTGCTTTTTGGTGTTATTTTGTTTATTCTTGAAGAAGAAATGGAGGCTGTATTATGACGGCATTAAATCTGGAAGAGATCAACCTGAACACCCAACAGTTGTTGGATTTAGCGCGAACCGAATCCGAAGTAACCATTTGCGAACACGGTCAACCCCGTTTTAAGCTGATTGCTTTGCCTCCGGTGTCTATGACCGAAGCCCGTCAGCCGGGCGGTTGGGAAGGTCGTGTTTGGATAGCGGATGATTTTGATGAGTTACCGGAGGAAGTCGCGGCAGCTTTTCGCGGGGAATTGGAATGAACGGCTATTTATTGGATACGCATATTTTAATTTGGTGGATTGAAAATAACCCGGCTTTATCCGATGTCGTTCGTCAAGTCATCAGTGATCCTCGCAACGATATTTATGTTAGTGCCGTCAGTATTTGGGAGATCTGTATTAAACAAGGCACAGGAAAACTGTCTTTACCCGGTGATTTACCGGAAAGAATAAGGACGAATAACTTTTTACCTTTATCTATTCGTTTTGACCATGCGTTAGCGGTTCAAGGGCTGCCGTTTCATCATACCGACCCTTTTGACCGTATGTTAATTGCTCAATCAGAGGTGGAAGGTCTCACCCTGATCACGCACGACAGCCGTATTTGGGTTTATCCGATTTCCCTTTTGAAGGTGTAGGGCTCATGTATGTTACCCCTTTGGGTCTTTTATAGCTCACCAAAGGTTCGATTCATGAGTTATAGCAAGGCATTTTATAACTCATGTCAGAAAGGGTGTGGTTTGTCGGGTTTCAAGATGCTATGTTACGATGATGGAACGGCAACCCTCCTTGAAGCAACCACTGACCCCGTTTACCTCTTTACGTGCGGGGATGGAGGCGGATTTACGCCGTTTGGAAACTCGACGGGATGCAAGTACGACCCCTGAAGAACGGGCGGACTATGAATCTTTGGTTCGGCAGTTAGAGGCGGTGATCGCGGGTTGGGATGCCTTGCAGGAGGCGACCTGTGGTTGAGGTCAATTTTTGGGACAGGGAACAAGCCTACTATCAAAATTATGCTGATTATCTGACTTCGGTAACGCAAACGTTTGAGAATTACGTTTACCACCGGGACGTTTTCGCGTTGGGTGTGGAGGAAGCGATCGAGTGGGTTCTGGAGAGCCATTTACCGATCTGCGAGCAAGATATGCTGGGTGTTTTGCGGGACGCGCCGTTGGCTTTATTGCAGGTGGAGCCGGTCGGAGTGGTGAGTCTTCCGAATAAAACGACGGTGATGTGTTTGTTGGTGAGCCGGCTGACCGACCTGACGCGGGAACATTTGCACCGCCATTATACCAAGATGCGGTTCGATGAGCGGGTTATCGTGGTGTCGGAGCGTTAAAAGATTCGTGCAATCACCCCCCCTTTTGTACGTAATGCGTTGATAATCAAGAGGTTAGCGGATGCGTGCATTTACCACCCCAAAGCAGGAGCGGCGTAATGGATGAGCCGATGCCCCGGTTAATTAACGATACGGCATTGAAGCGGGAACTGCTGGAAGAAGCGAGCATCGACCTGGTTGTAACCTCTCCGCCGTACAATCTGGGGATTGATTACGGGACGTACCGGGACAATGTTCCGTATGTTGATTATCTGGCTTTTTGCGCGGAGTGGTTGGCGAACTGCTACTTTTGGCTGAAAGACGACGGTCGTTTATGTCTGAACGTTCCTTTGGACACACATAAACAGGGTTCTCAAAGTACGGGCGCGGATTTGACGGCTTTAGCGAAGCAAACGGGTTTTCGTTTTCAATCGTCGATCGTGTGGCACAACGGCAAACTGTACGAAGGAAAAACCACGCCGGGTTGGGAATCCCGGGCGGATGCACGGATTTACGCGCCGGTGGAGTTGATGGTAGTTTTTTACAAGCGATGGAAGCAGAAGACCTCGGGAAGTCGTATTTCGGATTTGACGGAATCGGAATACCGTTCCTGGGCGCATGGACTTTGGTTGATTGAGCCTGCGCGTCGTGAATCGGGCGGTCATCCGGCCCCTTTTCCGTGGGTTTTGGCTTACCGATGTATCAAGCTATACAGTTATGTTGGGGATACGGTTTTAGACCCGTTCATGGGCAGTGGGACGACACTTTTAGAAGCCTCACGTCTGAAGCGTCGTTCGATCGGTATAGAAATCGACCGGGAATATTGCAAGCAGGCGTGGAAGAAGTTACAGTTTCTGCGGGATCAGGGTTCGGATCGTTGAAGGTGTACGTGCATTTACCACCCCTTGCCGAAGTTACCGGCGCATAATCGCCGATGAAATAACGTTACCCGGTGAAAAATCGATACTCGGGTATCCAAAAGGTTCGTGCAATCACCCCCCCTTTTGTATTTAACGCCTTGATAATCAGACGGTTAGCGGTTACGTGCATTGACCCCCCCTGCCTAAGTTATTAGCACATAATCGCCGGTGGATCAGGTTTATCCACGCATACTCGCCCGCCATCCCTCTAAAACTTACGTGCATTTACCACCCCTACCCCAAGGCGGGTGCTGAAATGGTACCCCTTTGGGCATATTCTCAGCGCATAATCGCCGATGAAATAACGTTATCGGGCGGAAAATCGGTACTTGTGAGCCTCTAAAAGGTTCGTGCAATCACCCCCCTTTTGTATTTAACGCGTTGATAATCAGACGGTTAGCGGTTACGTGCATTTACCACCCCTACCCGAAGGCGGGTGCGGAAAGGGATACCCCTTGCATATTTTCAGCGCATAATCGCCGATGAAATAACGTTACTCCGGTTCGGTGCAAGCCTGTTTTCACTCGTTCACAGTGTAGGAAGTTGATGGAAGAGGACTCAGGCAGGGGGCTGAAGCCCCCTCAACGTCAAGAGGTTTCCCCGCCTTCCGCGCTCGCTTCGCTCCCTTGTGCAGGCGGGTGATGCCCCTCCTCTTGACCTTTTCACCCCCGCCTTGTTGAATCGCCTTCGGCGGTTGCAAGGGTTATGCAACCGCCTTTCTAAGGGTTTGAGGGCGGACAGCTAACCGAATCAACCAACAAAGGAGCTAACCATGAACATCTATGAAGAAATCACGAATAAAATCATTGCGGCAATCGAACAGGGAGCGGGCAACTTTGAAATGCCGTGGCACCGTTTGGCGGGCAATCCGCGCAACGCTTCGACGGGGGCGATGTATCGGGGGATCAACATTCTGGGGCTGGAAATCAGCCGACTGGAACGCCGGCAGAACAGCCCGTATTGGGCGAGTTTCAAGCAGTGGCAGGAACTCGGAGCAAAGGTCAGGAAAGGCGAAAAAGGGGCTGTGGTGGTGTTTTACAAGCCTTTACTCGTGGATGACAAGGAGGCGGCCGCCGCGGCACAGGAAGGAGAAGCGGTGGAGGTTTCGGAAACGGGTCAGAAGCGGATTTTCTTTTTGCGTCATTCGCACGTTTTCAACGCGGATCAGGTGGAAGGCTGGAGTTCGCCGGCAGGTTCGGAGGGTGTTTTAGAAGATAAAACGGCGTTGTTAGCGGCGGCGGATGCGTTTATCGGCTCGACGGGCGCGGACATTCGGGAGGGCGGTTCACGTGCTTTTTACAGCCCGGCGGATGATTTTATCGGAATTCCCCCGCGCAGTTCTTTCATGGACACGGCACACCGTTCAGCAACGGAGGGTTACTATGGTACGCTTTTGCATGAATTGGTGCATTGGACGGGTGCGGAGTCGCGTTGCCACCGGAGTCTGAAAGGACGTTTCGGAAGCGCGAGTTATGCGGAAGAAGAGTTGGTGGCGGAGTTGGGTTCAGCGTTTTTGTGCAGTCATTTGGGGGTTAGCGTGGAAGTGCGTCAAGACCACGCGCAGTATTTGGAAAGTTGGTTGCAGGCGTTGAAGAAAGATCACCGCGCGATTTTTCGGGCCTCGTCTCAAGCGGCGAAGGCGGTTGAATATCTGGAGGGTTTGCAGGGAAATCTTGTTCGTGAGGGTGTTTTGGACCAAACGCCGGCTCTTCTTCAGGGTTTAGCCTTAGATCAGAGTCGTGAATAGCCTTAGAAGGTCATTTTCCGGCTCTGTGGTGCGCGTAAAGGATTCGGGTGGTAGTTTTTATCACCCGAACCCCAAAACGCGTTGTAGGGGGGATTTTGCATTAGTGTGATAAAAAGTTAAAAAGAAGATTTAAACTTGGTATTGTACCATACAATATGGTATTATTGTGTATTGTATGATACCATACAGTAGTGTACAATACAATACCATACATAGTAATATAGTATTGTACAATGCGGTACTGTATGGTAGTGTACATTTGGTCATGGTTTTACATAGGAGCGATTTTAATGATTATAGTTATTGGAGGTGAAAAGGGGGGTACAGGCAAAACAACTATTGCTACAAACCTCGCTTCTTTACACGTTAAAAACGGAAAAGAGCTTCTATTGATTGATACTGATATACAAGGTAGTGCCAGTTCTTGGGCGGCAACGCGTGATACCAATACCGAGGTAAGAAGAATCCCCTCTATCCAGAAATTTGGGAAGGGATTAACAGCTGAAGTGAAGGAACTATCACAGAAATACGAATCTATAATCATAGATGCTGGTGGTAGGGATAGTGTAGAACTACGCGCCTCAATGATTATTGCTGATAAATTATACATTCCAATTCAGGCATCTCAATTTGATGTCTGGACAATTGGAAAAATGGATCAATTAGTTGAAAATGCACGTATATACAATCCTGATTTAGAGGCATTTATTGTCTTTAATCGTGCATCAACTAATCGTTCTGTAAGTGAGTCTCAGGAGGCTATTGAGATCGTCAAAAACGAATTTGAACAACTTAAAGTTTTCGATGGTATTATCTATGATCGAATTGCCTATCGTAAGGCCGCAAAACTTGGATTATCAGTTATTGACCTGCCAAATGGAGATTCAAAAGCAATTAACGAAATCAAATTACTTTACGGAGATATATTCAATGGATAAAGTTAAAGCCAAAATGAGTACCCGACCTCCTGTTCCACAGTCAGCAGAAGATTTTATCTTAGAGGCAGAGAACATCTCCTCACAAGTACAGAATGCGAAAAAATCGATAATGGAGGTACGTTATCCCTGGCAAGAACCGGGTGTTAGGAATGATGTAATTAAGTCTGTTAATCTAAGATTACGGGAAGAATTCATACTTAAACTCCAGTATTTGTCGGATAAAACTAATAAGAGCCAGCAGGATATTATTCGTGAAGTTCTGCTACCTCATTTAGAATCTGAACTTAGTAAGATTTCAGATTCTAACTAAACAAAAGACACGGTAGTGTATGGTAGTGTATGGTAGTGTACCATACACTACCATACATAGAGGAGATTAACTTCATGGTTGATATAACCTACAAATCATTTTATAAATAGTTTAAATGATGGACATAGCCCAGCAAATTAAAGACGATCTGAGGAGCAAAAGTAAGTTTGCCCAAGCCCGGATGTTCGACTCTATGTGCAAACTTACAGAGGGACAGTCTGAACGTATATGCTTTCTTCATACTGTCCTTTGTCAGGTTGGTTTACCTCGTGAAAAAACATTGTCTCGAGAATTTGAGCGAAGAAATGGTGATGCAGTATTGAAAATATCTGCTGGTGAACTTTTTGATGGGAAAAATTTCATAGAGCAACCTCTTCCTTCTGGTGCTAAACCACGCCTCGTTTTAGCTCATATTAGCTCTGAAGCTGTGAGGAAACAACAGAAAGAGATTGAGGTAGGTAGTAGCATAAGAGAGTTTCTAAAGATGCTCGGCTGTGATACTAATGGGAGGTCTTACTCCGAATTCAAAAAACAAATGCAAGCATTAGCGGCTTGTCGTTTAACTCTTGGAATGAAAATTCAAGATAGAGCAGTAACTATTAATACTCAACCAGTTACCCAGTTTGATGCTTGGTTTACGACAGAAGGTTCGCAACTATCTTTCTGGCCTGGAATGCTTACTCTTTCACAAGAGTTTTTTGATACGTTAATCGAACATGCGGTTCCATTAGACCCCTTAGGCTTAGCAGGTATCCAAAATTCTTCTTTAGCAATAGATATTTATACATGGCTTTCTTATCGCTTGTGTAGAATCAGACAGGATCAAAAAGTAATGTTATCATGGACTAATCTTAAAGACCAATTTGGAGATGAATATGTTTCACCAAAAAACTTTAAGAGGGAATTTACAGATAAACTGTCCAAAGTGCTTAAAATCTATGGAGATGCAAGAGTGGAAAGCACTGATGGAGGAATTTTACTACTCCCTTCACCCTCTCCAATTAAAAAAATACAAACAACTGTTTTATTGCCTAAATCAAACTCAGCAAGATAGTCCTCGCTGAGTACGTGCATTTACCACCCCCGTAAGGGAGAAGCCTCGCCGAGTACGTGCATTTACCACCCCTGTAAGGGAGAAGCCTCGCCGAGTACGTGCATTTACCACCCCCGTAAGGGAGAAAGCCTCGCCGAGTACGTGCATTTACCACCCCCGTAAGGGAGAAAGCCTCGCCGAGTACGTGCATTTACCACC
>Ga0209573_1001290_pt1 | contig 40364 bp, 35 predicted proteins | sample TNRBio252014_DNA_FD_185870 | JGI IMG/M metagenome (GOLD analysis project Ga0209573, IMG submission 185870) | Wastewater treatment Type I Accumulibacter community from EBPR Bioreactor in Madison, WI, USA - TNR Reactor_6/25/2014_ DNA (SPAdes)... | ecosystem: Engineered > Bioreactor > EBPR >...
GTCGGCGTTTTCCCTCGTCGGCGCGACAACGGAGCTGATGACGGAGGTCTCCGAGGTGCAGAACGAAGCGGCCGGGCGGATGCGCCTCATCGAGACCTGCCGTGTCGCCTTCGAGAGCATGAGCGGAAACTCGGCGCTCGAGTTCTATTACTTCGACCGGGGCGGTGGTCGATTCGACACCTACATGACGCTCGTGAACGCCCCCGAGGCTTTTGACTTCGGGGTCAACAGCCGAGACGAGATCCGGAGGGTCGTCCTCGCGGCGGAGATCCAATCGACGGGCTTCATCCGGGCGGGGGTTTATTACATGAACGATCTCGACTTCGAGGCGGCGCAGAAGAACGACTTCATCCGCAACGAGGCTCCCTACGTCGAACTGATCCCCCAGATGAGGCAGCTCTCGTGGCGCTTCTACGATCCCCTCACCCGCGAGTGGAAGCAGTCCCTCGATGGCAATCTCCGCAGCAGCCTGGTGGAGCTCACCTTTCAGATCAACACCAATTCCCCCCCGATGCGAAGCGTCTTCTGGCACATCAATGGCGCGCAATGAACGGAAACCCCACATCAAAGGCCAGGAGGAAATGGTCGCGCCGGGCCGGACGACGGGGCTCGGCCTTGATCGCGATCCTCTGGATTGTCTCCATCCTCAGCCTCGCGGTCTTTTCGGCGACCCAGTTCCTTTTCATCGAACTCGAGTCGGATTCCAATGCCTCGGCGCTCTACCAGGCCGAATTGCTCGCCGACCGGGGCATCGCCATCGCGGCGCACACCCAGGTGAAGAAGGGCGATCGGCTCCTTTCGCAGTCGTTCCGCGGCGGCGATTCGTTCTCCGCCCGGATCAGCAGCGAGGGCGACCGTCTCAATTTGAATGCGCTGCTCGAGAATGCCGAGTTCGACCGCATTGTCCTTGAGGAGCTGTTTTACCAATGGGGCCTCCGTCGCGACGAGGCGGTCGATGTAGTCGACAATCTCATCGACTGGGTCGATGCCGACGATCAGGTGACGAATGTCGGGGCCGAGCGCAGCTACTACTACAACCTCGAGCGCCTCAACCACCCGTTCAACCGGCCCTTCGACTCTCTCAACGAAGTCCTCCTGGTGAAGGATTTCGAGATGGTCGTGGCGGCGAATCCGGCGTGGCGGCAGGCCTTCACCCTCCTCAGTGGTGGTCCCCTCGACATCAACGAGGCCCCCGCCGAGCTCATTTCGGTTGCCTGCCAATGCGAGATCGAGGCGGCGCAACAGCTGGTTTCAATCCGCGACGGGCTCGATCAGACTCCCGGCACCCTCGACGACCTGCGCTTCGACGACGTCCAGTCCGCTCTCGACCTCCTCGGGATCCCGCCCGGCTTCGTCGAAGAAATCTCCGCCCGGGTCTCCACCGAGGACCCTGCCAAGCGGATTCTCTCGGTCGGTCGATCGGGGTCAATATCGGTTGAAAGGTCGGTCACCGTTCAATACACTGGCGACCGCGGCACGATCATCCACTGGGCGTCGCGGCGGATGGAATAAATGACTCGAACCCTTCCAGAATGGGCCTACCTCGTCGATGAGACGGGGCGCTACTGGTACCACCTCCGCAACGGCACCCGCCAAGCCGTCGAGGGGGAAAAGGGAGCGCGCCCGCCCGGGAAGACGCTTTTTGCCATCGCGACGAACGATCTCGTCTCGATTCCCCAATGGGTGAGCAGCAAGGATCCCGGAATCATCAGCGAAGTCGTCGAGGCTGAGATCTCGCGTCTTGGCTTCCAGCGCAACGGAGGACCGGGCAAAGTCTCGGATTGGAAACCGGTGGACCTGAATGGCACCCGGACGCTCGTCCAGTCGGTGACGACTCCGTGGGCTCTCGATGAGCTCGCCAAGTCCCCTGCCCCCAACGAGTTCGTCGACTTTTTCCCGCAATACGCGCTCTATGCTCCGCCGGAGAGCGCGGCGGTGCTCTGGCGCGAAGGGGCCTCGTGGGTGGCGGGGTATTCCCGCGGCTCCCGCTGGATCCATGTCCAAACTCTCGGCGGCGAGGAAATGCGCCCCCTCCTCGCCGGCGAAATCAATCTCACCCTCATCGAACTGAGCGCCAAGGGCCTCCTCGACGGCGCCTCCCGGGTCGTGGTCTGGGCGCCCTACGATCTCGAACTGCATCGGTCCCTCCAGGAGGAAACGGGTCTGACCGTCTCGTTTGAAACCCGTCCGGCCCCGACTCCGGCGACTGCTCCGGCTTGGGATTTCGAGCCGCACGAAATCTCCCGCGCCCGCATCTCCCGGACCCGACGCCGCCGCGGACTCGTGGCGGGTGTTCTCGCCCTGCTCGCAATGACCCTGCTCGCGGCCGCCGCGACCTTCCACGTGTGGCATCTCGGCGAGTCGAACGGCGAACTCAAGGCCCGAATCAAGGACAACCGGGGCGATGCGGACAAGATCAGTTCGGCGATGGATCGCTGGCACAACCTCGGGCCCGCGATCGACCCGCGGCGCTCGCCCATCGAATTGTTTCATCAGGTCGCCACCCTGCTTCCCGAAACCGGGCTGCGCATCACCTCGTTCGAAGTACGCGACGACAAGGTGATCGAAGTGCGCGCCGAAGGGGCGACGATGGCCAACGCGATCCAGATCAAAGCAGCTTTCGAAAAGGCCGAGGCACTCGCCGACTACGCCTGGGAGATCCCCCCGCCACGTGCGAAGGACGACCTCACCGAAATTTTCGCCACGGGGACCTACCGATTCTGATCGCATGAAGGCCAGCGAAAAACGACTCCTCTACGCGCTGCTCGCGATGCTCTTCCTCGGAGCCGTCGTGATCGGATCGGACTTCTATCTCGACAAACGCGACACTCTCGTCGCCGAGCGCGCGAACCTCGAAACCGAATGGGTCGAGATCGAGGCGCTCTTCGAGGAGAAGGAGATCTGGGAAATGCGAGCCGACTGGCTGATCCAACACCAGCCGAAATTCACCTCGAGCGAGCAGATCGATCAGGCCATCTATCAGGAGGCACTCGCCGACAAGGTGGACGGTGTCACGACGAGCAAGCAGACCCTCTTGCCGACGGTGACGACGCCCGACTACGTGCAGGCCGGCGTCTCGCTCAGTGCCGCCGGTGATCTTGCTTCGGTCTTCCGCTGGCTCCACTCGCTCAACCGGCCCGAGGATTTCCGCGTCATCCGCAATCTCAAGGTCCAGCCCGACAAGGAGAAACCCGAAGACATCGTCGCCACCTTTGAACTGCTGCGCTGGTACGCGCCTCCGGAAGCATGAAGTCGATTCTCTCCATTCTCTTCCCCTTGCTCCTCGGTGCCGCCCCTCTCGTCGCGGAGGAGGCGATGCTTCCGACCGGATATCCCGTGACCCGCTACACCGACATCTGGGAAAACTCCCCTTTCAACCGTGTGGTCGTGAAGGCGGTCGCCAAGACGATGGAAAGCAGCTTCGCCGGCTCGCTCGTCCTCGAGGGGCTCGTCACCGACGACACGCTCGGTCCGATCGCCTACGTCCGCGATGTCCGCGAAGACAAACCCATCGTCATCACCCGCGAAAAGAGCGAGGCGCATCCCTTCACGATCGTCTCGGCCAACCAGGTCGCCAATCCCGAGGAGACGAAGGTGACCGTCACCGACGGGACCGAAACGGGAGAGATCGGTTACGTCGTGGCCAAGCTGACCCAGGCGATCGCGGCACCAGCTCCGTCCCCTGCGGCGCAACAGCAGCAGCGCCAAGGACAATCTCCGCCCGGACGCGACGGAAAAGGCGTGCCCCCTCCACCCGGCGGCGGTGGTGCCGGAGGTACCGCGCCCGCCCTCAGCCGCAATCCCCCGGGCTCGACGCCAACGGCCAAGCCCGAAGATGCCAACAAACCCACCAGCGTTGCTCCCGCCCTAGACAACATGGATTCCGAACCGAGGCGGAGACGCGTCCCGCTTCCCGGCGGTTGAACCCACTCTTTCCCAACGAAACACGAAACATGAAGACTCCTTTCCTGCATCCCGCCCCGGCATGGCTTTTCAGCCTCTGCCTTCTCGCGGTAGTCGTCAGTGGATTCGCGCAGAACAATCCCGCGCCCAACGCCCCGGCCCCCCCAGCTGACGCGCCTCCGCCGCCCGCTCCACGCCTCGGTGCCGCCGATGGATCCGGTGCCGGTTCGGAACCGATGACGGACGTGCAATTCCCCAACACGCCGATCCCCGTGATCCTTCTGGAATATGAACGCCTCACCGGCAAACGCGTCATCCGCGACACGACCGTGCAGGACAAAAACCTCATCATCCAGACCTCGGGCAAGATGACCTATGCGGATGCCGCCGAGTTCATCGAGAAGAGTTTCCTCCTCAACGGATACGCCCTTCTCCCGACGGACAAGCCGGATCAGATGAAGATCATCGCCTACAACACGGAGAAGAAGCCGAGCAGCGAAGGTCTCCCCGTCTACACGACCCCCTTCCAGCTCCCCGAATCCGAGCAGGTCGTGACCTACATCATGCCTCTTTCCTACCTCGCTCCCGAGGAGGCGGCCGAACTGTTCACCAATCTGACGGTGCTCCACCCTTACGGAAAAATCACCCCCCTGAAATCGTCGTCAGCGATCGTGATCACGGAAAACTCTTCGGTCATCAAGACACTCATCGAGCTCCGCGACCACCTCGACGTCAGCCAGGTGCAGACGATCGACCAGACGTTCCAGCTCCAGCGCGCCGACTCTGAAGATGTCGTCGAGGCCCTCATCGACGTGCTCGGGCTCGATCAGGAAAGCGGCAAGAGCGGTGGCAACCCGCAGGGAGGCAATCCCCAGGCGCCGAACCAAGTCAACCAGCAGGGCCAGAACGACCGCGGGGATGTCAATCTCGCGGTGAACGATTCTTCCGGCTCCGGATTGCCGTCCCAGTCACGGGGGAGTTCCTCCTTCGCGAAGCCCAATGCCCCCAAACCGCGGGTGCGGGCGATCGCGCGGGCCAACCGTGTCCTCGTCATCGCGACGCCGCAGGACATGCAATACATCGAGAGCATCATCAATCACCTCGATGCCCCGGTGGAGACCTCGACCTACATGCGCCGCCAGCTCCATTACATCCCCGTGGCTGACTTTCTCAAAATCGCCGGAAACGTGATTCTTCGTGGAGCCGAGGATGAAAAAGGCGGCGAAATCGCCGGCGGGGAGGAACAGAATCAAAATGGCCTCGATAACGCCAACAATAACAACAATAATAATACCGGGGATCCCTCCGCGCTGGGGAGCAATTCGGGCCGCAGCGGCGGAGCGACCGGTGATCTCGGCAACGCGGGGGCCGACCAGGCGACCCCGCCCCAATCCGTCGTGATCGGAAAAACGCTCCTGATCGCCGACAACATCCAGAACATGCTGATCGCCTCCGGGCCTCCGGAAAACCTCCGCCTCCTTGAGGAAGCACTCGACCTGATGGACGTGCGCCCGGTCCAGATCCAGATCTCGGCGATCATCTCCCAGCTCACTTTGGGGGACGACTACGAGTTCGCCGCGAACCTTCTTCGCACCCTTGAGCAACCTTCGAACGGGGAACGTTTCCTCAATGGCAGCCGCTTCAATGGAGCCGGAACGATCACCTCGATCCCGGATGCGAAGCTCTTCAACATCGCGAACCTGACCACGCCCGCCAGCCTCGCAACGACCAATTCCGGCCTCGCCTTCTATGGTCAGATCAACCGCTACCTCGACGCGCACCTCTCCGTGCTCGAGACGACGAACCGCTTCAAGGTGCTCTCGCGCCCGACGATCTACACGGTGAACAACCGCCAGGCCGTCATCGAGACGGGACAGCGGGTCGCGGTACCGCGCAGCACCCTCTCCTCGCTCGACACCGGGGGGATCAACAACAACAACCAGACTGTCACTGCGAGCATCGACTACGAGAACGTCGTCCTCCGGATCGCGGTGATTCCACTGATCAACGCGAACGGCGAGATCACCCTGCAGATCCAGCAGAAGAACGACGACATCGTCGGGAGCACCATCATCGGCGGCGACGAGATCCCCACGATCGGCACGCAGAGCCTCGGTACCACCGTGATGGTCCCGGATGGTGGCACCGTCCTCCTCGGAGGTCTCATCAGCGAGGATGACAGCAAGGCCCAGTCCGGGCTCCCTCTCTTCGCGAACCTGCCGCTTGTCGGCCGGGTCTTTGGCTCGACCTCCGACGCGATCAACCGGGAAGAGCTGCTCATCTTCATCCAGCCGAAAGTGATCCGGAGCGAATTCGACCAGACGGTCATCGACAACGACCTGAAGGATCGTACCCGGATCGCCCAACCGGCCATGGAGTTCGCCACCGACGCCGACAACAATCTCGACGTCTTCGAGACGCAGGATTTCAATTCGGCCGAGAAGCGCGTCTTCTTCTTCCGCGATCTCTTCAAGAAAAAGCCAACCGTCCGCGCCGTTCCGGTGGATTGATCAGCCTCGGATCGCGTAAAGAAACTCGTGAGAGTTTCTCCTCCCGAAAGCGAGACACGACGGAGATCACTCCCCTCGGCTGTCGCGCAACTCGAGCGATCCAATCGCGGCCATGATGCGGTTGGCGATGGCCTGATAGCGCTCCTTAGAAGAAAGGGATTCGTCGTTCACGAGATCGTCGAGGGCGACGGGCTCGCCCACGGCCAGAGTCACGGGATGCCGCTTGAGCTTCCTGCTGCCGCGTGGGAGGGCTTTCTCGGGACCAAAGAGGCGAACGGGCAGCACGGGGACATTGGCCTTGCAGACGATCATGCCGACGCCGGGTTCACCCTCGGTCTTCATTTTGCCATCGAGGGTTCGTTCGCCTTCGGGGAAAATGAGCACCTTCTCACCATCCTTGAGCAGGCTGATGACGAGCTTCAGGGAGGAAATCTCGGGCTTCTCCTGATTCACCGGAATCGCATTGACGCGCGTGTAGAGGAAATTCGCCACGGGATGATCAAAAAGCGTTTTCCGGGCGAAATAAAAGATCGGTTCGCGAAAGGCGCCACCGATGAAGGGCGGATCGAGAAAGCTGACGTGGTTCGAGACAATGAGGAGTCCCTTGGGAAGATTCTCGAGCCTTTCACCGTCCTGCACCCGGAAGGAGCAGACCACCTTGGACACCAGTTTCGAGAGGGAATGACCGAGCCAATACCAGAAATTCATACCACGAAAACGTCGGAGACCGGACTTGGAAACCGGATCAGCGTTCCTCCCGGTCGGCGGGCAGTTGGATCTCGATCGAGGCGGAGCGTTCCTTCGCCATCGTTTCGGTGTCGGAGAGGCGCACCGGCACGCGGAGGAGATTGGCGGCACGCGACACCTGGTGGTTCACCATCCCGCAGGCGCAGAACACCAGGGAAGTCGCGAGGAGAAACACGGCAAGAGTGAAACGGCGCATCATGTGCGTTTCATCGCGGAGAAAGACCGCCTTGTCAACGTTTTCGCAGCAGCTCGACGATGCCGCGATAAGCCTCAACGATGCCGAATTGCTTCGGCTCCCGGCGATGTCGGGCGAGAATTTGATCGATCTTTTCGCGCCCGGGAGTGGCCGCTCCCGCGGCTCGTGATTGGGTCCAGACCTCGACGCATTGGGAAAGGAGCGACGAGGAAGGGACGCTGCGGCGCAAGAGGCGGATCAAACCCGATCCCGTGCCCTCCCCCATCACCGCGCCGCCCTCACCAACCAGCCCGCGTTCCTGATCCTCGCTTCCCGGCACGAGAGGCACGGCACTGCGCCAGGCCCACAAGGCGAGAAAGGCGATCAAGCCGAAGAAGATCCCATGGGCACGGTAGCGGCGGATCAGCTTCATCGCTCCGCCGGTCTCGACGGAGCCGTGGATGGTTTCGTCGAAGATCACGTTGCTCTCCCCCCCGATCAGCCAGAGCAGAAACTCCGGCTCGGCCCCGAGGTGGAGACTCTCGTTGCTCGCGAAATAACTGTCGGAGGCGAGGACCACGGAACCTTTTCCGAAAGGTCGCTCGATGACAACGGGATCTTCCCCCACCAAAACGACCGCCATCCATGCCGGATCCTTTGTTTCGAAGCGATATTGCGATCGCCACTGGGGCAGTTCCGCGGGAACATTACTGGTGGTGACGGACTCTCCCGCCCGCGTTTCCCAACCTTCCGCCGGCCGGTCGAAGGAATCCGATGAGGTAATCTCAAATCCCAGTTTTTTCGTGAGGGGAGGCCCGAGGACTTCCTCCATCTGCTTTTCAAATTCCGCTTCCTCCGTTTCCTTTTCCTCTTCGTCATTCGATTCCCCGCCGACATCTTTCGTCTCTTTTTCCGGGGCTACCGGAGCGTCTTCCCCGGCAGCACCAGGCTTCGGCGTCGAAACACGCCGTGCCGCGCGTTCCTCACGAATCCGGCGACGGCGTTCGATCCAGTCGTCCTCGACGTCGGAAACTCCGGGCTGGAACCTCTCGGGAACCAACTCGGGATTCATCGTGATGACCAGTCTCGCCCCGGCCTCGACCGCCTTCATCACCGGAGAGGACTCGGGAGCCCTGATCTCCTCGAAGCCATCCCTCGGATACCCCAGCAGAAGGATCACCGAGTCTTCATCGAGTCCCTGCACCGCGTTCAAATCGGTGAGATTCCGATTGACCGAAAGTGACTCGATCCGATCGAGGGATTCGTAGAAGACACTCGTGCCGAGAGGATCACTGCGGAAACTCGCGTAGTAGGGATAGATGCCCCCTTCCGCAAAGCGCTTTTCGAGGACGCCAAAGAATCCCGCAACGAGCAGCGCCCCGAGCAGAACGAGCCCCATTTTCGTTGCTGTCGCACGTGTCCACATGACTCGTTATCGTGCCGCCACCGCTCCCCCGGATGGTTTGGCAGCCTTGGCCGATTCACCGGCAATGAGGCCGTGGTTCTTCAAATAAAATTCGAGAGCGCCCTCCGCGAGGCGGTGCATGCCATACCAGGATCGCTCGAAAAGACCGGTGTTTTCATCGAAGGCTTGCCGTAGATCCGCAAGGGAGCGGGCTCTCAGCGCCAGTTCGCTCCGGTAATCGCGGTTCGATTTGAAACGCGCGATCTTGAGCAGTCCCTTTTCACCGAGGTGGGCGAGAGTCGCGAGGAAGAGAGCCCTCACCGCGAGACGCTCCTCGCCCTTCTCGATCTGCTCGCGGGCGAGTCGCAGCCACTCCTCCTCATGCAACTGCGTCGCGACGATGTCCTCGCTTGCCAGGTCGATCACGGTCGCGATTCCCGATTCGTCGATCTCCTCCTTCTCCTTGCCCCGGTGACGCAGATACATCGAGATCGCCAGCCAAACGAGAAGCCCGAGGATCACCACCACCAAGGCCACCGACACCGTGGAACTCAAACCCTGGAATCGTTTGGAGTCATCCGAGTCGCCCACGGTCGGCCTCATGCCACGCTCGAACAATTTCTTCACGGCCTCCTCAAACCACTTTTCAAACTGGTCGAGGAAACGGTTCGCGCTCGCGGCGATTTCATTGAGCCGCTGCCCGAGCCACGACTCCTCGGCCTCCTCTTCTCCCTCGATCGAGCGGCGCGAGAGTTGCCACTGGTACTTCTTCTGTTCGAGCGTTTCGGCGATCTCGTTTTGGAGTTCCGCCGCGGCGACGGTCGGGGCGGCGGGATCTGTTTCATCCGCCGCCTTCGCCGGAGCAACCGCGAGACTGAACCCCAAAACGACGAGGACCAGCGCAATCCGTGCATTGCCTTCCCGACGAGCCTCCTCGCGGCGGCGTTCCCGGACCAGCTCGAGGCGACCGAGGAGGTCGGCTCCGGTCGTGCGCGACCTCGCGTAGAAGCAGCGCAGGACATAGGCCGCGTTCATCAGCGGGCCGATCGCCAATTGCATCAGCAGGATCACCCCGAACACGAAGGTCGTATTCAGGACCGCGGCCTTGGGACTGATCGTGAAGACTGTCTCGACCCCGAAGACCGCCTTCATCAAGGTCGGCACGAGGAGACAAGCGGCGACGAGATTCATCAGCGTGAAGAGCGCAACAAAGAAGAACACGATGAGAATCCCGTGATTCTGGGCCCATTGATCGTGCGAAAAACGGACCGCCGTGCCCAGAAGATCACGGAAGGGCCGGCGCGAGGGCGGAGCCGTCAGGGCGAGGGCGGCAAAGTTCTGCTGGGTCGCGAGGATCCAGCCCAGCGGGATCGCAAAAAAGAGACCGATCATGAGCAGCGGCAGCTGCACCGACTGGCACAACGCGTGGGCGGACTGGGCTCTGAAGAGCTCCCCACGTGTCATTTTGGGTACGCCTCCCGGATCGAGGCGTGCCCACAGGCTCGCACAAAACCGTGCCTGACTCATCCGCATCCAGAAATAGAGCCCTGTCAGGATCAGCGCGGCGAAGGCGGCATCACGGGTGGCGAGGCTGCTGCGCCCCATGTCGGCGACGAAATAGAGCAATCCCACCGACCACGGCACCGCACCCAGGTAATACTTCCAGAAAGTCACGGGATCGGCGGTGCGGACGAGGTGGAACGCCTCCTCGAGGATCTGCATCGCCGCGATCTCGCTTTTCCGTTTTCTGACCCTCCGGTTCGCCTTGCTCATGCCTGTCGTTCACTCCCAGATCGTTCCATCATGAAACGCGTCCGGGATGTCCCCGAGGAATCGCGCGAAAAAGTAAAAGAGGGCCCAGACGATCCCGAGGGCAAACACACACTGGATCCAGGCCGCCGGATGAAGGGCCCGCCGTCGCCGGGAGACGGGCCGCCGCACCTCCGCCGTTGCGGCCAGACAGGAAGCGCAGACGAGTTTGCCATCGTGCTCGGTGACACATTCCGCGCAGAAAAAACGCCGGCACGACGGGCAACGCGCCGTCGCGGGGCGGTCGGCGTGGATCGTGCATTCGGATTTGGCGAGGGAGGTGCTCATGCCGCGTCGGATGGCGTCGCCGGGTTCAGTGCCGCCGATTCCAGCTTCGCGGCGAGACGGATCTTTTTCCGCCACTTTCCTGCCAGGATCAGTCCCGTGAACGAGATCCCGGTCATTCCCCCTAACAAACCGGTAAAGACTCCATAAAGCGCCATCCCCCCTTCGGAAGGGATCGCCGCGTAGGCCTCGAGCGGACCGGTCAAGCCGACCGTGTAGGCCGGCTCGCGGGTGGCCACGACCAGATAATAAACCGTGCCGATGCCGATGACGAGAAAGTGCAGGCCGAGGAGCAGCCAGAGCACGGTGCGAAGCGAATCCGGAGTCGGCTTCCTCACCACCGCGATGAGCGCCAGGAGCAGGACAAGGCTGGTCGCGAGAATCATGAAGAGGACGAAGGCGGTCAGTCCGAGACTCTCGAGATGAAGCCCTGACAAACCGCCAAGCCCCAGCACCAGGAAGGCGCCGAACGAGATCGGGACAACCCGGGGCACCTGGAAGAAATCGACGGCGCGCGCGGAGGATGCCACGCTCGACGTGTCCGTTCCATCCGACTCCCCGCCGATCCGGACGTCGGCCTGACGATCACGGACCAGACCATCAATGCGCCGAACCATTTCGAGCGTGCGATGATAGCGGTTGAGCGGTCGGATGCGCTCGCGCGAGAGCCGGGTCTGGATGTCGCAGACACAGGTCGGGCCGAGGATGAGATGTCGCGCGAGCAGCCCCAGCGAAACCAGACCGAGCGCGAAGCCCAGCGACAACCCGATCACCGTGATCGGGCGCATCGACTCCGCCACCACGAGAATGAGGGTCACGATGAGACTCCCCAGAAGGAGACCGAAAAGGTAAAGAAAGATCCATCCCGTGCGGGAGGTCTTCGCCACGTTCACCGCCTGGATCTCGGAGAGGCGGAAACGCTTGTACTCTTCCGTGAAAGGCAGGATGAATCCCGATCCCTTCACATAGACGAGGTGGTCCTCACCCAGCCACAAACTGGAAAGTCCGAAGAGATCCTTGGCGAGCGGCTGGTATTGGTCGGAGAAGGCTTTCACAATCTCCGCCAGTGAACACCCTGAGGGGCGGGGTGGTCAAGCCCGGGACGCCATTGACAACGGATTTGCGAACCTGGATTCCCCGTTTTCTCACGCGGGATCGAGCGGATAAGAGCCCATCAGGGTCCTGAAATCACGGATGGAGCGCGACAAACCCACGAAAACCCCGCGGGCGACAAGGTGATGCCCCACATTCAGTTCCGCGAGATGCGGCACCCGCATCAGCTTCACGAGATTGCAGAGATTGATCCCATGCCCGGCATTCACCTGGAGACCTTCGCCATGCGCGAGCCGTGCCGCTTCGGTGAGGAGACGGAATTCCTCGTCCCCCCCGTCGGACGCGGCGTTCGCAAAGGCACCCGTGTGCAGTTCCACCATGTCGGCTCCGATTCTGGACGAGGCGAGGATCTGCCGGGGCTCCGGGTCCACGAAAAGACTCACGAGAATACCGGCCTCCTGCAGCGTTTTCACGGTGCGGGCGAGCGAGGTATCGGCATTGGCCACATCCAAACCGCCCTCGGTGGTCACCTCGCGACGGTTCTCGGGGACAAGGCAGACAAAATCAGGGCGTGACTCAAGCGCGATCGCGAGGATCTCGGGCGAGTTGCCCATCTCAAGGTTCAGCTTGGTGTGAATGCCGCGCCGCATCTCGAAGACATCGGCGTCCTGGATGTGACGGCGGTCGAGCCGAAGGTGGATCGTGATCGAATCCGCCCCCGCCGCCTCGGCTTCATGCGCGGCCGCCAACAGCGACGGTTCCGCGTTGTGGGCGGTCGGATCGGGAGAATAACGCGCCTGACGCAGGGTCGCGACGTGATCGATGTTGACGCCGAGTTTCAGAGGGGCCGGGGGTTGGCTCATGCCCGGAATTTAGCCCGCATTTTCCCGAATGTGTCGGGAAATTGGCGGAAAAAATGCCTCGTCAAAGGTTCCGCGTCTCGGTGACGCGAAGGCGCTCAATGGGTGACCGTGACCGGCGTGCCCACACCCACCTTCGAATAGATCAGCGGCTGGATCGAGGCAGGCACGCGGATGCAGCCGTGGCTGGCCGGTCCATCGGGGACGAAACCCACATGCAGGCCTATCCCCCCATTGATGCGCATCCAGTAAGGCATGTCGGCACCGACGAAATGCGAAGCTCCCGAGGGACGACGGCCAATTTCACTGCTGCCACCCACGGCATTGCCACCGCCATCGACCCAGGTGCCGTAAAGCGTGGATTGTTTTTGCTCGAGCTTCTCTCCGATCTTGAATGTGCCGGTCGGTGTCACATGGCCCGATTTGCCGGAAGAGATCTGCGTCTCGATCACGAGCACCTTGAGACCGCCCTCTTCCCGAAAGACACGGGCGCGCTGGTCGCTGAGATCCACCTCGATTTTGGCATTGCTGGGATCGAGAGCCGGGAGAAGGGCGGAATTGACGAAGATCTCATGCCCCTCGCTCTTGTACTGGCGTGCCGAAGTGCCGATCGAGAGCATCGAGAAAAATCCCCCGCCACCCTGTCCGCGCGAGGCAAGGGCTTCGATTTCACGATTACCTTCACGAGCGGCACGATCCGCCTCGGATTTTGCCTTGGCCGCGAGCTTGGCGGCCTTTTCCGCCTCTTTCTCCTTTTCACGGGCCAAGAGAGCTTCGGCACGGGCCTTTTTCTGGGCGAGTTCAGCAGCTTCCTTGGCGGCCTCTTCGGCGGCTTCTTTCTTGGCTTCAGCCTCCTCTTCTGCAAGCTTCTCAGCTGCCTTCTTTTTCGCGAAAGCGAGCTTATCCGCTTTCTCCTCGGCTTCAGCCTTGACCTCTGCGGCTTCGCGGGCCGCTTCCTCCTTGGCCTTGGCAGCGGCAAGTTTTGCCTTTGCGGCCGCAGCCTTCTTGTCTTCGGCGGAAAGTTCACCCTTCTTCTCCTTCACAACCGAGCCCGTCCGGGATCCCCCGATCAGAAAGACAGCCGGCTCGTCCACCGTACAAGAGGTGAGCAGGCTACCGGCCAGAATCAGGGAAAGAAAGGAGAGTGAGGAAGAAACAGAACAAATCGTCATATCGGCATCCGAAAATAGGTAAGCAGAGATGACGCCAGCTTAGCAGCCAGTCAATGTTTTTATGGGATCTCGACCTAATTTTTCCGTCACCGGCACGTTCGCGGCGAAATCACGACAAAATGGCGCCAGAAGCCCCCCCCTCAGAGCGAATCCGATGGTGACCCGCCGTTGCCAATGCCGGTCGTATCGGTCTCGGTCGTCACGGCCGCACCTCCCTCTTCCGGCAAAATCCGGTCGATGAGGCGTTTGATCCCCTCGCTGGCGAACTCGCTCTGCGGATAGATCTGCCGCGCGCTGAGGAACCAGGCCAGCCCCGAACCGAATTGTTTCCGAGCCTCCTGATTCTCGGCATTCTTCAGGGCCTTCACGAAGGGAGCCACGTCCGTGGCGAGATCCGACCGCTTCGCGCTGAGCGCGACATCGTCTGGAAACCGCTGGAAGGTTTTTTCCACGATCTCCCAGGCGGCGTGGTTGTTGCCCGCCTTGGCGAGGGTGTCGGCCTGCTTCATCACCGTCTCGATCTCCTGGATGTTGCCGATGATCTGCTCGAGCGCCTTTTGACGCTCGGCGTCATCCACCGTCGCAGCGATGAAACGCGCACGGTTCGTGAAGATCTGACGGTAGCTCTGCGTCCCGAGAAGCCGGTCGAACTCGATCTTCGCCTGCTGTTGCACATCGGCCGAGTCGGCGATGAGGTTGAACTGCTCTTTCAGCATCGGATTCTGCGGCCAGGTCTCGGCGGCGGCCTTGATGTTCTCCTCATATGCGTCGTTGTCGCCTTGCAGAGCGGCGTTCTTCGCCGTGCGGATGCGCATGTTGCTGCTCAGCTTCGCCGCCTCGATCGCCGCGGTCGGCTTCGAGTAATCAAAGTCGCCGGCCTGAGTCTTCATCTTGTTCACCAACTCTTCAGCGAGCCCGTAATCCTTCACCTCGATCGCATTGACGAGCTGGAAGGAATTCTGCGCGTAATCGAGAATCGCGGTCTTCTTCTCGCGCGGCACGCTCTGCACCGGCGGGAGGTGCTCGCCCATCACGAAGGCCTGCTGGAGTTGGCGGAGGGCCCCGTCCGTCTTGCCTGAATCCATGAGGAATCCGAAGGACTCCACCGACTGGCCGACATCGCGGATCGCTTCGTTCGCGAAGGCATCGAGGGTCGTGATCGTCGGGTTGAATCCGATCGTCTTGGCGAAGGACTGCTCCACCTCGGATCCTTCCTCGAACTGCAGCTTGCCGTCACCATCTTTGAAAAACTCGGTGTAAAACCGAGTCGCCATCACCACGTGCTCGAAGCGGCGCTGTAGGAAAAACTGGACCACGAGTGCTTGGAATTCGAGTTTCGCCTCCAATTCGGAGAGCTGCACCTTCGCCGCGTTGGCGACCCGCTCGGCCTCGACCTCGGCGATACGCTGCACATAACGCTGGATGTGTCCGGCGTTGACCGGATCAGTCGCGGCGGGCGGGGGCTGATCCGGATCATCGCTCAACTTGCGCTCCTTTGTTCCCGCGGCACCCTTGCTCCACGTGTCGAAACTCCAGTCGAGTTGGCGGCGCTGCACGTCGAGTTCGTTATTGAGCTGCTTGAGTTGCGATTGATTTCGCTGAGCGAGATAAACGCGGTAAACGGCATTTGCGAGCGATTCACAGAGGCGGGCATCCTGGGGAAACTGCGAGGCGCGCTGGAGCTGGGCCACCGCCTTCGGAAATTTCTTCGCGTCGCGGTTGTGCGGCGAGAGCGTGTCGAGAATTTCGCGGATGGCCATGCGATAGGCCAGGTCCATCTCGGAGGTCGCCGCCTCGGCATTGAGATACTTCTCAAAGCGCGCCCGGAAGACGCGGTTGTCGTTCACGTTGAAACTTTTTCCGTCGAAGGTGAAAACGTCCGTGGTGGGATCGAAGTAGGGCACGTCGTTCCCGACGACCTGCTGATTGCCCTGGGACTGGCCACCCTGGTTGACGATCGTCGTCTGGTTCGAGGACGGTGCCCCTCCTCCGGCGGGAGCACCGCCACCTCCCGACCCGGGCGCCGGCGGCGTGTAGACCTGGCCGAATAGACTCGAGCAGCAAAGGATCGCGGCGGCGGCGTGAAGGACGGGAGTTTTCATGGCGGAATGTCAGGAAACAGGGAAACGGAAAGGTCCAATCACTCGTCGATCGCCTCGGCCACGAGCGTGCCGTCGCGATCGACCCGCACGACGAGCCCCAGCTCGGTGCCGCGTTCGATGTTGATGTTGCTGAAATCTTCCGGCACCAACACGGGTACCGGCATCGTCTCGGTTGCATCGCGCGCCTCGAAGCTGATGAGGCGACCGCGGTCGGGAGTCCAGCGCAACGTCTCCTCGACCTTGCCCTCGACCCGGTAGACATTGCCTCGCAGGCTGTTGCCGTTGTCGCGATAGGTCATGAGGCTGAGCGGCGCGGCATTGCCGGCCGCCTTCCGCGCACCCGACTTCCCTCCGCCATCACCAAAGAGCCCGCCAGCAATGAGCTTGAAAAGCAAGGCGGCGATGACCACAAAACCGATGATGGCGGCAGCGATCCCGGCGATTTGACCGATATTGATTCCGGAACTGGCTCTCCTGGGCATGACGGGGGTTTTGGCGATTTTAACACGAAGCCGCGAGATTACCAGAGCCGTCGCGCTGGCGGGAAGGAAAAACGCGGCCGATTCCTCTCCCTTTCCTCAACCGCCCGTCGCCAGATACACTTCCTCGTAGGGCTGCACCACGACGAAGCCGTCGCCCTCGAACTTCATCTGGAAGGAATCGCCGCTCCCGCGGCCGAGGAAGGTCTTGAAGCTGATGTCGGTCTTGAAGTCCGGATTGAGATTCGCCGACCAGGCGATCGTGGCATTCGGATCGGTGAATACGGGATTGCCCGAGGTGACGCGCAGCGTCATGGGATTGTAGTGCGAGGAGATCGCGATCAGTCCCGTGCCGGAAAGCCGGTAATTGAAAAGTCCGCCCGCGACCATCCCGGCGACGCGGCGCATCATCTTGATCTCGTTCTTCACGGTGGCCTCGAAGGCGAGGATGTCGTTGCCGTTCACGCAGAGCGCCTCGCCGTTGAGCTGGATGATGGAGATCTTCTTGCCGCGGTCGGCGAGGTACATCTTGCCTTGGCCCTCGCCTTTGGTGAGCCGGGCCCCTTCCCCCGAGACGGCCTTCTTCAGGAGATTGCCAAGCCCCTGCTCGAGCATGCCTTCTCGGGTGAACTTGATCTGGCCGCGGTAGGAGACCATTGCCCCCATCTTCATCCAGACCATCCCGTTGAGGTTCACCTCGAGCATCCGGTCCGACTCCAGCTCGAAGGTCCCCTGGTTCAGTTCCTGTTGCGCGGTTTGCTGGACGAATTCCTGGAGGGAGTAGCGGGACATGGAACAAGGTTAGGGGGAAAGGCCCATCCCGTCAATGTCATGGCACCGGCCGCCGTGAGATCTCGCTCGTGTCGAGCACCTCTCCCGCGAGACTCTTGATCTCGACGCGCATCGTCGGTGCGCCCGCCTTCAGGGTGATGAGGAGGTAATTGTCGACCCGCGCGTGAAAGCGTGATTGTGGATCCATGTAGAGATCGCCGTCCCCTTTCAGACAGGTATTGAAATAAGGCAGTCCGCCCGCGAGTTCGGCCCGCTCAGCGAAATAGCCGAAGCCAGTGATGAGGGCGGTGCCCTTTCGGAAATGCTCGTGCCAGGCTCCTTTGGTGAGTCCCGCGAGCTGGGTCTGCTTTTCGTTCATCAAGGTCAGGACAAATCCCTCCCTTCTCGCCGCCATCGTCTCCGCATACCAGCGGAAGGGCTCAGATTCCGCCTGCCACGCGTGACAGGTCTGCCAGGTCGTTCCGAAATCCTGGATGTGATTGAGATCGAGCGCGATCAGGCTGAGATCGAAAGCGGGCATCCCGAACACCCATCGCCACTCGTCTCCCGGCAGAGTGAAGAACTCGCGATAGGCCGTGGCCTCGATATCGTAGACTGGATGATCGGGCGGCTTCGGTCCCCGCGGCGTGATCTCGCGATCGTGATTGCCGAGAATGGGCAGGAAGGGAATTCGACGGAAGATCTCCGGATGCTGATCGATCAACGCGCCAAAGGCTTTCGTCCCCTCCTTCCCCGGCTGATAAAGACTGGGCACATTGTCTCCACCGGTGAGGAGCAGATGCGGTTCGTCCTTCACGATCGCGGAAAGGTCCCGCCCCGGCGCAAAACCCCAGTCGGCGATCACGGCCAAACGCAGCAAGTCGGTGGGAGGCCGTTTCACTTGGTGCACCTCGGACAGCGTCTCTCCCTCGCCGACGCGGTAGTGAATCATCTCGTCACCCGGCTCAAACGGAATCCTGACATGATGCCTTTTGGCCAGTGCCTCTCCCCTCACCTCTTCGCCAAGATCCGATCCGCTCCCGTAAGCGACGACGGAGCGGGTCGGCTCGTCTGTCTCCCAATTGATCGTGAGCGTTGAAGGCGTCGCCTCCTCGTGTGAGAGCCAGATCCGTTCGATCGGGGCGGCGTTGGCACGAGCGACCGCAAGGATCGTCAGCGTCAGAGTAGTCCATCGATTCATCGGCGAACGTAGATCCGCCAGCATGCCCTGAAAAGCGATTGTCATGGCGCAATGAACGCGGGAAACTGCCGCTAGGGGAGTTCCCTGCCGATCATGCCCCGTCCCACCCACCTCTTTCTCCTCACCGGAGCCGGCGTCTCGGCGGAGTCGGGACTCGCGACCTTTCGTGGAGCGGGCGGACTTTGGGAAGGACACCGCATCGAGGAAGTCGCCTCGCCCGAGGGTTTCGCGGCAAATCCCGAACTCGTGCAACGTTTCTACAACGATCGCCGCCGCCAATTGCCCGACGCCCTGCCCAATGCCGCCCATCACTCCATTGCCCGGCTCCAGAGGGAGTTCGACGGTGTCGTCACGCTTGTGACGCAGAATGTCGATGATCTCCACGAGCGCGGTGGCTCGCCCGAGCTGATCCACCTCCACGGCGAACTGCTCAAGGCCCGCTGCGTTTTCTGCAAACGCGTCCGCGACTGGCACGGCGACCTCACCCTCGAAACCCGCTGTGGTGAATGTGGCGGAAATCTCCGCCCCGACATCGTCTGGTTCGGCGAAATGCCCATGCACCTCGACGAAGTCTTCGAGAATCTCGGCCAATGCGATCTTTTCGCGGCGATCGGCACGAGCGGCCAGGTCTACCCGGCGGCCGGATTCGTGGAGATGGCCCATCGGAACGGAGCCCGCTGCCTTGAATTCAATCTCGAAATCACCCCGACGAGCCCGCATTTTCACGAATCACGCACCGGCCCCGCCGGAGAAACCATCCCCGTCTGGGTCGAGGAAATATTGTCGTGTCAGGATTCCACGGGGACCTGACCCTGTCACGCCACCGACTGAACCCTCTTCCCGACCCAATCCGAAATCCGAAATCCGAAATCCAGTCGTCCCACTTGATCACGGACTGTTCCACTGCGGGCATCCCCGCCAAGATGGACGCATGAAATCCCCCGCCCCTCTTTCCCGCCGCCGCTTCGCCGGTCTCTCCCTCGCCGCTTCCGCCGCGACCCTACTTCCCGCCACACGCGCCCGCGCCGCCGCGCCCAAGGCGGAACTGATCGAGACCAAAATAATCTCGCCGCAGTCGAACTATTACCACGGTTGGCCGACCCTGACACGCACCGAAAAGGGGGAACTCGTCGTCGTCTGGTCGGGACGCCGCGAGGCGCACGTCTGTCCCTTCGGCACGGTCGAGATGATGACGTCGCGCGACGACGGAGCGAGCTGGACCTTTCCCCGAACCGTCCACGACGGTCCTATCGACGACCGCGACGCGGGCGTGTTGGAAACGGCGAATGGCATCCTCATTGTCACCACCTTCACCTCGCTCGCCTACGCCCCGATGGTCGCGGAAGGCGGCAGCAAGGCAACGAATCCCGCCTGGCTCGCGGCCCACGCCCGCATCGCCGATGAGGAAACGCGTGAAGGCGAACTCGGCTGCTGGTGCTTCCGTTCGACGGATCGCGGGCTCTCTTTCTCCGGCCGCATCGACACGATCGTGAACAGCCCCCACGGTCCCTGCCAGCTCGCGGACGGCCGCCTTCTCTACGCGGGCAAGGAACTCTGGACTGATGAAAAACGCATCGGCGTGACCGTCTCCTCGAACGACGGCGAAACCTGGGAATGGCTCGCGGAAATTCCGACCCGGGAAGGTGACAAGGTCCGGGAATACCACGAACTGCACGCGGTGCAGTGCGCGAGCGGCAAAATCATCGTGCAGATCCGCAATCACAACGAAGCGAACAAGGGCGAGACCCTGCAATCCGAATCAACCGACGGCGGCAAGACCTGGACCGTCCCTCATTCGATCGGCGTCTGGGGCCTGCCCTCGCACCTCCTGCGTCTGCGCGACGGCCGGCTACTCATGACTTATGGTCATCGCCGCAAGCCTTTTGGCAATCAGGCGCGGATCAGCACCGATGAGGGCGCGACGTGGTCCGAGCCCATCGAAATCTCCGGCGACGGGATCGGCGGCGATCTCGGCTACCCCTCCACCGTCGAGCTGGAGGATGGTGGTTTTGTCAGTGTTTGGTATGAGAAGCTCGCCGATTCCCCCATGGCCCAGCTCCGTCAGGCGAAATGGCGGTTGGTTTCTTGATCGGCGCAGCCGTCTCCTACACTTACCTCATACTCATACTCCTACTCAAAACGGACGATCCACGACGCTCGGTTGAGTATGAGGATGAGTATGAGTTTTAATCACCGGGAAAGCCCCTTCACATACCCGCTCAAAACCCGGAGATTCTCCGCAAATCGCTCGCTGCTGAGATACTTCTCCCCGACCACGAATTTCGGCTGACCGACGAGCCGCTCATCGGAGCCATCGTGGCTCGTCATCCAAAGGCCGGAGGAATCCATCGCACCGATCACTTTCTCCACCTCCGCAACCTCGACAGCCGCTGGCTCCAGCGCCTCCGCCAGTGGACGGCCCGCGAGCCTTGCGCCATAGGCATTCTTGATCAGATCGAGCCTCGTCGGATTCTTCCAGCCGTAGTGGTCCGGCAGATTCGAATCGTCGTTCGTCAACTCGTAGCCCTTTCCATTCCGCTGCATGTAGAGCGGTCGGTTCGTGCCGATCTCGTAATAGCGCGCCAGTTGTCCGTCGGGCAGGAGCGAGGATTCAAGGTACTTCACGGCGGGCACAATCGGGGCGAGAAACTTCTCGTCACCCGTGACTTCGGCGATCCGGAGCAAGGCGAGCATCGCATCCTCCGACTCGCGGCCGCTCACCGCCGGTGGCTCGAAGGCACGCGCCCAGATGGGATGCATGTCAGGCCCATATTGTTGCGCCCAGGCGGGCTGGGGATCGGGCAGCTGGGCGAGGAGGAGGAATTCACCGAAGCGTTTCAAGGCCGCGAGCGCTTCCGCGCTGCCTGCCAAGCGATGGGCGCGGAGGAGGGTTTCGGTCATGGTCAGGGCCATGCCGTCGTTGAGGGTGTATTCGTTCCAATACTCCTTGATGCGGCCTTCGGTGCGCCAGTCGTAGTCGGGAAACGAGGCCTTCACCACCGGACGATCGGCGACCGGACCGGTCCAGCCTTGGGGAAATCCCCCGTTGGCGAATTGAGCCGCCAGCAACCGCGGCAGGGCATGATCGATCGCGGCGCGGATTTCAGGATCGCTTCCTTTCGTCAAGGAATCGAGCCGCATCCGGAACCCCAGAGCCGACTGGGTGATGTTGTCATCGAGGGTCGAGAAGTTCTTCCCCTTTCCTTTGCCATTGCGATACTGGTCGATCCGCGGTCCGGCGGCATCGAAGTCGATCGAGTTGCGCCAGCCGCCCGATTCGAGTTGTCCGTAGGCGAGGGCTTTTCCCGCCTTCAGCGCCGTCTTGAGAAAAAACTCATCACCCGTCGCTTCGTAGGCATCGAGAAACGCCTCACCCACCGCGGGCGTGCCGGGCGGCTGCACCCAGATCTCGGTGGCCGTGGCCTCGCCTTCGCCGAGCCGCCGCCCCTCGAGGGTGACGTAGTAGACATACCCACCTTCGACCGAGGCTTTCTCCACAAAGGCACCCGTGGCCCGCTTCATCTTGGCAACAACCTCCTCACGGGTTGGAGCCGCGTGAAGCGGAAGGATCGTCAAAACGCCCAAGGAAGCGAGGATGCGGAAGCTCATGGCGGCGAGTCTATCCGGAAATCGCTCCGGGACTCAAGCGTTTACCGCGGCGCAACACGCTCGCTCACGGAATCGGAAAGCCCTTGAGCTTCTCGGCCACTTCGGCGGCTCGCTGCTGACCGTCGGCGTCGAGCTGGGTGAGGTCGTAAATGAAACGCTGCCCTCCTTTCTCGAACATGCCCTTGCTCTCTTTCACGGCGATGAGACGGGCAAACATGGCTTTCCCCTCCGTGTTCTTCCACTCCTGCTCGATCGCCCAGAGCGGCTTCGCGACGGTGAGCAAGGGGATCTCTTTCACCGCGATGGCAAGGTCGAAGGTGAAGGTGCCACGTTTGTGCGCGACGATCTCGATGGCGGCCCCCTCTCCCTGCGGAATGGTGGTGGGCAGATCTTTCACGATAACGAGGCCATTTTCGAGGATCTTGGCGCCGTCCTTGTAGCCGATCTCCTTGTGCTCTTCGGGAATCTCGACCTGAATGATCACCCCGTCGGGTTTCACCTGAAACACCGTGCCTTTCACCCAACAGGCATCATAAAGAGCGTGATCAAAGGCCTCGGGCTTTTTGGTGCGGGCCCCGGAGACCTGCGCCGGCGTCGCTTCCGCCCAGGTGAGCGTCATGTATTCCCCCGCCTCGGTCTTGTAGATGAGCCCCTCGCGGCAGACGTCGACCCATTCCGCATTGCGGTGGTCGGCACCGGCGACGGTGATCGTCTCGCCTGCATTCACCGGAAAAATGCCGAGCAGGAACGCGACAGAAAGGACGGAAGAGCGGATCGGATGCATCATCGGTGACTGGCTGGATTTTGACTCGAGCTTGCGCTCTCACCCGCGAATTGACGATTCGGTGTCACTGCCCCGTGGCAAATTCGCCGCCCGAGACAGCGCCGCCTCCGCCCGAAGCGGAGCGCAGGCTCTTGTTTTGAACCACACCCTGGGTGCCGTCGGAGAGCTGGATCCCGGACCATTGCTCGCCCGGTTTGGTGACCATCACGGAGGTCCCCGCCGGGAGCGCCCGGATCTCGGACTGCATTTGATCGGCGCCGTAGACCATGAACTGTGCGGTGTTCGCCACCACGTAACTTCCGACCGAGACGCTGCCGCCCCCTCCCGAGCCACCCGCTTTCGAAAGCGAAGGAATCGAGGGCATCGACAGGCTCGGCTTGGGGATGGAGAATCCACGCGATTTTTCGACGGTTTGTCCTGGCAACATGACCGTGCCGGTCGAAGAAGGCGCCTCCGCCGCGTCTTCCGCGACATCGGCCACGGTCGCACCGCCGCCGAGTTGCCCGCCACGAGGCGCTTGATTCACGGCCCCCTCGGGGAACAAACCGGCATCGATTCCACCCACAGGAGCGGCCGACTTCTTCTTCCCGAATCCAAAGAATCCACCACTGCTGGTGCTGCTGCCCGAGGTCGGGACCAGCGACTCGTGGTTTTCATCGGAAGCCCCCATCTTGGAAAACAAGCCCGGCTTTTTCCGATCGGGCTCGGGAGTGCTGTCGGCAAACGAGACCGTCTGGGCCGAGGCAGGCGTCGCGTTGCCGGGAGAGGCTTGGCTCGCCGCGGGCGCACGCCCATCCACAAGCGCCGCACCTGAAATCATGGGAACGACACCGGGCTTGAGCGGCGCGGAGGGAGACGGCGAGGAAGCGGGCGGTGAGGACGCTGTTCGGGCGGATCCGGCGTTGGCAAAGACGGGCTCGCTGTTGTCGCTAGGAGGAGGCGATGCCGCCGCGGCCGTTTCTTCGCCACCGCCGCCACCGCCACCCATGAAAGGAAGACGCGGCGGACGAATCGAGCTGAGGAAACCGCCATCGTCGGGCTCGTCATCGCCGCCGAAGAGGGAAAATCGTTTCTTCTCCCCGCTTGCGGCGGCCCGTGCCGCGGCCTGTTCCTCTTCCGCGATCAGCGAAGTGATGAAGGCGTCCGGCACGTTGCGCTCGACCCGCACGCCACCGTTTTGTTGCCAGGTCGACATGTCGTTGGCGGAGACTTTCTGTTGTTGCACCGAAGCCGACTCGAATTTCAATCGGTTCCGCATCTGCTCCTTGATCGCCTTATTGGTGCGCGCGGTTTCCAGAGCGATGTTCCGGTTCCGCTCTTCGATCGACTCATCGGCAGAGCGGGCGAGCGAGGCAGCGGCGGCGTCTCCCTGCGCTCCTTGGGCCGAGGTGCGGACTTGCATCATCTCCGCTTGGCGAACCGTTACGCCATTCGGCAGGCCCGAGGTCATCCCTGCCGCCGCGACCGGGTCTACGGGATAGGCTCCCGCCTCGGGGGTCTGAGCTTGCAACGCGGTCAGACCCATTCCTCCCGATGCCAACAGCCCGACGACCGCAACGCGGACCCTGCTGCCTCGGTCAGAAGCATTGAATGGCATAAGACAAATGCGATCGGCCATGATTAGTTGGGGGGCAAAACCGGAGGCAACCATTAACCCCTCGGAAAGATCAAGTCCAACACCGGATACAATTTTTTATCGGAAAAGGACCAGAAAATGAAGGATTTTCTCAAGATTTTTAAAATTCCTTCGTGCCGGCCGACTCATCGCGAGTCTGTCAGGCATAACGCATTTGCGTTTACACCTCTTAGAGAATTTGATAGCCTTCTTCACGTGGATTCCGAGATGAACGTCTTTTCGCCCGAGAACAGAGAACCCGGGGAACGAGGAGACTCTCTGAAACATCCACCCGGAAACCCTCGTCGCACCCGGCGCGAAGAGGCGATTCCGGATGAGATCAAAACCCACCCTGACCAGAGCCCCATGAAAACGATCCTCGCCATCCTGCTCACTGTCTCCACCCTGTTCCTGAATCCGGCCTCCGCCCAAAACAGCGCCCAAGCGATCTACAATCAGGGCGTCTCCCTCTTCAATGAGGAGAAATACGATGAAGCCCTCATCCTCTTCGAGCAGGTCCTCAAGGCGAGCCCCAACTTCGTCTACGCGCGAAACTACGCCGCCCGCTGCAAGACCGCGATGGCTCAGAATCTCGGTCCCAAAAACGATCTCGAGGGACGCCTCGCCCGCGTCATCATCCCCGAGATCGCCTTCGCCGACGCTCCCATCGGCGATGTCCTCGATTACCTCGCCTCACGCGCCCAGGAACTCACGAAGGGCGAAACGGTCGTGAACTTCATCTACAAGGGCACGCCCGAGCAACGCTCCGGAACTCCCATCACTCTCTCGCTCCGCAGCGTGCCTCTGTCCGAAGCCATCAAATATGTCGGTGAACTGAGCCGATCGAAGATCAAATATGAGCCCCACGCCGTCGTCATCGATCCGAATCCAGGCGCTGAACCGGTGCCGGCCGCTGGCACCACTCCCGCCCCGGCTCCTGGTTTTTCGGCCCCGACACCGACGACCACCCCCACGTCGAAGAGCACCTTCCCGTGATCCTGGACGGCCCCGGGCTTTGCCGATTCCCTTCCCTCTTTGCACCTGTTGAGTCATCCCGTCGTCATCATCACCGGTGGTGCCGGCGGTCTCGCCTCCGCGCTCGCGGATGCCTTTCGGGAAACCGGAGCGATGGTGTTTTCGCCGGGACGCGACGAGCTGGACGTCCGCTCTGCCAACGATGCCGACCGGTATTTCGCGCGTTTCGAGCGGATCGATGTGCTCATCAACAACGCCGGCATCACCGGCGATAAGCTGTTCGCCCGCCTCGAGGAAGCGGACTGGGACGCGGTGCTCGATACCAATCTGAAAGGGGCGTTCCTCTGCTCGCGCGCGGCGGCCAAACGCATGATCAAGCAGCGGGAAGGATCCATCATCCAGATCGGGTCCTACTCGGCCCTGCATCCTCCGATCGGACAAACGGCTTACGCCGCCAGCAAGGCGGGACTGATCGGGCTCACCAAAAGCCTCGCGAAGGAACTCGGACCGCGGAACATCAGGGTCAACTGCGTCCTCCCCGGATTTCTCGAAACCCGCATGACAGCCGCGCTTTCCGAAGAAGCCCGAGCCGCAGCTCTCGCCCGCCATGCCCTGGGTCGTTTCAATACGGTCGAAGATGCGGCCCGATTTGTACGGACCCTCTGCACCCTGACCCACGTCTCCGGTCAGGTCTTCCAACTCGACTCCCGCGTGTGAAGTCGATTGAATGAGGGAAGAAGGCGTGTAAAATGGAGAACTCCCGCCGTCACCGGCGGTCCATCTCTGGAGGGGTGGTCGAGTGGTTTATGGCAGCGGTCTTGAAAACCGCCGTAGGGAAACCTACCGTGGGTTCGAATCCCACCCCCTCCGTTTTTTCCACCCGCACGGGTGGAAAACCCGAGGGTGGGGATCGAACTTCAGTTCGATTCGGAGCGAGCGTGGAGTAGAAGCGGCGTCTCGCCGCGTTCCTCCTGAAAAAGCGGCGGGACGCCGCTTCCACTTCAGGCCTCAGGTCGCCTGCTCACCGCGGGCCATCACGACCTTGCCGGTACGCACGGTTTCAATGATCTCGTAGTTGTTCAGCAAACGCACCGAGGCATCGACCTTGTCGCTCGCGCCTTCGATGCGGATGATCATCGACGACTCGGCAAAGTCCACCGTCTTGCCACCGAAGTGCTCCACGATTTGGAGAATCTCCGTACGACGCTCGGCGTTTTCCGCCTTGATCTTGATCAGGGCGAGCTCGCGCACCACCGCATCCTCCGGCGTGTGTTCGAAGCAATGGATCACGTCGATGAGCTTGTCGCACTGCAGAATGATCTGAGTCAAGCCAGCCGGATCACCGCTGATGCCGAGAGTCAGCCTCGAAAATCGCGGATCACGCCCCTGCGAAACGACGAGCGAATCGATGTTGTAGGCCCGGCGTGCGAAGATTTGGCAAATGCGCATCAGCACACCCGGCTTGTTGTTCACATACATGCTCAGCGTGTGCCCCCCGATGATATCGGGACGCGGCTTGGGCTTGGAATCGGCTGTCGTAATCGTGCGGGCCATGGGAAAGAAAGAAGTAAAAGGTGGGAAAGTAAAATGTAAAAGGTGGCTGGGCGGACTGGATACCTTGAGTAATCGGCGGAGAGGAAAAGACTTTTTACCTTACCTTCCCACCTTTTACCGGTTCCACTTGCCGGCTCCGCCGTCAGGTGGAACCCACCGGCTTCTCCATCTTGTATTTGGGAGGTTCGATGAGCATGTCTTCGAGAGCGGCTCCCGCGGGGATCATCGGGAAGACGTTGTCCGTCTTGATGCACTCGGCGTTGATGAGAACCGGTCCATCATTGTAGTCGAGGGCCTCCTGTAGTTTCTTCCGAACATCGGCTGGACGTTTGATGTTGATGCCTTTGGCACCGTAGGCCTCGGCGAGCAACACGAAGTCGGGATTGCCGACGAGGTCCACTCCGCTCTCGCGGTTGTCAAAGAAGAGCTCCTGCCACTGCCGGACCATGCCGAGGTAGTGGTTGTTGAGCACGAGGATCTTGATGGGCAGCTTGTGAATCACGGCCGTGGCCAGCTCGCACAGGGTCATCTGGAAACCTCCGTCTCCACATACCGCGATGACCGTCTCGTCCGGACAAGCAAATTGCGCCCCGATCGCCGCCGGGAAGCCGAAGCCCATGGTGCCGGCACCGCCCGAGCTGATCCACTTGAAGGAGGCATCGTTCGTGTAGAATTGCGCCGCCCACATCTGGTGCTGGCCCACATCGGTGGTGATGATGGCACTGCCGCCGGTGAGATCGTGAATCTCGTCGAGAACCTGCTGCATGCGCAGACCGCCCTGCTTCTTGTAGGAAAGCGGGTACTTCTTCTTGTAGCCGTTGATGTGCTCGTTCCACTCCTTGTGTTTGACCTTCTCAATCAGCGGAAGGATCTGTTTGAGCGCGGTTTTCGCGTCGCCGACGATCTCCACATCGGTCTGGATCATCTTGCTCATCTCCGAAATGTCGATGTCGATGTGGATGATCTTCGCTTGGGCGGCGAACTTGGGGGCTTGCCCGATGATTCGGTCGTCAAAGCGGGAACCGATATTGAGGAGCAGGTCGCACTCGCACACGGCCTTGTTGGCGTAGGCGGTGCCATGCATGCCCAGCATGCCCACGGAGAGATCGTGCGACTCCGGGAAGACTCCTTTGCCAAGCAGAGTCGAAGTTACGGGAGCATCCATCTTCACGGCGAGTTCCATCAGCTCGCGCTCCGCACCGGAAAGCATCGCGCCGTGTCCGGCGAGGATGAGGGGCTTCTTCGCGAGATTGATGAGACGGGCGGCCTCTTCGATCGTGGAGCTTTCGATATCGAAGCCCTTCTCGGGCCTGTAACCCGGCAGGTCGATCTCGGCGTCGAGATCACCTGTGAAGGGTGATTGGCTCACATTCTTCGGCACGTCGATCAGCACCGGGCCGGGACGTCCAGTCGTGGCGATGTGATAGGCTTCGCGGGCGACGCGGGGAAGATCGTTGGTTTCACGCACGAGATAATTGTGCTTCACCACGGGAATGGTGATGCCGAAAATGTCGGCCTCCTGGAAGGCGTCCTTGCCGAGCATCCAAGTCACCTGCTGACCAGTCACGATGATCATCGGAATGGAGTCCATCTGCGCCGTCATGATGCCGGTGAGGGTGTTACCCGCCCCGGGACCGGAAGTCACCAACACCACGGCAGGCTTGCCGGTGGCGCGGGCGTAGCCATCCGCCATGTGCGTTGCTCCCTGCTCATGACGGGTGAGGACGAACTTCATGTTCGACTTCACGGTTTCGAGCGCGTCAAAGATCGGAAGGGCGGCGCCCCCCGAATAACCGAAGACATACTCGATCCCGAGGGCGTCGAGGGTCATCACGAGAGCTTGTGCTCCGTCGAGTTCTTGCTGTTTTTTGGAGGCCATGATGGAAAAGAGGCTGATTTCCAACAAAAATCACCCCCTTCCCGGAAAAGGCAACGCAAAAAAACGTCATTTTGGCGAATATTACCCGCGTCACAGATGAGGTTTCGTCAAAGATTGGCATTTTTGAAGCAAATCACACATTTACCCGCCCTCACTTGACTGAAAAGTGCAGATTTCCTCAAAAGTCACGCGGCGAGGACGGGTCAATAAGACATCCTTCCGTTCAAGCATGCGACGCGCCCTTCTCTACCTTCGCCACAAGGGCGAAGACAACCGCAGCCATGGCAATAAGGGCGACATACCAGAGCCATTCGGGCAGACCAACGAGTTCCGGCAGGCGCACCTTGCCCAGATCGCCGACGGGCAGGATCTTCGCCGCGACCCAGTCGTAGGTGAAGGCATAGAGAGCGCCGCCGACGAGCATGCCGACGAAACCGGCGAGCGCATCGACCTTGCCGGCTCCGATCGCGGCGACTCCGGTGCCGGGGCAGTAACCGTAGATGACCATGCCGATCCCGAAGAGGACCGCACCGAGGATCACCGCCAACATCGTCGCGGGTTTGATGTGGAAGTTGGCGAGTTCCTGTCCGTGGAGGATGAACACCCCCACCCCTCCGACGACGATGGCGGTGAACATCACCTTCAAGACGGTGAAGTCGCGGAAGAGGAATTGTTTCACGATTACATCGTAATCGGTGACGCCGCCGCGGTGAAGGAGTAGACCGAAGACGATACCGAAGAGGAGCCCGGCCCAGAGCAGGCTTGAGCCGGAGAGAAAGGCGAGAATGGGTTGCATGTCAGGATGAGGTGCGGGTTCAGGAGTGCCGGCGGCGAAAGAGGACGAAGGCGGTGGCGATGCCCGAGGCGAACATCACGAGGAAGAAGGTCCAACTGCTCACGGCGAGTTGGAGTGATCCACTGATCCCGTGACCGCTCGTGCAGCCGTCGGCAAGGCGTGCTCCATAAAGAATGACGATACCGCCGAGGAAAGCCGCGACCATGCGTTTCGGCACCGAGGGTCCGAATCGCTCTCGCCACACCTCGGGGACCTTGGTGATTTTGAAGCTGCCACTCACCAAGGCGCTGAGGAGCGCGCCCAGAAACGATCCAACGACAAAGAGGCTGCCGTAGTCCCACTTCGGCACGGCCTTCTTCGCCCAGTAGGTGTTGGCGGCGACGCCATCGGCACCGACAAAGGGCAAGGCACAGGCCCCGGAGGCTTGGGCGATGCCGGTGGACATGCCGATCGGCTTGTCGACAATCGAAAAGGTGAGGATGCTCAGCACGCCGATGAGCGCGCCGACGAGATAGGGATTCCAGCGGGGGTTTTTCATGAGCGGTTCAATCACGGGTCTTATTCGAATTTGATGTAGGCGTATCCCTGGAGTTGCAGGTCGATGAGACGCGGGAAGGCTCCCACGACGAGTTTCACCCCGGGCATCAGCTCCGAAGGCTTCACGCCTTTTTGCTGCATCGTGTTCTCACAGAGCTCGATCTGCACGCCGCGGCGGATCAGTTCGGCGAGCACCTCGCCATTCGGATTGGCTGTCTCCGCTCCAAGCCGTTGGCGGGCCTCGTCATTCACCACCGCCGCGATGCCCGTGCCATGGAAGACGAGGTGGAGATGGATCTGGTCGGCGGCGATGCCGTGCTTCTCGTAGGTGTTGATGAGCTTGCGGGCGTAGAAGAGCCCCTTGTTCACGTTTTCGTGTATCACGTCGTCGGTCACCTGGTAGACGATGCGGAGATTTTCCCGGACCTGGATCGGGATCACCTCCGGTTCGGCGGCCGGGAGGTTGGCGATCAGGAAAAGAGACGATAGGATGGAGAGGAGAGGTTTCATGGTACGGAAGGAGTCAGGGTTGGTTGGGTTTGTCAGGCTTCCACGACATGTAGCCGCGGTGGAGATGCCGGATGTTTTCGAAACCCATCGCCTTGAGCCGCTCCACCGCCTTGCGGCTGCGAAAACCACCGGCGCAGTAGACGAGGATGGGGCGTTTGCGATCGAGTCCACCGACCTTCCTGTCGAAAGCCGCGTCGCCGAGCGAGACATTGACCGCACCCGGCAGGGCGCCGCCCGCGTGTTCGCCTTCCGACCGCACGTCGAGCACCTGGGATTCGGGATGATCGCAGAGAAAGGCCTCGGCTTCGACGGCGTTGAAGTTTTCGCAGACTTTCCCGTCCTCGGCGGAGAAGAGCCGCCGATCCCAGCTCCCCTCGAAAACATACCAGCTTACGACGATCACGAGGATCCCCGCGGCCATGATGACAAAGGGCGTCCAATTCATGCTTCGGTGACCGCTTCGGTTTCGGGTTCGGGTTCGGGATGTGACTTCGCATTCACCATGAAATAAATCACCGGCACGGCGATGCGGCTGACGAGGAGCGAGGCGATCTCGCCGGCCATCAAGGCGATGGCGAGACCTTGGAAAATCGGGTCCATCAGAATAACGCCGGCTCCCACAACGACGGCGAGGGCGGTGAGGAGCATGGGCCGGAACCGCACCGCGCCGGCGTCGATCACCGCTTCGCGCAGCGGCATGCCCTGCTTCAAACGCAATTGGATGAAGTCGACGAGGATGATGGAATTGCGTACCACGATCCCACCGCCGGCCATGAAGCCGATCATCGAGGTCGCGGAGAAGAACGCCCCCATCAGCCCGTGCGCGGGCAGCACTCCGATCAGCGAAAAGGGAATCGCGACCATGACGACAAGCGGTGTCACGAAAGACTTGAACCAGCCCACCATGAGGATGTAGATGAGCACGAGAACGACCCCGAAGGCGATGCCGAGATCGCGGAAGACCTCGATCGTGATGTGCCACTCGCCGTCCCACTTCATCGAGGGCTCGGCGTCGAGGAAGGGTTGGCTCGCATTGAGGACCTTCAGCTTCGGATCGCTCGCGCCGAACTTCGTCGCATCGAGCGCGGCGAGTTTTTCGTTCATCTCGAGGATCGCGTAGACGGGACTTTCCTTCACTCCCGCGACGTCGCCGGTGACGTAGGTAACGGGCTGGAGGTTTTTGTGATAAAGGCTCTTGTCGATCACGTCCTCTTCGATCGTGACGAGTTCGCCGAGCGGCACCAACGCCGGAGCCGTCGTCGCCGCGCCGGGTTCAGGCAGGGCGTTTGCATCGCCGGAGCGAACGCGCAGTCCGAGGAGCTGACGAGGATCGGCACGCAGCTCGCGCGGCAGGCGCACCCGTACGGTCACGGGCTCGCGTTCGCGGGGGAAGTGGGCGAGATCAACGTCGATCCCCTCGACGCCCATCTTCAGCGTCTGTGAAATGGTCTCGGCGGTGATGCCGTTGAGCGCGGCCTTTTCCTTGTCGATATGGAAGAGGAACCGCGGCTGATCTTCCTCGCCGTACCAGTCGACATCGACAACGCCCGGGGTTTCCTCGAAGATGCGCTTCACCTCGCGGGCGAGCGCTTCGCGCGAGGCGCGGTCCTGCCCGTAGACTTCGGCGACCAGGGTTTGCAAGACCGGCGGCCCCGGCGGCACCTCGGCCACGGCGAGGGCGGCACCGTATTGCTTCGCGATGGGGAGGATTCTTTCGCGGACGCGTTTGGCGATGGTGTGGCTGTCGGCCTGGCGATCGTGTTTCGGGAGCAGGTTCACCTGGATATCGGCGACATTGGCCCCGCGACGGTTGAAATAATGGCGGACGAGCCCGTTAAAATTGTAGGGAGAAGCGGTGCCGGCGTAGACCTGGTAATCGGTCACCTCGGGCTCCTGCGCGATCGCCGCGGCCATTTCGCGGGTGGCGCGCAGGGTCTGCTCGAGGGTCGCTCCCTCGGGCAGGTCGACAATCACCTGGAATTCGCTCTTGTTGTCGAAGGGCAGCATCTTCACCTTCACGAAGCCGATCCCAACTAGGGCCATGCTGCCTACTAACAAAAGCGCAATAATCACGAGGAAACCCCAGCGATGGAGCCGGTCGTGGAGGAGGTAAGCCATGTAGCGGCGATAGACGCGCGTGATCCAGCCCTCGCGCCCGTGACCGTGCGGATCCTCTTCGATCAGATCCCCTCCCCCGGTCTTCCCGTGTTTCAGGATCCGCACCGCCGCCCAGGGCGTGACGATGAAGGCGATGAGCAGCGAAAAGATCATCGCCGCGCCCGCGCCGATCGGAATTGGCCGCATATAGGGTCCCATCAGCCCGCCGACAAAGGCGAGGGGCAGGATCGCCGCGATCACCGCCCAGGTCGCGAGCACGGTGGGATTGCCGACCTCGCTGACCGCCCCGACCGCGACGGCGTGAGACGATTTGCCGCGATTCTCGGGGAGCCGGTAATGCCGAACGATGTTCTCGACCACAACGATGGCGTCATCGACAAGGATGCCGATGGAAAAGATCAGGGCGAAAAGGGTGATGCGGTTCAGGGTGAAGCCATAGAGGAAAAAGACGAGCAGCGTCAGGGCGAGGGTCGCGGGGATGGCGACGGCCACGACGAGGGACTCGCGCCATCCTAACATGAACAGAATCAGGAGCGACACGCTGACCACGGCGATGCCCATGTGGTAGAGCAGTTCGTTCGACTTCTCCGCCGCGGTCTCGCCATAGTGGCGGGTGATGGAAACGCCGATGTCCGAGGGAATGACGCGGCCTTTCAGCGCCTCGACCTTGGCGAGGACCTCCTCAGCGAGGGAAATCGCGTTGGTCCCGGGACGTTTCGCGACGGTGAGGGTGACGGCGTTCTCCTCCTCCCCGATCCTGCCGGAAGCAGCGCCATGACCATGGAGCACGTAACTCGAAGGATCGTCCGCTCCATCGCGAACCTCGGCTACGTCGCGGAGGTAGACCGGCCGCCCTCCGAAGGCCCCGAGCACGACCTCACCCGCCTCCTCGGCCGAATGCAGAAACGCCCCGCTCTCGATGAGGACGCGTGCATTGCCCGAGCCGACCTCGCCGGCGCGGTGCTGTCGGTTCGCCTGCTGGAGCACCGGCACGATGCCGCCGAGGCTGAGATTGCGCGCAGCGAGACGCGCCGGATCGATCTCGGCGAGGATGACGCGGCGTTGTCCGCCGATCAAAGTCGTCTCGGCGACATCGGGCACCTGCTTCACCGCGTCCTCGAGTTCGGCGGCGAGGCGGCGAAGGGTCACGGGATCGTGGTGATCGCTGTGCAGGGTCAGCGCGAGGATGGGCACGTCGTCGATCGACTTCGCCTTGATGAGCGGCGCGGTGACCCCGGCCGGGATGCGGTCGAAATTCGACTGGAGCTTGTGGTTGAGCCTCACGAGCGCCTCCTCCACGTCCGAGCCCACGTCGAAACGCACGATGACGAGGCTCTCGCCGGGTCGCGAGATCGAGTAGACGTATTCGACGCCCGAGATTTCCCAGAGCAGCTTCTCCATCGGCGCGGTGACGCGTTCCTCGACTTCCTTCGCCGAGGCACCGGGCATCGCGACCATCACGTCGATCATCGGCACCTGGATCTGTGGCTCTTCCTCGCGCGGCAGGAGGAGCAGGGCGAAAAGTCCGAGCAGCACCGAAGCGACGATGACGAGCGGCGTCAGCTTCGAATCGATGAAGGCGGCGGCCATGCGTCCGGCGATGCCGTGGGCCTCGGATTCGCCGTCGTGGTTTTTTTGGCTCATGTCAGGATCGCGGAGCAAAGAGGGTATCGTCGGGCATTGAACCCTGTTAGATCAGGGAGCGGTCACGGGCTGGCCGTCGCGGAGGGTCGCGGGCGGGGAAAGAACAATCTTTTCACCGCCATCAAGTCCGGCGAGGATCTCGGTCTGGCCTTCGCGCGCTCTGCCAATGCTGACGATGCGAAGCCGGGCGATGTTCTCCGCGACGACAAAGACGTAGTCCATTTGACCGCGCGAGATCAGGGAGTTCGTCGGCACGATGAGCGCGGCGCGATTCCCTCTCGGGAGCGAGGCACGTCCGAATTGCCCGGCGCGGAGCGATTCCTGCGCGGGCAGGTCGAGCTTCACGAGAAAGGTGCGGCTGCCGACATCAGCCGAGGGCGAAAGCTCGCTGACGACTCCCTCGATTTCGGCTCCCGCGCCACCAACCTCGACACGGAATTTCGATCCGATCGCGAGCGATCCGGCCATGGCCTCGGCCACGTGGATTTCGAGCCGCAGGAGCGCGGAATCCTCCATCGCGAAAATCGGGCGCTCGGGCGAGGCGAGGTCGCCGGGCTCGAGGTATTTGCGGGTGATCGTGCCGTCGAAGGGCGCGGTGACACTCGCGTTCTGCACCATCGTTTTGGTCTCCGCGACGGTGGCGGTGGCCATGCGCTGACGGGCCTCGGCCTGCTCGAATTCGGCGAGGGCGACAGCCCCGGAATCACGCAGCGAACGGAAACGGGCGAGGTCGCGGTCGGCTTGCTCGAGGGCGGCCTGTGCCCGGGCGAGGGCGGCGTCGAGTTCGCCCACGTCGAGCTTCGCGAGAAGATCGCCGGCCTTCACCTTCATCCCGGGGATGGCGGTCATTTCAAGAAGGCGTCCCGTGACCTTGGCGGTGACCTGGGCTTCCTTGCGCGGACGGACCGTGCCGACCACTTCCTCGAAGACCGGCACCTCGCGCCGCTCGACCGCCTGGAGCGTGACGGCGACCGGGGCCAAAGACTCGGGGGCGACGGGCGTTTCTCCCTTCCCACATCCGGCGAGGACGAGACCGAACAGCAGTGATGAAATTCTCCGTATATCCATACAGCTATATTACTGACCGAGAAGTCGCGGTTTGTCTTGCAAAACTTACGAAAAAACTGCGATCAGGGCTTTTTGGGCACTTTGATCTGCTGACCGATGCTCAGTTTCGTGAAATCCACGCCCTGATTGAGCTGGATGATCTTCTGGTGATCGAGCTTGAGGGATTTGGCGATTTTCCACGGGTTGTCGCCTTTTTTGATCGTGTAGAGGTCCCAATCGCCGCCCGCGGCCGGAGGCGCGGCGGTGGGAATCGCGACGACAGGTGCGGCTGGTTTTGCAGCAGGAGCGCCTTTCGAAGGGACGCCCGCGGGCAATTTCAGAACATCGCCGATCTTCAGATTCTTCGGATCCTTGATTTCATTCGCCTTGAGCAGGTCGTCCAGCTTGATGCCGTGCTTCTTCGCGATGGTCCAGGGATTGTCGCCCGACTGGACGGTGTAGGTCGAGGCCGCAGCAGGAGCTGCGGGCTGGGCGGGGGCCGCGGTGGGAGCAGGGTTTGACGCGGGTGCCGGAGGCAGCGTCACGGGAGGAATTGGCGTCGTCCCCGGCACGGTCCCGGGAACCGTTGCGGGGGCTGGTGCCGCCTTCGTGGGGACCTGAGGCAGCGGCGGGATCGGAACAGGCGCGTTTTGCTGGGCAAGGGCCACAGTTCCAAAGACGAGCGAACTAAGGAGAAGGAATCGGACGGGAAGCGGAGTCATGAACAGGGAGTGGTTCGGATGAGACTTCCTTAGCACAACGAAAGGATCATGGGAAGCCTTTTGCAACAATTGGGTGTGCGGCCGGGGGGCGCTGGCGGCGGCTACCCCGATTGCGGGAAAAGATCGTTCGCTTTTTCGGGAAAAGGGCTTTCTGTCGGGTCTTAGGTTCAGTTGCTTGGCAAAATCAAGGTCTGAAGTGTTGCCAGGTGAGTCTTTTGCATTCGGTGGTGATCTGAAACCCGCAATTGGGAGCAGTCTACGGAGACGGCGCCTTGCAGGAACCCCCCAGTTGAAAGATGAAAATGTACGTAGGCAACCTGGCGTTCAGCACGACCAAGGAAACTCTTGAATCCCTCTTCGGCGCCCACGGTGCCGTTACCGATATCCACCTTCCCTCCGACCGTGAGACCGGCCGCCCCCGCGGCTTCGCTTTCGTGACGATGGATTCGCGCGGCGCCATGGAGTCTGCGATCAAGGAACTCGACGGCAAAAACGTCGACGGACGCGCCATCAAGGTCAACGAAGCCCAGCCCCGCGAAGAGCGTAGCGGTGGCGGCGGTGGCTACGGCGGCGGCGGTGGTGGTGGCGGCCGCAGCGGTGGCGGCGGCGGCTACGGCGGTGGTGGTGGCGGCGGCGGTTACGGTGGTGGCGGCGGCGGCGGTGGCCGTGGCGGCAACGATCGTGGCGGACGCGAGCGTCGCTACTGAGAGACTTCCTCTCCCCCTCTAATTTCGAAAGCGGCATCCTTCGCGGGATGCCGCTTTTTCGTTTCAAGGAGCCGGCGCGAAATAGCGCTTGGCCAGCGCGTCAGTGACTTTCTTCACCTCGGCATCGGAAAGGACGCGATCATAGACGACAATTTCGTAGATGACGTTGTTGGTCACCGCATCGTAGGAATCGCCGAAGCCGCGTTTCCCGAAGCTCATGAGTCCGAGAGGTGCTCCCGTGAATTTGATGAGCCCCTTTGCCTCGACCAGGGTCGTCGCGACCGTCGCCGGGGTCGCGCTGAGGCCGGTGAGTCTCTGCTCACTGCCCCCGGGATTCCAGCGATGGACGAAGATCCCGAGGTCACCGCTTCTCCAGGGGATCGAGATCCGCTCTTCGGGTCCCTCGGCGAGCCCGCGGCTCACGGCGTTGATCTTTCCGTCATAGCCGGTCGTGAGTTGAAAATAGCGGTTGTCCCAGGTCGGCGCCTGGAAGCGGTAGATCCGGTCATCACCCGCCTCGATTTCCGCCACCACCGCGACGGTCGCCCCGTTCGCGAGGGATCCGTCGTGTTTCAGCATCGAGAGCGAGGATCGGTTTGTCGTGGAAAGCCCTCTCTGGGTCCCGCGGATTCCGGCGATCTGCGACGGGGAACTCACGATGAGCCGGGGCAAATGTTCGCCCTTCGGATCGCCGCCGTCCCGGAGCAGGGATTGTTCTTTGGGCACGGCCACGAGATTGACCCACGCCGCGACCTGTTCCCCGGGAGCGGCAGGAGTCCGATAGTCCCGACCCAGTGCCGCCTTCGCGCCGCTGAACCAGGCATGGAGTGCATCGGCGACCGGCAGCGGCGGCAGGGCGGGGGCTCCATCGGCACTCGAGACCGTGGCCGGATGCGGGATAGGAGCGAGGACCTCAGCCGGGGCAGAGGCACCAGTGCCACTCGTTGTCACACCGGAGTCGCCCTGGGAATCCCCTTTCATCAAGAAGAACAGCCCCACCAGAATCAGCAGGGTCGGCACCCCGGCCACAATGCTTTTACCGGCGAGAGTCAGCGAATCCCAAAACTCGAGGAAACCCCGGGGAGCTCCCTTGCCCCGAAGGGGCTCTTTTTTCCGATCGAAGGTCGGGGAAACCGACCTCGTGGTGGGTCGCGCCGGACCAGTCACCGGCCCGCGGATCGATCCCGTCGCATTCGTGGGGAGTTGCGGTTGACGGGTCGTTTTGAGAGTAGGCAGTTGAGAACCGGTCAGGGGTCCGGTCACCTTGCGCTCCGCCGGAATCGGTCCGCTCGCGGTCTGGATCACGCGTGTCGCCGGCACCGTGCCTGTCGGCGGCCCCACTGGACCACTCGGTGGTGGAGGCCCGACCGGACCGGTTGGAACAGGCCCCACTACTTTGGCAAACGGGATGTCTTCCGCACCCGCGAGCTTGGCAACGGGCGCGTAGGGGATGCCCTTGAGCGCTTCCTGGAACTGGCGCAGGGCGTCACGGGCATCGTCCGGACGATCATCGGGATCCCGCGAGATCAGCCTCATGAGCCATGCGGCCACGAGCGGAGGGAGGTCGGTGCGCCGCTCGCCGATGTCCTGGCAGCGGTGCTTGATGTGATTCATCGAAGTCTCCGCGGGATTGCCTCCCGTGAAGGGCGACTCCTGCACCAGCATGTAACAAAAAACGCAGCCGAGCGAATAGAGGTCGGTGCGCTGGTCGAGAGGACGCAATTCGAGCTGCTCGGGAGCGATGAAATCAATCGAGCCAAGGAACGACCCCCGTTGATCGAGCGTTTGCAACGAGGGCTGCTGGCTGAACTTCGCGAGACCAAAATCCAGCAGCTTCACGAGAAAACGACCCGAGGCCGTGACCGTCAGCATGATGTTGCCAGGCTTGATGTCGCGGTGCAGCAGATTGAGTTCAGAAGCCGCCACGAGCGGCTCGAGACATTGCCCGGCGACATCGCGGAAATCCTCCCACGAGAGCGCGCCCGACTTCATGATGCTATGGAGGTCCTCGCCCTCCACCAGCTCCATCACCACAAAAGGCCCCTCCGCGTCCTCTTCAAAGGCGAAGACCGTCACCACGTTCGCATGGGAAAATCTTGCCAGCGCCGCGGCCTCGCGGGCGAGCGATTCGCCGGCCGATTCATTTAAATTCGTCTCCTCGATGGGAAGTAGTCTTTTCAGCGCGACATCGCGGCCCATCACCGTGTCGTAGGCGCGATAGACCGCGCTCATGCCTCCCCTGCCGATCCTGCCGCGTACCTGGTAGCGTTCTGACATGTTTCAAAATCGTGCTCGCGAGCCGCGGCGGGCACATGGGCCCACCCTACACTCCACACTTTCGGGCTTGATTGTCCAACATTTCCTGACCATATCCAAGGAAATCAACCCGTCTCCCGTGGATGCGGCGAGACACCCCTTCCTCGCTCCCGATGAACACGACCTCCCCCGCATCCGCCCCTCCGCTCCTCGCCGCCATCGAGGCCGGCGGCACCAAATATGTCTGCGCCGTCGCCACCGACCCGGCCCGACCGCTCCTTGAGATTCGCTTTCCCACGGGGGATCCCCACGAGACGGTCGCCCAAGCTGTTGCCTTTTTCCGAGAGGCGAGCGCCCTCCACGGGCCGATCCACTCGCTCGGCATCGGCACTTTTGGTCCCGCCCGGCTCGATCCCGGGGCCCCCGACTACGGGAACATCCTCACGACTCCGAAGGAAGGCTGGTCGCACTTTCCCCTCGTCTCCGAATTGAAAAAGGCCCTCGGAGGCGATCTACCCGTCGCCTTCGAGACCGATGTGAATGCCGCCGCCCTCAGTGAAGCGCGCTACGGAGCCGCGCGCGGCGTGCGCCGGGTCGCCTACCTCACCATCGGTACGGGAATCGGCGGGGGCTTTCTCGATGACGGTCGGCTCCTCCACGGTCGTATGCATCCCGAGATCGGTCACCTCATCGTGCCCGACCTCGACGCCGCCTACGGGAAATCGACCCAGGTCTGCCCCTTTCACACGAGCTGCCTCGAAGGCCGGGCGAGTGGTCCCGCCATCGAAGCCCGTTGGGGGAAACCCGGTCATGAATTGCCCGAGGATCATCCCGCTTGGGAACTCGAGGCCGCCTATCTCGCCCTCGGCTGCCTCAATCTAACCGCCGCTTGGTCGCCCGATCTCCTCGTCCTCGGCGGAGGCGTTTCACAGAAGACGGGACTCATCGAACGCGTCCGGGCCGAGTTCCAGCGCCTCGCCGGCGGCTACTGGGATCTGCCGCCTATGGAGGACTATGTGAAACTCCCCGCACTCGACCAACAGGCCGGCATCGTCGGGTCTCTCCTCCTGGCGCAGGAGGTGCTTGGATCATGATCCGTCTCAGCCCCCGCAGAAATCGCCGATGTCTTTGAGCCGCCC
>Ga0209573_1001291_pt1 | contig 40350 bp, 40 predicted proteins | sample TNRBio252014_DNA_FD_185870 | JGI IMG/M metagenome (GOLD analysis project Ga0209573, IMG submission 185870) | Wastewater treatment Type I Accumulibacter community from EBPR Bioreactor in Madison, WI, USA - TNR Reactor_6/25/2014_ DNA (SPAdes)... | ecosystem: Engineered > Bioreactor > EBPR >...
GACATGGCATCCGTTAAGAACTTCAAGACCTTCGAGCAGTGGCACGCTTGGGACGTTACCCAAAAGTTGGGCATCGCATACACAGAGCCTACACCCACCTTTCGGGAATGGATCAACGTTAGCCCTTCTTTACCGAAAGGCATGGAAGACCACGTTACCTATTTGCGAAATCAACTGTTCAAGCATCACAATTCGTGGAATGAAACGGAATTGTTGGCGCGGTTCATTGTCCCTTTTTTAGATACCGTCCGTTGGGAGGGGGATAATTTCAACCTGTTTAACGAACGCCCGCTCCGTGCTACGGTGAAAGGCTATCCCGTTTCGGGTGTGGTGGACGGCATGGTGGCTTCGGGGTATTATGAACCCTATCAACCTTATTTCTTCCTACAAGAATACAAGCGTTTACAGAAGGGCGAACCCGACCCCTTAGGGCAGGTTTTGGTGGCAATGCTGGTAGCGCGGGAATTGAATCAGTCCAATGATCCCGTGTACGGTTGTTATGTAATCGGTAAATACTGGTCTTTTCTTGTTTTGGAAGGGGAAAGCTATTGCCTGTCGCAGGGCTACGACGTTACCGATGAAACCGAAATACAAATCGTGTGGGCAATCCTGAACCAAACCAAGAAATACGTGGAAGTACGTGCCACGAGGGATTGGGAACAACTCAACCACCGTTAATGATATGAAAGTATTGCTGACTATGATCTTATCGCTTTGGGTGAGTATATCCTTGGGGCAGAATAAGGTATCGCAGTATCTCGATTCGCTGGGAAAGGTGTACGCTGATCCCGACTTAAAAAAAGTAAAGGTTGGACGGTTATCGGATTATGCCGTCATCAATTTACTGGAGTTTAAGGTCAGCGGTCAGCATCATCCCATAGATACTTTACGAATAATTCATATTTATGATAATTATTCCTATACGAACCCTGTTCACTTGATCGTTTGTATCGGAAAAGTAAGGCAAGATACGCTCATTTCTGCACTACTACCTATGAATAATAAAACAATACAATGGTACTATGATGCAAAACACTTAGGCACAGCTAATGCTCAACAATGGCTATCCCTGCAAACAACCGTAAGAAACAACACTCAAAATCAACCGATCTTCACCTTTTCCCGCAAACAACGTAAGGCAAACTATCCTGTACCGAATCTGCCCTACACCGTTCGGTATATGAAACATTATCGCTTGAATCGGCACTATAAAGTTTATGTTTATGCCGTACAGCAAGGCAATAACCAAATTTTATTTCATCTCGCGCCCAAGATAGGTTTTATCGGATACGATTGTTGGGAAGGAGATCGCCGTACTGTTCAATACCAACTGACGAAAATAAATCAGGTATTCATCAAAGACTTCATCCGCCAAGACCGCTGTATCACTTCTTTTTGTGAGATAGACCGCTTTAAGTAGTGGGGTGGTTTGGACGAAAATTCTTATCTTGCGATGATGAAAGTCATTTTGGTTGTTTTCTTACTGTTGGCTGTGAATATCGTTTGCGGGCAGAATAGGGTGGCGCAGTATCTGGATTCGCTTGGGAAGTTCTATAATTTAGAACCAAGAAGCATATACACACTTTCGACTATCTCTAAAATATCTGATCATGTGGAGATCAATTTACTGGAATATGAGAATGTACACGAAGATTTATATAGCAAGGTAGACGTTTTTAATATTCTCGCTGTAAATGATTACACTAAAAAATATAAACATAAATATAATTTAATATGTTTGATGCGTCAGCCCCCAAAGGGAGTTTGGCATCATTCTTTATTGGGTTATGATATGCTTGATGACATGGATTCCCTTTTTCAAGAAAGTCTGTATCAAAAAACTACTAATGATCCTAATCTACATGTTATTGCAAGAACTAAAATCTATGGATTCAAAGGATGTTGTAACGAGGATGATTGGTGTACCGATAGTTGCGAATACAAAGACACGGTATTTTCTGTATTTGAATTCAAAAATGAGACCATTAGAACCAATATGTGGTATGAATTCCCATATGATTTTGGTATACTGGCTTCACGCGATAGCACTTATGAAATCAACTCCTTCTATAATGCACATATTTTTAGATTTGAAGGTGGCTATGTGGCTGTGGAAGTCCATTTTGTCCCCAAAATCGGGATCATACGCTATGACGTTTACAATGCTCATCATTTATTCAGTAGTTACCGCCTAAGAAAAATCAACGACATCCTCTTGGAGGACTTCATCCGTCAAGACCGCTGTATCACCTCTTTTTGTGAGATAGACCGGTTCAAGTAGTGGCTTGGTTTGGGTGAAAAGTCTTATCTTGCGATGATGAAAGTCTTGATGTTCTCGTTTTTTTATTCTTAGCTGTGAATTCCGTTTGGGGTAGAATAGGCTTGTAAGATACTTGGATTCGCTTATTTGGCATAAGTCCCCCCATCCGTCTGTATAAATCCGATTAATATTAAATTCTTTTAAGCGTTCACATAATAATACCAATTTCATTATTTATTCACGTAAATTCAATCTTGAAAGACTATTGATTTTCAAGCAGTTCCCTCGATAGGAATTGTGTAAAGAATAAATGAATTTGGTATAATTGCCCTACTTCATCCGTTCGTCTGCCCAAAATGAAGACTAAAACTAACTTATGTCCATTTTATTAATGATATGCCAAAACCCTACCGGATTCGATTTCTTCCCAACTTAACGCCCCTGTGCATCGGGGTCAACTTAGTGGATTTTTAAGACTTTACCAACCGCATCACCGGCTGTTCAAAGTCCTCCCTTGAGTGTAGGGGAGGACTTTTTTTGTAAAAAACTCAGTGATTAGTTAGGGATAAATTGAAAATTTTTAATCCATGATTCCCGTGTTGACCATAAACAAGGATCAATATCGTAATTGACTAAAGCGGTCAGATTCGTATCATCAACGGTATGATCCCGATCATTAATTATGATTGCTCCTTTCAGATGATCGCGCACTTTTTTTACGTCATCGAACATGAAGAGATAGTCCTTTAGGCGATCTCTTTTTAAGCTGTTAGCGATTTTTAGCGTAACTTCCGGTAGTTTATTCCTTGGCGGAATTAATATATCAAATTTATGAGAGAGTGAACTGCGACCACTTAATCTTACATTGGGCGAACCAAAGGCTTGATGCTCTTGCAGGAATGCCCATACTTCATCCCAAAAATAACTGGTAGTGCGATTGCGAACTTGAAAAGAAAGATCATCCACTTGCAAAATAGCTTGAATAAAATCATGAAGCCGTTGTGGGAATTCTTTAACTCTACAAGTTATCTTTAACTCTTCAGTAAGAGCGATATTTAATCCGTAACCATATAAAATTTTTTCTTCAATGTAAACCTTTTTCTCCGGACTAAGTTCATAACCGGCAAGACTTAAATTCATAAGCGTATCTCCGCTATCCGATAGTTCATATTCACTATCATTTTTTTTACGAACGAATATTTGAATCAGGTCATTTGACCGATTAGTAAAAGGCGTAGTGATTTCGACCCATTCCGCATTAATGGCTCGGCTTTTCGTCTGCTTTTTGAGCCACGAATGATAGTCTTCAAGTAATTCGTTCATCAAAAGCTGCATAGTCTTAATTACCGAATAAGTTATTATCAGATACAACTTGAATACCAGTGATTTGACAATATACTAAAAAATCATCTAACACAGAAGCCTCTGGGGTAAATGATCTAAAGGCATCTTCCCAATTCATAGGAATAGCCCACTTATCGTGGAATAACGCTACATAAGGGTGAATATGAGGGCAGTCAACGATCATCCCAACTAAAGAATCTACGTCTTGATTATCACCAAATTGATCATATAAATACGATGGTGGTTTGAGGCTCGGATTTCTATGGGGTTGTCCTAATAAATCTAATCGACGAATTGAATAGTGGTCTGCTAAATATATAAAGGTAACTGTTCTACGTATGTTACTGATAACACCAACCTCAAATTTAAGTTTGTGTTCTAAAAATTCGTGGGGATCAGGAACAAGAACCACGCCTTTTTAGTGCGCCCTCCTGAAGGATAGTCAAAAATTCGATCTCCGGGTTGTTTGCTGATCTTTTCTATCTTAAACAGATGATCAGCCTCTGGTTGAGTTAGCATAGAAACTACAGCTTATCCACAAAGATATTCACTATTTTTCACCCTCAAAAGCCTTTTGTATATTTTTTCTTTCCAACTTTCTCCCGTTCTCGGCAAGATTCGCCCCAATACCGCTTGATTATCAATCCTTATTCAGTCCCAAGCCCCTTACCTTTCTACTTATATCTGCCCGAACAGCTCCTCCATCCGCTTTTTCCGTAGGGTAAAGATGCGCTCCATATCCCGCCGGATGAACGCATGATAGGCTATTTCTCCCAAGATTCCCAAAGGCGGTTCAAAGGTTAGGTCATCGGTGATTTCCGTGCCTCCCGCTACGGGTTTTAGGATATGTTTATGTAACCAATAGCGGAACGGTCCTTTCGTTTGCAGGTCGGCAAAGTAGACGTTCGGCTCAAACTCCGTGATCTGCGACTGCCAGCGGAGCGGGATGCCGTTTTTCCGAAACGTGTAGTCGATCACTGTGCCTTGCTCGATGACGGGCGTAGAACTGCTCAACACCTTAACCTGCATCGCCTTAGCCATGATCTGCTCTAAATTCGTAGGCTGAATCAAAAAGTTAAACAGTTCTGCCACCGAAACGGGTAGCACCTGCCGGTCGTGAAAATGGTAACGCGCCATCGCTGTTGTGTTTATGCTTTTGAGAAAAGAAAAATATAGCCGTTTTTGTTCCGTAGGGGGCGGTGGAAGGGACGTTAAAAATTTGTTACTTTGCTTCGTTATAAACTATTTTTTACGCCCTATGACCATTCAGAGCCTACAAACGATCTTTACTTTAGATAAAAACACGTTTACCGCCTTTCTGGTGGCTGATGATTCCTTGGAACTCACCAAAAATCTCACCCCTGCCGACGTAGTAGCTTTCGACGAAAAACTCTGGGAAGCCGGAAACCTGACCCGCCACTACACCCGTTCCGAGCAATATCTGTTCGTCGGTTTGGGAAAAGGGGCAGAAGTAACCGTCGAGAAAGTCCGCAAAGCCCTCCATGCCGCCTTCAATGAAGCCAACAGCCAAAAGGTGGAAAGTGTACAGGTTGTCCTGTATATTCCGGCAGGTAACGCCGATTTGGAGTATTACGCGCTGGCGTTGGGGGAGATGCCCGTCCTCAGTAATTACGAGTTTAATAGCTATAAATCGGAGGTGAAAGCCCCCAAAACGGTGAAAAACGTCCACGTTTTGACCAACATACCCAACGCTGAAAGCCTCCTACAAATCGGTAAAGATACAGCAGAATTTACCTGCATCGCCCGCGATCTGGTCAACGAACCACCCAACGTACTTACTCCCGTAACTTTAGCCGAGCGGGCGGAAGCCCTTTCCAAAGCCAATGGTGTCCGTGCCGAAATCTGGGACAAAAAGCAAATCGAAGCCAAGCAGATGGGCGGACTCCTCGCCGTGAATCGGGGCAGTCAGACCGAACCGCGCTTCATTATCTTGGAATATAAGCCTGATAATCATACCAATGATAAGCCCATTGTCTTGGTGGGGAAAGGGATTACCTTTGATACGGGGGGCTTGTCGCTGAAGCCTACCCCGGGTTCGATGGACTCCATGAAATCCGACATGGCGGGAGCGGCGGCGGTCATCTGTGCCATCAACGCAGTGGCGAAGGCGAAACTTTCCCGCCACGTAATTGCCCTGATCCCCTCCACCGATAACCGTCCGGGTGAAGATGCCTACACACCCAACGATGTGATTAAGATGATGAGTGGTAACACTGTCGAAGTCCTCAATACCGATGCCGAAGGGCGCATGATTTTAGCCGATGCCCTTCATTATGCGAAGGAATTGAACCCCGCTTTGGTGATTGACTTGGCTACTTTAACGGGTGCGGCGGTGATTGCGGTGGGTACGATAGCTTCCGCCCTGATGACCAACACCGATGAGAAAACCAAATCCCAGCTGACACAAGCGGGCTTACTAACCCATGAACGCTTGGTGGAATTACCACTCTGGGATGAATATGACGAACTCATCAAATCAGATATTGCTGATATGAAAAATATCGGCGGTCGCTACGCGGGTTCGATCACGGCGGGTAAGTTTTTGCAACGCTTCACGGGCTACCCTTGGGCGCATATTGACATTGCGGGACCCGCCTTTCTGGAATCCGCCGACAACTATCGGGGCAAGAACGGCACGGGCGTAGGTGTGCGTTTGCTATTTGACTTCATCCGAAATTACCAATAATTAACGTGATGTTCGACTCAATTTTACCTAAAAATCAAGCTATTTACCCCTTACCTCCCCTTGGAAGGGGTAAATACATGACGTAACACGATACAAAAAGTCCTCCCCTGCAAAGGGGAGAATTTAGGAGGGGTTAAAAATCTTGATTATTGTGGAATTTGAGATAGAATCAGCCGAACCTCACGTTAATCAAATAAAAAATATCCCCCTGCATATATTCACTAATCCTGATTAAAAATGTGTTCCAGGTGATAGGCTAAAAATTGCAGGTCGGGTGGGAAACGGTCAGGAAACTAAATCGTCTGTCCATCTAATCGGTGGAAATACTCCGTGATGAGTGGCGTATCGGTATCGAGTTGGGGGGAAAGGCGAATCCGATAATCACCAGTAATGGTAAATAGTCCCCGATCAAAGGCTTTGTCATGGAGGGCATTCATACATAATCCGTTGCGGGGATTGAGACGATTTTCGGCATCTACCGCCCAAGGCTTAATATGACTGGCGACCAATAACGCGGGTATCGCAATGCCGGTAATGCAACAACGCATGTTATAATTGCACAGGATACGTTCCCGAAAGTCGCGTTGATTGATCCTCGTTTTCACCCATTGCTCTTTTTCCAAGCCAATTTTCTGCTCCAATTCAGTGTCAAGCAATATACTTTGGGGGGATAAGTTAGCTAAGATGCGCTCATGTTCTTGGGCTAATTGTTCCCATTGTCCCGCAAATTCTTCCCAGATTGCTTGATCTAATTTACTGGCATTGGATTTCCCTTTATGATCTCGACTTTCGTCTAAACTGGAAAGATTCATCAGCTTAAAAGCCAACGCGCCGGGCGTTTTTCCGATGATTGAAGCCGTCTCTTGGATCAAGTGATTGCTTGTACCATTGATCTGATTATACGGTATCCGCCAGTACAGGCTTAAGGCTACGATGGTTTGTTCCCGCGTCCAGCGTTCCATATCTTAGAACTGTTGCCCGATCATGAAGTGGAAGTGTCCCCCACTGCGGATGGCGTTGGGATTATCCACCGACTTATCGAAGCCGTAGCCGTAGTCGATACCCAAAAGACCAAACATCGGTAAGAAGATACGCACACCGCCACCCACCGACCGGTACAGTTGGAACGGATTGTATTCCGCAAAAGTATTCCAGCCGTAGCCCGCCTCCGCAAAGCCGTGAATCCAAACCGTAGCCGTCGGCGCAGTAGAGATCGCCTGACGCAACTCAAAAGTATATTTGTTGAAGATCGGCTTGGGATACTGTCCACCCACCGTGTAGTTGGCATAGCCGCGCAGGGCAACAATCTCCGTACCGCTCAACGCCATGTTGACTAAGCCGTCCCCACCGATGAAAAAGCGTTCTAAGGGTGAAGTACCAACCTTAGAATTGTATGCGCCCAGATAACCGCCCATCACCCGTGCATAAAAGACCATCGGGAGCTTCACGCGGGTAAGTTTCGTGTAGGTCTCCACCTTGAATTTCCATTTGTGGTATTCCACCAAGCGGAAACGTTGTGCGGGAGTCATCTCCCCGTAGTTTTTATTGCTGAAATAAGACCAAGGCGGGGTTGCCTCCACTGAGAAATTCAGCGTCGAACCCGTCGTGGGATAGATTGGCACATCAATACTCGTACGGTCAAAGGTTTGTCGTATTGCAATCGCCGTAAAGTCGCCGTTATCTAAACCGTTTAAGAAAAAGCCTCCAATCTGGCGGGCTTGGTAATAACGATAGGTTAATGAGGTATAAGAGCGGAAATAATCATCGGGCCACTTCATCATCTTACCCAAGTCGGTACTTAAACTAAGGGTTCGGAAGATGGAATTGGGTTGATTCCAAAACGAATACAACGAATAATTCACCGAAACACCCAATGATGTCGGCTTTTTGCCCCCCAACCACGGCTCCATAAACGAAATACCGAAATTCTGGAACTGTGGGTTGTATTGGATTTGGAGGGAAACGGTCTGCCCGTCGCCGGTCGGAATCGGTCGCCAAGCCCCTTTTTTAAATATCTTATTGGTAGAAAAATTGTTGAATCGTACTCCTACCGTCGCAATCAATCCCGACCCGAAGGCATTACCCCCGATGGCTCGTCCGCCCCAACCGCCTTGCAAAAAGAACTGATTATTCGGGCGTTCTTCGACCACATATTTGATGTCCACTGTGCCTTTTTCGGGGTTGGGGATGGGGATGACGTTCATCTTCTCTTGGTTAAAGTAACCTAAGTTCAATATCTCCCGTTGCGAACGAATTAACTCCGAACGGCTGAATTTCTGCCCGGGAAGTGTCCGCACTTGACGCAAGACCACATGATCGGAGGTGATGGTGTTGCCCTCCAATAGGATTTTGTTGTAGCGGGCTTGGGGACCTTCATAGATTTGAATTTCAAGGTCTATCGAGTCATTTTCCACCCGCATCTCCACCGGATCAGCGCGAAAAAAGAGATAACCGTCATCCAGATAGAGCGAACTCACGTCCGTACCCGACGGGTCTGCGGACAGGCGACGGTCTAACTGCTGACCGTTATAGATCATACCTTTTTTGATGCCCAACCGGCGGTTCAGTTCTTCGGTAGGGAATTTGCTGTTACCGACGAAGGTTACGTTACGGAAATAGTATTCAGGACCTTCATGTAAGTTAATTACCAGATCAATTTGTCGTCTGTTCACAGAAAGAACCGTATCAGAGATCAAGCGGGCATCGCGCCGACCTTTGCTATTGAGGTAGGCTACAATTTTTTCTTTGTCCTCTTGAAATTTGAGTGGAATGTATTTAGATCGTTTCCAGAGTCGCCACCAGCGTTGCTGTTTGGTGTCTTTCAGTTGTCGGCGGATGGAATTATCACTAATTTTATCATTTCCGTTCACAATAATCTCCCGAATTTTGACCTTTTTGCCCTTTTTAATATCGCAGATGATCGTTACACCGTTTGCCATTGCCTCATCGGGACGGGTTTTGATTTCTACTTCACAGTTTAGAAAACCCTTTTCATAAAAATAATTCTGAATAGACCGGACTGCCGCGCGCCGTTTAGCTTCGGTGAAGCGTTGCCCACGGGTGAAGAGTTGTTTCTCTTTTAGATCATCGGCTTGGGGTTTGGTGATTCCCAAAAAGGTATATTTGGAGATACGGGGACGCTCTTCCAGCTCCAAAATTAGGAATATTTTGTCGCCTTCGATGCGATCTACGTTGATTTTCACATTGGCAAAGAGGTTTTGTTTCCAAAGCTGGCGGATTGCGTTACCCAGTTCTTCGCCCGGAATCTTGATTTTCTGTCCGATTTGAAGCCCCGAAATGAGCATAATCGCATTGCGGTCGGCATGTTCGATACCATCCACGCGGACACCGGAAAGGAAATATTCGCCGGGCGTGACGGATTTTTGTGCCTGTAAGGACGTGGAACACAGCAAAAAGACCGTCAAACCCAAGAGCAGACGGAGCGCGAAAAAAAAAATCGGTTGGTAAAAAGACAACATCGGTCAGGAATAGCTACGCTATTGGCAATAAAACGGTCAAAATTACGCTTTTTATACGCAGGGGCAGGATTTTTTTAATTCCTTAACCACTTGTCCACCCCGTATTTGATGACTTCGGCACAAAAAATAATCACCACTGCCCCCATTAGGGGTATCGCATAAGCCAAAAAAGGATTCATCCCTGCCATAATCATCATATATATTGCCGATGAACATAGATTGTAGGCAATACATAGACGTACAAATTGGATGATTAGAGATACATGATACTGAATGCGAATTAGCTTTTCAAAGTACATTAAGAATATCGTTTGACAGACCGAAATCCCATACAAGTTGGTCGTCCATATCAATGATGAAACAACTGATGAAACAAGATATTCCTGAAAGTAGGACGATTCTTGAGAAGTTATGGAGTAGACCTTATACATCATCAATACAACACCCATCACCGGATAGCCGACGTTTAGGATCATCGCTCGACGTAAGGGATCGTTAACAAAATAGGCTTTCACTATTTCTTGATAATCATGCATTTCCCCGCTCGAATTATGCCGGAACGGGGAAATTTTAAGTTAAATTATTCGGTTTCCGCCCAAGTTTTGTCGGTCTTTTCGTCGTACTTCAGGGTGATTTTGTTGACGGTAGAAAGGTCAAATTTCTCCCAAATCACGTCTTCTTCGGGGTCATAGCCGACCCAACCCACGCTCATATCCCAGAGTTTGGCGGAGGCTTTGGGGTTAAAGACGATCTCAACGGATTTACCATTTTTGATGGCATCACCGCTCATCACGTCGTCGCCCCACGACTTAGAACCCGTTGGAGCGATGTAAACTGCCTCAATATCATAGCCCGTTTGGTTCACGAGGGTGAAATCGAGGGCTTTATTTTGGGCAACGCGGGCAGTCTTTTCGGACGGCATCACGGCGGAAATCAGTCCCACACCTGCCAAGAGGAGGGCGGAAACAGCCAGAATAGCAATATTTTTCTTCATATGAAGGAGGGGGTAAAATAGGTGTGCCAAGCTACAAAAAATTGGTGGATTCCCAAAATGTGTTAAGCGAGATTCTGCAAAATTTTAATATTATTAGCCCAATTAGATAAAAAAATAATATATTGTGAATAAATTTTGTAAACGATGTGTGTATTTAACAAACGCGTTCAACCCTATTTTCAGACTGAACGCTTCGTTAAGGTTAACTTAAGGCTCTGTGAGGATTGTTTTATTTTTATCAAGAAACGTTATGCGTTAGATGGGTTTCAGTTTGATAGAGATTTATTGGTCAATGCGTCATGTTCTTAACAGAATTTTGCAGTGAATTGCATTATCTTTGCACTAAAACATGATGACATGATCGCCACCCTCCCCCGCCTTACGGAAGCGGAAATCAACGAACAATACAACGGTCGTTGGGTACTCCTCACTGACTTTGTGGAAGACCCGCAAACGATGGAATGGACGCAAGCCGTCGTCCTTGCCGATGCCCCGCCGGAGGATAATTCCGCCCTCTTTGAGTTGGATGCAAATTGGGCTTACAGCACTCGGGAATCTTATTTATTGGCGAAAATCCTTATCCTGTTGCCTTTTTGTTATGAAAACGAATTTTGAATGTGATGGGATTGTCATAATTACTTTCGCATTTTCGGGATTTTTTTGATCGCCAATGGTTTGCCTTGCTCATCAATAAAGCCCCATTTCCCTTCTAAACGAACACAGGCATAGCCCTCATAAAATTGTTTGGAGAAGACATCAAGACCGTAGCAATTCTTGCTTATTCTCCCGGATTCATATCTGGGTGGAATCAGCATTTCACCCGTTTGCGGACTAATGAATCCGATAAGGTCATTTTGCTCCACAGAAACGAGACCATCAGAACAAATCCCGATTCGATCAAATGATTCTTTAGTTACAGATTCACCATGAATGTTAATAATTGAATATTTATCACTTTGCTTTACTTCAATAAAATTATCAGATTTATAATACAGGTATTCATATTTGAAATCTATAACCGTTTGCCCCTCCCGATTAATTAAACCCCATTTGCCTTTGCGCTTTACAGGGGTATAATCAAAATCTTTCACCTCACTAAATTCCGGTGTAATCATCATTTGTCCGTAAGGATCAATGAAACCGTATTTACCATTTATTTTCACAGAGGCTAATCCCTGATAAAATTGTCCGGCATCTTGATAGCGAGATTGATGCACAATTGTTCCTTGGGTATCTATTAAATCGTATCTGTTTTTATAAACTGCCCAAGCACGGTTTTCCTTGAAATAGAGGACCTTTTCAGCCCATTCCGATAATAGAATTTCCCTTTTGGCATTGATAAAATTGCATTTTTTTTGGTTATATGCCAAATAAAAGCCTCCGGGTATTTCATTGAGTAAGGTATTATATTTGGTCTTACTTGTTTTCGGTTCACCATAAGTAACCAGATATTCGGCTGTACTGATGCCTAACCATCCTTCTTCAAAACTTGACCCTATATCGTGAAATAGGAATGGTATTACCTCGTTTCCGTCTCGGTCAATCATGCCTTCCATATAATTGAGATTTGCCCAGGCGTAGCCCTCTTCTGAAAAATCTTCTAAGCCATGATACCGAAAAGGAATAACCGTTTCGCCGGCAGGATTGATGAATCCACTCAATTCGCCAATTTCCGCCCAACAAAGTCCATGTTGAAAGCCAAAATAGCTCAAATTATCATACAAAAATGGAATAATAATATCCCCATTGAGGTTTACGATACCTGTTTTATCGTCCTTTTGCGCCATGAATGTGCCATCATCATAGCACCACACCATATGGTAAGGAGGTTCTAATAATAATCTACCATCAGGATAAAGCCATCCTTCACTACCTTGATAGACTACTCGAGCTATACCCTTCCTAAAGTGGGTAGATTTATCAAATACAAAAGCTTTTTTTTCAGCTGCATTCATGTTCAAAACAAACAAAATCAAATTCTCCAGCATAGTGTTGGTTGTAAATATAATACTATTTACAACGATTACAATGGAATAAAGTCAAATGATCGTTAAAATATTTTTTTTCCACAAAAACAGGAAAGGGGGTAGATGATTACGGTTGTCGGTTTTATATTTGCTAATAATTTATTTTACAGCAGATATGAAATTACAACGCGAACAGATCATCGCCCACATGTTCCACAAAAAGTACGCCGTCTTCACCGACGGTAACTTTAATGTCAACTTCGTGGGCATCCGCGCCAAGGAATCGGAATCCAACGCCTTCGATGACCGCATCGCCCTCTTTTATAAAGACTCAGGGCAGTGGCAGTTCCACCTCTTCCCCGCCACCACCGACCCGGGACGCTACTGGCTCGAAAACCCGATGAATGCCGGGGGCAGTGCCGTGATGGTGGAAGGGCAGTATCGCGGGCTGTGGCAAATCGGGTGGCATCAGCCGGGCGTGGCGGGACTCGTCCAAGTGCGCAACGTGAAAATCTACCGCGACCGCAATAGAGACCGAATCATTGACCGCGACTCCAAAACCATCACCGAAGGACTCTACGGCATCAACCTGCACGCCGCGTGGCTGTTGGATGTGGCAACTGAGGTCGGCAACTGGTCGGCAGGCTGTCAGGTAACGCAATACCGACGCGATTTCGACCTGATCCTGTCCGTTTGCCGGCGGAGTGCGCAGACGTTTGGCAATTCATTCACCTATACGCTGCTGCACGAAAGCGATTTTTAATCATTTACACCGAAAAACAGCTTTTTGTACGGTTAATTCGTAACTTTGTCCTGCAAAACAACGGGCAAGGCACTTATGCGAATGGATGTTAACGTTTTTCTGGAAGATTCTTCTTACCGAGAAATTGACGTACTGCAAAAAAATATTCTGGTTATCATCGGGGCGTACTGCATCCTGAATAACTATTTGGTATCCGTACATCCCAATAACGTCCAAATCATAGACCCCGTTACCCAGCAAAACTGGACTTTTAACTACACCCGCGAATTCGATGCCATCAAATCTTGGATTCGTAACGAACTCATTGAAAACGACGAAACCCGCTTTAGTTTTGAGCCACGCACCAAAGTCCTGACCCTGTCGTACTACAACATCTTCTACGGAACGATCAACTTAACCGATTCCGAAAACGACCTGATCTACGAAAACATCAAGAACTACTACAAGAAGCATGGCAGTATCCTCCCCGCCCATAAATTCAACGCGGCGGGAGACATCTTCCGAAAATATGCCCGCTTCTTTATGAATAAGCTCTCGATAGAGATCAAAGAGTTCTTCTTGTAGGCTGTGTAGTCTTTCCTCGTAACCTGCCGTTCACCTTTCATTTTTTTCTCTTCGCTCCCGGAGAGCCTGTTACCCATGTACCCCTGCTTTGAAAATTATATCGGTATCCGCGCCCTTTGCGATACCGCCCCGCCCCCTGTGTCCGGTTTGTATTGGGATGATTTGGAGGGCTTACGCTTAACCCAAGCCTCCCACATGGCGGACGGGCAGTTCGCTACGGGTAAAGCCTTTCTGGAAGCCAAATTTTCCTTCGCGTTGAAACAGTTGGCGGAAGAAATCATCGGCGAACTGCCCCGAAATGCAAACTATCGTTGGAACGGCTTGTTAGCGTCCGTCCTATCGGGGGAATGGGGCAATACTTTTGCATCCGTTCCGCATCCGGCGGTGGGCTTGCGCATCAGCAAATCCAATGCCTATCGCTTGGCGAAGATCACGATTCGGAAGCTACTCCTATTCAGTGATACCACCGCCAGTAATGTACCGATCACGATTAGCGACGGCAATCAAGATCATATTTTCACCGCGGACCTTGTTGCCCACGTCCCCGTCGAAGTGCCGATTGACTACCAAGCCACCCACAGCACGGTTTTCATCCTTTGGGACGGCGCGGGCAAGGTTAATCAAAGTGTACATCCCGCGCCCTGCGGTTGTGCATCTGTTCCGCCGATCACGGTTGAAGGTTGGGACGGTTTTGCTCCGCAAAAGTTGAGTTACGGCTTACGGGCGGAAGTCGCCCTAACCTGTGATGAAGGCTTGCTATTGTGTGCGCTGGCGCATCGGATGGGCAATTTACTGCTGTACCGCACGGCGGTGGAGGTGGCGAAGGAACGCTTGGCTTCCGACCGGCTGAACTACTTTTCCTTCAACAAGGACGAAGCCCACCGCCTCCTGACCCTTTGGGAAGCGACCTATGTACAAAAACGAAACTATTTCTTTAACCAATTACCTTCATTCCTTAACCATTATGATGATGCCTGTTTGTCCTGCACCGCCCCCGTGTGGTCATCCGTCCTCCCTTAGTCAGAAAGCTAAGCCGAAACCCCGTCCGAAAGGCGGTTGCGGATGCTGATGTTATCGCCCTGCTCTGGGGGGATTGATTATTAACTGGAGGGAGGGCTATTTTATCTTGATAATCAGGTGAAATCAAGCCCTGCCTCTCTTTTTGAAATAAATATGAGATCAAAAATTCAATCCGCATCGGGATAGGTCTTGCGGATGTCCTCTACGACTTTTTGTTTAACGTAGTGGAGCAAGGCATAGATTTGGTGTAATTCCTCCGTTTCTACGGCTTCATAAGTGGGGGAGCAGGCATAGCGATTGCCCGCCAGCACCACAAACCGCCACAGCACCCCGATCACAAAACAGCCATAGATGGGGCGTTGGATGTCATTTTCCGCCTGCGCCGCCAGCATGGTAATAAGGAGTTGTCCGAGTGGGTCGGCATCCGTGCCTTTCAGCCGTTTGTATTCGTGGAGGAAAAAGTAAGGTTGGGAGGGAAATTCTCCGACCCCGAAAGCCACCATACCGTCCACCTTGCCCTGCACGTCGTAGTCTTGGACTTTAGCACGGAGGTTCTTTTCTTGGAATAAACGGTAGTACCGATTCCCAAACCGAACACGATCCAGAACGGGAATGATGAAGTGAGAGATCAACTCTATTTCATTCCAATATAGATAATTTTCCGCCAAGTAAGTCCGCAAAACCTCTAAGTCGGCAGGGGCATCCGACCGAAGCGGGGTTGCCAACCATTGACGCAGTTCCCGATCGGCATCGCCATCCTGTTGCGGAATCACCCGAAGCCGAACGTGCAGGTCATCAATCGTCCAATTTTCAAAGCGGGTAAGGTTGCGTTGCTTTTTCATAACTTAGCATGATCGTTTACACCCGCAATTTGGCAACCAAAGCCTGCGTAACGTCGTCTTCATACACCCCGTAAGCATTCACCAATAGCCCTTTGAGCTTATATTTATCGGACGAGACGGCGTAGAGGATGTTTTCATCACCCGGGTCGGTTTCCCCCTCAAAGCGATGGACGGCATCAATGTGGAAGTCGTCGGGGTCCAGTGCTGTACCCGTATTCCCGCAAACCAAGCAGGTACTTTTCAGGGTTAAATCGGAGGTATAACCTTGCTGTTGCAGGTCGGCGATGGCTTGGGAAAGGGTGTCGTAGTAGGTGGTCATGGCATTCATAATGATTCTGTGAAGCAAAGATAACTAATTCTATTGGTCAATACCGGTGCTATGTGTTATTATTGGCTACTTGATTGGCTTCCGCCTGTATTCTGCCGAAAAATATGGAAAACGCCCTGCAATTCTTACATCACATCACCCCCCTGTCGGATCGGGAAACGGATTTATTCCGCCAACATTTACGGTACAAAAAAGCAGACAAAGGTTCGTTTTTAGTGCAGTCCGGCGCGGTGCAACACGACCTTTATTTCATCGAAAGCGGCATACAGATGTCGTATTATGAGGCGAAGAATGACGTACTGGTGATGGCTTTTACTTACTTTCCCGGCATAACAGCTGTCCCCGACTCCTTTTTGATGCAGCAGCCCTCGCCTTGCTGTCTAACGTGTTTAACGGACAGTAGCCTGTACGCACTTTCCTATACTACCCTGCAAGACCTTTTCCGCCAATCCCATACCATCGAACGCCTGTTCCGCAAGATGAATGAATACGTGCTGTGCGGCTTGCTTCAACGGCACGTTGAACTCCACACCCTCACGATAGAGGAGCGATTTTTGGCTTTTGCCCGCCGAAGTCCGCATCTGCTCCATGCCGTCCCGCATAAATATATCGCCTCCTATTTGGGGATGAATCCCACCAACTTCAGCAAGCTCTATAACAAAATTCGGTTCTGATCTTGGTTTAGACCAAGCCGTTGGCACTTTAGCGGGGGCATCTTTGCGTCGGAAATTTTTAACGATGATAACGAAAGATGAACCCAACACTTTCCCCCGCGTGGTTAGATGTGAAAGAATATCCCTTTGCATCCCACTACTGCACGCTGAACGGTCAGCAAGTCCATTACATCATGGAGGGTAAGGCGGACAGTCCCGAAACCTTCCTTTTCGTACACGGAACGCCCTCGTGGAGTTTTGATTATCGCAACGTCATCCGAAGGATCAGTAAAAGCCATCGCTGTATCGCCTACGATCATGTGGGATTCGGTTTATCGGCGAAGCCTGCCCGCTATGATTACCGTACGCAGAACCATGCCCGCACCTTAGCAACCTTTGTGGAGCAATTCAACTTAACAGATTTGACCTTAGTGGTGCATGACTTTGGCGGACCTATCGGATGGGATTTCGCACTGAAGCATCCCGAACGCATCAGACGGGTGGCGGTCATCAACTCATGGTTATGGGATGCGCGTTCCGATCCTGATTATATCCGCTTGGCAAAAGTATTGAAAAGTCCTTTACTGCCCTTTCTGTACCGGTATTTGAATTTTTCTCCGCGCTTTTTAATCCCCGCCGCGATGGCTAAGCACCGTTTACCTAAAGCCATCCACCGGCAGTACATCCGTCCGTTTCGGAATCCGTCGGAGCGGTATGGGACGCTGGCTTTTGCACGCTCCTTAGTGAACGATCAGGAATGGTTTGAATCATTGTGGCAACAGCGCGCCCGCCTTGCCGATAAACCCCTTGCTTTGATTTGGGGAATGAAAGACCGCTTTGTAACCGAACGCTATCTAAACCGTTGGATGACCGCTTTCCCTCACTCCGAAGTGCTGAAGTTAGCCGATTGCGGGCATTTTCCCCAAGAAGAACAGCCCCAAGCCGTTGCCGACTTTTTGCTTGAGTGGTGCAGGTAGGGTTACATCCCCAGCATTCCGTACTTTAGGATGCACCAGATGGCACGGAAACCGTCCCGCCAGCCGATTTTTTTACCTTCTTCATAGGTGCGCCCGTAGTAGGAGATGCCTACTTCGTAGATGCGGATGCCTTTGATGCGGGCAACTTTGGCGGTGATTTCGGGTTCAAAGCCGAAGCGATTTTCTCGTAAGGCGATACTCTGGATCACCTCCCGACGGAAGGCTTTGTAGCAGGTCTCCATATCCGTCAGGTTCAGGTTGGTAAACATATTCGAGAGGAAGGTGAGGAAATGGTTACCGATACTGTGCCAGAAAAAGAGAATCCGGTGCGGTTTTCCCCCCATGAAGCGCGACCCGTACACCACATCCGCAAAGCCGTTCAGCATGGGGGCAAGGATGATGTTGTATTCTTCGGGGTCGTATTCAAGGTCGGCATCTTGGATGATGAGCAAATCGCCCGTAGCGTGTTGTATCCCCGTGCGGAGGGCGGCACCTTTGCCCTGATTGACCTCATGCTTGAGGTAGCGGATGGGAAAATCGGGATACGAAGCCTGATAGCGCAGGACAGCCCCTTCGGTATCGTCTTTGGAGCAGTCGTTGACGATGATGACTTCCTTTTGCAGTCCTTCTAAAAGAGCTACCGCCCGAACTTTGTCCAAGATCAGATGGATGGTAGGGGCTTCGTTATAAGCCGGAATGACAATCGAGAGCGTCCGCATAATCAGCCGTAAAAGTAACTAAAAATACGGTTCGGCGGATATAAAAATGAATCCCCGCCACTGTATCGTACCGGGGATGATTTTTTCTTAGAAGGTGATCGTGGTAAACGGTAGCCACGAGCGGATTTTGGCTTTTTCCTCTTCGGGGATGGGGTTGCCGGAGAGATTGAGGGTTTTGAGAACGTTTTTAAGTTGACTAAATTCAAGGGGCAAAAGTGTTAGCTGATTGCCGGATAAATTGAGTGTATGTAACTTATTAAGCAAGCCAATCGATTTAGGAATGCTGGCTAATTGATTCCCCTTTAGGTTGATTTCTTCTAAATTAAATAACTCGCCTATTCCTTCGGGTAATCGGGTTAACTGGTTTGCATTCGCAATCAGCTTTTGCAGTTTGGTTAATCGAATGATTGAATCAGGCAAAACCGAAATTTTGTTGGAAGAGATGTTCAGTGTATTTAGGTTTACTAATCCGCCAAAATTTTTCGGTAACAAAACTAACTGGTTATTAGACAAATCTAAATTGATTAGATTTTCTAATTGACCAAAAGATTCAGGTAACCTGATGAGTTGGTTAGTATTGGCAACCAATCCGCGTAGTTCTTTTAACAAACCAATTTCTTCGGGTAGTTCTATGAGCTGATTACCGTTAATATCTAATTCATAATATAAATTGCTTAACTGCCCAATAGTTCGGGGTAAGCTGGTAAGAGCATTGCCAGATAAACTAAGCGAACCTAAATTGGTAAGTTGGCCGATAGATTGTGGAAGCTCTGTCAAGCGATTATTCGATAACTGCAATTGTTGCAAATTGGTCAGTTCTCCAATACTTTCCGGTAATTGCGCGATTTGGTTACCGTTTAGATTTAGACCAGTTAACTTAGGAAATTGCCCGATGAACTCCGGTACTGCCGTAATTTGATTGTAATCCATGCTAAGCCACTTCACGTTTGACAGACTTTTGATGGGGGTTGGTACATCGGTGAATTGATTATATCCCAACTCTAACGTTTGGAGTTGAGATAATTGTGTGAACGATTCGGGTAAAACAGTTAATTGATTCCCGGACAGTCTTAACGTTTGGAGTTGAGATAATTGTGTAAACGATTCGGGCAAACCAGTTAATTCATTCCCGGACAGATATAGTTCTTTGAGATGTAGAAAAGTACCAAATGATTCCGGTAATACTCCAATATTATTCCCCTGCAAATTAAGCATTTGCATATTGGAGTATTGAAAAAATGCTTCCGGTATTCTGTCAAGCCGCTTATTATACAATTCCAGCCATTGTAAGCATGGAAACCAAGTGGCTAAAATATTGAAATCGCCATTTTCCCAATTCTCAACTCTTATTTTGTAAACAGTACGTTGAGATGCGAGAGCCCCCGATACACTAAAGACCATCCCAGGTCCCTTTAATTTAGAGTAATCTTGTAACTGGCAATCCCCTTGTTTCGCTATTGGAAATAGACTAAAATTCGCCTCGCAGCCTTCTGAATCTCTGGCAATTGCAGTTGTTGGATAGTGTCCCTCCCCAAATTTCAACGTTTCCGTTTTGGGATGAAAGGATTTACCGCTATCTATTGAATAGCTTTCAACCCCTAAACCATAAACGGTTAATGTCCAAGTGGAGTCTATCAATCCGACTGCATCCAGAATGGCACTCCCTTCCAAATCCTTCACTTCTCTCTCTTCATATTCCACCAAAGGTGTAACGCTTACGGTATCTACATTTGCCGTTACATCAAACTCTGTATCTGAGGGTACAAAAGTGACATATGATCCGTCTGCATCCGTTGTAACAACCCTTTGACCCACATTGACAGCAATATACGGCACGGTTTTTCCCTTACAGTTACGGACTCTGCCCCTACATCGCCCTCTATTTCCCGGATAATCACAATTCCAGCTGGAAAAATGCTTCACTGTACCTACATATCGGGGACCAACCTTGCGGGCTGTGCCTTCGGGTCGCCAAGTGCCAGCCGTCTCGTCGAAATGCCAGAGGGGCATACTGTCGGGTGCGGTCTTGTTCTGCTCCCAAGGGATGTAGAACTCCAAAGTCGCCGCTTGGTTGGGGGCAAGGCGTAGTTTTTCGCCGTTTGCGCCCTGCATTTCCGCCGACATAAAACCGTAGGAGATGAGGATTTTCTCCTGCCCGTTTTGGTCTATCGCGGAGAAATCACCGCCCGGCATCCGCAATCCGAAGCCGTCCTCACTCGGGAAGGAACGTTTTAATGAAAGATTCACCGTCCCTTGATAGGTCTGTCCTGATTCATTGATGACGGCGTTGGGCGGAAAAGTGAGGAAAAAGCCCCGTTCGGAGATGGTCGCGCCCTTGGTGGCATCAAAGCGGTTCGTTACTTTCAGCGGTTCGAGCATAGCCGTAAGGGGTGCTTCGCTTTGGTCGAAAAAATGAACACGCTGTACGTTCTTCCAAAAACCAGCTTTGGTGATGGTTACGACGGCATTTTCACCGGAAACGGTGATATTTTTTAAGGAAAACCAACCTTGCGCATCACTTTTTACGCTAATTTTACCAAAAGTGATGGTCGCATCGGCGATGGGTTCGTAGCGTTCATCAATGATGCGTCCCGTGATGGATTTTTGGGACGTTTGCGGGAAGTACGGAAAAGGAAAGGTTGTGGCGGAAACCGTTACCGAAAAGTTACCTTTACTCGGTGGCAGATACCACTGCTTGGTAGCATTGGGTATCGGATTTTGATCCCGAAACCACTGATACTGCGGGGCAGGGTCGGTGTAGAGGGTGTCGCCACGCTGAAAGATGCGCGGACAGTCTTGGGCAACAGCCGAAAAAGAAAAAGCACAGAAGAGCAATCCGAGGAACAGGCTTTTGATCATGACACGATGAGGATTAGCAATGCAATATACGTTAAATTTATTTTGAAAACTATTTCTGTAAAAAAATCTGCGCATTGAGCGAAAAAGCGAAGCGTTAGGATGTTTTTCAAAGGGGAATAATTGACAAAAAGTATCGCTTCTTTATTAAAAGACGGTATCGTTCCTGCCGTTTCCGAAAATAAGTGAAAAAGGGCTTGGGCGTGGGGGAATTGTGCTATCTTTGTCTGCCAGCTATCGTCGGATGAAAAGATTAATATTATTAGGTTTACTCTGGTGGGAGATCGGTTTATCGCTCTATGCGCAAACCGGCGAGGTCGGTATTCCTTACCTCCGCTACTTTGAGGGCAAAGGCAATACGTCCGAAATCATACAAGACCGGCGCGGGATCATCTACACGGCGGATAAAGAAGGCATCGTTGAATTTGACGGCAAACATTGGCGACCCGTAAAGGACATCGGCTTGCAAACCATTTGCCTTACCCAAGATAAAAAAGGCAGAATTTTTGTCGGCGGTACGGGTATTTTCGGAATGCTCGTTCCCGATACGATGGGTCAGGTGCGTTACCGTCCCTTAGATAAATTAGTCAGCAAAGAAGAACGCCAATTCCAAAACATCTGGTCGGTTCAGGCAATCGAAGACGGCGTTTTTTTTCAAAGTGATTTCCAACTCTTTCGCTATAAAACAGCCGACAACACCATCCGCTCTTGGCAAGCCCCGAAAGGCGGTTCTTTTTTCCTAACCTACGAAGTACACGAACGGCTCTACGTTCATGTGAAAGGCATAGGCTTACATGTTTTTCAAGGCGATTCTTTAGCCCTCGTCAACAAAGGGTGGCGCATGGCATCGGAAGACATCATGGCGGTACTCCCCTTCGGCACGAATCAACTGATGGTGGCAACCCGTTCTAAGGGGTTAATGCTGTATGACGGGCAGGACTTCTATCCCTTCGTTAGCCCTGCCAACGAATACCTCATCAAAAACGAACTCTACAAAGCCGTTCAGTACAGCGAAGATACTTACGCCTTCGGTACGCAATCGGGGGGCTTAGTCTTAATGCACCGGTCAGGAACGATTCGGCAGATTATCAACCTTGCCGAACCTTTCCTGAAAAAGGTCAACTGCATGACCGTAGACCGGCAGGGAGGCATCTGGATTGCGAATGAAAAAGGGATCATTCGGATTGAATCGCCTTTGTATCTGACCATTCACTCCACCGACCGACTCCGCACCAAATTGCCTTCCACCGGAATCGAAGGTGCTCCCGGCAGTGTGATCGTTTGGGGAGGCAAGACCTTTGTCGCCACCAATCAGGGTTTATTTGTAAGCCTGTCCGACGACCCGCTTTATGCTTCCGAGAAACGTTTTATCAATATTGCCCCGAATGCCGAGAACTTTCAGCGATTGGTACGCATGGGAGCTAAGCTGATCGTTTCCTCCGATAAAGCGGTCTACGAAGTGGTGAATAACAGCCTCGTTCGGCTCTATGTCGGTACGGTAAACGATATTTCGCCTTCCCGAACAAATCCTAATCGCCTGATGGTTTGTACCGATGCCGGCATGATGACATTGGACTATAACGGCGGGGGCTGGCAAGCCTTTCCTTTTTTACCCGAATTGGTCGAACCCGCCCACCAAGTAATGGAAGACCAGGACGGAACAATCTGGGTGCTATGTTCCCAACGGGGTATTTACGCCTTTCGTCCGACCCAAGCCCAAGAAGGCAAATCCAAACACTATCAATCCGTATTCTATCATCCCAAGAACGGATTGCCCTACGTTTCCGAGAAAAATAAACTCTTCAGCATTAAAGGCAAAACGTATGTGTACGTCTTCCCCAACGGAATCAGCAGTTTTAATGCGAAAAGCAATACTTTTGAGCGTGATTCCACCTTCGGCAGTCTTTTTTCTAATGGCACGCATTCCGTCCTAACCGTTACTACTGACACGAAAGGATCAATCTGGTTTGCCGTGCGGGATTTAGACGAGCAGAAAGAAATCAAAATCTATCAGGTACAGGAGCTAAACGGTCGTTACGTCCCCAAAAAGCTGAATTTCCGCCGTTTCCTTGATTTTGAACCCAACAACCTTTTCGTTCAGACGAACGGTATCCTCTGGGTCAGTGGTTCGCCCGGGGTATTGCGTCTGAACCTCAACGAGCAGAAAGTCAATACAACCTTCCAAACCGTTATCCGCAGGTTTCGATTCTATACCAAGAAAACCTCTGATGATGATGCCATCCGCTTTTACGGCACGTTTTGGGATAAAGAAGGGAACATACAGCCCTCCCAGTTAGCCGAAAATATAAAACAATATCCGTTTATTCGCAGTAACCGCATTCGCTTTGAGTGGACGGCGACCTCCTACAACGATGACCCCGACGATTCCCGCATCGAATACCAATACTATTTGGAGGGGCAGGTGGAAGGCGTGGACTCTACCCTCTGGTCGAAATGGACGAAAGAAAACTTCGCCGACTACACCAACCTCAACGCCTACGGTTTCCCGAAGACCTACATCCTGCACGTGCGGGCGCGGGATGCCAACGGAGTCATCAGTCCCGAGACGACCTATGCCTTCATCATCGAACCGCCCTTTTATCAAAACATATGGGCGTTCATCTTTTACGGGATTTCGGGTTTGGTGCTGATATTCTTAGGTAACCAAGCCTACACTGCACGCCTCCGCGACCAAAAACGTAAGCTGGAACTCAAAGTGCAGGAAGCTACCTTTGAGATTATGACCAAAAAGGATGAATTGGAAGTCATTAACAGCCAGTTAAGTTTGCGTACCCGCGAATTGGAGGAAAGTCAGCTACGGCTAAGCCAGCAAAACGACCGACTGAATGAACAAAACCACCTCCTTTCTACTCAAAAAGAGGAGATCAGCCGGCAAAAAGACCAACTCGACCAGTCGTATCATACGATACAAGACCAGCTGAACACCATCGTTACCCAACAGGATCAGTTGGTTCAGTCCCAAAAGATGGCGGCACTCGGCGAGATTACACCCATCGTTGCCCATGAAATCAATACCCCCTTAGGAGCGATCAAAGGGGGCTTACAGGTCATTTCCAGTGCGATCACGCCTTTGTTACATGATATTCCCCGCCTGATTAACCGTCTGGATGCCGATCTTCAAGCGCAGTTCTGGCAGTTTTTAGAATCGGTGCAGCAACCTTCCGCACCCGTCAGCACAAAGGAGGAACGCTCCCTGATCCGTAAAATGGAATCCTTATTAGAGGAAAATGGTATCGCAGACCCCGACGAGATGGCGACTTCCTTAATCCGTATCGGTTGTTATGGAGATATTACGCCTCATCTGCCGTTCCTACAACAGGTAGCGACGGATGAGGAAATCAAGCAGGAAGTCATCCAAATCGGGATGCTGTGGAAGCAAGTCCATACCATGACCGCCGCCGCCGACAAAGCCCAGCAAAAGATCAAAGCCCTGCAATTCTACGTGGGGAATGCCTCCGCCGCGGCGGAACGGAAAGCCGAACCCGTCTCCGTCCAAGAAACGATAGATGCCGTCTTAACGCTGTATGACTTTTACATCAGTCAGGGGACGGAGGTCAGCAAACAAATGGACGCTTCGTTAACCGTGTGGGCTTACCCGCAGGAATTGATACAAGTATGGACGAACCTAATTATGAGTGCCGTCTATGCCATGAATAAGAAGGGTAGTTTAAGCATCACAGCAGTGCGGGAAGAGGCTTTTGCCGTGATCTCCTTTGCGGACACTGCTCCCGAGCCGATAGACGCGGAGCATGTCTTTGATGCCGGTACGAATTCCCGCCAAACCCAGCCCCCGATCAGCTTAGCCATCTGCAAACTGCGGGCAGAAGAATACGGCGGTGCCATAACCGTCCGTTCGGAAGAAGGCATCAATCGGGTGGAATTAAGACTGCCGTTGGTGGGGGCGTGAAATATTGATATGCTTATGGAATTCTGCCTGCCCCTTCCCTTAAAAATCCTTTTTCCGATATGATATTCAGCCCACCCGCGTTATCTTGGTGAATTAAAGCGTAAAAGAGATGGACATATTTGCTTTAGGGCTGGGCGGGGTCGTCGTGATCTGGATTGCCAACGCATTGTTGAACTGGTATTTCAGTGGGATGGCGCATACTACCTATCTGTATCAAAAAAGCCTTGCACGCAACCCGATAGGGACAGCAACGCCCGCACAAGTTTTCAATCAACGGTCGGAAGCCCTGCCCATAGATGCCCTGATCGCCGAGATTTACCGGCAGGATAAGATACGCTTTCATAATTCGTGGTGGCGGGTGGTCGGCATCCTATTGCTTCAACTGCTGATCTATTTGGTCATCATGTACGGGATATACTTCCTGTCGGGTATTGCTTCGGAACAAAGTGCTTGGGAAGAGAAAAACGCCCTCCAAAACGGACTGCACTATTTCAGCGATAATGCCATGCGTGAATTGCAGGAACGTACTCCCCCTAACGACGATTTTTATATGTTATTTGTGGTGGGGCTGATCTTGGGATTTCTGCCCTTGGTGGTCATCAATGCCGTTTTTGCGGTCTTCGGCTCGTTTGCCTTTTATGCGGACTATTGGCGGGGCATCCGCGATCCCAAGCGGACCAATGCCTCCTACCACCTGATTGATGACTACCTCATATACCATCAGGACGACCCGGAAGCCATCCGCTTATTTTTATATGAACTACAATCGCGGGGTATGAAAAAAGCCCATGACTTTGCGAAAGTGTCGGCAGAGGAGTTTGGGAATAATAGACCAATAGGCTGAAATTCGTTATCTTTGTGCTATGCTTCACAAACAGCAAGTATCCCTTTCTGCTCAAGTTCCCGCCATCTTCTTCGAAGTTCGGGGTGGGGCTGTACTTTATCACCAAGAAAAGCAAACGCTCGCCGATACTTTAACCCAAATCAAACGCGAGTTGAAAGCCCTGCAAGACGGTTCGGAAGGACGGATTCGCTTGCAATATGCCATCTCGGAGGAAGAAAAGTACCTTTATATCGTGGGGCATATTGCTGATGAAGATGATACCGCTAAGTATAGCCTTTATCGTTTGCAAATAAACGTGGAAATGATTTTGTTCCCGTTAGATTGGGAGGTTGAGTTAAGCGTGGTGAGGATGAACGACTGCTTTGCTACTAACGTACCTTTATTGGATATTTAAGCCGTGCCGACTACCGACCAACATATTACTCAAGCACTTGAAAATTATGAATTGCTTTCTGCATTCAATTATCAATTTCCGATGCGAAAAGAATGGATGATAACAATGCAATTTTATTGTTTACTGCATTTAACAAAAGCCTGCTTACGGAATGTCGGGGTGCTGGAAACACAGATTAAAGACCATCGAAGCATTCGTCTTCAGTTCGCTCAATTAGAGTATCAAGCCTATCCGTTTGCAATCCAAACAGTAAAATATGACAATAGAAAAAAACCACTTACCTACTTAACGGTTTATTTGGAACTGGAAAATCTTTCTAAACGCGCCAGATATTTAGGCTTATACGGCGGGTATCATCCTATACAGGAAGTAGATTGGTTAGATGCTTTAGATGCTACCGATGTCCTCTTGGCTCATTTTCTTCAAAATCATCCCCAAATTTCACAAGCTCCTTTCCAAGCCCTAACGACCCTTCCTACGATTACTTTTCAAGTAAATACTCCAATAAGATTAACTGCATTTATTTCTCGGAGCGGATTGATTAAAATGTAATAAGATTCATTTTTTATTTGTAACGCTAAGACTACTTTTCCCGTATTTTGATTATCTTTCCACACTTTTTGATTATTCCTCATCCACTCATGAAACAAACTTTGACCCTTAACCGTAGGCTGATCGCCTGCTTGCTCTTACTCTTCATCACGGCGAACGTTCATGCCCAACGCCGAACGAAGACCATCCTTTTCATCGGTAACAGCTACACCTATACCAATGACCTGCCGGAACTCCTTCGTCGGCTGGCTTTGGCGGGTGGAGATACCCTGATCTTGGATTCCCATACGCCCGGTGGTTCTACTTTTCAGCAACACGCTACCGATCCCACCGTCCTGAATAAAATCCAAAGCCGGAAGTGGGATTACATCGTGTTGCAAGAACAAAGCCAACGCCCCGCCTTCCCGCCCGCCCAAACGGAAATGGAAGTCTTCCCCCATGCTCAAACGCTTCGCAATCAGATTCGGGCGAATGACTCCTGCACGAAGGTACTCTTCTACATGACTTGGGGCAGGAAAAACGGCGATGCCATGAACTGCGGAGGTTATCCACCCCTCTGCACCTACGAAGGAATGCAACAACGCCTGTCCTCCACCTATCGGGAGTTGGCGCGTCGGAATCGGTCGGTGGTTGTTCCCGTGGGGATGGCGTGGCGTACCTCCATTCAGTCCAACCCGACGTATGAACTCTATGTTCCTGATGAAAGCCACCCCGCGCTTTCGGGAAGCTATCTGGCGGCGGTAACTTTTTATGCTACCATGTATAAACGTACCGCTGTGGGACTGAATTATTACGGGGGACTACCCCAAACGGATGCCGTCCGCCTGCAAAATATAGGTTCAAGCACCGCTTTGGATAGTATTGATACCTGGTGGCAAAACATGCCCCGCGTGCGTGCCGACTTCACCCATCAGCAAACGGTGGACACCCGCGAGGTGCGCTTCACCAACACTTCCCGCGACGGATTGCGGTATCGCTGGGCATTTGGGGATACGGTTACGTCTGTTTCTACGCAGACGAATCCCGTGCATGTCTTCCGCCGAACGGGTACTTTTACCGTAACGCTCATCACCGATAACGGTTGTGATTTTGATACGATGCGCAAACAGGTCAACGTCATTGACTACGGCGCGTGTGAAGTACCGACGCAACGCCCCTTCACCATCGCGGGTAATGATGTGATTTTAAGCTGGACGGGTTCACCGCGACCGACGGCGCAATATGAAGTCTCATACCGCCGTGCCGTTGATGTCAACTGGATTACCTTGCCCTTAACCAACCAAACGACGGCTACCATTCCTTCCATCCAACGCTGTATCACGTATGAAGTGCGCTACCGCTCGTTCTGTAACGGTCAGTTTTCGGCATATTCGCCCGTTCAGTTGGTTAATTATCTGGGAACTCCCGTCATTCGGAGTGTAACGTATGTGTCGCCAACGACCTGCTTAATCGTTTGGAATCCGATGCCCAATGCCTATTACCGTGTGCAGTATCGCCCACGAGGTACACAGAGTTGGACTGCTACGCCCTTTAATTTAACGCAAAACAGTCGCCTGCTGATCGGTCTGCGGGCGCGAACGCCCTATGAAATTCGGGTAGTGGCGCGCTGCATCAACGATACCGACCCCAACCCCGTCGTTAGCGAAACGCCGACGGAAAACTATGAAAATACCGGCATCATTCGGGGCTGTACGGCAACCAACCCCACGCCCCCCGTCCTGATCCAAACGGTGAATATCGGTACACGGACTGCTACGATTAAATGGCGGAATATTCCCGATGCACGCGGGGTACTCTTGGTTCACGGACCGCGAAACATTAACAGTAATTCATGGTCGCAAACCCCGATTTGTAACCCGACGGATTCCATCGTCCTGCGCAGTTTGATGCCCAATACGAAGTACGGTTTTTACTTACAGGCGTTGTGTAGCAGTTGCGTGAGTCTATCCATTCGGGAGAAGCGTTCCGAACGGTCGCCCGTAGAGGAATTTATCACCCTTGCCACCCGCGAAGATGATGATTCTTTTTTGACCGAAGGCGAAAATCTAACTGTTTACCCGAATCCGTCGCGGGGTGTCTTCACCCTGACGGGGGCAGAAAACTATTTCGGGCAAACGCTCACGCTCTATGACCATCTGGGGCGCACCATCCGTACCCTCACCTTAACCGATGAAACGGTGGACATAAGCGGGGTGGCTTCGGGGCTGTATAGCCTGCAAGTGGGCGACCGCTTCGTGAAAGTCTGGATTAGCGAATAAAATTATTACATCATATAGCCGATGATCCCTTACTTCCTATGAAGTAGGGGATTTTTTAAAGTTTATTTGGATTCTATTTTCAGCACTATATTGCCGATTTGAGCCTTTAGCATGATCTTTGTCGTACTTTTTTGGACGATTCAAGCCTGAATCAGCATTTTAGTGCCGATTTGCGAAATGTCCTATTCGTTAAATTTTGCTAATCAAAATGACTGCCGAACATTTAGCCACCACCATGAAGCAACAACGGGAACGCCTCGCCCTAAGCCAGCAGGAGTTATCTGACTTAGCGGGAACGGGCATCCGCACCATCTATAATTTAGAAAAAGGCATCGGCAACCCGACCTTAGCGGTGGTCAATAGTCTGGCGGAAGTCTTGGGATTGGAACTCATCATTCAATCGAAAAAGAAGTAATGAAGTATGCGACAGGCCAAAGTTTTTTAACCGAAAGATGTATTATATTTGCACTATGAGCGTTCTATTAATAGATCAATTGAAGGAGTACATACCCAATTTGTCCAATACAGATGATTGGGAGGTTACTTGGAATATTTTTGATAATGAAAACATAGGGTGTTCCACTTCATCTACACGATCAAATTTCGAGTGTACTCCGAATACCGACCGAACCATTGATGAATTAGTTTTCATTAATCAAGTTTGCAAAATATATAGCGACCTATTGATTGGCGTAACACTTCAATATTTAGAGGTCGGTACCTACTTTGGGGCTTCAGCAATATCCGCTTGTATTAATAATGATCATGTTAAAGCATGGACGATTGATACACATGATGAAGATGGAAGACTTTTTTATAGAGGGACAGAAATGAACCAATATTCCGATGGAGTAAAAGAACCAAATGCTCTTGATAGTTTAAAGAACAATATTCAACGCTTTATTGATGATAAATATATTTCCAAAGATAGCATTGTACTCATAAACAAAAACAGCCATGAAATACTGGAGTCCGATTTAACCGAAAAAGGATTAAACAGCGACCAAGGCATCAACGTGTTCTTCTATGACGGATGCGATGGCGGAGAGTATGGTGATTCCCCAGAGAAAGTGGAATGTAATATACAGATTATAAGTGATACTTTTGCTAAGATCATCCCCCTAATGAGTGATGTTTGTATCTGTATCTTTGATCAAAAGACAGTTTCAGAAAGAAAGCCCAATTTAAGCTGTCTATTTAAGGAAGTTCTCGGAGAAAAATTTACTCCCGAACAATTTAAGGAAGTATCATGCAACCTGCCTAAAAGTTGTGGAAGCTCACAATTTCATTGCTACCTCTTGAAAAAGAATCGGTAGGCAAGTAAAGAATATATTTTTATATATAAAATACATTTTTTGTGTAAAGAGGCAAGTCCTCTCTCCACAGGGGGTATCCCCTTTCATCCTCTACCAACCTACCTTTGGGCGATCAATCTTTGTTATATGCCCGTCTATCACTATCCCCTCCCTCCCGATGAAAGCCGCGAATCGAACGGCAGTCAGTCCGGTTTGTGGGCTTTGCCGGCTCGTTCCGAAAGTTGCCTGACCCTCGCTACCGATTGCAACCAACTCCATAATGCTACCCGTTGCGGGAATGACCTGCCGTATTTTCAGCCGCTCATCATGCCTTATGATCCTTCTTCAGGAGCGGATGACGATTGCTCCGACGACCCGTTGACCTTTCGCGCGCGGGTGGATCAGGTCTTTATCAACGGTAACGGCGTTTTTGCTTTCACCTCCAACCAAGAGGGTTGTGAACTGTCTATCGGTCAGCATTTCGTCATCGGAGAACTTACGCCCACGCAGTTCGCTCAAATGTACGCTGATTGGGTTAACGCCACCTATACCAACGGCATCTCTGCTCAAACCGATGGTGCAGTCATCATCCTGCATATTCCGAAAAGCCTGACTCCCTGCGGATGTAATCTGCGCTTGCAATATTTGCCCTTACTAGCGGATGTTACTATTTTGGAGCAACCCCAATGCTGTACCCCACCGAGTGAAACATGTACCGTTCCCGAAGGGTTTGCCGAAATGAAAATCCGCATTCCCCGCCCTGAAAGTTATCAGTTCGGTAACATCACCAAAGACTTTGCTTTTCGGTTGCAGTTTGCGGAGCTGAATTGCTTGGACGTGGACTTTTCCGCCTTTGATGCGCCGATGCGTACCGCCCTCTCCGCCGATTATGATCAATATTTGATGCGGGTGCTGACGGGCTTGCAACGCTTCCTCTTCACCAATTACGGACGCTCGACGGTGCGCTTGGAGGCTTCCACAGGGACGTTTACCATCTTATTGGACAAAGACTTCATTCAAAACCAATACGGCATCAACATCTGCGGGAAAGAATGGACGATCTGCACCTTCAAAAACAGTTTACAGTCCCTCCAAGTAGTCATAGACCAACAGCCGTACTGCTGTAATCCCGTCAAAGTTCCCTGTATCAATGATCCCAATTTTGCGGAATTTGTGCTGGAAATCAAGGACAATCCCGCGTATATCTTTGGCGACCCCGATAATGATTGCGTCTTTGTGGTTAACTATACCTACGTGCCGTGCAGTGGTGACTTTTTCATCACCGAACCCGACCTGTGGATGAGTAACTCCGCTTCCTTCAGCGAATACATCGGCAAGGTGCTACCCATTATGAATGCCTACTTCGGCGCGTTAGGCGATTCGTATGTAACGCAGGATGGCAACCGCTTTCATTTCTTCTTGGATAAAATCTGGTATCAAGAGCAAAACATCGACATCTGTAATGCTCTGCTGTTCCCTTGTCTATTGCAACCCAACACCCAAACGCATCTCGGGCAGTGGTTACAAGTGGAAATCATCCGACAGCCGTTTTGTTGTCCGCCCGTTGATCCCTGCCCACCGAAAGTTCCCGACCCCGCCTACGAACCCATTGAATTTCTCTTGGAACTGCCTGACGAATGGAACGATCCTACCGATCCGCAGTACGGTTGGTCGTTTGAAGGGGAAGATGAAGAAGCCCTCATAGACCTAAGCATCACCGACGGCTGTTGCCAAATCTTGGAATCGGAGACAGGGTTTCAGTTGAAAAACGCGGCGGAAAAATACTGGGTAGGCGGAACAGAGGACGGCAGGCGGGTGCAGTACCTCCGACTGAATGCCTCCAAGATTCCTTATACCTGTTTCGGTTTTCGGTTTCGATTGCGGAGGCGGTGTGAATACGTGGATTTATTTTCCGAACCTTTCCGACGAACGACCTGCCTGCCCACGTTAAATATAAAAACGGATGGGGGCGGTTGCCAAATCTTACCCCAAGAACCGGACTGGGTTGTAGGTACTTTTGCGCAACCCTTGTATAACTATCGTATAGCCGGTACATTAGAACGAACGGGTTACGAAGCGGAACGCGAAACCTTAAACGGGCGGATGATCCGATACACCCAAACCGAAGAATGGACGTTGAAAACTGCCCCATTGCCGGAGTATGCCGTGCAGGTTTTGGCATCATTATTGACCCGTTCTATTGTTCGCATCAATGAAATCCCTTTTGAGCAATTCAGCTCCCTGAAACGGAACAACATTTCGGGTCGGATGTGGTATGCGGAGCTAACGCTTAGACGGAAAGGCTGTGAATTAAAAGACGTGTGTGCGTAAGTATTTTAATCGAAGAGTTCCGCCGATTAATCCCTAAAAAGTACCCTTTAGTCGAAAGTCATTAAGCCTTTGCGTAGTCGTAACTTAAATTTGTAACATCGAACTTAAAAGCAAGGAACATTTCTCGTTCTTAAAAACCTTAATTCATCTTAACATCATGAGCGCACAGACTATCGTCGTACCGACCCTCGACATCGAATTAGCCAACATCAAGCTGGCTATCTTCTGGAAGTCCTTAGGTGAATTGGACATTTACACGACGAACAAAGTCAAAACCGTTAACGGTTCGCATGCGGAGTTGATCGCAAACATTTTGCGCACCAATTCCATCACTGTAGAGACGATGGAATAATCTTCGGAAACGGTATTCCGAACTATTTCGCCACGCCGTTAGGTTTGCTCTACTCTTTTCTGAACTAAAGAAACTAACTCGCATTACTTGACAACAAAAGCGACATAAGAATTCAATTCTTGAGCGCAAAGTTTTTCATTTTTTTGGAATTAATTGAAGGGGAGTCTAACAAAGACCTCCCTTTTTTTGTGCCATGAAGTTACGCTTTTGGTTACCCTTACTCCTGTGCTTATCTGCCTGCCTGTCCGAACGGCAAGCCCAATTAACCGAAATAGAAGCCTACGTCGGAAAGGGCGGCGGTTTGCGTGGGTTCGAGTTGGGAACGCCGAAGGAACGCCTCCGGTCTGCCGAACGTGCCAAACTGGTCTTTGATGACAGCTTGGGGCTGGCGTTTCAGATACTCCGGGAGGACAGCACCCGCCTTGAAATCGAATATTTTACGCCGAAAGACAGCCTTGCGGGTTCTGTGGTGAACGTTTACCTCACCGACGAAAAAAAAGCCAACCGCCTGTACCGCCTCTTTGCCGACCATTACACCGACCGGTACGGCAGGCAACCTGCGGGTAGTTTCGGACATTACATTTGGGAAAAAAACGGGCAATATTTACACCTCAGTCTCCTGCCCGACCGCAAAACCATCACCCTGAACTTAACTCGTTCTACAGATTAGTTTTTCTTAACCTTACGTGAGGCTCGCCCCAATTTTGCTTGATATTCAAACGTGAGGTTTGGCTGATTCTGGATCAAATCCCTTGATAATCAATGCTTTTAACCCCTCCTAAATCCTCCCTCGCTAAGGGGAAGATTTTTTCACGTGTTTTTTTGGCTTTGCGGCCGGTAGTAGAGACAAGGCATGCCTTGTCTCTACTCTACGCGGTTCGGTTTCCCACCTGATAAGGGGGAAAAGCCTGATAATCAGGCAAATTTTAGCCAAACCTCACGTTAACCTTCATCGGTTAAGATAGAATCTTCACCGGATGTAAATTCTTTGATGGATATATTGCGTATCGCCCCGACTTGGAGGGACTGGTTTTCTGTTCGGTTGCGGAATACATCCACCGCCAAGTAAAGGGCGTTACGGAAGGAGGTCTCGTCGGCTTCTTTTTTACCCGCGATGTCGTATGCCGTACCGTGATCGGGCGAAGTGCGTACAAATTTCAGTCCCGCCGTAAAGTTCACACCATCACCCTGCGATAAGACCTTAAAGGGGATCAAGCCCTGATCGTGATACATGGCAAGCACCCCGTCGAATTTACGGTAGGTTTTGGAGGCGAAAAAGCCGTCCGCCGGATAACAACCGAAGACCAACATGCCTTTTTCGCGGGCGATGTCTAAGGCGATGCGGATCGTCTCCTGTTCTTCCTTACCGAGTAAGCCGTTTTCGCCCGCATGGGGGTTGAGTCCTAATACAGCGATGGTCGGCTTTTCAATGTTGAAGTCTAATTTAAGGGACTGCTCCATCAGATAAAGTTTCGACAGGATGGTATCCACTTTGATGGCAGTGCTTACGTCCTTGAGTGGGATATGACCCGTAACGACGGCTACGCGCAGGTCTTCATGCACCATCATCATCAGACTTTCGGAGTCCTTAAAGCGGTCGGTCAGATATTCAGTATGCCCGGGAAAGCTGAAATTCGGGTTCTGAATCGTGGCTTTATTGATCGGTAGGGTTACGAGGGCATGGATGCGTCCTTCCACCAAATGCTGGGTCGCTTTTTCCAAAGCCGTGAAGGCTAAGCCACCCGCTCGGGCATTGGGAACGCCGATTTCCACGCGGTCAAACTGGGGATTGACTTCCAGCACGTTGATCTTGCGGGCGTGGGCTTGGTTGGCACTTTGAATGGGCGTGAAGTGGAATTTATCAAACTTCAAGATTTGGCGGTAATAATTCAATGCCTTCACCGACCCGTAAATCAGGATAGAGAAATGATCCAACACCCGTGCATCGCTAAAGACTTTGAGGATCAGTTCGGGACCGATGCCTCCCACATCCCCCATCGTGATGCCGATGAGTGGTTTGTCGTCGCGTTCGGGACGTTCGTACCGTTCGGTACGGTGTTCGCGTCGGTCTCTATTGCGGTTGCGATCCCCGTCTCGATTTTGCTCCCGATTGGGGGGGCGTTGTTCGCGCGGTTCGCGTTGTTGGGGTTGGTTTCGGTCGCGTTGTTCCCGTTGGCGGTCTTGTGGCGGGCGGGAACGGTTTTGGTCGCGCTCCCTGCCTTTGAATTGGGGCGGTGGAGCGGAACGTTCTTTATGTTGGGGCGGTGTGATTTCCGATTCTTGTTCAGTCATGGGTTAAAGCAACAAGCTGAGCCTGTTAAGCCGGTCGAAATTACGATAAAAATGTGATGGTCTGAATCAGAACCTTCTTAGATTTAACACTGTTTTTTTAACGAAGTCCCTTTCAAGGCAACCTAAATCCTGATTTCAATATGTCGTTGTAAAGAATCAATACAAAAATGGGCTTGACTTAGAAAATCTAATCCGAGTAGTCCGTCGTAATGCTCTGCCAAACCTGCCTGCATAAAATCATATACAAATAAAGTTATACCATTACGAATGATGCTTTGGAGCATGATACTTTCCACTTGAATTTCAAAGCCGTTTACCATTCCTCCGATACCTTTAGCTTGGGTAGCTGTTCGGGTAGTAAAATCCATTCCTCTCATCCAAAAGCAATTAGCATCCAAAACGCTATGGCTCGCTCCTGTATCTACTGCCATACGAACTTTCATACTAAAAGCCGGTAGTCGGATAATCGCAGGAATAACGATTAAATCGTATTCGGATGTTCTTTCAAAACGGATACGACTACTTTCCATGTTTCGGGAACAAGATTGCCGGTGAATTCGATGGTGCTGAAGGTATCCGTAAAATTATAATCGGAAGCCTGTTGATAAAGTTGCTGTTTATCCGGTGCATGAGCCAGCACAATGCCCGATACCAAATGGAGGCTATCGTCCAGCTCCGCGTCTATAACCAAGACCCACGCATTCGGATAGCGTTCTTGGATCATTTTCCAAGTCAAGCGGGGCAAATCAGGAGGGATCATTCGTTGGTGCATAAGTACAAAATTACACTTTTTTTAGCTCAAAACAGTTTAATTTACCTTGAAGTTCGTGGTTTAATCAAAAAAACGCACTGATTATCAGCCTTTAATGAACGAAAAGCCTCCGTTCGAGAAAGTGAAAGGAGGCTTTGCAGAAATGAATGACCCTTGCTTAGCGGAATTACTCCACCACTACTTTTACTGTCCTGATCACCCCACCGCTTTGCATTTCCAAGAGGTAACAGCCGGCACTCAAATGATCAGTCGGCAGGGGAATCTCTTGGTAACGGTCGGTGAGCATCAAGTTTTGTTCGGATAAAGTGCGTCCCGTGAGGTCTCGCAGGCGAAGGCAGGCTTGTCCTAAGGGAAACAGTACCGCATGTACCGTCGTGCGGTCGTTGGCGGGATTCGGATAAAGGAATAGTTGTGCCTTCGTAGTGGAAACGGTCTCATCTTCCACCGATAAGGGCGAAGCCAACAATGCCTTGATCGCGCCCATGGCGTTCAGTTTGCCCCAACCCCAGTTCGGCGTGCCTTCGGTTGGGATGATGCCCGTAAAAGCATCTTGGCGGGCAGTAGTGATGAGAAAGCGGTGAATGTCATCATACGTTAGTTTGGGGTTGATTTCCAGCAGGAGGGCTACCGTCCCCGTTAGATGGGGTGCCGCCATACTTGTGCCGTGCATCATCACGAACCGCCACTTTTTATCGCCTTCTTGGTATTCTTTGATGAGCGGATAGCCTTCCTTGTCAAAGGACGATGCCCCCGAGCAGATCATATTGCCCGGCGCGGAAATGTCGGGTTTCATGCGTCCGTCGATCATCGGACCAATCCCCGTAAACGGTGCGATAGCCCCCGGTGCCGCTCTTTTCCAGATGGTATCCGTCTTGCCTTCGATATTGACAAAGGTCAGTCGAATGGTATATGCTCCCGCCGTGATGATTTTCTTGGCAGTACCACCCACTTCGGAGATGGTGTACATCGTGTCGCCCCTCGTCAACCCTTGTGGCGCAGTGCCGGCAAGCAACGCGTCACTGAAATCAGACACGATATTCCACGCGTGAAAGCCCGAATTTTCTCCCGCCACCTCCAATACAAAAGAGGCTTTCAGGTTTTTAGGAGCTTTCGCATACAAAAGCATTTCGGAACGCTTGTTGATGTTGGACGAATTATTGGAGGAAGCGATGGCATACGAAATCCAAGCGTTACCCATACTGGCTACCTTAAAAGAATCCTCATTATAAGGGCGGTTTTGGGCGGTAGGCATGAAATCCGTTACGGCGCGTACGGCTTTCCCCGTCGAATCATAAATAACCAAACGAGCGGACACCGATTTATTGACCTCGCTCCAGATGTCCACGTAAGCTACGCGGTAGTTGCCGTCTTCCGCAGTGTTGGCTATGGTACGCACAGTATCTTTTTCAGTGAACGTTTTACTGATATGGAATTTCTCTTGCCCCGAATTACCCGCCGCCCCGCAGACGATTCGCCCCGCAGATACGATGTTATCTACTGCCCGGTCAAAGGATGAGGTGCCGTCTCTTGGACCATTGCGTCCGCCGATACTCAAATTTACGGAGATGGGTTTATTGAGGTCGCGGGCTTGGTTGAAGCAGTATTGCACGCCGTTTAGGATGCCCGTACCTCGAAAGTTGGTTCGCACGCCGATGATTTCCGCTTCGGGAGCTACACCGGTGAACTGTCTCATATTGGGCGCACCAACTCCCGCCGCGATGCCCGCAACGTGGGTGGCATGTGAGCCGCCGCTTTGGTCGTGCTGAGCGGCAAGGATGGCTTCCGAACCGATAAATTCAGAACCATACGTAAATCCTTGCGGACGCTTACCGGCTAACTCTTGATTCCAAAAACGGGTGATGCGGATGTCGTTGCCTTCATTTTTGCGAAAGACAGGGTGGGTGAAGTCAAAACCGCCGTCCACGATGCCGACCAGCACACCGTTACCTTTGAAAGGGCGCGGTAAATTCAAGCCCTGATGCACGGAATCGGCGCGAATATCCTTGACACTGAGGTCAAGGGCGGGTTTCGCCATGAAGTCGGCTTCGATGCGGAGGATACCCTTCACGGAGGCTAAGGCTTCCAAATTCTGAAGGGGTAGGCGCACCGTCCAAACATCTCCCGCACGGGTTTGCACTTCGGCGTGGAGGGCTTGGAAAGAACCTTCATCTAAAACCTTTTCATCCACCGTAAGAAATGCCCCCGTGATGACCTCTAAACCTTCGGCTTCCACACCGAATTCGGGTTGGAGACTTTTCACCAAAAAGCCCTGACAATCCGAAGCCGTCAAGCTGTTTTGAGTAGCGTATTGGCTTTGGAGGCGATGATAACGATAAATCAGGCGTTGAGCGCGGGAGTCTAAGACCGCAGACGTTTGCGCCTGAATAAGCGATTGACAGCAGAGCAAGCCGACAAGTAAGGAAACTAAGCGACGATTCATTACCCCAAAGATGCACAAAAAATTAATCTGATTGTAGCAAATTTATTCTTTTAGTTTTCTGCGAAAGATGTACACGTGTCCGATCTTGTCGCTACTCGAGTAAAAGCACAGCTCCCAGTCGGGAAGTTGGGTTACGGCGAAGTTCAAAACATCGGTTTGCCGATTGAATAATCCATCGTCGGTAGTATTTTTCTTAAAAACTCGGGAAAAGCTATTGTTCCGGGCATAAAAGCGACCGACGTAAGGAGAATCAGTAAACAGTTCGGTATGTACCCGTAGTTCGCCGTATTCATACTGCGGAGCGGGTTCAACCTGTTGACGGTGAGCAAACCCGATGAAGGCAAAGACTGCTAAGCCGATGCCGAAAAGGATAGATTGAAGATGAAAAGCCATGAGTTAAGAGATTATGATCCCAAAGCTACACAATTTTTTCATCTATTCGGGTTGCTTTCGGCGGAAAAGGTAGCTGTAATTTTCATTTCCCAAATGGGTGTATTGGCAGAGTTCCCATTCGGGAAGCTGGGTAAGGGCGTAGTTTAATACATCGATATTGCGAAAAAAACCTTTCTGTGTGGTCTTGTTAAATTCAATATACATGGAACTGTCTTTGTTGGATTCATAAAAGCGTCCCGTAAATTTGGACTTATGATTTAAGCCACGCGGAATCACCCGCAATTCGCCGTATTCATAGCGAGGCGTTGGCAGGGTTTGTTGGCGATAGGAAAGACCTACAAAGGCTAAGACCGCTAAGCCAATGCCGAAAAGGATGGATTTTAGATGAAAAGCCATGAGTTAAGGGATTTATTTGCTTGCAAATTACCAATGATTATAATCCCGGACTATTAAAGGAATCTAAAAAAATCATATCCGCAGGTAACCACTACCCTTCCCCACCTTCAAAAACTGTAAGGATTCCTTCGCTAAATCCAAGGTGATGCCCAATAATTGCATCGGCACTGCTCCCAAGAGGGGTTCTGAACCTTCGGGAAGTTCCATCACATCAACAGTGGTGGTGCGGTTACCGACGTGCAGTTCCACCGATTGGAAGGTACGTACATCGGTCGTGCCGGTAGCAATCGCGACGGTTTCCGTTCGGTAGCGGGTGAGACCCAACTGCCGGATCACGTCAGCAGGTAGGCAGAGTGTCGTAGCCCCCCTATCCACCAATACGTGATTGAGTTTTAGGTGGCGCACTTCGTCGGGTGTAATCATTTGTTTAGCTTCGTAAGCCAAGTCATCAGTGTTGATGATTTCAATGTCGGTATAGATGTGTCCCATTTGGAAGTGTTGATTTCTTGAAAAAATAATTATACCATTTACATTATTTATTTTCTTAATTTTGCCTTAGAAAAGCGTCAACAATGAAAACCTACAACTGCATCAGTATTACTATAAAGGAGAGTAATAGTGAATTACTTC
>Ga0209573_1001292_pt1 | contig 40349 bp, 36 predicted proteins | sample TNRBio252014_DNA_FD_185870 | JGI IMG/M metagenome (GOLD analysis project Ga0209573, IMG submission 185870) | Wastewater treatment Type I Accumulibacter community from EBPR Bioreactor in Madison, WI, USA - TNR Reactor_6/25/2014_ DNA (SPAdes)... | ecosystem: Engineered > Bioreactor > EBPR >...
TGAGACGCGGTCCGGCGAAGGCACTCCACGGCGCGGCACCCTTGGCTCGATACCGTTTACCCTCCACCGTGATCGCCAGTTCCAGCTTGGCGGGCGGCAACGCCTGCCATGCCGAATTGTCAGCCGTCGCAAGATCTGCATAGTGGGGTCCCAGCGCGACCGGCCCGAGATGGGGAATCTTGAGCGTCTCCGTGTCCATCGCGATCGCATAACGTCCCGTTTGGATGACCCGCCGCCATGGCGCACCGGGCACCGATCCGGGAAAGCCCTCGGCCCACCAGAGATGGGTGTAAGTGTCAGGATGCGGCATTGCCTCGCGCAACGCTAGCGGACCTGCCTCGAGACGGAGGCAGGAAGAGGCGACCACGAGGGCGAGGATCCAAGAGGGTTTGGTCACGGAGCGAAGAGGGTTCAAAAAGGAATGTCATCCCCGTAACCGGTCGTGGGAAGATGGCGGTCGCGGTCGTAGGGCAGGTCCCGGTGAGCGGGGATCTCCGCGTCGGGGAAGGCCGCCTTCCATTCCGCCCGTTCCGTCTCGGAGTCGTAGTAAATCAGACCGATGAGGGTCGACTCCTCGTCGCCGCTGCCGATGGGACTCGTGTGACAGCCGCCGATCAGGTCGAGTCCCGAAAGGTCGGCGGTGCTCTCGTTGAGTCCCTCCTCCCAGAGCCAGGTGTAGAGCTCGCGATCACTGAGGTGATCGGTGCGTTCGAGATAGGTGTGCACCCGGGCGAGTCCGCGGATCACCTCCCAGAGTTTGTCCGACAGCGCCTGATCGTCGAGCGAATCCGGCGGAGGCAGGGCGATGCCCTCGCGGATGAGCTGTTTGCTCGAAGTTGTGCCGCCTCCCGAGGTCCAGGCATCGATCCGCTCGGTGTAGGCGAGCCAATCTCCTTCCTCGCGGTCCATCTCTTCATCCGTGGGAAACTCCGCGGCGATCTCCTCCTCGATCTCCTCGGGGGTGAGCGGCGCGAGGATTTCGAAATCCACGGGCTCCGGTGGGAAGGGGTGTTTCGGAGCACGAAGATGGGAGACGTCGCGCGTCGCGATCCAGCCCTCGAGCCGCGCAACGGTGCGCGTTTGGTCCTGCAGAGTTCCGTCGGGATTCAGGGTCGCCTCAACGAGGTCATCGAGCGCGAGCCATCCCTCGGCGGGGCGGCTTCCTTCGCGGGCGTCGTAGTGCGGCACGACCCCGGCATAGACCCTGCCACCCTGACAAAGAAAGGTCTCGACCCAGGCATAGGCGGGTCCCTTGTGGGGTTCGCCGTTCCCGGAGAAACCCTTGGCATCGCAGATGACGCGGCATTCGCATGTCGCCGAAAGGAGTCGGAGGAGCGCCACCTTCGTCGCGAGCATGACGGAGTCATTTCGCGCGACCCGGCCGGGAAAGAGGAGAAACTCCACCTCCACGGGGAAATCGCATCGCTCCTCCGGCTCGTAACCTTCACGATCCGTGAGGATGACGACCGCATCGGGCCAATCTTCGCTGTGTTTGAGAAGATCGGATTCGACTCCCCATTCGAGATCGGGGAAGAGGTCTTGAATGACACGGACGTCCACCGACTCAATCGGAGCGGCAAGGTAGAAGAGCAGGGAAACCGGAAACATGAGGCCAGGGTCGCGACACCCGATTTCTAATCGTTTGGTCGCGTCCAATCAAGCGCACGAACCATCTCGCACGGGAATTGTTGTGTAAGCCGTCGCGTCAACTTCGCCCTCACTCCCCCGCATGCTTCCGGATGAACGCGACGGATTCGGGGATCCCCACGAGCGGGAAGTGATGCCCCTCGTTGAGGGTCGTGGCGGAATCGACGATGAGCACGTCCATCTCCCAACCCAACTTCTCGAGACGGCGCTTCGCCTCGAGGGTGTTCTCCTCGGCAGGTACGACGAGATCGTTCGGGCTGACGACGTGGCGGAGGGGGATCTTCGCCTTGGCGATGGGCTCGAGGAGGTCGAGAGGATCACCGTCGTAGGCGATGAGGGCTGCCTCGTCGGCGAAGCCGTAGAATTTCAGCGCGTCTGCGAGCGGGCCTTTCGCCCCGGCATGCTTGAGCGGCCAGGTCTTCAGTTGCATGACAGGAGTGTCGGCATAGATGCAGGCAACGCGGTCGGGCCGGGTCGCCGCGTAGCGGTAAGCGTGCAGTCCACCGCGGCTCACCCCTTCGAGGGCGGGTTTCGCGGAGAGGCCCCACTGCTTGCGCACCAGATCGTAAAAGCGGTCCATGATCGCGAGGGACTCGTCGCACCCTAACATGGACACCACATCGACGTGGGCGATGTGGAAGCCGCCCTTCACCAGCTCGACGTCGACCTCGGCGTGGAAATCGGGAAAGGAGGTGCGCCAGACCCAGGGTTTGCCTGCAGCGGCTTCCTTCGGCACGACCACGAAGGCCTTGTGTCCCTCGAAGTCGAAGGATTGCTTCGTGTAACCCTTCCAATCGGAATCGGTCGTGGTGACGGAATCGGCGGCGCGGACGGCGGAGGTGGACGCCAGGAGCGTCAGGAGGAAAAAGCGGCGTTTCATGGGTGGTTTGTCAGGGTTGGGCGCGGAGCCAGGTGATGAGAGCGGCGATTTGTGCGGGGGTGAGGCTCTCCCCGAAGTGATCGGGCATGAGGGAGGTGTTCCGCAAGGTCGAAAAACTGGCGCGCTTCCGCAGCAGGGTGCGCTCGCCGCCTCCCTGGAGGCGCAGGGTGACGCTGGTGGGCGAGTCGGAGACGCCGATCCCGACGAAGGTTTCGCCGCGGTTGGTCTTTGCCACGACGGGCTCGTAACCCGGACGCATCGACTCGTGGGGGAAGAGGAGGTCGCGCAGGATCACCTCGGGGGCGCGCTGGAATTCGGCGTCGAGATCGGGTCCCACGGCGCTCCCTTCGCCGCGGGCGCGGTGGCAGGCGGCACAGAGTCCGGCAAAGAGGGCGCGACCCTCCTCGACTCGGGCCGGTCCGGTTTCTTTCACGGCGGCGAGCATTTCGGGAAGGCGCGCTTCGATCGAGGCGACGCGTTCGGTCGTCGGCACCGCCGGCAAAGGCATCACGAGGGGCGATTCGAGCGGCTTCGCCTCCTCGAGGCCGAGCAGGAGGATCTCGCGCACCTTTTCCGGCACCGGATGTTTTGCGACGGCGGCGAGGAGCGATTCGATCTCCTCCGTGCCGCCGAGCGTGGCGAGGAGTCCCGCGAGATGGATCAGCACCGGACCGCCCGCGCCCGGTTCCTTCGCCAGCGCGAGGAAGAAGGCCTCCTCGCGTCCGGGTAGCGAACTCGCCACGGCGGCGTCCATCCACCGGAGCGATCCGTGTTGTTTCGCTAGTCTCAGGAGCGTCTCCTCGACCCGTGGATCGCGGCTTTGTCCGAGGCTGAGCGCCACCTGCAGGGCGAGGGTGGGCGGGAGCGACTCGACGAAGCCGGGCGAAAGGAGATCCTCCTCGATCCCGCGCGCCTGTTCGAAATGTCCGGCATCGGCGGCACGCAGGGCGGCGAGGCGTTTGGCGGGATCGTTGCTTTTCCACCCCTCAAGATCGAGCGAAGCGACCGTCTCGCCCTGCTCGAGGAGGAGACGCCGCGCCGTCTTGCGACGCCAGACGAGGCCGCCTTCCCGTTCCGCCATCAGGGCCCCGCGATCGAGTCCGGCGAGCGACGGAGCGGGCGCGTGGGTGGTTTTGTCAGGCTCGAGGATCCAGATCCGTCCGCGGTCCTTGCCGTTGACGAGTCCGTATTGCTGCTGGAGGTGGCGGGGGATCGCGGAGTAATCCTCGATGATCTCGCGGTAGAAATCGACGATGGCGATGCCGCCCGTGGGCGTGTGCGCCAGCGAGATCGGATGAAACCACGCGTCGCGCGAGGCGAGAAATTCGCTTTCCTCCTCGCCCTTCACCCGCTCGAGCCGCAGGCGAGTGCCGTCGCGGACGATCGCGGCGCGATGGACGAGGTTCTGCGCCGGTTCGCAGACGAGGTAATGGCCCTTCAATCCGGGGAGGACCTCATCCTGATACACGAGAGGACCACAGGCAGAGGTGAAGTAGCCCGAGGCCGCCGCATCGGAGAGGCTGATCTTGCGGTAAAACGCGAAATACTCGGCATGCTGCTCGCGTTTCACCCGCCAAGGATGGATCGGGGCGATGGGATAGACCCGGGTGTCGTCGCTCGCCGGACCATCGAGCACCGGAGCGGGCGCGTTGGGATTGCGGGCGAGGTAATGCCACGCGATCGGCGTCACGAAGAGGCCGGGATGCGTCGTCGTCGTGACAAATCGATCGCCTTCTCCGGTGAAGGTCATGCCGAAGGTCTTCGTGCTGCCGCTCACCGCTTCGATCGCGCTGCCGTCGGCGCGGATGCGGAAATCGCTCGAGGGCAGCTCGACCGCTTTCGCAAGCCGGGGTCCGGTGATGGTGCCGCCCTGCCAGCCGCGTCCGAAGTAAAGCCAGCCATCCGGTCCCCAGGTCGGCGCGTTGATTCCGCGTTCGAGCGCACCGGTGGCGAAACCGCTGAAGAGCACTTCGCGCACATCGGGCCTGTCGTCGCCGTCGGTGTCCTTGAGAAAAACGATCTCGGGGGCGCAGGCGACGATGATGCCTCCCCTCGCCGGAGCGAGCCCGTAGCAGGGCGGCAGCCGGTCGGCCCAGACGATGGCCTCGTCCATGGTGCCGTCGCCGTCTTGGTCGCGGAGGAGTTTCACGGTGCCGGAGGTCCCGGCCTCGGCCTTCTGTTTGGCCTCCTCGCTCGCCTGGATGCGGCGCACTTCGAGATCGAGTTGGCCGGACTTGTTCAGCTCGTCGATGTCGTGCTGTCCCTCGAGATTGTAACCATGGAGTTCGGTGACAAAAAGCCGACCGCGCTCGTCCCAACAGACGCCGGAGGGCTCGTGTATGAGCGGCTCACTCGCGAGAAGGCGGATCGCCATGCCTGCGGGAAGCCGGAACGCCTTCGCACTTTCTTCAGGGGAGAGCGGCAAAGGCGCGTCGTCGGGCTTGGGGATTTCGGCGAAAAGAGCCGGGGCGGGAATCGCACCCGTGATCAGGAGTGCCACAAAAGTCGTCACGCGGGATTTCATGGATGATTCACGGAAAGAAAAATCCTCATCTTTCACCCAAGGGGTCAGGTGGGAGGGAAGGATGCCGAAATCCCCGAAAAGCAACAAGTCCGCATGTCCGGGAAGGTCTCATTGGGCATTGAATCGCCCCTCAATCCGGCTACCCTGCCGGGATGGGCCGCGCCGGAATCTGGAAACGTCTCCTCTTGATCCTCGCCGGTTTCCTCGTCGCGTGGCTGGCGTTCGCGATGTTCTTCGATCCCGATCTCGTCGATGATTCGGACCTCGCCCTTCCGGAGCGCCAGATCGATCCCGCGCAGAATCCGTATCCGGAAATCCGGGATCTGGTCTTCAGCGAGGAGGAGTTGAAAATCGCCTACGCCATTCCCTTCGACCACAAACTGCGACTCGGCCATCTCCCCGCGGAAGAATTGCTAGTCCGTCATCGTTCTGGACTCGACCGGTTCGAACGCTATGCAGCAATGAGAGATTGGAAGCAGGACGAACTGCTGGGTGACCAGATGGATTCCTCATACGTCGGCGCATGCGTAGCCCTGTCAAACTTGAAGCGCTACGAAGCCATCAAACTTGCTTCAAAAGGCGACTTGGCTGCGGCGATCGACGCTGCGATGTCTCTTCATGAGTTCGCTGCTGGTTTTCGGTCGGCGGGCAATCGGCTCGGCCCCTCTTACACAGCTGCTTCGCTGATCTCGCGCGGCGGTACGTTCGCGCTCCTCTACCTGCTGAATAAATATGAGCTCGGCGACGACGACCTCGTCATCTTGGCTTCGAGGCTTGAAAACCCCGTTTTGTCGCGCAACAATCTCCCGGAGACGCTTCGAGCTGAATACGCGTGTGTCCTCGCGACAAGCAGTCGGTCCACGTTCGACAGGGAGATGCGTCGACGGATCTTAAGCACCGGGAAAAGCGATATTCCCCGATGGCTCCCGACCTGCCTCGTCTACAAACCCAATCTCACCCACGAGCTTTATGCGGATCTGTTTCGAGTGGCGATTCGCACCGGCGACAGGGATTACAGGGGGCTCACGACGGTGATCAGCGAGACCGCTGCGTCCGACTGGCGCAAGCGATGGGCGCATCGTCTCGCCGGAAACGCCCTTGGCTACGAGGTTTTCACCGATCTTGAGCAAACGCAATATTACTTGGAGAAGACCTTTGTCACCCGTGTTGAACTTGCCCTCCTCCGTGCCCGCGTCGCGATGGAGCGGCATCGCCTGGAACACGGCAACTGGCCGCAGGATCTAGCTGCCCTCGTCCCCGCCTACCTAGCCGAAGTCCCGGTCGATCCGATGGACGGGAAATCGATCCGCTACGACGTGAAACGACGCGTGATCTACAGCGTCGGAAAGGATTTCGTCGATGACGGCGGCGAGGCACCAAGTGAGCCGGGGTCACTGAAAAACGAATGGGAAATCATCATTGAACTCGAACCCGCCGAGTGAACCCAGTCAGGTCGCGGACTTGACGGTGTCGGGTGCTCGCGGATGATTTCAAGGTTTACGGCTTGCCTTCCACCAACAATCCCGCACCCTCCGGAACGACCTTCGTCGGCTCGCCCTCGAGCAACCCGAGTCCGGCGAGAAACCGGTCCGCGGCGATGAGGGTGACGCTTTGCCAGGGATCCTGGTTGAAAAAGCCGTGCTCTTCTCCTTCGGCGAGACGCAGGTCGATCGAGTCGCAGCCCGCCTCGTGCCATTTCGCGAGGGCCGCGTCCCAACCCTTTTTCCAGGAATCCTCCGTGCCGAAAAAAGCGATCGCGGGCGGGAGATCCTTCTTCACGAAACGCAGCACATCGATCTCCGGATCCGCGGCGTCATCGGGTGCAAAGGCCGGATTGAACCAGAGGTAAGCGACCACGCGGGTGTCCATGTCAGTCGGATCGGCGGGATCGTTGAGCCCGGGATTGAGCGTTGCAATCGCGCTGAGGTGCCCACCCGCCGAGCCTCCCCCGGTGATGATCTTCGCGGGGTCGATTCCGAGCTCGGACGCATGCTGCTTGAACCAGCGGATCGCACTCTTCGCATCGGTGACACAAACGCGCTTTTTCGTGGTGCCGGCGGGGAGGGCCTTCGCCTCCTCTTTCGTCAGCATGCGGTATTCGGCGGTGGCGCAGACCAGACCGCGACTCGCGAAGTAGGCGCAGGCGGCGCGGAACTGGCCGAGATTGCCGCCACTCCAGCCGCCGCCGTGAAAGAGGATGAGCCCCGGCACCTTCGCTTTCGCGGGATCGTGATTCGGCGGAAAGTAGAGTTCGAGTTCGCGCGGCTTTCCGGCGGAATGTTTGTAGACGCGCCGCTCCCCGGCGGGAGCATCGGTCTTCTGGGCCGAAGCCGGGCAGGAGAAAAGGAAAAGGACGGAGAGAATGATCCAGCGCATGGGCCGCCATCGTGGCGGAAGCGACGTCGCGTGACAAGCACGCATCTCTTCGAAGCCCCTCCTTGCCCACCTCGTCCGACTGTGGCACAGTAGACTCTCGCGGCATTGCCGCCTTCGGAATGAAAGACGATCCTGAACTCTTCGCCACCGAACCGGCACCCAAACGTCGCACTCGCACCAAGCGCGCCGCCACCACGGCTGAGCCCGAGCCCGTTCCTGAAGTCGCGATGATCTCCGAAGCGGTCGCGACCCTCGACGACCTCCGCGTCGCGGGCGAGCGCTTCATCCGCGAACAGCCCCTCCTGGCCGTCTCCCTCGCCGTTGGCCTCGGCTACCTCATCGGACGCCTCCGTCGCTAAAATGTCATGACCGAGCCGCAACCTTCAGACCCTTCCGGCTCCGGGAATCGACGCGATCAACACGACGGGCTTGGTCTTGGCTCGCTCTCGGCCGGCGCCCTTTCCTCCCTCCTCGATCACCTTGAGGCCCGCGCCGATCTCTTCCGCTGGGAAGCCCGCGAAGTGAAATCGCGCCTGGTGCAGCGGATCGCCTTTCTGCTCATCGGTCTGGTGATGCTGGTCGCCGCCTATGCCGTCGGCGTCGCCGCGCTCGTCGGTTGGCTGGCGCAAAGCCAGGGCCTCTCCTGGCCGGTCGCGGCGGGCCTCGTCGCCCTCGGACATCTCCTGATCGGAGCGATCCTGCTCCTCCTCGCCCGCCGTCGCGGTAAAGGCGAGCTTTTCCCCGATTCGATTGCGGAACTCCGACGCGATCGCGAACTCCTCCGCCGCCGCACCGAACGGACCCGTCCGCAGGATCCGAATTGACGCGATGAATCCTCCGTCCGACAAAAGCGAACTGCTCGCCCGCGTCTCCTCGACCCGGACCACGCTCGTCGGCGATCTCAGCGGCCTCGGTCACGCCCTCGATGTGCCGAGCCGTCTCCGTTCTTCCTTCCGTCTCCATCCGCTCGCCTGGGTCGGCGGTGCCGTGGGAGTCGGAGTGGTCGTGGCGGCTCTGTTCCGGAAAGGCGGGAAGGGCGGCGGCCTCTCGCAATGGCGTCCCATGCTGCTTGGCACGCTCGGATTTCTCGGGAACCGCGCCCTGACTCTTTCGATGCCGGCATTGGGAGAGATCCTCGAGACCGAGGTGAACCGATGGCTCGGTCGCCGACGCCCTCCCGGAAGTGAAGAGGGTCAGGTGCCGCATTGAACCCTCCCATGTCGGAAGGCCTCGCCAATTGCACTGGCGGGGCTTTGCAGAATACAAGGGTTTGCAATCGAGGAACCGTGCCGAAGAGTGCTTCGATCTATTGTAATCGATTGATCACGAGAACGTTGCGACAACGGAAGCATTCGTGGCACAGGGCCTGCGTTGGTAAGAGAGAGGACGCGTCCAATCCGGATACCTCCCCCCTAACTCAAACCTCACCTACACCATGCTCACTTGGACCATCACCTTCCTCGTCATTGCCGTCATCGCCCTCGTCCTCGGATTCGCTGGACTTGCCGGCATCGCCGCCACCATCGCGAAAGTTTGTTTCGTGATCTTCCTCGCCCTCTTTGTGATCTCCCTGATCACCGGTCGCCGTCCGGCGGTGTGAGGGAAAAGAATCGATCCCGCTTAGTCAGGTCCCCCTGACGAAGCCATCAACGCGGCGGCTTGGGTGTTTTCTCCGAAAGCACCCGGCCGATGTGTTGCAAGGCCGGCACTTCCCGGCAGACGATGGCCGCGGCCGCCAGCAGGGGCATGGCGATGAGCATTCCCGCGACGCCCCAGAAAAGGCCCCAGGAGGCGATCCAGAGAAAGAGGATGATGGGATTCATCTGAAATCTCCGTCCAAGGATCGCCGGCCGGAGCGGCCGCAGGATGGCTTCGCCAGATCACCTGGATGAAGTATCCCGTGGAATCTCACGGAGGGAATGTCTTCGCAGTTCGCACACCCGGATCATGCAGACCGCAATTCGGAGGCGATTCCGGCATGGCCCGGGAAGCTCTCCAACCCTTGATGTAGCGAGCCTCGCGCCCCTTGGCACACTGCTTGCGGATCATTCCCGCGATTCCTCCACCACTCACTGACTCCGATGAAATTCACCCACCTCTGCGAATTCCGACCCATTGGAAAACCATCAACCGGCAACCGTCGTCAGGAAGCAATCCCGCAGGATCGCAACGCGTATCCCGAACCTGCGATGAGCTCTTCTTCGTGGACCTGCTCGTCTCCACCTCGGACGACGCAGGGTGAAGTGAAGACTCCGGATCGTCGTCGCGAAAGAATCGGACTTTGATCTTCCCCGAATTCGCCGACGGAACGGACATGCGAACCTTCCCGTGCCCCTGCGGCAACCGACTCCATTTTGAAAACACGCGATGTCTCGTGTGCGGGAATGAGGTGATCTACGATCCCGTTCAGGATGGCTTCTACCTTCCGGTCGATTCCGGTCACCTTCCATGCACCAACCGTGGGTTGATCGGATGCAATTGGGTGCAACTACCGGGTTCGGCCTACTGTGCCTCCTGCTCCATCACACTTCGCTTGCCCTCGCTCGAACGGGACAAGAATCTGCTTCGTTGGACAGCGCTGGAATACGCGAAGCGCCGGATGTTGCGCACTCTCATCTCCACCGGAGCGTGGAAAGCCGACGGCTCCGGTGCTGGCCAGGGCGGGACTCCCCTCGTCTTCGAGTTCCTCGAATCTCTCCCCGGCGTAGCGGAAGTGACCACCGGTCATAACGTGGGAGTGGTGACGGTGAACGTCGTCGAGGCGGACGACGATCGTCGCGAGCGCGCCCGCGAGCGTCTCGGGGAGCCGTATCGAACACTCCTCGGGCACCTTCGTCACGAAGTCGGCCACTACTTCTGGGACCGGCTCATCAAGGACGGCCCGGCACTGGAGGAATTCCGCCAACGCTTCGGTGATGATCGCGAAGACTATTCGTCGGCGATGCAAAGCTATTATCAAACCGGGCCGTCGCCCGACTGGAATCTCCGCCACATCTCCGCCTATGCGACGATGCACCCCTGGGAAGATTGGGCCGAGACCTGGGCACACATGATGCATCGGCTCGATACCCTGGAGACGGCCAACGACGCCGGTATCGCCGTCGACGTCCGAGTCGGCGGAGACGGAAATGCCTTCGCCCATCTCGTCGGGATCGCCGGAGCGGATGAAGAAGAGGCGGCGCGCTTCGGCCGCGATTCGGAACGTTGGCTCGGCGTCATCGTCATCGCGAACGATCTGAGCCGCAGCATGGGACAGCCCGATACCTATCCCTTCACCCCCGGCAACGAGGCCATGGCCAAGATCTTTTTCGCGGAGCGGATCGCGACCGGAAAAGTTTGAGCACCGACGCTCACTCCTCCACCGACTCGAATTTCTTCCGCTTGCGGTAGAGGGTCGCCTGATCGATGCCGAGAGTCTGCGCCGCGGCGACGAGACTGGGGGCCTGCGACATGACCGCCTCGATGTGGGCCCGCTCGATTTCATCGAGGGTGACGGGAGCGCCGATACCGATCGAGGCTTCTCCCTCTCCGGTCCGCAAGTTCGCCACGACGCCGCGTCCCAACATGCTCGCGGGAAAGTCCTCCCCGCGGATCGAGTCTTCCCGACAGAGGATCACGGCCCGTTCGATCGCGTTGCGCAACTCCCGCAGATTCCCCGGCCATGGATAGGAGCGGATGAGCTTCTTCGCGTCGGCATCGAAACCCGAGATTTTTCGCCCGCATTGTTTGGCGAAAAACTTCAGGTAACCCTCGGCCATGGGACGCAGGTCGCCCGACCGCTCCCTCAGCGAGGGCATCCTCACGGAGATGACGTTGAGCCGGTAATAGAGATCTTCGCGGAAGGTACCCGCGGCGACACAGGCGGCGAGATCGCGGTTCGTCGCCGCGATAATGCGCAGATCGCAGTGTCGGGTCGCGTTCTCCCCGAGCCGTTCGTATTCGCGGTCCTGGAGGAGACGCAGCAGCTTCGGCTGGATCTCGAGGGGCAGCTCTCCGATCTCATCGAGAAAGAGGGTGCCGCCCTCGGCACCTTTCACCTTTCCCCAGTGATCGCGCACCGCTCCGGTGAAAGAGCCCCTGACGTGGCCGAAGAGTTCGCTCTCGAGCAGCTCCTTGGAAAGCCCGGGACAACTCACCGTGACAAACGGCTTCGCGGCGCGCTGGCTGCGCTCGTGCACGGCCCGTGCGACGACGCTCTTTCCCGTGCCACTCTCTCCGAGGATGAGGACGGAGGCGGGCGTCGGCGCGGCGCGGAAGAGGATGTCGAGAGTGTCGATCATCGTGGAATCCTGCGACTCGAAGACGGGCTCGGGGGAATAGCGGGCGACCTCGGTCTGGAGCTCGGCCACTTTCACGGAGAGGGAACGGTGGCGCTGCACACGCGCGAGGACGAGGTGGAGCTGATCGATCGTAAAGGGCTTCTCGAGGAAATCGAGCGCGCCGCGGCGCATCGCCTCGACCGCCGTGGAGATCGTTGCGGCCGCGGTGAAGACGACGACGGGGAGCCCGGGCCGCTTTTTCTGGATCTCGGCAAGAACCTCGAGGCCATTGTCCGCACCGAGATTCAGATCGAGGAGGACGGCGTCGAAATCGCCGTCCCTGACCGCCTCGAGGGCGGACTTTCCGTCCACCGCGACCTCGGCGTAGTGGTCGGAGTCCTCGACAATCTGAAGGGTGGCGTCGCGGATGATTTTTTCGTCGTCGACGATGAGGAGTTCCATGGGGTGTTTGGGGAGGTTGGTTAGGCGGACTCCGCGGGAGCGAGCGGGAGGCGCACGCGGAATCGGGCACCGCGGCCTTCGCCGTCCTCGAGATCGATGCGGCCCTCCATCACCTCGACGAGGCGTTTCACGATGGAGAGGCCGAGACCGGTCGAGGGCTCGCCTCCGGTGGGACGGGCCGAAAGACGGCCGTAGCGGCGGAAGAGCTTTTCGCGATCCTCCGGCGAGAAGCCGGGTCCCTCGTCAGCGATCACGAAGGAGGCGTGGGTGAAGGCCGGATCGGCCAGGATGATCGTCACGGTGGAACCGAGCGGGGAAAACTTCACCGCGTTCCCGAGAAGGTTGTCGAGGATCTGGGCGAGGGCTTCGGAATCGGCGACGACGACGGGCGAGGCGGTGAAGTCCGTGACGAGGTTGATCTTCTTCGCCGTGGCGACATCATGGTGGCGCACCACTGCGGCGGCGATCTCGTCGGCGAGGGAGAGCGGCTTGGCCGCCACCTGGAGATGTTCGGCGCTCTGGTTGGCGAGGAATTCCTTCACGAAGGCGAGCATGCGGTCGGTCGATTCGAGAATGTTCGCGACGAGGTTGCCGGAGCGATCTGAAAATTCTCCCGCCCGCTCCGAGAGAAGCCCGGCACTCAGGCGCATCCCGGCGAGGTGATTCTTGAGATCGTGGGCGAGGATGCCGAGGAGTTCATCCTTGTCCTCGGCGAGTTCGTGGAGACGGTCTCGGGCCTCTTTGAGGGCAAGGTGGGTGCGCACGCGGGAGAGGAGCTCGGCCTTGTTGAAGGGCTTCGTGACGTAATCGACGCCGCCGGCCTCAAGTGCCTGCACGATGAGATCCTTGTCGCCCGCGGCCGAGAGGAAGATGACCGGGATCTCGCGCCACTCCGGATGGGCGAGGATCTCGCGGCAGACCTGCAGCCCGTCTTTCCCAGGCATGACCATGTCGAGGAGGATCAGGTCGGGTGCCCGCGCCGCGAGCCGTTCAAGCGCTTGGTCGCCGCTGTTCGCCGGGACGACTCCATAACCCATCGCCGAGAGGAGGGTACCGACGACCTGGAGGTTCTGGTCCTGGTCATCGACGATGAGGATGGTTTGGTCGGGGGAGGTGGCGTTCATCGCAGCGGAGCATCAGGATCAGGGAAGGCGGCCGCGCGAATCATCTCGACGACACCAGGGAAACGTTTCAGGGATTTCTCCATCAGGTCGGGAGAAAAGGAGGCGGCATCGGACTCGAGCCGGGTCGCATACCGGGCGAGGGGTTCGCAGGAAGCGTCCTTGGCGAGGCCCTTGAGGCGAACAGCGAATCGATCGATCCCGCTCACCGACATCGAGCGCGCGAGACCGGGCAGATCGTCGCTTTCGATCTCGCCGAGGATGCCCGCGAGACGACGCCATTGTTCCCATTGCTCGGGCGTGGCGGGTTGATCCGACTCCGAGACCACCTCTCCGATTGATTCCTCCTGTTTCGAAAGGGGGATGAAGTGGGCCATCTGCGCGTGGAGCTGGGTGCGCGAAAAAGGCTTGCGGAGATAGCCGTCGAATTTCCGACGGGCCTGGGCATCATCGCTCCCGAGACTGGAGGCGGTCAAGGCGACGACGGGCAGCAACTTCAACCGCGATTCCGATCGAATCTCGGCGAGCGCTTCAAGACCGTCCTTCTTGGGCATGCGCACATCCATGAGAAGAAGGTCCGGTCCCTCCCGCATCGCGATGGCGACGGCCTCCTCTCCATCCGAGGCAAGTAGGATGCGGTGGTGGCTGCCCTCGAAAATCCCCGAGAGCAATTCGAGGTTCGTCGGATTGTCGTCGGCCACGAGGATCGTTGATGGCCGGAAATCGTTGAAATCGATCGTTTCCTCCTCACCACCGAGGAGCGGATCGGCGAGACGCGAAGACACTTCCACACCGGGGAAATCGAGCCGGAAGAGCGTCCCTCTTCCCACCTCGCTCTCGACCGAAATCGTTCCGCCCATGAGCCGGATGAGCCGCTGCACGATCGCCAGCCCCAGTCCCGTCCCCGGCACGCCGGCCTTCCCGCCCTCGGCCACCTGCACGAAGGGGTGGAAGATCGCTTCGAGTTGGGCGTGGGCGATTCCCCTTCCCGTGTCCTCGACATCGATGTGGATCCGGATGCGGCTCGGATCGCTCTCGTCGGGCACGCCATGGAAACGCACCGCGACATGGCCCGCATCGGTAAACTTCACCGCGTTTCCGACCACGTTGATGAGGATCTGACGCAGCCGCAGTTGATCGAGCAGGAGCGAGCGCGGGATCGCGTCATCGACCTCGATGCGCAGGTCGATCCCGCGCTGCGAGGCGAGTTGCTGGAAGAGCTGGCGCACGAAATGCGCCGTCGCGCGCAGGTCGGTCGGTTCCGGATTCATCCGCAGCATCCCCGCTTCGATTTTCGAAAGATCGAGGATGTCGTTGATGAGTTGGAGGAGCGAGCGCCCCCCCGCGAGGATGGAGTCGACATACCTCGATTCCGGCTCGCCGGTGAGCCGGTCGCGGAGGAGTTCGGCAAAGCCGAGGATCGCATTCATCGGCGTGCGGATCTCGTGGCTCATCGTCGCGAGGAAGGCGCTTTTCTCGCGATCGGCCGTTTCGGCGCGGCGCTTTTCTTCGGCAAACCGTTGACCCCGCCGCGCGTGTCGGAGCGCGTCCCGGAGGAGGAGAAAAGCCACCATTCCCGACCCAAGCGCCACCAGCCCGGCGCCGATCGCGGCGGCATATCCCCAACGCAGATCATTCGCCATCCGGGCGGAGCGCTCTCTCCAGAGTTGCTGGCGGCGCTGGATCTGTCCGTCGATCGCCTCCCGCAACTGATCCATCAGCTTTTTCCCCTCTCCGGTCTCAATGATGGCGCGGGCCGCCTCGAATCCTTCGCGCTCGCGCACCACCCGCACCTCCTTCATCAAGTCGAAGCGGCTCACCACGGTGATCTCGATCGCCTCGATCTCGGCGAGCTCGGAGGGTCGTCCTACTGCATTTTCCTTCAACGCGGAGAGATCTTGGCCGATGCGCAGGTTCGCCCGCTCGAAAGGCTCGAGATAGGTGAGATCGCCGGTGATCACGTAGCCCCGCTGTCCTGTTTCGGCATCTTTCAGGGTCGAGAGAAGGCGTTCCCAGAGATCCCGTTCCGCCTGGGCCGCGACGACTTCATCGATGCTCGTCTTCACCCGCGACCACGTGATCGCCGTCGACACGATCGCCAAAAGCGCCATCACCCCGGTGAAGACCACCAGCATCGGTTTGTAAGTCAGGCGGATCTTCGACATGGACAGCTTTCGAACGTTCCCTCCGCAGCAGACCGACCCTTCGGCTTCCACGCATGGGATTTATCCCACATTTCCGGCGTGAGCGCTTCGCCAATCTTTCCTCTCACTCCTCTCGGGAGAAACCAGACCCGCGAGCGCGCTACTCAGCGTCCCCCAGCCAGGACATTGTGCAAGAGCATCAGTGCATTTCGCACGCATTTTTCCCGTAATTCACCTCTTCCAATTTCCATAATACTCTGACTAAGAGCGGTTTAAGGAATTTGGACCGCCTCTTGCGATAGAAGAACACATAGAACCTTCAAAACCAATCGAATCCATGAAACTTCCTCACGCCCTCCTCGCCCTCCCCTTCTCGGCCATGCTTTTGACCGTCCTGCCTTCCTGCTCGGAAGACCGCAAAGGTCCCGGGGAAAAGGTGGGCGAAGCCATCGATGATGCCACCAACAGCCGACCTGCCGAAGGCCTGAAGGACACGGTGGAAGACATCGGCGACGGCCTCAAACGAAACGGCAACTAACACGGCCATGAACCTTTTTCCCCCGGCTCCTCAACTCTCGACAGCGATCTCTCCTTTGCGGTCTGGTAGAGGGGAGACGGGGGAATTCTCCAACCCTCACAGCGCGCAATCATGACACTCGGCGGATTTCTCGTTCTCATCCTGATTGCCGCGATCTGCGGTGCGATTGGTCAGACGATCGCCGGTTTTTCACGCGGGGGCTGCCTGTTCTCCGTTGTGATCGGATTCATGGGGGCCTGGTCCGGTCTCCTCATCGCCGATCTCGCGGGGTTGCCCGAGTTCATTCCCGTCATGATCCAGGGGAAAAGTTTTCCCATCATCTGGTCCATCATCGGCGCCGCCGTCCTCTCCGGCCTCGCCAGTCTCATCTTTTCCCCCCGACGTCGCTGACCTCGATCTCCCGGCCCCTTTCTTTTCCATGAATCCCTTTTCCACGACCTCCCTAGCCCCGGCGGCTCATACGGACGAGCCGGACGATTTCGCCGAGGAATTCCGCAAGCCGCTCATCTCGGTCAACACCTGCCTCTCGCTCTATGCGGGCATCCAGAGATCGCGCCAAGCTCCCGGCATGCCCGAGTGGCAACCGTGGGATCGGATCGAAAAGGTGCTCTTTGAAAACCTCACCGACCTCATGAATCACACGCCGGTCGGAGAGCGGCTCATCAGTCAGGCAGCTTTGCTCTCCCTCATTTCCGAGGGACTGGGCCTCCTCGACCGGGACCGGGAATTCCACTTTCTCCTCTCGCTCTACATGCAGAGCTGCCTGCTCATCAATTTGATCCAGGCTGAAACCAGTGCCGGCAACTACCGCCCCGAACAGTGGAAGGCTTGTCGCCTCCGCATCCAAACTTCCCTCGATTTTGTCACCACCGAGCTTGCCGAACTGGGACGGCGCCGCTCGCGGAACGCCGCCTGATGATCAGGCCGCGTTCCTTCCACCCCTCCCATCCTAACCAAACCATGAAAACCATCAGCAGAGCCAAATCCAGAAACCACAACGTCACCACCGACACGCTTCGCGAAGACATCGAGTCCCTCCGCGGCGACGTCGCCGAACTCGCCACCGACACCCGCCGCTACGCCAGCGAAAAGGTTCACGGCATCACCGACAGCGTCAGAGAAACCGCAAACGTCGCCCTCGATCGTGGCCGGCATGTGGTCGGCGACGAGTACGAGCGTGCGATCGACTACGCCCGCCAAAATCCCCTCGCCACCCTCTCCGTGGGTCTCCTCGCCGGATTCCTGGCAGGGACGCTTCTCCGCGGCCGGGGCCACTAATCAAACTACAGCAAACAATCCTCATCCTCCCTCCTTGCTCATGAAAACGACATCGCGCTACTTCATCCATTCCACGCCGCACTGCCGTGCGGCCATCGCGGCAGCGGGCGTGATGCTCGCACTCACCGCCTCCCACGCCCAGGTGGTCATCGAGGGCGGTCCCGGCGTCATCCAGATCTCCGATCGCGATGGCAAACCCGAACCGGTCGTGCCCGGGGGAGTTCCGCAGGGGGCTCCGATCCCCTTTGACCCCAATGTTCCCGGCGGAGGCACACCGGACGCGGCGGCTCCACGGGCCGTGACGATGCGTCCCGATCCGCAATCGCCCGTCACCGTGCGCGTGGCGGCGAAACCTGCCCCTCCCGTGAAGCCTGCGGTCGAGCCGGGTTCCGTGGTCGCTGCCGTTCCTACCGTCGATGTCGATGCCGCCAAGCGAAAGTCAGAGATCATCCGCGATCTCGGCATCGCCGACTCGGGCACCTCGGCCAAGGTCGCGATCCTCACCCAGAATCTCTACGAAAAGGACTCGGCGCTGATCACCACCGTCGCGAATCCCCAACTGGCGCTCCTCGCCGAGTTCATCCGCCTTTCCCCGCACCGGGAGATTCTCGTCACGTATCAATACTCGCCGACGCTTCACGCCGAGGGACTCGCCTGGGACCGCTCCGTCAGTCTCGTCGAATGGATGAAAGGCAAGGGTCAACTCGCCTCCTCCACCTTCACCGTGAATGAGCCGACCCACCTCGTGGAGACGCCCAACGCCACCCCCCCCGTCGATCCGGCCACTACGCCTCCCTACGGCAAGGTCGAGGTGGTGATCAACTACCGTTGATCCCCCTTCCTCAGAACTCCACCATCTTTCCGCTGCGGAAGGCTTCGTCCGCAGCGAGGACGATGCGGAGGCTGTTCACCGCATCCTCCATGTGGTCGGAGAGATCGACGTCGTTGACGATCGCGTTGAGAAAAACCTCCTGCTCTCGGTAACAGAGCCCGTCGTGATCGGGCTCGTCGGCGCAGTCGAGGATCTCGTCGGGCTTCGCGAATTTCCCATCCGCCCCGAGTTCGGCGTGGTGGACCTTCAAAGCCGCCGCCTTCGAGTGCGCATCGATGTTGTCGCTCGAGGCCTCGCCTTCCTTCACGCCCGAAATGCTGACGCAGCCCTTCGGGCCCACGACGTCCTTCACAAAGTAGGCCGCTTCGCTCATCATCGGACCCCAGCCCGCTTCATACCAGCCGACCGAGCCGTCTTCGAAGGTCACCTGGAGCTGTCCGTAGTTGTACATCCCCGGCACCAGCTCCTCGGTGAGGCGCGCCCCGATCGCGCTGACGCGGATGGGCTTCGAGCGTGTCATCTGGCACATCACATCGACGTAGTGGACGCCGCAGTCGACGATGGGCGACATCGAGTTCATCAGCATGCGGTGGGTGTGCCACATCTCGCCCGACGACTGCTGGTTCAGGTTCATTCGCATCACGAGCGGCTTGCCGAGGGTCTGCGCCACCTCGATGAAGCGGGCCCAGGTCGGGTGGACGCGGAGGATGTAGCCGATCACGAGCTTGCGGTTCGCCGCCTTCGCCGCATCGACGATCTCCTGTGCCTCGGCCACGGTGCCGGCGATGGGTTTTTCGAGAAAAACGTGACAGCCCGCCGCAAAGGCCTTTTTCGTGTAGTCGGCGTGGGTGTCGGGATAGGTGTTGATCGAGACCGCGTCCGGTTTCGTCTCGGCGAGGGCCTCCTCGTAGTTCGAGAATTGCGGGTACTCGGTCCCGAGGGCGTCGAGGAGATCCCGGCGCGAGGCTTCGCCGCGGGCGACGACTCCGACGATTTCAAAACCGTCCATGGCATGGTAGGCCTTGGCGTGGGATTTGCCCATGTGGCCGCAGCCGACGACGAGAATACGAATGGGGGAGGACATGATCGGGAAAAGGAGGGGTTGAAAGCAAAAGGGTCCCGGAGAATGACCACGCTTTCGCCCGGAGGCAAGGACTTTGGCATCCGCGAACGGGTGAAGGAAGCGAGGCAAAGGCGCAATGAGTCCACAAGGAAGCGTCCCGGAGGAACGAAAAAAGGCGAGACCACGAGGAAGCGTCGCGGGGAAGTGGAGACCACGTAAAAGCGTCCCGGAGGGACACAAGAAGGTAGCCGGGGATGGACGGAGCGGAGCGAAGGGACCCCCCGGATGATCAAACGAATCCCGAATGCGCCCCGGCGGGGCGCGAGAAGCGCCGCCCCCTCAATAGCCGACCCGTCAATAATAACGACGGTGACGCCGGATCCATTCCTTGTAATTCTCAATCGGAATCCCCGAACCGACCTGGCGGCTCAGTTCCTTGCCCTTCGCGTCGAGCACCACCATCGTCGGATAGCCGCGCACACCGTATTTGGAAACGAGGTGCCGGTCGCCCTCTTTCAGCCGCGATCGATCCGCCGGCACATCGACCTTTTGAAAGGCGATCTCGGCTCGCTGGAAATCGAGCCATTCCTTCGTCGCGATGACACTCGAATCGAGGTGCGTGCAGGCCGGACACCACTCCGTGCCCGTGAACAGGATCACACGCACCCGCTGGTTTCCCGGCACATTCTGCACCGGCGTCGGCTCGGTGATCACGAACGTCGACATCGCCTCCTTGCCGCCGCTTCCGCCACTGAAAAGCAGGTAGAGCACGACTCCGATCCCCCCGATCTGAAAGATTCGCTTCACGAAAGAACGATATGGTAATTATAAGACTCCGTCAACGTTCGTTCCGGCCATGGCAGAATGGGCTTCCCTGCGCCCGACTCTTCCGGCATCCTCCCGCTTGATGAAACTTCCCCTGCTCCGCCTCTTTCCCGTGCTCTTTCTTCTCGCGGTTCATGACGTCCCCTCCGCCTCCGCCGCGACGCCGAATATTCTCCTCATCACCGCCGACGACCTGCGTCCCGAGCTCGGGTGTTACGGATCGCCCGCCCTCACGCCGCACCTCGACGCCCTCGCCGCGCGCGGCACCACCTTCACCCGCGCCTATTGCCAGCAGGCCGTCTGCAATCCCTCTCGCTCGAGCATGCTCACGGGTCTGCGCCCCGGCACCCTCGGCCTCTATGTGAACGGCACCCACTTCCGCGAACTGAAGCCCGACGTCACCACCCTGCCGCTCTGGTTCAAGGATCACGGCTACACCACCCGCTGCGCCGGCAAGCTCTTCCACAATTGGCACACCAAGGAAAAAGGCGACCCGCGCTCGTGGTCCGCGCCCGAATTCCTCCACTACGCCAATCACGGCGACGACGCGCCGATGATCGACGGTCCCCTCCCCGAAAACCACGCCAAACACAGCGAAGGACTCCGCAAATACGGCTCCGTCGGCATGTGCGAGGCCTACGACGTGCCCGACGAGGCCTACTACGACGGACGCGTCGCCGCCGAGGCAGTGCGCTGGCTGCCCGAGTTGAAGAAAGGCGGCCCCTTCTTCCTCGCGGTCGGTTTTTGGAAACCCCACGCCCCTTTCAATGCCCCGAAGAAATACTGGGATCTCTACGATCGCGCCGCCCTGCCGCCCGTCGATCCCCGTTGGCCCGCCGGAGCTCCCGAGATCGCGTCGCATGCCAGCACCGAGATCCTCGGTCCCCCTAACCAACAGACCCAACCCAACGCCGAGCAGGTCGCCGAGATGCGCCACGGCTACTTCGCCGGCATCAGTTACATGGACGCCCAGATCGGCAAAGTCCTCGCCGCCCTGAAGGAAAACGGGCTCGAGGAAAACACCGTCGTCCTCTTCTGGGGCGATCACGGGTATCACCTCGGCGAACACGGGCTCTGGGCGAAGACGAGCAATTTCGAGCTCGACGCCCGCGTTCCCCTCATCATCGCGCCGACCGCGCCGAAACATCCCGGAGCCAAGTCCAAGGCCCTCGTCGAGATGGTCGATGTCTTTCCCACCCTCGTCGATCTCATCGGCCTGCCCACCGCACCCGGGCTCGAGGGCACCAGCCTCGTTCCCGTGCTCGAGGATCCGACCGCCACCGTGAAACCCGCCGCCTTCACCCAGCATCCCCGCCCGCCCTACCCTGACCGATCACCCAAAAAGGAGCCATCGGTGATGGGCTACAGCGTCCGCACCCCCGGCTGGCGTTATACCGAATGGCGGAATTGGGATAGCGGAGTGGTTGAGGCGACCGAGCTTTACGATCACCGCGAGGGCGTGCGGCCCGAAGTGGAGAATGTGGTGGAGAAAGCGCCCGATCCCGCGGCCTTGGAGGAGGCGAAGCGCTTGTTGCGGGAGCAGTTTCCGGTGAAAAATCCGTGAAACCATCCCTGGCGGATCGCTCTTCCCCTCTTACCTCCTACTCATACTCATACTCATACTCATACTCAAAACCGGACTACCAGAGTCGCTCTCTCCACACAACCAGCCAGCCGGGCGACAGGAATGTCGCCCCTCCTTGAACCCCAACTCCTGCTCGGAAACCGAAGCGATATGGAAACCCGAAAGGAGGCCCACGGAATTCACGGAATCTCACTGAAGGAGAAGAACCTGCAAAAACCGGCGGCTCCGTGCCAGTCCTAAGGTTGATTCCTATTCCGTGAAATTCCGTGGTTTCCGTGGGCACCTTTCTCCGTGGCTTGGCAGGGCCCCGGAGGGGCCGGAGAAAGTAGCCGGTGGTGAAGCGAGGCACGAGCGCAACCACCGGATTGGGATTGGGATTGAGTTGCTACCTCCGCCCTGACCGGGGGGGGAGAAACGCCCGATTGCCCGGACGCGCGCGCAACATCCGAAACCAACACGCATCTTCCGCCCCTCCGGGGCGCATGGATGGAGGGACAAATCCCTCGATCGGCGATCCGGAGATCCGAAAGGAAGGCCCACGGAATTCACGGAATCTCACTGAAGGAGAGGAAGCGAAAACCGGTGGAATCGGGCCAATGCACTGGTCGAATCCTTTTCCGTGAAGTTCCGTGAATTCCGTGGGCACCTTTCTCCGTGGCTCGGCAGGGCCCCGGACGTTCACCCGCGTCACCCCCGGCTACCTTCTTTCGTCCCTCCGGGATTCTCCTTTCTCCCCGGACGCCTCTTTCGCGGCTTGGCGATCTGGATTGCCTCGTGTTAGTCTGCCGCCCTCTCTCATACTCTTACCTCATACTCATACTCCTACTCAAAACCGGATCACCAGAGTCGCTCTCTACCCACCAGTCGTGCAGCCGAAGCCCCAGGAACGTTCGATCTGAGTATGAGTATGAGGTAAGAGTATGAGTAAGAGATTGAACCGATGAAAAAACTCCTCCCCCTTTTCCTCCTCCTCGCGGGCACGCTCCACGCCGAGCCGCTCGTGAAACCCGACGACACCATCGCCCTCGCGGGCGGGGCGAACCTCGAACGCACCCGCTTTTACCCCTGGCTCCAGACCCAGCTCGTCGCCGCCTTTCCCGACAGCACCCTTCGCGTCCGCAATTTCGGCTGGGAGGGCGACACCGTCTTCGAACAATGGCGCGACGGAGGTGATGTCGAAAAGCTCGACGCGAAACGCCGCGAGTCCGAAAAACGCATCCAGGAGCAGACCGGCTCCACCTCGTGGCGGCAGCAGCGCGATTGGAATCAACAACTCTCCGACGCCGGAGCCACCGTCGTCCTCGCCCAGTTCGGGCAGATGGAAAGCCTCGCCGGTCCCGACGGCCTCCCCGCCTTCGTCGCCGCCTACGAAACCCTCATCGCCGAGTTCGCCAAGGGCGGACGCCGTGTCATCCTCCTCGAGCCCGTCCCCTTCGAGAAATCCGACCTCGCCCACGGCCCCGATCTCCCCGCCCTCAACACCTCGCTCGCGACCTACACCCTCGCGATCCGCGCGATCGCTGAGAAACTCAAACTCCCCTTCGTCCCCCTCACCGTCGTCGGTGAAAACCGTCCCGCCCTCACCGAAAACGGCTTCCACCTCAGCGAGACGGGCCACCGCTTTGTCGCCAGACGTGTCATGGAGGGACTCGGTCTCGCCGCGGCTCCCGACGACAGCCTCGCCGCCGCCCATCGCGAGATGCGCGAGTTCGAGCGCCTCTGGTTCGACTACTGGCGTCCCATGAACTGGGCCTTCCTCACCGGCGACCGGACCAATGTCCCCTACTCCCGCGATTGGAAGGACAACGACAAACGCCTCTTCCCCGAGGAAATGCAGGAGTTCCTCCCCCTCCTCGAGCAGGCCGAGGCCAATGTCCGCGCCGCCCTCGCCGGGAAACCGGTCACGCCCATTCCCGTCCGTTCCTCCATCCCCGTCGAGCCGCCCACCGCGAAACCCCAGTCGCCCGAGGAGCAGCTCGCCACCTTCCAGGTCATGGACGGCTTCGCCGTGAATCTCTTCGCCTCCGAGGCCGATGGCATCGTCAAGCCCGTGCAGATGCGCTGGGACGAGCGCGGCCGCCTCTGGGTCGCCTGCTCGCCCAGCTACCCGCAGATCAAGCCCGGTGAAAAGGCCAACGACTACGTCCTCGTCTGCGAGGACACCGACCACGACGGCAAGGCCGACAAATTTCACAAATTCGTCGAGGGCCTCTTCATGCCCGCCGGGATCGAGCTCGGCGATGGCGGACTCTACGTCGCCCAGGGCACCGAGCTGCTCCATTTCAAGGACACCGACGGCGATGGCAAGGCCGACTCGCGGCGCCTCCTCATGGGCGGCTTCGGCACCGCCGATTCGCACCAGATGATCAATTGCATCAACTGGGGTTTCGGGGGTGAATTGTGGTTCAGTCAGGGCCACCACATCTACTCCCGCGTCGAGACCCCCTACGGTGTCGAGACCCTGAACCGCGCCGGGATCTGGCGCTACCGTCCCCGCACCGGCCACCTCGATCCCTTCTTCCAGTGGTCCTCCGCCGGGGCCAATTGCTGGGGCGTCGTCACCACCCGTTACGGCCAACCCTTCCACAAGAGCGGGGCCAACATCGGCGCCTACTACAGCACCCCCGGACTCGTCCGTTCGAATCTCGCCGTCGATGCCCGCGCCCTCAATCTCTGCCTCGCCCCCATCAAACAGGTCGGCATGGAGATCCTCGAGAGCAGCCACTTCCCCGAGGAAATGCAGGGCCGCATCATCATCGGCGGTTATTACGGCAACACCCTCGAGCAACACCGTCTCGACTACGATGAAAAGACGGGCCTCTTCTCCACCGAGCTCCTCCCCAACCTTATCGAGACGAAAAACAACGTCTTCCGTCCCATCGAGGTGCGCGTCGGACCCGATGGCGCGCTCTACGTCGTCGATTGGTACAATCCCATCATCGGCCACTACCAGGCCAGCTACCGCCACCCCGACCGCGACAAGGCACACGGCCGCATCTGGCGCGTCACCGCGAAGGGACGGCCGCTGATTCAACCCTCTTCACTCGCCGACCTGACCGTGCCGGATCTCCTCGATCTCCTCGATTCCCCCGAGCGCTGGGCCGCCTCCCAGGCCAAACGCCTCTTGTTTGAAAAGGACAGCGGCGGCGTCGTTGCCGCCCTCGACGTCCGTGTCTCGACGCTCAAGGCCGATGATCCGAACGATGAATACCTCCGCCTCCAAGCCCTTTCCCTCTACGAAGCCCACGAGACCCAGCGCCCCGATCTGCTGAAGAGCCTCCTCCGCTCCCCCGACGCGAAGATCCGCGCTTACGCCACGCGCACGCTCTCGACCTGGGTTCGCGACGACACCCGGGCCAATGCCCCCAACGCCGCGATGCGGGCCCAGGCTCCCGATCCCAACCGGATCTACAAGGCCGACGCCCTCGTCCTCCTCGAAACCCAGATCGCCGATCCCGATCCCCTCGTCCGGCTCGAGGCCATCGTTGCCTGCAGCTACGTCGAGGACTCCCGCGCCGCCACCATCGCCGCGCGCGCCCTCGATCACGAGTTCAACGACTACCACCGCCACGCCCTCACCAAGACCCTCCACGCCACCAACGCACACTGGGCGCCGCTCCTCACGAGGGGCTTCGAGTTCGACCGCGACGAGCACCTCCTCTTCGCCCTGAATCACAGTTGGGTCGAAAACAATCCCGACGACCTCAAGAACCTCAGCGGCGGCGCCGTCGATTACCGGCCCCAGGCCGCCTCCGACGAGGTCCGCACCATCCTGCGGCAGCAGGTCGAGAAATTCAAAGGCACGCCTGAGCGCGAGCTCGTCTGGCTCCAGGCCCTCGCCGCCCGCGCCTCGGTCGACGACCTGTCGCTCCTCCTCGAGCGCGGTTTCGCCCATCCCGCCTTGCTCGCCGCCATCCAGGTGACCAGCGTCCCCGATCCCGCCGCCCTCCTCGCGCCGCTCTGGGCGAGCGACCAGACCGCGGTGCAGCGCGAGGCGGTGCGTTTGTCAGGATTGTGGCAGGCCCGCACCTACACGGACCGCATCCGCGAAATGGCCTTTGATGAGAGCGCCCCGCTCCGCGCCCCGGCCTTCGAGGCCCTTCTCGTCCTCGATCCCGAGGCCGCGATCGCCCGCCAGCTCGAGCGACTCCGCGCCGTCACCGATGCGAAGGACGCCGCACCCCTCCTCTCCGCCCTCCTCGCCAAAGCCGAGGGACGCACAGCCTTCGAAAAAGCCCTCGCCACCCCCGACGTCCTCCCCGCCACCGCCGCGCGACACGTTCTCAATGCCCTCAACCAGATCGGACGCGCCGACGCCAAACTCTCCCCGCCCCTCATGAAACTGGCCGGACTCAACACCGCCCTGCCCGCCTACACGAAGGAGTATGTCACCAAGGTCGTGAAAGACGCCCGCACCTACGGCGACCCCGTCGAAGGCAAAAAGATCTACGAGACCGCCGGCTGCATCGCCTGCCATATTCCGGGCGCGGCACAAAGCAAGATCGGACCCGACCTCAGCGCCATCAGCCGCGGCCTCCCCGTCGAGCTCATCGTCACCGAACTCGTCTGGCCCGCCCTGAACGTAAAGGAAGGCTACGAAGCCGCCACCGTCACCCTGAAGGACGGCACCGTCGTCACCGGCTTCAAACAGACCGAGACCGCCGAGGCGATTGCCGTCAGGGATCTCGCGACCGGGGCGGTCAGGAGCATTCCGCGTGGGGAGACGAAGGAGGTGAAGCTCGGCGGCACCGTGATGCCCGATGGGTTGACCGCCGGGATGGATGAAAGGCAGTTGGCGCACTTGGTGCGGTATTTGATGGGGTTGGGGGAGTGAGGGGCGGGGAACAAAAAAACCTCAATTCACTCAATTCCCCGCCAAACCAATCTTGAAAAGCGACCAATCTGATATGATTCCAAATATCTAGCTTTTGAATGCAGTTAAACATAGCACCGAAACGAAACAGACATCGCTCGCACCAACGATCGAGCTGAGCTTTGATGACGTTCCAGCTGATCCCTTAGCGTTGAGACGCATCCTAAGCATTTTAAACGATTGTTGTATTCGCTGCGAGTTTTTCGTCATTGGAAACAAAGTTCGCTCAAACGAAGAGAGCCTCCGCCTAATACGAGACGGAGGACACGGAGTTCAGAATCACTCGTGGAGCCACACGCGATTCGACAGGTTAAGCGCCGAAGAGATAAGGAAAGAACTTGAGGACACTCAAAACGCAATTACTGACGCGATTTCAGTTCCTCCAAACAAATTTCGCGCACCTTATGGAATCGGATCATTCGAAGATGATGTCAAAACAAGCATCGCAGATGAACTGGAACGACTAAAGCTCGAAAACTTCCGATGGGACATTGATTCGGAAGATTGGCGAGGACCCAATGAATCGAAATCTTGCTTCTTTGAAAACATTCGGCTCCAGATACTCCAGAGATTCGATCAGAATCATCTTGTCATTCTTTTACATACCACCAGACACACGGCGAACGTGCTACCTGAACTTCTTCAGAAGCTACAGTTGTGGAAATTATGCATAATTTCTACCGCTAACTCTTTAAATCAAAATACTCGCAAGAACAGAACGTCCAGGGAATCCGCTCTCGCAGCTCTTACCCGACATCGTGAAAAAGAGTATTCAAATATACTTGAGATGGTGTATATAAAATTTGATCGCCACAAACGAAATCGTGAGACAAATAAGACATTCGACGTCCCGGACGTGCTTTTTAATACCCTAATTGCCGGTGAAGACCGACGTTACCTCAGTCATCCTGGGTTCGATTTAATCGCAATATTTCGCGCAATATGGCGAAGATTTCTAGGATCACGTCAAGGCGCGAGCACAATTCCACAACAACTTGCTCGAGTCCTGACAGGTAGGTATGACCGATGCCTCTCGAGAAAACTTCTTGAGATTCGAATTGCAATCGCACTAACGAAAAAGTATTCAAAACGTGATATCGCGACAGTATATCTACACTCTGCGTATTACGGATGGAATATGAATAACCTCGACCAAGCAGCGAGACGACTTGAAGTAAATCTCGCTAACTGCCATCTTCAAGACGCCGCACGGCTTGTTGCTCGCCTAAAATATCCGCAACCCAGATGCCCGACTTCCGAGAGAAACAAACAGATTACACAGCGCGAGCGGCATCTGGTTAAGATTGTAAGAGAGGCCGAAAACAAGAAAACGTCACCAAGAGAATCATGAAACCGTTTGAATTGTCTGAATTTGGGAGAGATTTAAACAATCGCTTCCCTTCTCTCGATGACCTAGTACGGGTATTCTCGGATTGCCCACGGCTTGAACAGTTCGGAGTATGCCGCGCGTGGATTGCAGAAGGAATTCCTTCTGCTTTTTCGGAGAACCCATTACTTTTTGAAGTTATTCGCGAGTTTATTGGAAAAAATCTCGATGTTCATCCACGTGACATAACGCTAGTCGGTAGCGCTAGAACAGGATTTTCTTTGAGCCCGTTTAAATTAGGAAAGAGTTTCGATGAGAATTCTGATCTCGACCTAGCAATCGTCTCCGCTGAGTATTTTGATCTCTGTGAGGCTGAGTTTATTCGATTTAAGCAAGATTATGAAAACGGAGTAGTTGTTCCGTCAGGACCGCGACAGCGTTTGCTCTGGGAGGAGATTATTGAAGATTTGGAAAGACAACGAATTCGTCGAGGATTTGTTGATATCTTTAAGGTTCCCACAAAGTTGCAATATCCATTGGCATGTTCGGCAGTTGATACCTGTTGGAGAGTTAAGGAGAAACTCAATGCGACCGGGTTCGGCCCATACATTAAAGAGTGTTCGATTCGCGTATTTCGAGATAATTTTTCGTTGATTCGACAAAACACGATCAATTTGGAGCGTGCTCTTCGCAACAAAGAAGCGAAGAACAGTAGTACGGTGAATTCTTAAAATTCATCCCGACCACTTTGGATCCGTTGCTCGGGGACGATTTCCGCTCCCCCGTTTTTCTAATTTCATTTCGCGCACTCATGTCCGCGTGTCTTTAGTCCGCAGAGAGTGATCGCGCTTGAGTTCGACGCGTCGACCGGAATTCCAAGCGGCCGCAACGCTCGTAAGCTCCCCCAACCTCCATCGTCCCAACTCCCCAACCAACACTTCCCCACCATGCCCACCACCCTCCAAAACAAAACCGCCCTCGTCACCGGAGCCAACCGGGGCATCGGCAAGGCCCTCGTCGAAACCTTCCTGAAGCACGGGGCCCGCAAGGTCTATGCGGCGGTGCGCGATCCGAAGAGCGCGGAGGCCCTCGTGGCGGCCCACGGCGACCGGGTCGTGCCGCTGCGTCTCGATCTCGCCGATGCGGATTCCATCCTCGCCGCCGCCGCGGCCGCCCCGGATGTCTCGATCGTGGTGAACAACGGCGGCGTCCTGACGACGACCGGCCCCCTCGATGACGCCGTCTTCGACTCGCTCGAATACGAGATGGAGGTGAACGTCCGCGGCCTCCTCCGCGTCGCCCGGGCCTTTGCTCCTGTATTGAAAGCCAACGGAGGCGGCGCCTTCGCCCAGGTGAACTCCGTCGTCTCGCTGAAGAGCTTCGCGAATTTCGCCACCTACTCGGCCTCGAAGGCGGCGGCGTATTCCCTGACCCAGGCCCTGCGCGAGGCCCTCGCCGGCCAAGGCACCGAGGTCTACAGCATCCATCCCGGTCCCATCGCCACCGACATGGGCGCGGCCGCCGGACTCGCCGACATCGCCGAACCTCCCTCCCTCGTCGGCGAAGCCCTCGTCGCGGCGATGGCCAAGGGCGAATTCCACGTCTTCCCCGACTCCATGGCCAAACAGATCGGCGAAGCCTACGCTGGGTTTGCGGCCGGGGTGATTGAGGCGGCGGGCGGGGAGGGGTGAACGGTATTCAGTGGACCGTTAACGGTTAACGGTGTTCGGCCAGTGGACGAAATCCGCGGTCATCGGCGGGAGCGAAGCGCATCGGCGGACCTCTGCGTCCCATTCCCTCAATTTCATGGGCTAGGCCCTTTGACCGCCGGTGATCTTGTTTGGTCGCCCCCGGGGCCTCTCCGACCAATCGACCGCGCCTTACCAATCTTCTTGGCTCCCGCCCCCGGGGCGGGTAAACTGCGCGCATGCCCTCCGTGACGAAGTTGTCCACCCTCCACCGCGCTGCCGCCCTCGCGGCCTCTGCATGTGCCCTCGCGGCAGCGCCGCTGGCGATGGCGCAGGGGACGGTGCTCTACGACATCGATTTCAGCGCACCGAAACACACCCTGGATGCCACTCCCGCCACCGGCGGGGTCGACGGCGTCAGCCGGATCTCGAGAGGAACGTCGAAGGTCGTGGCGTCGGTGGGGCCGCTCGTGGATCGTCCGCTCCTGTTTTCCGGCGCCGATGTTAACAGCGAAATCGAGCTGTCGGCGGATCCCGGAGCCTCGATCTATCAACTTGATTTCGAGGTGGCGACGGAGAATCTGAAAGGTTCCGACTACCGGTTTTACCTCACGCTCGACACGGGTTTTTCTCCGAGCGTGGTTTTGAATGGCGTTTCGGGTCAGCTGGAGCTGTCAGGCCATCTCAATAACGAACTCCCGCGCGCCGTCACGTGGGTCGAAGGGGAAGCTATGCAGTTTTCGATCACGGCAAATTTTAGCACGGGGCGTTGGACGGCCATGATGAACCAAGTCGTCGTTTTTGATGCCACCTTTGCTCAAGCGTCTCTGCGTTCCTTTAAGCTCGGTCTCGAGCGTAGACGGATCTTGTTGGAACCGGGAGATGATTCGGTCAAGGTCGGGGTGGACTACATCCGTGTTCTGTCATCTCCTGCTGTCTCGCTCGATCGTCCGGTGGGTTTGTCCGCCACAGTGGCTCCAGACCGGTCGCACATCGATCTCGATTGGGCGGATACGCCGGGTGCCCTTTCCTATCGGGTCTTCCGGACGGACTCACTCACCGGTCCGATCACCCTGCTCGCCGAAACCGCCACTTCCTCCTATCAAGACGCGGAGGTCATTCCCGGCTACGATTATAACTACTGGGTGGTAGCGAAGTCCGGACCGGTTTTATCGCCTGCGTCGACAAGTGTCTGGGCATTTGTCAATCTTGACCCTCCGTCCAGCCTGACCTTGAAGCCGCGTGGGGACGGACAGGCGATCCTCCTATCGTGGCCCGCCGCCGAAGGGGCGGCGCGCTACATGATCTATCGGGGTGAAGTCTTTTTTTATCAGGGTGAGCCCGTTTCCCTCGGGACCTATTTGGCCACCGTTTCAGATCTCCAGTTCGAGGATACGACGGTTTCTCCGGGGACGCGCTACATGTATCGGGTCCGTTCGCTAGTTAGAACCACACCTTCCATCACCGGTGCCTCGGCCATCGGCATGAGTGCCTTGCTCGCCCCCGGCGGGTTCGAAGCGACGAAGAATCTGTATTCCGGAAAGATTCTACTCGCTTGGGATCCGGTGGAGGAAGCGGATTACTACACGATCTATCGGGGTGACTCCGACGTTTTCGGTGAAGCGGATTTGCTGGGGGAATCGGATACGACGGAGTATGAGGACTCAACCGCCGTCAACGGCCGGGAATACTCCTACTGGGTCGTGGCCGGCTCCATCGAAGGAGTTCCCGGCATCCCGTCCGCTTCGGCACTGGGTAGCGCGATCAATGGGCAACCCGACCTCTGGATTCGTCGCGGTGCCGATGCCCGGGTCGGTGAAGGCACGGTGAATGCAACGGGAGCTGGACAATCGATTATCGCCACGACACGGCACGACAAGCCGGTCAAGGCAACCATCGGAGTGGAATCGGTCGGAGCACCCTCCGATGAGTTCAAAGTCCGCGGTTCGGGGGGAGACAATCGCTTCGAGGTCAGCTACCGCTACGAGGGAAACGCGACCGCGGGAGTGATCTCTGGTCGTCTGGTGGTCCCTTCAAGTGCCGAACTGCGGGAGCTGGAAGTCTCTGTTAATCCCGGGTCCAAGCTGCGCCGCTCGCCGCGAAAGCAGTCAAAGGCGGTTCTGGTGCGGGGAATCTCCACCCTATCCCCCTGGCAGGGCGACACGGTGATTTTCAAGATCCTGAGTTTGCCTCTACCGGTTCCCGATAAGGGCTGGAGCCGACCCGATCCGAGCGCGCGGACATCAGGCGTCGGGGTGAAGGCGCAGTGATTTCAAGCGACGGACCATTTCTAGTCCCGTCGGCGAAGCCCTCGTCGCGGCGATGGCCAAGGGCGAATGCCACGTCTTCCCCGACTCCATGGCCCAACAGATCGGCGAAGCCTATGCCGGGTTTGCTGCGGGCGTGATCGAGGCGACGGGTGGGGAGGGGTGATCCAGCCTGCTCGCACGGAATTCCCCGGTGGAAGCGGTTTCGTTCGCCACAAAAGCGGTTTCCTCCGTCGCGGAAGCGGTTTCCTCCGTCGCGGAAGCGGTTTCCTCCGTCGCGGAAGCGGTTTCCTCCGTCGCGGAAGCGGTTTCCTCCGTCGCGGAAGCAGTTTCCTCCGTTGTGGAAGCGGTTTCCTCCGTCGTGGAAGAAGTTTCCTCCGTCGCGGAAGCGGTTTCCTCCGTCGCGGAAGCAGTTTCCTCCGTCGTGGAAGCGGTTTCCTCCGTCGCGGAAGCGGTTTCCTCCGTCGCGGAAGCAGTCACGTCCGGTGCGGAGGCGATGGCTTCTGGAGCGTAGGCAATGGCTTCTGGTGCGAGGGCGGTTGCTGCCGGGGCCTCTGCCTTCGAGCCCAGGCCCCGCTCAAGGGGGTCAGGGGCGGACCCGATTGCGTTCCAACACACTTGAAATGAACGGTTTGCAATCATCCCTCATCTTGAAATGCCCCCGGCGCGATTTAAAGGACAGACTATTTGACGCTTTCGGCGAAGCCCTCGTCGCGGCCATGGCCAAGGGCGAATTCCACGTCTTCCCCGACTCGATGGCCCGCGGGATCGGCGAAGCCTACACCGCGTTTGCCGCGGGCGTGATCGAGACGGCGGGCGGAGAGGGGTGATAGGACCTCCCCCTATTCCTTGAATACCGCTTGCCCTACCAAGGCGATCATGGGGACGGGTCCGATGTGGCGGCTGTCTCGTGAGTTGGCCCGGTTGTCGCCGAGGACGTAGCAGTGGTGGTCGGGAATGGTGATCGGAGGAAGGTTGGTTTTGTCGGGTTGAACGCCGCCGGCTTCCTGGATGGCTACTCCGTTGAGGTAGACGATGCCTTCCTTCATTTCCAACCGATCCCCGGGCAGGGCGATGACCCGCTTCAGCCACGTTTGCCGACGATTACCGGGGTTGAGAAAGGCGACGAGGTCGTTGTGCTCGGGTTCGCGGTCGCGGTAGCTGTCCTTGCGGACGAAGGCTCTTTCACCCTCTTCGAAAGTGGGGCTCATCGAGCGACCGGTCATGGCGAAGATGTGGAAGAAGTTTTCGCGAATGGTGAAGGCGAGGCCGGTAAGGAGGGGCATCGTGAGGAAGATGAGGGCGACATAGACGGAGACACGATTGTAGTCTTTGAGGCGGTAGTCTTCGCGGCTGGCGAGCGCCATTCGACGAGCGTCCCAGGTGGAGTAGACGGTGGGGATGAGCGAGAGGAGGGCGGTGGTGATGAGGATGGTCATCGGCGGCGCCGACCGGGTCGCAAGAAGGACGATGGCGACGACGAGGAGAGCCGTGAGGCCGCAGAGGTGAAGAAGACCGCGGCCAAGGGCACCGCAGTAAACCTGTCCGAGACCCGGGAGGAAGAGCGAAAGGTTGATGGCGGTGGAGGGCTTCCGTTTGCTGACGCGGCCAAGGGCGAGTTCGTTTGAAGAGTCGGTGTTCATGGTTCTTGTGTTTAGAAGGCGAGGTGAACAATGAGGCCGAGTTTTCCGATGCCGGCGGCAAGGCAGGCGGCCGCGAGGAGCCGGGATGGGCGCTTTGTTCCGGGTAAGGGATGGAGGATGGGCTGGGACGCATTTTGAATCTCCCCCATGACCGAGGGGGCTAGGTGCGCGGACAGGTCTTGCTTCCGCGCGGCAATCCAGAGGTCGAGTTCGTGATCGGATGACGTGGGCATGGATCAGTGGTGGTTGAGGCTGGTTTTGAGAAATTCACGGGCGCGGCTAACGCGGGACTTGATGGTGCCGACGGTGGTGGATTCGATCTGGGCGGCTTCGACGCAGGAGAGGCCTTCGAGAGCGACTAGAGTGAAGGCGCGCTTTTGCTTTCCGGGGAGTTGATGAAGGGCCTGGTCGAGAGTTCTCAGGCGCTCCCGGTGTTCGGGTTCGAGGGTGTCGGCGTATTGCTCGGGAGGGTGGGCAAACAGGGTCGGAGCCTTCTTGTTGAGGGCATTGAGAGAGCGGCTGCGGGCGATCATGAAAAGCCAGGTGGAGAACCGGCTTCTTGCCGGATCGAAATCCTTGAGACGGCGAAAGGCTTCCACGAACACGATCTGGGTGAGGTCTTCGGCGTGGCGTCGTTGGTCATTCAAGAGAGTGGCGATCATACGGAGGAGGCGATCCTGGTAATGAAGAACAAGGGGTTCAAAGGCGTCGATCTCTCCGTCGACAATGCGGCGGATGATCTGGAGTTCTTCGTCTTCGCTCATTCGTTGTTCGGTGGTGATACCGGCAGGGAAGGAAATGGTTCCATTTTTCTCACGTAGCGCTGGTCGTGGTATCCTGAAACATTCCACCAATTCACAGGGACAGGTGACTCTTCCCGCAATCCAGCACTCCCGGTTTTCAACCACGATCAAACTTCTGCCGCCACTCTTCACCCAGTTCCACAGCCCCAACCCGGCTCCGGAGTCACCGTTCGGACGGCGCGGGATGGCCGTCAGGGGATCAAAACCGCCTGCGGTCTTTAAAGCAAAGGCGAAGACGCGCGTTTCCGCCCTCACCTTCCCCTTTTTCCGGCTGGCTCGGGCAGCATGGTTCGCACTTCGCTTCCCTCTCGGCCGCCCTTACCCCGCACTTTAAGGGACAGACAATTTGTTGCCATTGTGTTGCCGCCGCAGGCTGGATCGGAGGAACCCGCTCGGATTCGGCTTGACCCGTCCGGCTTTCCCGGCTCCGATCGTTCGATGCCCGCAACGCCGCCACCTTTCCCGCCGCCGCTCCCCCTCCCTCCGCCGGCGACCACTTACGGTCGCTCGGGAAAGGAGCTGCATGTCCGGGCCGGGGGCCAGCCGCCAACCGACCGGTGCGTCAAGTGCGGAGCGGCCTCGTCCTCGGCCCCGCTCATCACCTTCTCGTGGCACACTCCGCTGATCTATTTGTCAATCCTTGCCGGAGTGGTCGTCTATGTGATCCTGGCCGTGATCCTGCGACAGACCGTTTCCTTCCGCGTCGGGCTCTGCGCGCACCACGCTTCAATGCGGAGGGCCTGGTCGGTCTCCGCCTGGATCGGGCTGCTCGCCTTCCTCGGCGGTTTCTTTGTCGCCGGGGCGATGGAGAGCGCGATGCCTCTCCTGGTCGTGAACCTTCCCGGCCTCATCCTCGCCATCGTGGGCTCCCGCCTCTCCACGACCCTGCGCCCGGTCGTCATTCGCGACGGGATAGGGCATTTCACGGGCGCCTCCCCGTCTTACCTCGAATCGATCCCCGCCACCCCGTTGGCGCTCCCTGCCCGCGGGAGCCCGGGCATGTCGTGAACCCGGCCGGCAAGCGTGAGCTGATAGCCGCCAGATCGGCGGAGCCTACGCCGGCGTCCGACTTCAATCAGGCGACGGCTTCTCCATCAATTCACCTTGGGAAACCGGGAGCTTCCGAACGATACGAATTTTCTTCGAAACACAAGGGTCTCCCGCGACTTGAGGCCCCCGCTATCCTCGGCAATGATCACGAGGCGGGTCACGGGACGCTGGAGTTTCATCCGGTACTCCATATCAAAACTGCTCGTATTTAAAAAATTCGGACCTCGCGGCGTGTTGATGTATTTCGTCCCGAGGTAGTTCGAGACAATCGTCGCTTTCAGATGATCATCGGCGCGGGCGGTGAGGCGATGCATCACACTATTCCAGCGCGTGCCGGTGTCGATCGTGACATCGACCCGGTCGGCTCCCGGAGCACGTCGGACATCAACCTTAAGAATGGGTGCATCTTTCGAGGTGGCATCGGGAACTAGGGTGTACCGGATTTCATAGGTACCCGAGGTAAATTGAGCTGGAAATCCGACCACGAGAAAGAGGTTGCCGTAGGCTCCATATTCCGAATCGCGATGAATCACCCGGGATCCGTTGCCGCTAGCAATGGAATACGGAATGAGCGGAAACGGGGAGTAGGGGGGAGGTGACACCGCTTCCAGAAAAAAATCGAAGTTGTCGGCACCAGCTTGTGGACCGGTGAGGATCCGGACCTCCGCGTGGAGTTTGTACTGGTAGGTGACGAGACTGCTGATTCTGAAATAATCATACCGGGTATTCGCGCCCGGCTCGATCACACCGCGGATGACGCCGGTCCGGGAGGCATCGTTGGCCGAGCTGATATCGTCGTTGGGCTCGACTTCATCGAGGGCGAGAGCGGAGGCGAAGGAAAGTCCGGAGAGTGAGAGTGTCAGGGCTTGAAAAAGGAGACGGCGGAACATGATGGCACGTGTGTTGAGGAAGGAGGGAACCAAACTACAGCGAAAGAAACGCCCGCGGTAAAGCGCAAAGTGCCGTTTCCGCAGGGCTCCACGGGGTTCAAGTGGCAGACCATTTGACACCCGCGGACCTAACGCGCGAACTCCGCGACAAACCCTCAATCCTCGATCTTCTGGATCCAGATGTTCCGGAAGCGGACCGGGTTGCCGTGGTCCTGCATCTTGAGGGGACCGGTGTCGCCGTGCTGGCGGTACTCCGAGATGGAATGCGGACCGTTCCAGCCGGTTCCGCCGCTGAGTTCGACGTCGTCCTGGATCACCCAGCCGTTGTGGACGGCGTGAACCTTGGCCTTGCGGACGACCTTGCCGCTCTCATCAAACAGCGGGCGATGAAAGGTGATGTCGTAGGTCTGCCATTCCCCGGGTTTGCGCGAGGCATTGACAAGGGGCTTGGACCTTCCGTAGAGGGCGCCGCACTGGCCGTCCGGATAGGTGATGTTTTCGTAGGAGTCGAGAACCTGCACCTCGTATTCGCCCATGAGAAAGACGCCGCTGTTCCCGCGTCCCTGTCCGCTGCCTTCCGGTTTGGCGGGCGTGGCGAACTCGATGTGCAGGCGGCCCGAGCCGAACTCCTCGACCGACTGGGCGTAACCTCCGCCCTTCACCGACTCGAGCGCGCCGTCGACGAGGATCCACGTGGTGGGTTTGCCACCGCCCGAGGTCCAGTGTTTCAACGAGGCTTCGGTGCCGTCGAAGAGCACGATGGCATCGGCCGGTGCCTTGGCCGCTGCGGCATCGTAGGGTTTGGGTTCGACGATTTCCGGCTGAGGCTGCTTGGCGGGATCGGTCTCGTGCACCTTGATCCCATCGATGAACATGTATTCCACCGGCTTTCCGTTCTCTTCGCGGATTTCCTTTTTGATTTCAGGTTCCTTCGCGAAAACGGAGGTGAGGGAAATGGCGGTGATCAGGAAACAGGAACGCAACGGGTGATTCATGGCCGGATGTTCCGGGATGGACGGCCGGAGGTCAAGCCTCGCGAAAAGTCGTGCTCGCTGCTGCGGCCCCCGCACCCCCAACTCCCCGCTTGCCGGATCGACGGGCCTGACTCTAACTAGGGCATGTCCGAGTCCAGGCCCATCGCTCCCCGCCGACGCAGTGCTTCGGCCGAGGCGGCCCTGCGGGTGGAGATGGCGCGGATCGATGCGATGACGATGGAGGAACGGGTCAAGGCGGCCTTGTCCCTCCCGGAACGATTTGCGTGGCTCGCCCCGGCACATCCACCCCAAGGCCCGATTCCCGATGCCACCGGGTTGAATCCGGGATCGCCCGGCGGTTTTCACCCTCCTGACGTTTCCGTTTCCCGCCGGTGATCCCGGCCCGGCGTCCGTCGGACCCCGTTTTCCCTCCTCCCGGCCCTCCTCCCGGTTGCACCCGGACGGGTTTTCCAAAATGGGTCGAAACGAACACGACCGGGCGTGGTTCAATTCTCTTGGACTACTGTCCTTTTCCCCCGGTCGCCGAATGAACGCTTTCTCCCGAACCTTTTTGCCCGTGTTTCTGGGTCTCTCCCTCGGCTCGCTCGTCGCGGCCGATGCGACACCGAACCAACCCCTCCCGGAAGAAGCGGTGCGCGCCGCCGCCGCGAAGATCGACGCCCTCGTCGCCAAGGTCTGCGAGGCCAACGGGGTGAAGAGGAACGATCCGATCGACGACGAGGCCTTCGTCCGGCGCATTTACCTCGACCTCGTCGGGCGGGTGCCCTCGATCGCCGAGACGCGGGACTTCATCGACAGCACCTATGCGGCGAAACGCGAACGGCTCATCGAGTCGCTCCTCGGCACGGAGGGCTACGTGAGCCATTCCTACAATTACTGGGCCGACATCCTGCGCGTGAATGAAAAGCTCGGAAACAACGACGCGACGAACGAGGCGGCCTACCGGCTCTGGATCAAGGACGCGCTGCGCCGCAACAAGCCCTACGACCAGTTCGTGAAGGAGCTCGTCAGCGCGACCGGTCATGTCTGGGAGAACGGCGCGATCGGCTACTACTCGCGGGACCGCGGCATGCCGCTCGACAACATGGCCAACACCGTGCGCATCTTCCTCGGGACCCGTCTCGAGTGCGCCCAATGCCACAACCATCCCTTCGACAAGTGGACCCAGCTCGATTTCTACGGAATGGCCGCCTTCAGCAGCGGGATGGAGGGCAACCGTTATGAATTCCCGAACCGGAGCGCGCTGAGCGCGAGCGCGAGGAAGGAGAACGGGCGCGCCCGGGATGAGGCGATGAAGGAGATCCGCCGGAAGCTCGAGGCCGAGATCGGGACGAAGGACAAGGCCGCCCTGCGCGCGGCCTACCAGGCCGAGGTGAAAAAACTGCGGGAGAGCGGCGGGGTCGCGAAGCGGAAGGAAAAGGGGGATGAATCGCTGAAGCTGGTGATGAACGAACTCTACAAGCCGCTGCGCTACACCACCATCGCGGAGAACGACAAGCCGCTGAAGCTGCCGCACGACTATCAATACGACGACGCGAAACCCGGCGATCTCGTTCCCGCCTCGACGATGTTCGGGGCGGTGGTCGAGGCCGCCGAGGGAGGAAGCAACATCCAGGCCTACGCGGAGTGGATGACCTCTTCCGAAAACCCGACTTTCACGAAGGTCGTCGTCAACCGTCTCTGGAAGCGCCTCTTCGGGCACGCCATCATCGAGCCGCTCGACGAGCTCACCGACCAATCGGTTTCAACGAATCCCGAGCTGGTCGCCTACCTCGAGGAGCTCATGAAGGAACTGAAGTACGACATGCGCGCCTTCACCGGGATCCTCGCGAATACCTCGACCTACCAGCGCGCCGCCACCACGGCGGAGCTGGAACCCGGCACGCCCTATTATTTCCAAGGTCCCCTGCTCCGGCGGCTCAGCGCGGAACAGGTCTGGGACAGCGCCCTGACCCTGCTGATCGACCATCCCGACCAGTACAAACCCTCCCTTGAGCGCGACATCGCGAAGATCGAGCAGCAGAAGCAGATCTACGAGAGCCTCGAGGAGATTCCCTTCGATGATTATCAGGCGCTCGTGGAGCGGCTTTCGGTCGAGATCGGGGACCGCAGCAAGGTGGCGGAGGAAAAGCGGAAGGAGTCGATCGCGGCCCGGGCCGCCGGAGATGAGGAAAAGGCCAGGGAACTCTCCCGCGAGGTGCGCCAGGCGCAGAGCCAGGTGGAGAAGACGATGAAGAGGGAGGCCTTTTCCGCCGTCAATCCCGGTGCCGACAAGGAGGAACTCCACACGGTCTTCGGAGTCACCGACGCGCTGCTCCGTGATTCGATCCTGGACGAAGGAAAACTCGAAGCTTCCTCCGATGAGATGTCGGGAGAAATGACCCGCAAGGAGCGCCGCGCGAGGATGCAGGCGAAAGCGAAGAGGAAACCCGCCGCCAAGGGAAAGGGCTCGCGGAAAGAGGCTCCGGAGCGAGAGCTGGGGACGCTGGCCCGTGCCTCCGAGATCGCGGCCCGGCCCGGCAGTTTCCTGAGAACCTTCGGTCAGTCCGATCGCGAGGTGATCGAAAACGCCAGCGATGAGGCGACGGTGCCACAGGCGCTCGAATTGCTGAACGGTCCAGTCGCGGCAGCCGTGGCCGATCCGGGCTCGGTGCTCGGCCGGGAACTGGTGAAAGCGGAAACGCCGGAGGCCAAGATCCGGGCGATCTACACCGCGATGTTGTCCCGCGCGCCCAAGGAAAAGGAAGTCTCGCGGATTCTCGAAGAGGTCGCCGCGAAGGGCGACGGGGCCTACGACGACGCGGTCTGGGCCGTCCTCAACAGCACGCAGTTCCTTTACATCCGCTGATCCCTTTTGCCGTCGAACCCACCTGCAACCTTCTCCAATCGATCGCCCATGAATCCGCTCTTCCGCCAGGAACCCAACCGCCGCCTCTTCCTTGCTAACGCCGCGAAGACCTTTCTCGGAGTCGGTGCCGCCCCCGCCTTCCTCCAGGGGTTTGGCGGAACCGCCCAGGCCGCGCTCGGTCCCGACCTGCATCTTCCGGAGCGCGCCAATCCCGCGAAGAGCGTCATTTACCTCTACATGTCGGGGGGCATGACCCATCTCGACACCCTCGACCCGAAGCCCGGCCACGAAAACCAGGGACCGGTCCGCTCGATCCGCACGAAGGCCGAGGGCGTCGAGATCAGCGAATACCTCCCCCGCCTCGCCCAGCACATGGACAAGGCGGCGCTGATCCGTTCCATGACCTCGACGGCGGGGGCGCATGCGCAGGG
>Ga0209573_1001293_pt1 | contig 40345 bp, 33 predicted proteins | sample TNRBio252014_DNA_FD_185870 | JGI IMG/M metagenome (GOLD analysis project Ga0209573, IMG submission 185870) | Wastewater treatment Type I Accumulibacter community from EBPR Bioreactor in Madison, WI, USA - TNR Reactor_6/25/2014_ DNA (SPAdes)... | ecosystem: Engineered > Bioreactor > EBPR >...
CCGGAGTGAAGGGCGTCTCCACCGGACAGGAGCGGCTCAATCTCGACGAAAAAACCATCGCAGACGCCTTCTCTGCCGCCGGATACGCGACCGGCGCCTTCGGCAAATGGCACAATGGTTCGCAGTGGCCCTACCATCCCATGGCGCGCGGCTTCGACACCTACTTCGGCCACAGCTCGGGCCACTGGGGCGAATACTTCGACGCGCCGCTTGAGGACGAAGGCAAAATGGTGAAGACGAACGGCTACATCGTCGATGTCTGCACCGACAAGGCCCTCGCCTTCATCGATCAAAACCGCGAGAAACCCTTCTTCTGCTACCTGCCCTTCACCACCCCGCACTCGCCCTGGGCCGCACCGGAGAAAGACTGGGCCCGCTTCAAGGACAAACCCATCACCCAGACCGCCACTCTCGCCGTTCAGGAGGTCGCCGACGAAACCCGCTGCGCCCTCGCCATGATCGAGAACCAGGATGCCAACGTCGGCCGCATCCTGACAAAACTCAAAGAACTCGGTCTCGAGGAGAACACCATCGTCCTCTATTTCTCCGACAACGGCCCCAATTCGCATCGCTGGACCGGTGGCATGAAGGGCAGGAAAGCCCAGACCGACGAGGGCGGAGTGCGCTCCGTCTGTTATCTGAAATGGCCCGCGAAGCTGCCGGTCGGACATACCGTGCCACGGATCGCCGGAGCGATCGACCTGTTGCCCACCCTTACTTCACTTGCGGGAATTCCCCGGGTTGGCGATAAACCGCTCGACGGACGCGATCTCACGCCGCTTCTCATGGACGAGCTCTATAAATGGGACAAGCGAACGATCTTCTCCACCTGGGCCGGGAACATCAGCGCGCGCACCGAAGGCTTCCGGCTCGACAACCTGGGAAACCTCTACATGATGGAGCGCGACCCCGCCCAGACCACACCCGTGAATGCCGAGTTCCCGACCATCGCCGCCGAACTCACCGCCGCCGTCGATGCCTGGCGCAAAGAAATGTATGGGCCGGGCGCCGCCGCCCCCCCCAAAGAGAAAGGCAAGGGCGGCAAAGCCAAGGGCAATCCCAACGCCGTCGATCCGCGCCCTCTTCCCGTCGGCTACCGCGAGTTTCCCATCACCATGCTGCCTGCCCGCGATGGAGAGCCGCGCGGCACCGTCGAGCGCAGCAGCAAAGCGCCGAATTGCTCCTACTTCGTCAACTGGACCAGCCTCGAGGATTCCCTCGTCTGGAATCTCGAAGTCGTCACCACGGGACGCTACGAAGTCGCGATCGACTACACCTGTCCCGTCGCCGATGCCGGATCGACCGTCGAGCTTCGCTACGGCGAGGCGAGCCTCACCGGCAAAGTCACCCCCGGCTGGGATCCCCCGCTCCTGACGAATCAGGATACCCTCCCCCGCCCCGATGGTGAGAGCACGATGAAGGATTTCAAAACCCTCGTCCTCGGCGAGATCGACCTCACCGCCGGAAAAGGCCCCCTCACCCTCCGCGCCCTCGAGATCCCCGGAAAATCGGTGATGGACCTCCGCCGCGTCACCCTGACATTGAAATAAACCGCCCTCACCACTTGTGGGCGCCGCCCTGGATCCGTTCGATCTTTTCGATCAGCCAGATATTGTGTTTCTCCACCGTGTTGAAGTCCGGATCCGTCGCCGATTCGTCGCGGACATACCACGACTTCCGTCCGAAATAATCTTTCAGCGCCTTCGACGAAAACGGGAAGCCATACCGGGCGAAGATCTCGTTCCTCGCGATCGAGAGTTCTGGTAATGTCAGCGTCTGCACGACACTGCGCGAGAGCGTCTGCTCCGACGAATAGGGGAAAATGTCCGGAGGTTCGACCTGTCCTCCCCCTTCCCCCGGCAGCACCGCCTTGCCTCCGAGATAGGGACCACCCAGTTCCTTCTCGACCGCGAGGATCGTCGCGACATTCGCCTTCTCGATCGCCGAGAGCGGCGGATCCTTGAAACCCGGACGTCGCTGATACCAGGAGAGTGATCCAAAATACTCCCGGAGAAAGGCGCTCGAGAAATCGTAGCCGTGCCGCGCGAAGATCTCATTGCGGGCGAGGTAGAGCTGCTCCAGACCGTAATCGTACAGTTCGACCACGCTGTAGGATCGCTCCGACGAATCCTCGAAGACGTACTCCAGCGAGGCCGCCACCGCCGCGTCCTCCGCCCCGAGATCGAGCAGCGGCGTGCCGAGACTGTAGGCGAAAGGCTTCTGCGGTTCGCCCTCGATCCCCGCCCCGCGGAGTTGGTCCGTCGATTCATTGAGGACGCGGCTTTGCGTCGAGGCGAAGACCTCGTCCCAGGTGCGGAAACGCTGCAGGTCCGATTCGAGATTGATCGTCAGAAAGCCCCCCGCATCCGTTCCGTAGGCAGGCTGCCCCGGCGAGGCCGCCGTGATGTTCACGAATCCCTCGTGCTTCATCAGCAGGTAATAGACATTCTTCCACGGGATCACCGCCTCGTTCCCCTCCGCGACGATGAATTCATCCGGATAAGAGGAGCAGCAGTCCGTGATGAGAATCTTCAGCCGGCACGGCAGCGCCTCGATCTCCGACGCCCATTCGTTGCGACTGATCTCGCCGAGATCGCAGGTCTGCAGAAACTGTTCCCCCGCCGCCCGGTCGCGGATGATCCCGTGACCCGAAAAATGGACATAGACCGTGTCATCCGCGCCGATCCCCTGGGCGAAGGCCGCCCAGGCCGCCTCGATCCCCGCCTTCGTCGCCTCCTCTCCCATCACCTCCACCTTGCGCACCTGCACCCCCCACGCCGACGGCGAGACATACTCGTTGAAGATGTGACTGACGATGACCTGGTCGGAAGAGACCCCCGCGTTGATCCCGCCCGCATCGCCCGGGTAGGCATTGCAGTAGACCCCGAAATAATGCAGCGTCCGCTCCGCCCGGAGCGGGCCCGGGATCGCCGACAGAAAGAACAGGAGGAAGAGCACCCGGATCATCATACGAGGATCCTAGCGAATCCCATGCCGCGCGTCCACCTCGTCGGCGGAAATGTCACGTGGCCGGCACAAAAGCCCCCCCCTCACACCTTCCGTCGATGGCACACCTCGAGACGGTTGCCGCAGGGATCCTCGAAAAAGACCGCGTAGTAGCCCGGTTCGTAGGGCATCGGGCCCTCCACGTTGAGAGCACCCGCGCGCCGCGCCACCTCCGCCAAGGCATCGACCGCCTCCGGACTCTCCGCCCAGAACGCGATCCGATTCTCGTTCGCGACATGCTCCGGAGACTCCGTGATCCCGAAGAATTCCGTGATCTCCCCATCACCCGCCTCATAGCTCAACCATTCCTCCATACACATGTCACGGGTGAACCCCAGCGCCGGCAGCAGCATTTCATAAAAGGGAGTCACCTCCGCGAGCCGCGGCGCCCGGAGATCGATGTGGTCGTAGATTCGGCGCATGGGGGTCGGGTGGGGTGGTGACGGGAGCGCGGGCACTTTTGCCCGCATCGGGGGAGGACGTTCGTGGAATGAGAATACCAATCGCTTCAGGTTGAACGATGACGAATTAGGCACGGGTTGGCGGAGATCTTCGCGTGAGCGCGAATCCTATCCAGGCGAGAAAGTTGAAGACGCCAAAAAAGTACAGCGCCACTTCCACACGCTCGGACAACGCGAACGCACTCTCCCAAACCTGCTTCATGCTGGCGAAATCGGATCGAAGCATCTGTTGAATCCTCCTCAGTTCCCGGTGTTCCGGAGATCCTTCCTCGACCGGGTTGGCCGTCAGGACATCCAGCCGCTCGAATGATTCATCCATCCTTGCTTCTCCTTCGTCAAAGTTCGGGCGAAAAGACGGAGCAATCATCAAGATCCACACGAGGGCAAAAAGATTCCCTCCGGCAATCAGGATGGGAATCACTTGGATTTTCATTGGCTGGTTGTTCGAGATATCGCAGACTCTTTCAAGACAGCGGCCCGACGAGAGGGTAAGGATTCGGAACGCGGAGGTCAATTCTCCTTCAACGCCACCGCGCGTGAAAGAGCCCCATCGCCTTCATCCGCGTCCCGGACCCGCGAGTCCCGGAGGGACCCAAGAACGTAGCCGGGGGTGACCCGAGCGTCGCGAGGCGAACCCGCGGACCAATTCTTTGGCAAGATTTGCGCCCCGGCGGGGCGCGAGAAGCCCACGGCCATCGGTGCGTCGCCGCGTCACTATCATCGTCTGCCTCTCCCGCCCCTCCGGGGCGGATTGATCAGCTGGTTGGAATCCGGTGGTTACGCTCGTGCCTCGCTTCACCACCGGCTACTCTCTCCGGCCCCGCCGGGGCCGTGCTGGATGACTGACGTTCCAGCGCTCGGGAACAGCAGGGCCAAGCCGCACGATTCCGCTCTCTAAGCGTGAAAGATCTCGAACTCGAACCGCAGGCCTTCCCGACTCTCCACAACGAAGAACGAAACCGCGGCCCCCATGAGCATCACGTCGTCTTCCTTGGCACGATTCGGCTCATGGGTGAGCGGGATCTGCGCCATCATCCATGCCTTACCCTCTGAAGGCAGTTGGATCTTCGCGGCGTCATTGATCACACCCACCAACCGATCATTGGGAATCACGACGGTCAACCGCGGCTCGCCACCAAAGAACGTTTCGACCCTCTCCCGGAGCGTCTCCGCCGTGAATCCCGAGGCCTCCAGGCTTGAAGCGGCGAGGTCAAAGTCTCCCGAAGCCATCATTCAAGAGATGGCCGGCGAAGCCTTGCCATCCTCGTCTTGTTGTGCCGGCATTTGTCGTGAGGTCGTCGATCTTCGGAACTTTCGTTCAACTGCCCTAAAAACTCGCCAGAGTATCCATCCGGTCGCAAAATGGGCTCCGAAAAGTATTGGAACCCCAGGTTCTTCAGTCATCACATCGACTGCGCCTGTAAAGTCGTCACCAATTTCCATTCGGTCGAAACTCCGACTCTCGAAATGTTCCCAAAGTTCCGGAATCAAGTACGCAAGGTATGCAAAAGCCAAACCGAGACTAAACCCAGCAACAAGGCCGACAAGAATGTCCCGCGTAAGTCTCATCGCTTTCGACTGGGTTCCGCCTTCATTTTTGGGCACAACGTCAAAGGCCATCGGACGGGCGGTAGCCCGTTCGATGTGCCGTCGTGTTAGGCAGAGTTGGTTTCCTGATTTTCATCTGCGCAGGCTAAACATTAGTGCGGCAGAAAGTGCTAGAATAACGGAAGCAATCCAATGCCGCGCTGAACAAATTGGCCTCTTGTCATGAAACACAGAGAGGAACAAAGCAACAATTGTGATCACAAATCCGACAATAGCGCACCCATCGGCGAGGAGCATCGGCAGGCCGATCGCGAAGCCCTTTCCGCCTTCGAGTTGTCCGGCGGTAAGATACATTGTGGCAACACGAAGAACATTTACGCTTCCTGCGGTGAAAGCAACGGAAGCCGCGCAGCCCGTGGAACCGAACCAGAGGAGCACAAGCGAGATTGTGTTCTCGCCGGGTTTGTGACTTTCGTGCATGGTGGCGTATTTGTTTGCCTAACGTCGAGTCGACTCAGGGCTGTAAGCCCTTGAGTCCGCTGTCATGTGAGGCTCATTTTTCATTTTGAGATCGCCTCGAGCGTATATCGGGCGGATTCGAGCTTCTTCCTCGACGATAAAAGGAGACGCTCGCCGTCACTATTCCGTCCGGAGAATGAAGTGAGTGCGTCGTCTATCCCGCAAACCAAAAGGACCGCACCCTTGTTCGCTAACTCTTCGATTTCATCCGAGGCGCCATTCTCGATCGCGCGTATTGCTTGAATACGCAGGGATGAAAGCCTTTCCACACGCTTCTCAAGGGGAACCGAACGCCGAAACAGCGATGCCCGTGGCACAACGACCTCGAGCGCCTGCGTCGCCAAATCAGCAAGACTAGCTGGATGAGCTGGCTGTTTCATTCTTTTGCCGAACGTCGAGTGCTGGCGACCCGCTACTGGAAGCGCCACGCCGCAACGGGGGTTAGGGTTGGACTTACCGTGATCATTTCGGCACGGCGCGAGTAGCGGGTTGTCCAGTCGCGTCTGGTTCTGCTTTCCTGTTCCAGGGAACTTTGTATTGGGTCACCTCCCCATTGCTTTCCGCCGTGCAGGAAATAGTGATCTCACCGGAGTAGCCATCCTTGATCAGAAGAGCAGTAAAACTGTCGTGGTGAACCTTGTCTTCGTTCGACGAAGAGATCTGGCATCTGATCGAAACGTCGTCTTGTCGAACGACTATGCCCGATCCCACATCAGGGGTGCTCTCAACTTCAACTGAGTAGCCGTAATCAGTTCCAGGCTTGGGGTACTGGTGAAAAATGAGGTGGCTGGCGGTGCGCCATATAGCGACGAAGAACTCTTTCGTCTCAGACTTGTGGAGAATCGTCCAGTCTGGTTTCGCCATGACCGTAACCCAATCATCAAGGGTAAGGGTGCCAAAAGACCAATTCTTCGCGTCGTCGTCCGAGGTAAGCACGAGGCGGACTGTCTTCTCAAAGGCTTCACGCTCTGAGCTTTCGGGGAATACGCTCGGAGCGGTCAACAGCATCGTGGAGAGCATAATCAGGTGTCTCATCTCTTTGCAGAATGTTACGTCGCTGGCGACGGCGAAGCCGTTGCCAACTGTCCCGCTTTCGGCGTCTGGAGCATTACCCATTCCGCCGGAGAATGGTATCCAAACTGCTTCAAGACGCGATCACCAGTCGACGGCGTTGAATCTTGATGGACATTAGCAACCGCCTGATCACCGTTCACCGCGGAAACGATCGCGTAATAGACCGAGCCATCTAGTTTCCGAATCACCAAGAAATCTCCTACGGAGAACTCCAAGTTCCTCTCGAATCGGATCAGAACAAAATTCCATTGCGCGTATTCTTTAGCGACTGTGCCAACGCTGCTCTCGGCGAAGCAAATACCCTGTAGAAAAAACCAAGAAAGGATTGAGAGAATCCAGATCTTATTCATTGGTCTCATATGCACAACGGTAAAGGCCATTCGCGGCGGGGTGGGAAGCCGGAATCCAGACCGCGGCGTTACCCGCCGTTGGATGCGCCCTCTAGTTCGCATTGGTTGGTGTGTTTGAGGGACTTCGTCAGGAAAATTTTGTCGTGTCCGTGAGAATCCCAGTTCTGCAATCGTCCTGACTCCTGATACCCGAGAGAAGAATAGAAGTCAGGAGCCTGAAATGCCATGGTATCGACGTAGGAATACTGACAGCCCCTTCGAGCCGCCATTGCTTCGGCCTCTTCGATCAACTTTCGACCGACGCCCTGCCTTCTGTGTTCCGGGGATACCGCCATCACATCAACCTTGAGCCAACTGAGTAGAATTGTGCCCCGGAGACCCCCAATCATGGATCCGTTGTCATCGCGCGCGACAATGAAAAATTCCTGTGATGCGCCATCCTGAAGCGACCTCATAAACTGAGGATTCGAGTCAGTATTAAAGCTTCGGAGCCAGGCCAAGACTTGCTCCTGCTCGCCCGACGTTGGGTCCTGAATGAGTGAGAGAGGGGGCATGTTTTTAGCGAGTCCAGCCACTAGAAATCGTGGCCGAATCGGATCTTGCCCGGCCGCGCCGCCGGGATCAAGTCGAAAGTGCCTGTGGCGCGGGATCCGACCTCTTCCCAGTCCCCCCGCTCACGTCCGGCGCAGGGCGAGGATCAACTCGTCGAGCTTGTCGGCGATGGCCTGCACCTCCATCTGCTGCGGGGGATCGCTGATGCTGCCCGCGAGTTCGGCGACACTGTTGCTGTTGGCGCTGGTCGTTTGGATCGCATCGTTCAACTGCGCGGAGGAGACCTCTCCGGGCGGACCTTGGGGACCGTCGGCTCCCGTTCCCCCGTCGTTGCCGTTGCTGCCATCCGCCCCGCGGGGGATCCCGAAGGTGAAACGCACGTTCGTGCCGTCGAAGACCACGTCCACCGACGCCGCGCTGCCGGGATCGAGCGTGTTCACCGCGTCCACCACCGCAGTCGCGAAGGGAGGTCCGGGCAGACCCGGGGTGCCGTCGTTGCCGGGAAACCCCTGCGCCCCGTCGTTGCCCCGCGGCAGGCCGAAGGTGAAATGCAGCGTCGCCCCCGTCAGGGAGACCCCCGCCGTGGCGGGATCGCCGGGATTCCCGGTGGTGACGCTGTCGATCGCCACCGCCGTGATGCCTCCTCCGGCCTGGATGAGGTCGACGATCCCCGCGAATTGCTCGCGGAATCGATCGCCGTCGATGAGTTGCCCGTTTTGGGGCCAGTTGGGATCGTACATGAGACTTGGAGTGGTGGAGACTTGGAGTGGTGGAGACTTGGAGACTTGGAGTGGTGGAACACGCGAAGCGGGTAGCCGGAGCGGAGTGAAGGCAAACTCGGAGCAACGCGAAGAGAGGCGGAGCAGGCGGAGTGGGAAACTTCTGACTTCTGACTTCTGACTCCTGACTCCTGACTTCTGACTTCTGACTTCTGACTTCTGACTTCTGACTTCTGACTTCTGACTTCTGACTTCTGACTTCTGACTTCTGACTTCTGACTTCCGTCTCCCCCTCTCCCCCTCTCCCAGTCTCAGCATCGGCGCGTCACGCGACGACCACCTCCCCCTCCGGCCCGGGGGCGCTTTCGCCGGCGTCATTGACGGAGGTCACGCGCACCTTCACGGTGGCACCGCTGGGCAGGTCGGCGAGGGTCGCGTCGCTGTCGTAGACCGTGCCGCCGAGCACCCAATCGGTGTCGACGCCGACGATCATCCGCCAGTAGCGGTAGCGCTCGGCGCGCAGCGCGTCGTCCCAATCGGCGATGACGACACCGGGGGTCGAGGAGAGCACGCTCATCATCGAGGGGGCCTCGGGCGTTTCCTCATCATCGGGACGGCTGAGGCCGAAGGCATACCAGAGCGGATCATCGCCCTCGAGCAGGGTGCCGAGCTCGTCGATCAGGCCCGTCATCCGCTTGCGTAGGTTGTAGACCGCCAGATCGCGGGTCGCCTTGGCCTGGCCCTGCTCGGTCAGCTTTTGATCGTGGTTCGTGCGGGCCGTGCCGAGGTTGCCATGGACCGTCGCGGCGATGGCGGCCGTCACATCCATGTCGACACTGGCGTGGGCGGGATTCGCCACGAGGTGGAGGCGGATCGACTCGACGAGGGCGTAGCGTTTGTCCTCCGTCGCCGGGGTGCCGGTGGAGCCATCGGGCCAGCCCGCCGCGCCCCATTCCTCGCTGTAGCGCTCGCCGAAGAATTTCGCGAGGCGCTTGCGCGCGTTGGCGATGAAGACCTTCGCGGCATTGTCGGCCGACGTCTTCGCCGCGCTCGCCGTCTTGCGGGCCACCTTGCAGGCGCCGTAGGTGTTTTCCGCGGCGCGGGCGGCGGTGAGGTAGGGCGTGAGGGTGGCTTCGGTGTTCTGTTTCACTCCGATGGCCACCTCGTGGGTGTTGAGACCGTCGATCATGTCGTCGCCGAGGGCGAAGAGGCGATCGATGGGGTTGGGGAGCTGGTTGGATGCCATACGACTTCGAGTGGGATGCCGCGACACCTCCTGCCCGCCGAAACGCGCGCCGCCACCGAAATAGGCCTGGCCAAACCGGCTCATGGACGCGGGATGGTTCCGGGTGGGGAAAGAAATGCCACAGGGGTTGCGACTGCACCCACCGCCCACCGGACACGCGCCCGATGTTGAAAAACGGAGAGCGAAATCGGCGACGAGATTAGGCAAAATGCCCGATTTCCGTCAAGAATCTTTGTGCCGGACCGAATTTTTTTCGGCCACAGCCCGAAAAACCAACGTCTCCCGATCTTTTTCCGGTGTCCGCGGATTTCCGCGAGCCCTGGAAATTCTTTTTCCAGTGTGCGTCCGCTGGGAAACGGGCTGGAAATTCTTCGTGCGGTGTCCGGCGGAAAAAAATCGGGCTGGAAACTCTCTTTGCGGTGTCCGGCGGAAAAAAATCACGCTGGAAAATCTCCGTGCAGTGTCCGGCGGAAATAAATCGGGCTGGAAAATCTCTTTGGGGTGTCCGGCGGAATTTCCGGGCACTGGAAACTCTTTTTTTAAGGCACGTTTTCGGCCGCTCGGGCCTGTTTTTCCGTGAGTTACAGCGGATTTCGCGGCCGAGTCAGGGCCGGGGCGATCAGAGCTCCTCCTACGCGTCCTCGTCGTCGCGTTCGGCTTCCTTCACCCGTGTCGCGGGGATGGGATTGGCCGAGTTCAGGTTGCGGAGGTAACCCGCGGGCGGGTAATCCTCGCTCTCCACCGGATCGCCGTAGTGCCAAAAGACGACGTCGAGGTGCCACCCCACCGCCACCTTCCAGCGCGTGCCGTTCGCGAGCACGACGAGGCCGTCGTCGAGGGCGTCGAAGCTGGTCAGTCGTTTCATGAGGCCCTACCGTGGCGAGGGGTTGGGGATTTGGCAATGTTTTTTTGAACAGTTTTTGAGGGAGTGTTACGGAAATACGGAACAATTTCCCACGTCGGCAATTGCCGAATGCACGGAGGAACGGTATAAGCCATGGCACCGCTTCGCCATGCCCACGGCACCTTCCAGCAAATACCCGGATACTCCTCTGCCCCGTTCACTGATCCTGCGGAAACAAGGCCCTGCCCGAATCTTTTCGCCCCATTTCTCGTGTGCCTTTCGTGCGGCCCACTGCATCTGACACATGGAAAATCTCTCCCAATTCGAAACCGACCTCTGGTCCGCTGCCGACAATCTTCGCGCGAATTCCAAGCTCACTTCCAGCGATTATTTCATGCCGGTGCTGGGCATCATTTTCCTGCGGCATGCGGCGAACCGATTCGATGCGGCCGCACGGCAGATTGCCGAGGATCAGGCCAGCGGGAAAATGCCCAAGCGGAAGATCCAGCCCGCCGACTACATCCGCCGCCGTGCCCTCTTCCTGCCCGAGACCGCCCGCTTTGATTTCATCATGGAGCGGGCCTCTACCGACCCCGGCGGCTTGCCGAACCTGGTCACCGAGGCGATGACGGCGATCGAGGCGGACTTCGAGCCCCTTCTCGGCGTGCTGCCGAAGGATTACGGGATCTTCGAGCCCAAGGTGCTCGAGGAGCTGATGCGCCTCTTCAACAGCGAACAGATCAAGCGCGCCACGGGTGACGTCTTTGGTCGCATCTACGAATACTTCCTCGCCAAGTTCTCCATCCAGAAGGCGCACGACAACGGCGAGTTCTTCACACCTTCGTCGCTCGTTCAGTTGATCGTGAATGTGATCGAGCCGGATCATGGGAACGTCTTCGACCCCGCCTGCGGCTCCGGCGGCATGTTCGTGCAGAGCAGCCATTTCATCGAGGAGGAAGGCGGCGACGCCGCCCGCAAGGTCGTCTTCTACGGTCAGGAGAAGAACCGCGACACCATCCGCATCGCGAAGATGAACCTCGCCGTCCACGGACTGGAGGGCAAAATCGCCGAGGCCATCACCTACTATCAGGACGAGCACACCCTCGTCGGCAACTGCGACTTCGTGATGGCCAATCCGCCCTTCAACGTCGACCTCGTCGACGCCGAGCGGATCAAGACCGACACCCGTCGCCTGCCCTTCGGCCTGCCCGGGGTGAACAAGGACAAGCGCGTCTCGAATGGCAATTACCTCTGGATCTCCTACTTCTGGAGCTATCTCAACGACAATGGCCGTGCCGGGTTTGTGATGTCCTCACAGGCCTCCAGCGCCGGCAATGACGAAAAGACCGTGCGCCAGAAACTCGTCGAGACCGGAGACGTCGATGTGATGATCTCGATCAAGGGCGGTTTCTTCTACACGCGCACCGTGCCCTGCGAACTCTGGCACTTCGACCGCAACAAACCCGCCGATCGCCAGGACCAGGTGCTGATGCTCGACGCCCGCAGCATCGGCCAGCTCATGAAGGGATCGCGCAAGGTCCACGAGTTCACGCCCGAGCAGATGCGCAACCTCACCGCCATCGTCTGGCTCTACCGCGGGCAGGGTGAGCGATTCCTCGCGCTGGTCGCCGACTATTTCACGAAACACGCCGCCGAATGCGCCGCCGTGCCGGAGAGGCTCTCGAACTTCCAGGCCGCGCTCTCCGAACTCGACGCGCCCTTTGCCGCGCTGGCAACGGTGGTGAAAGACACGCCTGACCTTGATGAGGAAAAGCGGCGGGGTTTTGCAGGGGTGCTCGACGAGCTTCGCGACGCGCGGGACTCCTGCACGGCCGATGCGAAGGCATTGCTCGCCGAGCTTTCCGCCTCGGTGAAAAAGCTGGGTTCGTCACCGCCCACGACCAACGCCGCGCAGCACAAGGCGCGGGTCGTCTTTGATCCGCTGGCGGACCGTGCCAAAGGATTAACCAAGCAGCTCGATCTGATCTACAAGCTCGCCTCGCGCGCCGCTTCAGCCGCCAACGATTTCGCCGACGACGAGACCGTCGCCGGGGTTCACGACCGCCGCGCCACCGGCAAGCTCGTGAAACATCTTGAAGAAGCCCGCCGCAACGCGGTCGAGCAGCTCAAACACGCCACCTACTTCCACCGGCAGATCACGTGGCTGCACGACCGCTTCCCCGGAGCAGCGATGGTCGATGTCCCAGGCCTGTGCAAGGTGGTGACTCGGGCTGACATCGCCGCCGCCGACTGGAGCCTCACTCCGGGCCGCTACGTCGGCGTCGCCCCGGCCGAAGTGGACGAGGATTTTGATTTCGAACTGGCGATCGCCGAGATCCACGGGGAACTCGCCGGGCTCAACGCGGAGGCTGTGGAGTTGGCGACGGTGATTCAGGCGAATTTGGAGGGGTTGGGTGTATGAAAACACTTACCTGGGGTGAGATTTGCACGCTCGAATACGGAAAAGCCCTCCGTGATTACGCTGACGTGGAATCTGATGAGGATTGTTTTCGCGTATTCGGAACAAACGGTCCCATTGGCTGGAGTTCAAAGGCCTTATCAGCTGGTCCTGGAACTATAGTTGGACGAAAAGGCGCATACCGAGGTGTCCATTTTTCGGAATTCCCATTCTTTGTAATCGATACGGCATACTATCTTGTGCCCAGAGACGCGACTCTGTGCTCGAAATGGGCATACTATAAACTTTTAACCGTTGACCTAGATCAGGTTGACGTTGGATCGGCAATTCCCACTACAAACCGAGAAGCATTTTATGCGTTGCGCGTAAACGTTCCGCACTCGCAGGTTCAACAGCGCATCGCCGCCATCCTCTCCGCCTACGACGACGCGATCGAGAACAACCGGCGGCGGATGGCGCTCCTGGAAAAGGCGGCACGGCTGCTCTACGAGGAATGGTTCGTCCGCCTCCGCTTCCCCGGCCACGAACACACCCCCGTGAAAGACGGAGTGCCGGAGGGGTGGGAGCCCACAAAACTGAGTGATTTGATCGACATCACCCACGGCTGTGCGTTCTCAGGAGATCACTTTTGTGACACTCCAACTTCACGGGTCTTGACGACGCCGGGCAGTTTCCGTATCGGAGGCGGATTCAAGACGGATAAGGCAAAATACTATTGCGACGATGGTCCACTTGATCGCGCCTACGAACTTTCTTCGGGAGATTTGATTGTAACGATGACCGATCTCAGCGTCATGAGTGATACGCTCGGATACCCGGCGATCATTCCTGAATCCGATGGGGTCACCTATCTTCACAACCAGCGGGTCGGCAAGGTCGTTCCCCTGACGGATTGGTTTCCCAAACATTTTCTTTTTTTTGTGATGTGTGACCCATACTATCGCTGTCACGTTCTCGGATCCGCGACGGGGACTTCCGTTAAGCACACCGCTCCCAAGCGAATCGTGAGTTATCCTTACTCGATGCCGAAGCGAACCCTCGTCGATCGTTTTGAGGAGTCCGTCGCACCGAACTTCGAGCAGCTTTCGACGCTCCTCCGGACGAACCAAAAGCTCCGCGCCGCCCGCGATCTCCTCCTTCCCCGCCTCATGAGTGGGGAGATTGAAGTATCAAACTGATGAGCACCTTCCGACTTCACATCCGTCCCGGCGGTGGCCTCGGAAGCTCCGAAGTTTCGTTCGCCTACTGCCTTGCACTGCAGGTGCTGGGCGTCGGGTGGCCAACTTATCTCAATACGGCCTGCGATTCTTGGGAAGAGTATGAGCAGGAGGCGTCGAAATACCACGATGATCTAAGCCGTGTCCGCTACTTGAGAAACGAAGTAAAAAAGGACGATCTGATTTGGACGCGTGACGCGTACGGCGAGTATTATCTGGCAAGGGTCGTCTCCGAATGGGAGTACCTCACCAGCGAAGCAGCGTTGGATGCGGACATCGTCAACGTCGTGCGATGTGAGATTCTGAAGGTTCAAGGGATCGACTCCGTGCCGGGAAAAATCGTCGCATGTTTCCGTCCCGCACGAACGATTCAACGAGTCTCGGATGAAAACATGGACCTCTTCTCCCGACTTCTCTGGAATGAGCTGAGCGGGAAAGAGCATTTTCCGATTTCGGAATCCTTTGATGGAAACATTTTTCCGTTTCTGGGATCGGAGGAGACCGAGGACCTGATCTTCATTTTCCTCCAAACGCTCGGATGGATTGTCATTCCAAACTCGCGCAAGGGAGACACGATGAGCTTCGAATTCTATCTCATCCATCGCGACTCCTTCGAGAGAGCGATCGTCCAAATCAAGACCGGCCACTCCAGCCTGAACACCGATGACTGGGCTGGGAGAAGCGAGCGGGTTTTTCTTTTCCAATCCAACGGTTTGTATTTTGGTTCCGAGAACCCGAGGGTGGAATGCATTCCTCCGCAGGTCCTACAACGCTTCATGACGCAGAATCTCAGACTGCTTCCAACAGCGACAGTCAGGTGGATGGATCGAGTCGGGCTTGCTCCAACACCCACCCTCGCCTCATGACCGAGGAGATTGAAGTATAAACCTTTTGCCTGTAGTCTTCCCCATGCTCTTCGAACGCCAGAAACGCCTCCTTTCCCTGCTCGACGCCCTCGGCGGCGAGCAGGGCGGTCTGGATTTCCAAAAGTTGCTTTTCCTTTATTGCGAGGAGGTTGAGGGACCCGAACCCACCTACGAGTTCGTGCCCTACCGTTTTGGCGGATTTTCCTTCACCTCCTACGCCGACAAGCGGCGCCTGATTGAACGCGGGCTTCTCGTCGACGAGGAACGCTCGTGGAAGCTGACGCCGGCGGGCCGCAAAGCTGCCGCAGTGCCTGGGCTAGTCCGAATGGGCATGGATCGCTTCGCCCGGACTCATGCAGCATTACGCGGGGACGAGCTCGTGGCCGAAGCTTACCGACGGCACCCGTATTATGCGATCCGCAGCGAGATGGCGGCCCGCGTCCTCGCGGGTGATAAAATGGCGCTAAAGGCAATCGAGGCGACACGGCCGCCGAAGAGCGAGCCCGGCCTCTGCACGATCGGCTATGAGGCCAGCTCTCTGGAAAACTACCTGAACCGGCTTCTCCGCAACGGCGTGACGCTGCTCTGCGACGTGCGACGCAATCCCCTGAGCCGCAAATACGGCTTCTCCAAAGGAACACTCAGCAAAGCCTGCGAAGGGGTCGGCATCCGCTACGAGCACCTCCCGGAGCTTGGCATTGACTCGGATCAGCGCCGCGAACTCAACACCCAGGCCGATTACGACGCTCTCTTTGAGGTCTACGAGCGTGAAAGCCTGCCTAATCAGGGAGAGGCACTCGCGAAAATCACCCAATGGATCGGAGAAGGCCAACGCGTGGCGCTGACTTGCTTTGAAAAGCACCCGCACCAATGCCACCGGCATTGTGTGGCGGAGGCCCTTGAGAGGGGCGGTCGGGCGCGCCTTGTCGCAGTGCATCTTTAACCCACCCGATCATGGCGAGGGAACGCATCCTCATCACCGTGAAGACCTACCCGACGCTGTCGCGCAAATACGGGGAAACCGTCTGCACGGCAGGTCTGCGTGAAGATGGATCGTGGGTGCGCATTTACCCGGTGCCGTTCCGAAGGCTCGAGGAAGCGGAGCAATACAAGAAATACGATTGGGTCGAGTGCGACCTGGTCCGGCACCACCGCGACCCTCGACCCGAGTCGCATCACCCGGTCGACATGAAACAACTCGTGGCCGTCGCGCACCTCGACACGGCAGACGAATGGCGCGAGCGTCGCAAGATTCTTCTCGGCAACGCGAAGGTTCACACAAGTCTGGCCGCAATCATCGAGGGTGCCAAGGCCAACCAAATCTCCCTCGCCGTTTTCAAGCCAACGCGGATCACAGGATTCATCGTCGAGGAGGAGGACCGCGAATGGAGCGACAAAAAGCTGGCCGAGATGCGGAGTCGTGCAGCCCAGGGGGAGATGTTCGAAGATGAGGCGTGGCGACAGACCTTCAGGGTCATCCCGAAGCTTCCTTACAGTTTCTCTTATCGGTTCGAGGATGAATCCGGAAAATTGAGTGAGATGCAGATCCTCGATTGGGAAATCGGCGCTCTTTACTGGAATTGTCTGAAGAGGAGCAACGGGAATGAATCGGAAGCCCTAGGCAAAGTGCGCCAGAAATATTACGAGGACTTTCTCACCAAAGATCTCCACCTCTTTCTCGGGACAACGCAAGAGTTCCATTTCCGCGCTCCAAATCCGTGGGTGATCATCGGTTTGCTGCCGATTCCCCACGAGCGACAGCTTCAGCTCTTCTGATTCACATGATCACGGACATCAACAGCGAAGACCGGCTCGTGCAGGCAACCTTCGCCGATCACCTCCAGGCCGAGCTGGGTTGGGAAAGTGTCTATGCCCACAATGCGGAGACCTTCGGCCCCGGCGGAACCTTGGGACGGGCGAGCGAGCGCGACGTGGTGCTAGTGCGCGACCTGCGGGCCGCCGTGGATCGCCTCAATCCCGACCTGCCCGAATCCGCCCGCGAGCAGGCGGTGGAAAAACTCACGCGCGTGGATTTCGCCCGCTCGCTGGTGCAGCACAACAAGGAGCATTTCGAGCACATCCGAAACGGCATTCCGGTCGAGTGGCGCGACGCCGCCGGACAAACGCGCCACGCCCGGGCGCGGGTGATCGATTTCCGCGACGGCACCGCTCCCGATGGCTCGGTGAACAACCGCTTTCTCGCGGTGCGCGAGTTGAAGATCCAGGGATTGCGCGTGCCGCACTACAACCGGCGTGCCGACCTGGTGTGTTTCGTCAATGGTCTCCCGCTCGTCTTCATCGAACTGAAGGCGGTCTACCTCAACATGAGGGCGGGCTACGACAACAATCTCACGGACTACCTGAGCGAGACGAGCATCAACCACGCTTTCCACCACAACGCTTTTCTCATCGTCAGTAACGGCGACCGCGCCCGCTACGGCTCGATCACAAGCAAGTGGGAGCATTTCGTGGAGTGGAAGCGGAATGACGAGAAAGACAAGGGCAGTGTCGAAGCCGAGGTGCTGCTTAACGGGATGCTGGCGAAGGATCGCCTTCTCGATCTGGTGGAGAACTTCATCCTCTTCGATGAAAGTCGTTCGAACGGAACGCGGAAAATCGTAGCCCGGAACCACCAGGTGCTCGGCGTGAACGAAGCGGTCGGTTCGGTGTTGCGGCAAGAAGAACTTAAGCGGCAATACCCGGCCGGCGAACGGGTCATCCGCTACACTCCGACCGAACCTGTCGCGCTGAAAGTGGCCGAGAAATCGGATTCCACTTCGATTTCAGCGGACGCGGTAAACGTTTTGTGGAATCCAGAGGATTTGCCGCTGGTCCAGCGTGCCCATCCCGATCTCGGAAGGTTGGGAGTCTTCTGGCACACGCAAGGCAGCGGCAAATCCTACTCGATGGTGATGTTCACTGAGAAGGTGCGCCGCCACGTGCCGGGAAACTTCACTTTCCTCGTGATGACCGACCGGGAGGATCTCGATGGTCAGATCTGGCGGACCTTCACCGGCTGCGGTCTGGTCGATCCGAAAACGACGCCGCGGGCCGCCTCGGGCAAGGATCTCAAGGCAGCTCTGCAGCAAAATCACAGCTTTGTTTTCACGCTGATCCACAAGTTCAACCAACCGGTGGACGAAAAGGATCCTTACAGCGACCGCGACGACATCATCGTGATCTCGGACGAAGCGCACCGAACCCAGGCGGGACGATTCGCCCGTAACATGCGACTGGCGCTGCCGAACGCCTCATTCCTCGGTTTCACCGGCACTCCGCTATTCAAGCACGATCAACTGACCAAACGCATCTTCGGCGGCTATATCTCGCGCTACGACTTCAAGCGATCGGAGGAGGACCAAAGCACGGTCAAGCTCGTCTATGAGAACCGTGGCGAGAAGCTCGGCATCGCACGGCTGGACCTGAACGACCGCATCGCGGAGAAGATCGAACAGGCTGGGCTCGACGCGGATCAAGAGGCCTTGCTGGAAAAACTACTGGGGCAGGACTACGAGGTCATCACCGCCGATGACAGGCTCGACAAACTGGCCGACGATTTCGTGGAGCATTGCTCGACGCGCTGGCAATGCGGCAAGTCCATGCTGGTCTGCATCGACAAAATCACCTGCGCTCGGATGTTCCAACGCATCCGACCGCGCTGGGAGACCAAGCTGGCCGCCTTGCAGGCATTGATTCCCACAAATGAGGCGGAACTCGCCGCTATAACAGATTCCGATGAACGCGAAACCCGCGCCAACGAACTCGTCCACCTGCGCGGCGAGGCGGAGTGGATGACGGGCACGATCATCGAAATCATCATCAGTGAGGCTCAGAATGAGGCGCGCGATTTTCAGCGATGGGGCTTCGACATCATCCCGCACCGGGTGGTGATGAAGACAGGGTTTGAAACGCCGGACGGCAAGCGGGTGAACGTGGAAGATGCTTTCAAGAACCCGGAACATCCATTCCGCGTCGCCATCGTCTGCGCCATGTGGCTGACCGGCTTCGACGTGGAGTGCCTGCAAACGCTCTACATCGACAAGCCACTCAAGGCCCACACCTTGATGCAGGCCATCGCCCGCGCCAACCGCATCTACCCCGGGAAGGACTGCGGTATGATCGTGGACTACAACGGGATGCTGAAGAGCTTGCGCGAAGCGCTCGCCCAATACGCCACAGGAGACGGCGGCGAGGAGCAACCCGATCCAGCCATACCTCTCGAAGATTACGTGCCGGCACTCGTCAAGGCCATCGAAGCAGCCGAGAACCACCTGCGCGGTTTGGGCTTCGAACCGGACCAACTCACTACGGCCACCGGCTTCGCCAAGACTGCCGCCCTGAGCGCCGCCGTGAATGCCCTCTACACCACCGACGAAGACAAGCGCCGTTTCCAAATCATGGCGCGGGAGGTCTTTTCCCTGATGAAGACGCTCATCATGGAGCCGTCGGTCCGCGCCTACTACGTGCGCCACGACAACATCGAGGCCATTTACAAGAAGCTCGACGAGCGCCTCGACACCGCGGACGTGTCCGCCGTCCTCAAGGAACTGCACAAGATCGTCAACGATGCCATCCGAGCGCAGGCACCGGGCGAAGACCAGGCCGAGGGACTGACGGTGGATCTCAGCCAAATCGATTTTGAGAAACTACGCGAGGAATTCGCCAGAAAAGTCCAGCACAAGCGGAAAGCACTGCACGACATCCGCGAACTCGTCGAGGCGAAGCTGGCCGCAATGATGAAACGCAATCCCCTGCGGATGGATTACTACAAGAAGTATCAAGCCATCATCGCCGACTACAATCGGGAGAAGGATCGCGCCACCGTGGAGGAGACATTCGCGAAGCTCATTAAGCTCGCCGAGGAAATGGACGACGAGGCTCACCGCCATGTCCGCGAGAACTTGAGCGAGGAGGAACTTGCCTTTTTCGACATGCTGACCAAAGAAGACATCTCCAAGGCGGATCGCGAGCGGGTCAAACAAGCCAGCAAAGGACTGCTTGCCACTCTCAAGGAGCAGCTGGCAACGATGCCCGCGTGGACCAAGAACGCAACGACTCAAGCCGACGTGAAAGTCCTCATCCTCGATCAGCTCTACACTTCGCTGCCCCGCCCGCCCTTTACTGAGGAAGACGCGGAAGGATTGGCGGAGCGACTTTACGGCTTCGTCTGGCAACAGAGTGCTACGGCTGCTTGAAGCTCCTCGCTTGTCATCACGCCCTCCCCTCCGGCCACTCCACCGGCGGAAATGCCGTTCCGCCCGACACCTCCCCTCCCCCACCCAACAGGGTCAAGCGCCGGGCTTGACCCTCTTGCCTCACCGCCAGCGTCGCCCTTTCCGACCGCCAAGATCCACTCGCTCACGCTCGCGGCTACAACGCCAACCGCCCCAAAATCCCCCCCACATATCCCATTTCGGGTGTATCCGTTCCCACCTTCCCACCGCCTTTCCCGCCATGCCTGTCTCCCGCCTTCTTTGTGGTCTCGGTCTCTGCCTCCTCTTGCCGGTCGCGGCGCAAGAGTCGCCTCCGCAACTGTTGATCGATCCGCTGGGTCATTCGGGGGCGGTGACGGAGGTCTTTTTCCGCAGCGGGACGGACGAGCTGATCAGCGTGGGCGACAAGACGATCCGCTTCTGGGATGTGGCATCGGGCGAGCTGGTGCGCACGATGCGGGGCCAGCTCGGCGAGGGCACGGACGGCCAATTCCAGGCGGCGGCGCTCTCGGCGGACGAGCGCTACCTCGCGGTGGGCGGGATGGACGCGGAGAAGGCGATCCGCATCATCGACCTCGAGGCGGACCGGGTCGTGGCGGTGCTGCGGGCGCACGAAAACACGATCCTCTGTCTCGATTTCAGCGACGACGGGCTCTGGCTGGCCTCGGGGAGCATCGATACGAACGTGCTGGTCTGGGATCTCGCGGGTCTGGCCGAGGCGGAGACGCCGCTGGAGCTCTCGGAGCCCGAGCTGCTCGTCGCCCACAAGGAGCCGGTCTACGCGCTGGATTTCGCTCCGGACGGGCTGCGCCTCGTGACGGGCGGGGACGACGACCAACTCATCCTCTGGCAGCGCGCGACGACGGAGGACGGTTTTGAAATCCTCGCGACGGGCACGGAACACTCGGACGATGTCTCGTCGGTGGCGTTTTCGCCGGCAGGCGGCTTGATTCTCTCGGGCGGATTCGATCACGAGCTGAATCTCTGGGACGGCGAGACGGGCGAATTCATGGAGACGACGGACGCGGACCTCGGCGAATCGATCCACGCGATCGCCTTTTCGCCGGACGGTCAGCGCGCGCTGGTGAGCTCGGCCTCGGGCACGAGCGGGGTCACGGCGATCTACGATCTGGCGACGAACACGCGCCTGGTCGAATTCGACGGGCACGACAACCGGGTCCACACGGCGGCCTGGCATCCCGAGCGGAATCTGGTGGCGACGGCGGGCGGCGATGATCACGATATTTTCCTCTGGCATCCCGATGCGGAGGCGGAGGCGGAGATCGAGGCGGGAGCGGTGCTGCACCACCTCGTCGGCGACGGCCGGGCGAATTGGTCGGTGGCTTTCCACGACACGCGCGACGCGGTGGTGGCCTTTGGCCGCACTTACTCGGAGGAAAACGACTTCGCGAATCAGGATCTCGAGTATGCCTTCGACTTCGGGAATTTTGAATTCGTGGAGGACGGCGACTACACCCGCACGCTCGATACGAATGGCGACACGACTCTCGAAAAGACGGACACGAACACGATCGCGATCGGCGAAGACGATGTGCTGGAGACGAGCCGCACTGTCGACGGCCTGATCCGCACTTTCACCTACCTGCCGGATGCCTCGCAGATCCTCGTGGGCGGCAGCTTCACCCTGAAGTCCTACGATGCCGAGCCGAATGCGGAGGGGGGTCATGATGAGGTGAACGAGTATGTCGGTCACTCGGGCGAGATCAAGGCGATCTCGCCCTCGCCGGACGGGCGGCTCCTCGCCTCGGCCTCGGACGACCAGACGGTGCGCCTCTGGAATGTGGCGACGGGCGAGCTGCTGGCGAGCCTCTTTGTCACGGAGGACCGCGAGTGGGTCTGCTGGACGCCCTCGGGCCACTACCACGCCTCGCCCGGCGGCGAGCGCTACATCGGCTGGCATTTCAACCGGGGGATGGATCAGCTCGGCGAATTTTTCCCGAGCTATGTCTTCCGCGATGCCTTCCACCGGCCCGATCTGGTCGCCGCGACGGTGCGGCTCGGCAGCTTCGCCGCGGCCCTCGGCGACACGGGGGCGGAGGAGGTGGACATCGATGCGATGCTGCCGCCGCGGATCGAGTGGGTCTCGCCGCATCGCGCCCGCGGCACGGAGAAGGGCCACGCCATCACGGTGCAGGCCCGGCTCCATTCACCGAACGGGGAATTGAGCGAGCTGAAGCTGCTCCTCAACGGCAAGGCGATCCATCACTACGAACTCTCGGACGGCACGGAATTTTCCTACGAGGAGGAGATCGAACTGAATCCCGGCGAAAACCGGCTGACTCTCTTCGCGAGCAATGTGCACGCGGGCCACACGAGCGAGGAACGCGTGATCTTTGCGCCCACGGCGGACGAGGACAGGGCTGATGCTGACACGACCCCCACGACCCCCACGACGCCGACGGCGGACGACGGGCTCGACGAGCTGCTGAAGCCGAATCTCTACATGCTGGCGGTCGGGGTGAGCGATTTCGGCAACGGCGAGATCTCGGATCTCGAATACTGCGACGACGACGCCACGGCGATGGCCGAATTTTTCGCGGCACAGGAGGGCGGTCTTTTCGCGAAGACGGAGATCCGGCTGCTGACGAACGCGGACGCGACGGAGGCGGCGATCCAGGAGGGGCTCGACTGGCTCGAGAAAAGCGCGACGCAGAAGGATTTCGTGGTGCTCTTCCTCGCCTCGCACGGGATGAACGACGACAAGGGCAAATTCTACATGATCCCGCACGACTGCGATCCGGAGAATCTGCGCAGTTCGGCGGTGGCGTGGGAGGACTTCGGCGAGATCCTCGGGAATCTGCCGAGCCGGGTGCTGATGTTTCTCGACACCTGCCACTCGGGCCGGCTCGGGGCGAATCTCTTCACGATGGCGAACAAGGGCAACACGCGCTCGATCGGCGGTCTGAAGTCGGCCTTCGACAACAGCGAGGCGATCCGCGAGCTGACGAGCGACGAGGTCGGGGTGGTGATCATGGCGGCCTCGACGGGCAACGAATCGAGTCTGGAGAATCCGGAGTGGGGTCACGGGGCCTTCACGACGGGGGTGCTCGCGGGCCTGAAGGGCGAGGCGGATCTGAACAGCGACGGGATCGTCCACCTCATCGAGCTCGATTTCTTTGTCGCGGAAAAGGTGAAGGAACTGACCGAAGGCGCGCAGCACCCCACGACGGTGAAACCGAGCACGATCTCGCGTCTCCCGGTGGCGGCGGTGGGGGAGTGAGGGGGAACACGCGAAGCGGGTAGCTGGAGCGGAGCGAAAGCAAAGGCGAACTCCCGCGACGAAGCGCGTGGGCCCGGCATCGCCCCGCCTCATCCGGTATTCGGCCTAGTGGGCTCCCCCGCCGGCGATGAACATCTGGTAAAGGCTCAACGCGATCTCGAAGAGGATGAGGATGACGATGTACCACTCGACGCGCAGGCTTTGCCGGTTGTGGATGAGGTCGAGATAGAGTTCCGAGGTTTTTGAAACGAGATCCAGCTTGCGGGTCAGGGCGAGGTCGCGTTCACGCAATTCATACTCGGCGGCGAGCCTCTCGTAAAGCCGGTCGAGATCCGGATTGTCCCAGACGAGATCGGGTTTCTCGGCGATTTCGACACGGCCCACGGTGCGGGTCTGAATGAGGAGCGACTGGCCGATCTCCTGGAGGAGCTGGGCGCGCTCGGCTCCGCTGTGACCTTTTTGCAGCTTCTCCCCAAGGACCTCGACGCGGTCGAGGATGGGCGCGAGGCACTGCTCGTAGTGGGCGAGCACGACACTTTTCGCGAGGACGCTGGCGATGACGAGAAGTCGTTCGGTGCCGAGATCATTGAGAAGAAGAATCCCTTCCTCATCCACCCTCTCATTCTCCCCGGGATCCAACCTGACCTCGAGAGATTCGATCTCGGGATTCTCGAAGCGGCCCGAAACACGATCGCCAAGGGTACCGAGGCGACCGTTCTCCTCGACAACGGTGTAGCCGAAAAAGACGACGACCCCGAAACGAAAACTCGCCATGAGCCGCCCCCTTTCATCGATCACGACTTCGGGAACGGCGTCAATGGTGTCCCGCTTCTGACGGGACCGGATTTCGATGCGCGTACCAACAAACCAAGCGCGAAGGAATGAAGGAGTCTCGGACATACACTCCGTATTTAGCGCTTCGCACGACAAAGGGCAAAAAGATAGTGTGGGCGGCGCCCGGTGAAGGAAGTCAGCGCTTGGAGCCTGTTCAACTATCCTCACCCAAACCGGCCAGCGTCCCCTCCCCGCTCGCGAAGGCATCCGCCTCGACGCCCATCCGCTGCAGCATGGAGACATATAGGTTGCAGAGCGGCTGGTTTCGCACTCCGTCAAAGGCGAGGTGCAGGCCGTGCTTGAATCCACCTCCTGCGAGGAGCACGGGCAGGTTCGTCGTGTTGTGCACGTTCGCGTCGCCGAGATTGCTGCCGTAGAGGACCTGGGTTTGGTCGAGCAGACGCGCGCCCCCTTCCTCCTTTTCCGCGAGGGCTCCGAGTAATCCTGACAAAACCTCCATCTGCCGACGGTCGACTCGCTCGAGCTGCGCGATCTTTTCCTTCGACTGGCCGTGGTGGCTCAGGTTGTGGTAGTCGTTGAGCGATTTCTCCGCCTCGCTGATTTGGAACGCGGGAGTGGCGAAGCCATCGACCATGAGGGTGACGATACGGGTCGAATCGCTCTCGAAGGCGAGGCGCGCCATCTCGAGCATGAGGGAGAACTTTTCGAAGAATCGGGCGGGATCGGTGATGTCGGCGGGAGCCGGATGGTCGGTCACGGGCTTGGGCTTTTGCTCCCATTCCCCGGCGGTGTGAAGACGCTCCTCGAGCTCCCTGACAGACGTCAAATATTGGTCGAGCCGTGTGCGGTCGCCCGAACCAAGTTGCTTTTGAAAGCCCTTCATGTCCGCACTCACGGCATCGAGGATGCTGCCCCGGCCACGCAGTTGCCGCAGCCTTCCCTCCACCTCGGCGGGAGATCCCTGCACGAACATCCGCCGGAAGAGCGCGGAGGGTTTGTCCTCGGCCGGGAGGAGCACGCCGTCGCGCGTCCAGGAGAGACTGCGGTTCGCCTTGTCGATGTTGACGCCGAGATTCAGGGTCGGAAAGCGGGTCTGCTGGCCGAGATGCTCGACCGCGAACTGATCGAGCGAGATCGTGTTGCGGAATCCGCTGCCGGTCGGGTCGACCGCGCCGGTGAGGAAGCAATTTTCCGTCGAGTGCCCGCCCGCGACATTGGGATGCGAAAGTCCGCTGAACACGGTGAAATCCTTCCGGTGGGGAGCGAGGACCTCGAGGTAGGGCGAAGCCGCGTAGTCCGCTCCCGCGGTCTTCGGGAAGAAATGCCAGGGCAGTACTCCGAGATTGTTCGAGATGAGGAGCATGCGCCGAGGAGAGTCTACGCTCTCCTTGCCAAAGACCGACCGCATCCCTTCGAGAAAGGGCAGGGCGAGCGAGACGCCCGCACCGCGGAGGAGACGGCGGCGACTGAGAGGCGTGAGGGCGAGGTGGGGGGATTTCATGAGAAAGACATCCGTGTCATCCGTGCAAGCGAAGCGCATTTGATGCCCCTGGCATCTATCTGCGCTGCGCTCCGATTGTGATCATCCGTGTCAGAAATTTTCAACACGGATGGCCACAGATGAACACAGATGGGCACTGATCTTTGAGGTGCGCGACGCAGATTGATTGAGAATTTTTTCATATCCGTGGTCCAACCCTATTCACTCTTCCACCACACCCTCTTGCCCCGGTGCCGCTTTTCCCAGAAAGATCCCGCTGGCGACGAGCCCATGAATCAAATCGCGGACGCGGTAGTCCCCTTCCCTCGCCCGATCGAGGATCGCCTCGACCTCCCCCCGCTCGGAAAAGCGGACCGGCGTGCCGGTGGCGTAGAGGGTCAGGTGGTGGAGCAGGTTCTTCGCGAGGACCCGCGGATCGGCGGCGAGGTGTTCTTTCAGCTCCCTGACATTGCCAAATTTCCGGCCATCAAGAAGCTCTCCGCTGGCATCGACGGAGGGACCGACAAAGTAGGTGTAGGGATGCCCGGCCCGGTCGATCCCGGTGATCTTCTCGCCCTTCTCCATGCCGCGATAACGGTCGCGCCAGGCCCCCATGATGTCGAAATTTTCAAGGGCGAATCCGACCGGATCAAAGCGGGCGTGACAGGCGGCGCAGGTCTTCACCTCGGTGTGTTTCGCGAGCTGTTCACGCACTGTCGTCGCTCCGCGGATGTCGGGCTCGATCGCGGGCACGGACTTCGGTGGAGGCGGCGGCGGATTGCCGAGGATCCGCTCCATCGCCCAGACGCCACGCACCACGGGCGAGGTCGTCGTCCCGTTCGAGGTGATTTTCAGGATCGCGGCTTGGGTGAGAAATCCGCCATAGGGATTCTCCTTCGGCAAAGGCACCCGTTGCATCGCTGATCCGGAGACACGCGGGAGCTGGTAATGCCGCGCGAGGCGGTCGTTCACGAAGGTGAAATCCGAGCTCACGAGGTGACGGACGGGAAGATTGCCACGTACCAACTCGGAGAAATACGCCCGCGTCTCGTGGCCCATCGAGTCGACGAGGTAATCGTCCTTCCGATACTCGGGATAGAGCCGGTCGTCTGACTGATCGCGGTGCAGCTTGCGGAGATTCAGCCACTGGTCGGTGAAGTCCTCCACGAATCGCTCGAAACGCGGATCCTCGATGAGCCGATCGGTCTCCGCACGCAGCACCGCCGGATCCCGCAGCTTCCCCGATGCCGCAAGATCGCGAAGCCGTTCATCCGGGGCGGTGCTCCAGAGAAAATGCGAGAGCCGCGCCGCCACCGCTTCATCGCGCGCTGTCGTATTTCCCGTCGGCTCGACGAGAAAGAGGACATGGCCCGAACAGAGGAAGGCCTGATAAGCTTTCAGCATCGCCCCGGCGAAGGAGGCGCCCGCCGCGAGCTCTGCGGAGACGAGATTTTCGTAGTTTGTCAGGGTCTCGTCGGCCACGGGGGATGACGCGGCAAGATCGGCGAAGCGGCGCAAGAGCCGGGCCGCGTCCTTGGCGGGATCGGCGGAGACGACTTCGATCCCGAGCGAGGAATCCTTCTTCGCCGCCTCGATCGGCAGATCATCAAAGAGAACGCGGTGCGAAGCGGGCGGCCACGCGTCTTCCGAGATCGGTCCTTCGACTTCCATCCACCGGATCGCGATGCCGGGATGTCCCTCGGGCGGCATGGGCGGGAAGTCGTAGAAGAAACCTCCGTCGGTGCGGATGAAGGGCACAGGCAGGCCGAGCGGACTGTATTCAAAGGTCTCGCCCTTTTTGAGCCGGATCGTCGTTTCGAATTCGCGCGCCTCCGGCACCAGATCGATCCAGCCGCCCGTCTCGCGCACATCTCCCGAGACATCGGGACCCGAAGGCTGGCGCGCACGGAAACTCATCGCCTGCGGCTGATGCGCGGGGACGAGCCGGAAATCGCCGACCTGCCGCACTGACCTTCCCGAAAAGCGGACACGATATTCACCGTCGTGCTCGGCCCGGAAGCCCCTCGGATAACCGTAGTAGGGCCAGGTCGCGGAGCGGAAGAGCGCCATCTCGAGCGTCGGATCGCGGCGCTGCTCGGGCGTCATCGCCTGGAAGGTCTTCCCATCGATCACCACGTGCTTTCCATCCCGCGCGAAAAACATCGCCTCGCGTTCTCCGAAGGTCTCGAGGGAGGGAAAGAGATCCGTCCCCGTGAAACGCCATTTCCGCGAAGGCACCGGGGTCACGCCCGGAGCGATCGCGACATCCAATGCCACCTCGGCCGCGTCGAGCCATCCCTCGAGCTGCACCCGCGATACCTCGAGCTGTTTCGAGACTTTCGTGAAGCCGTGCGAATCGCGGTCTTCCGGCAGCTTGTCGCGGATGTCGAGAGCCGGCAGGGCGAGGAGGTCGCGGAGGCGGTGTTCGTATTCGACCCGGGTGAGCCGGCGCACCGGCCCCCTTCCCTCCGCCTCGATCGCGGCACGATCGGCTTCGGCGATCGACCGGCCTAACAAAGCGACAAACCCGGCGAGGGCCTCATCGGAGAGATCGTGCTTTTTCTCCGGCGGCGGCATTTCGCCGGATGAGACGCGGTCGTGGAGCCGGGTCCATTTCGCGCGATTGGATTCCTCGTTCGGAGCGAACGCGAGGTCGAGGAGATTCAGGTCGGCTTCAGCTTTGGTGTCATCGTGGCAGGCGGTGCAATGCTGGTCGAGGAAGGCGTTGAGGGCGTCCTCCGGCGCGGCCAGGCCCCGTCCGGACAGGCACATCGAAAACACGATCCATCCTCCCACGGCGAGGAAACGGCGGGACGAAAGCGAGAGTTTGTTCTTTCGATGGAGGCAGGTGGGCACTTCCGGAAAGTAGAACCCGGATGGCCCCTTCCGCGCCACTACGGGTGTTTCCGGAATTGCGTAATCCCGGGATCTTCGCTTTCTCCTTGGCGCTTCCCCTTCGGGCTGTTAAGCAGACGGGATTCTCCCTCGAACCGCCCCCCCATGAATCTCGACACCCGCTACTTCCGCGCCGACGACCACGGACCGCGACTCCTCGTCACCGGCGGGGTGCATGGGGATGAATTCGAACCCATCCTCGCGATCCGGCGGCTCATCCGGCTCTTCACCGGCGACGACCCGCTCGTGAGCGGCAGCGTCACCTTCGTGCCGGTGGTGAATGAAAACGCGTTTTACCGGGGTCACCGCTGCGCCGAGGACGGACTCGATCTCGCCCGCACGTGCCCCGGACGAAAGGACGGCTCACTCACCGAACAAACCGCCGCCGCCCTCTCCGATCTCATCCGCACCTCGACCCATTACATCGACCTGCACACCGGCGGGACGGATCTGAGCGTGTTCCCCCTCGCCGGTTACAACCTCATATCGGATCCCGGGGTACTCGAGACCCAACGCCGCATGGCCCGCGCCTTCAATCTGCCGGTGGTCTGGGGCACGTCCGCGAACCTCGAGGGACGCTCGCTCTCGGTCGCGCGCGATGCCAAGGTGCCCGCGATCTATTGCGAATACCTCGGCTCGGCGACCCGGTCGAGCGCCGGAGTCGACGCCTACTTTGAAGGTGTTCTCAACGTGATGGCCGAACTCGGCATGATCCACCGCAGCCTGCCCGCGAGCCGCGTCGAGCAGGTCGTCGAAGACACGCGCCCGGGCTCGGGGCACATGCAGGTCTGCCATCCCGCGCCGATGGACGGTTGTTTCGAACCGGCCGTAGCCCTTGGCGACCGCATCGAAAAAGGCCAGCCGCTGGGTCATGTCCTCGACTTCACCGGCGAGGTCGCGTTGCCTGTGCCCGCGGACGAAAGCGGTCGGGTCATCGTGTTGCGCACCTTCCCCCGCGTGCGGAAGGGCGACTCGGCCGGGGTCATCCTGCCCGACCTCTCTCCCGCATGAGCCCCGGCATCTGGAAATGGGCCGACCGACTCGGTGACGTGCCCTCCGAGCAATCGCGTTTCACTCTCGGCGAGGGAAACACTCCGCTCGTGCCTTCGCGGCGGATCGGTCCTGCGCTGGGCCTGACAAACCTCTTTTTCAAACTCGAATCCTCGAATCCGACGGGCTCCTACAAGGACCGCTTCGCCGTCGCGGCCGTCTCGCACCTGCTCGACCGGGGAATCGCGAATTGCCTCGCCACCTCCAGCGGGAACACCGGCGCCGCCCTCGCAGCCGCCTGCGCCGTGGCAGGCATCCCCCTGCATCTCGCCATCGTCGAACCGGCCCCCGATGACAAGCTGCGCCAAATGCTCGCTTATGGGGCGAAGCTCAGTCGCCTCCGCGGTTTCGGTCTCGATCCCGAGGCGAGTGCGACGATTTTCGCCGGACTCCGCCGCCTTTCGCAGCAGCCCGCTTGGGCGCTAGAGGTCAGCGCTTATGCGATCAGTCCCGATGGGATGAGAGGTGTCGAAACGATCGCCCACGAGCTCGACGAGCAGCTCGGTTCGCGGATAGCCCACGTCTTCCTTCCCGCCGGAGGCGGCGGTCTCTGTCTCGCGGTGGCGCGCGGATTTGATCATTGTCAGGGTTCACCCGCGATCCACTGCGTGCAGCCCGAAGGCAACAACACCATCGCCGGCGTCCTCCGCGAGGGAGGCATCCACGGCCGCCGCGCCGATCCCTGCACCACCACGATCAGTGGGCTGCAGGTGCCGAACGTGCTCGACGCGACCGAGGTCATCGCGGCCTGCCGCGCGAGCGGCGGAAATGGTCACCTCGTCACCGACGCCGCGATCTACGAACTGCAACAGCGCCTCGCCCGCGAGGAAGGCATTTTCTCCGAGCCCGCCGGAGCCGTCGCCCTCGCCGGAGCCTTGCAGGCGGCCGCCCACGGCGAAATCGACCGCGACGCGAGAATCGTCTGCGTCGTTAGCGGCGGCGGCTTCAAGGATGGCGCCTCGCTCGCCCGAATGGCCGACGTCGCGGAAGTGCCTTTGGTGGAATTTGCGGAGTTTGAGAAGAGCCTCTTTTGACCCGCTCACTCGATCTCATCAAACTCCGCCGAAGCCGCAAGGAGGCCGTTGCGCAGGATCATGAAGTCACCGCAGTTGCAGAGCAGTTGGGCACCCTGGGCACGGCGGCGGCGCATGTCTTCGGGCGGTCCGGCAGGACATCCCCAGGCCACGCCGTGGGCTTTGCAGGCGGCGGCGACGCGCTCGAAGGCGGCCTCGAGCATGGAGCCGTCAGTGTCTCCGGCGAGTTGGTAGCGCAGGCCGAGATCGCCCGGTCCCACGAAAAGCATGTCGACCCCGGGAACACCGGCGATTTCCTCGACGTTCTCGACCGCCTCGGGCGTTTCGATCTGCACGACGAGGAAGGTCTCGCGGTTCGCCCATTGGGTGTAGGCGATGTTGTCGGAAGTGATGCGGTAATCGGAGTCAAATCCGGCATTGTCGAGACCACGGTCGCCGAGCGGGGGGAATTTCACCGCCTGCACGAGCTGCCGCGCCTTTTCGGCGGTGGAGACGTGGGGAATCATCAGTCCGGTCGCGCCTTCCTCGAGGTAGCGGTAAAGCCCGGTCTTCTCGAGGGTCGGCGCGCGGAGGAGGCAGTCGATGTCGTAAAGCCGGAAATGGGCGAGGAGCGTCTGCAGCTCGTGCAGTTCGAGGGCACGGTGCTCGAGGTCGAGCCAGATGCAATCGAAGCCGGCGCGTGCGGCGTGGGCGACGTAGGACGGATTGAAGCTGCCGAGGTTGGCACAACGGGCGAGTCCGCTGCTGCGGATGGTTTTCAAGGTTTTGCTGGATCTCATCGGGAAAGTTGCAGGAGCGTTTGGGCGGCGCGGACGCGGGCGTCGGCGAAGGAATCATCAAGCATCGCCTCGAGCCGGGCCTGCGTCGAGACGGCTTTGGCATCGCCCGCGAAGGTCGCGGCGTAGGTGCGAATGGCAGGATCCTCGGAGTCGAGATCGCGGGCCAGTTGCGCGAGCCCCTGGGGATCGCCGAGGCAGGCGAGGGCATTGACGATGTAACCGCGGATCACGGGCGTCGGGGCGTCGTCGAGACGTTGACGGAGCGGCTCGATGTCGCTCTTGTCGCCGAGGATACCGAGGAGCCAGGCCGAGATTTGGAGTCCGTCGGGATCTTCGCCATCCCGGCATTCGCGGATGTAGGCGAGGGCTTTCGCATCTCCCTTGCGGGCGAGGGCTCCGGCGGCCATGAGCCGCAGCTTGATGTCGCCACCTTTTTCAAAGTGCTCGCGCATTACCGACGCGTCTCCGAGCTCCACGACTTTGTAGAGACTTTCGGCGGCGTGGGTGTGGGCGTAGGAATCTTCGCGCTTCAGCACTTCGGTGAGGACGTCGACATGCTGCCGCTCGCCGGCACGCACGAGCTCGCGGGCGAGACCGCAAAGGCGCTGGCCGTCTTTTTCGGTGGTGAGCTTCGGCTCGAGGAGAGGGATGATCTCCTCGCCATAGCCTCCGAGGGTGAGCCCCTCGGCCGCGTGCATTGTCACCCAGAATTGCTCCGGGTCTTGAATCAGGAGAGACTCGCGGAGGATGTTCAGCGCTTTGGCTTCGATTTCGGGTGAGAGGTTCAACATCGGGTCGGGCAGTGCGGGGGGACGAGGGTCGGAAGAGCGGAGAATGAGCCAAGATATTAGAATTCCACCGACAAGGATCAACAAAAGAGGAAATGTCGGATGCTCTTTCAAGAATTTCATAGTCCTTCAAATAAACAAATAGAGGTGGGCTTGGGAAGTCCGGATCGTGATCGCCGTGACCGCTCGTGTCGAGAACGCAATTGCGTTGCAGGACCGTCCCTCGCGTTGACAAGACCGGAGGTCCGCCGTAATCGACCCTCTCCCGATGCCTCTTCCCGACGAACCCGCACCGACCGCACCCGACGAGATCGCCGGGGCTCTCGCCGATCCCGGCTATGCGTTGGTACCGGACTTTCTCGACGAGGCGACCGGTCTCGCCCTGCTCGAGGAGATCCGCGCCTCCCGCGAACGAGGCGATCTGCACGAGGCGGCGGTGGGACGCGGCGGCGAGAAACAGGTACGCAGCGAAATACGGAGCGATCACGTCCTCTGGCTCGATCCGGCCGATCTTTCGACCGCGCAGTCCCGATATTGGGAAGCCCTCGAAGCGGTGCGAGCCTCGCTGAATCGCGAGCTCTTTCTCGGTCTCTTCGATCTCGAGGCCCATCTCGCCTGCTACCCGCCTGGCGCGTTTTACAAGGCCCACCTCGACTGCCATCGGGGCGTCTCGGCGCGCACGGTCTCGGCGATCCTTTATTTGAACCGCGATTGGACTCCGGATGACGGCGGACTCCTGCGGCTCTACACCGATCGCGAGGCGGACACATCAGGTCCCTTTCTGGACATCGCTCCGGAGTTCGGCAAACTCGTCCTTTTCCTCTCGGCGGATTTCTGGCACGAGGTGCTGCCAGCGAAGCGCGAACGCTTTTCCCTGACGGGTTGGTTCCGGAAACGCGATGCCGCCCCGATCTGACTCTGTCGGGTCGATGAATTCACCCTCTTCACTCCACGCGATGAATCCCTACCTCTCCTCCGTCGGCCTGCTCTGTCTGAGCAATCTCTTTATGACCTTCGCCTGGTATGCCCACCTCAAGGAAATGGGTCACAAACCCTGGCTCATCGCCGCGCTCGTGAGTTGGGGCATCGCCTTTTTTGAATACATGCTGCAGGTGCCGGCGAACCGGATCGGCTACACGGTGATGAATGTCGGTCAGCTCAAGATCCTGCAGGAGGTGATCACGCTTTCGATCTTCGTGCCGTTCTCCGTGCTCTATCTGAAGGAGCCTATGAAACTCGATTACCTCTGGGCCGGGCTCTGCCTGCTCGGGGCGGTCTACTTTGTTTTTCGAGGAGAACTCGGAGCAACGGCGAACGGATGAACAGGTGTTTTTTTGGAAGCACCCCGGTAAAAATCGGCTAGGCTCGCGCCGATGACCGGGGAGACCCTCAGAATGATCCTTGTTTTTGTCCTCCTCGCGGCGGTCTTCGTGGCCTTCGTGAAGGAGTGGTGTCCGCCCGATCTCACCGCGCTCGGGGCGCTCGCCATTCTCATCCTCACGGGGACGCTGGGCGAGAAGGACATCGCCGGGATCTTTTCCAACAGCGCGCCGCTCACGATCGGAGCAATGTTTGTCCTGAGCGCGGCCCTGACGAGGACGGGCTCGATCGAGAGGATCGCGCGACTCTTCACCCGCGCCGCCGGGAAGAGCGAGATGAAGGCGATGCTGCTGCTGGCGGCGATCGTTGTCCCGCTCTCAGCCTTCCTCAACAACACACCCATCGTCGTCGTCTTCCTCCCCGTGCTGCTGGGTTTCGCCCGGGTGAGCGGCCTGAAGGCCTCGAGACTCCTCATTCCCCTCTCCTTTTTCTCCATCCTCGGCGGGACCCTGACCCTGATCGGCACCTCGACGAACATCCTCGTCTCGGGTGTGGCAGAAGACCGCGGGCTCGCCCCTTTCGGGATTTTCGAGATCTCGAAAATGGGCCTTATCTATGCCGTCATCGGGATTTCCTATCTCCTTTTGGTGGGAAGAAAACTGCTGCCCAATCGTGAAACGCTTTCATCCCTTCTCTCGACGGAGGATACTCGCAGCTTTTACACCCACGCCGTCATCCTCGAGAATTCGCCCCTCCTCGGCAAGCCGGTGGCCGAGACCGCACTTGGCAAGAGCCGCAGCATACGGATCTTTGAGGTGATCCGCGACGGACACCGCATCGACGACACGCCCATCGATGAACTCGTCCTGCGCCCCGGCGACCTCCTCGTGCTGACCGCGCCCTCGCGCGGGATCGCGGCGATCCAAGAGATGAATGGCCTCGATTTCGGATCGGAGAGTCACTCCGAGACCCCGACGCACCCCGCCTCGCTGAAACTGGTCGAAGCCATCGTCGGTCCCCAGTCGGATTTCATCGGCCAGACGATCCGCGAACTGGGATTCCGCCGCCGCTACGGGGTGCGCGCCGCAGCGGTGCATCGTCGCGGCACGAATCTCACCGAGAATTTCCTCGACGTGCCCTTGCGCTTCGGTGACACCGTCATTTTCGAAGGTCCCGAACAGAATCTCGCGAAGATGCAGGAGGAAGATGATTTCCTCAGCCTCAACGAGACGCGGGAAAAGCCTTTCCGACGCGACAAGGCTCCACTCGCGATCTCGGCGATCCTCGCGGTGGTGATCGTCTCGGCCTTCGATCTGATGCCGATCTCGCTCGCTTCGCTCGCAGGAGCAACCATCGTCGTGTTGGGGCGCTGCCTCGATCCCAAGGAGATCTACCAATCCGTCGAGTGGAGCATCCTCTTCATCATCTTCGGCATGCTCGGTCTCGGCCGGGCGATGGAGGCGACCGGCGCGGCGCAACTGATCGCGGAAGGGGTCACGAATGTCCTGAAGCCTTTCGGTCCTATCGTCGTCCTCGCCGCCGTCTACCTGCTTGCCGCGCTCATCACCGAGGTCGTCACGAACAATGCCGTCGCCATCATTCTCACCCCCATCGCGATCGGCATCGCCCACTCCATCGGGGTCGATCCGCGCCCCTTTGTCGTTGCGGTCATGTTCGGCGCCAGTGCCAGCTTCATGACGCCGATCGGTTACCAGACCAATACCTATGTTTTCGGGGCGGGCGGATACCGGTTTTCGGATTTTCCAAGAGTGGGAGCCCCTCTCAGTCTGCTGCTCTGGATCGCGGCGGTGGTGTGCATCCCGATTTTCTGGCCGTTTCATCCCTGAAATCATCCATCAGATGGGGAAAGAGGCATTTTGCATCAAAATGCGATTGCCATTGATGCAAAAAGAGGCAAAACTCTCTCCCATGAGAGTCAGCGTAGACATCGACGAAGAGACCATGAAAGAAGTCATGGCCCTGACCGGCGAGACGCAGAAGAGTCCTGCTCTGGCAAAAGCCATCGTGGAATTCACCTATCGTCGGCGGGCCAAGGAATTCGGCCGTCTCATTCGCGAAGGGGCCTTCGATTATCCGGATCCTGCGGCGGGTGGCTCCGAGGGGAGCGATCCTGCCAATCCCATCCCGCCGCTGGTGGTGGATTGAGTTGCCATGGTCCTCGTTGATTCTTCCGCCTGGATCGAGGCGCTCCGCCGCAATGGCGATCTGCGGGTGAAACTCGCCATCGAGGGACTCCTCGATGCCTACGAGGCGCAGTGGTGCACGCCGATCCGGCTCGAGGTGCTCGGCGGGGCGCGTAAGGAAGAGCGCACGAGGCTCGGTCATTGGTTCTCGGTGATCCCCTATCGCTCCGTCCGCGAAGAGGATTGGGAGCGGGCCATCGCCCTCGCCTGGCGTCTGCGGGATGGCTGCCTCAACGTTCCCTGGCGCGATGTGCTGATTGCGGCCGTGGCGCTGCACGACCAGGTCAGGGTCTATGCGGTCGATGCCCACTTTTTGGAGATCTCGAAGCTGACCGGCCTGATGCTGTATGAGCCGGGATATGGCGGGGGCTACGCGGGAGAGAATGGCTGAACAGACTCCTTGTGACAAAATCCGTGGGGCGGATTTGCAATCCGCCTTTCCCGAGTCCGGACGTCGAACGAGGCGGAATGCAATTCCGCCCTACGGATTCTTCGTGAGCTACAACTCGTCGTCAATAAAACTCCAGCCCTTTTCCACCCACACCGGGTGTACCCAACGGGTGAACTCGTGGTCAGGCAAACCTGCCTTTCGGGGATTCCTCCCGATGTACTGCAAGCAACGCCAGAGATGGTCGGCATCTCTCACGATGCGGTCGAAACTCTCCTCCTGCCAGAGACTGCCTCCACGCACGCATAAACGGTTGATCTCCCGTGCGCTATGGCGTTTTCGCCTTTGCAGATAGGTTTCCAAGGATTCCTTTCCGCTGGGCCGCACGACTAGATGGACGTGGTTCGGCATGACCACCGCCGCCCCGACTTCTGCACTTTCCCCTTCCCCCATGCTCTAGAGCCGCCTTCACCCGCATTCGCATCCCCTCTTCGCGGGGGAGGCAATGCCCCATCCCTAGGTCCAACCAGTGCTCAACGGTGGCGAAAGCGTTGCGAGAGAGTTCTTCCCACGCCGCTTTGTTTTCCGCGTCGGACTCATCCTTGGCGCGCCGTCTCTTGGCGAGGTCGTTCGCCCAGTCCCGCTCGAGCGATTCGAGCTGCGCGAGCTTTTCGGCCGGGAGCGAGTCGCCGAGCCGAAAGGTCACAAAATAGGTCCCACCCTCCTGACGCCAGTGGGGAAGGCGGCGATGGTAAAATGTCACCGGCGCATGGGGATCGAACGGTCGAAAACCGGGAGGGGGATCGAGCGCGAAAGTCGCCGACTTCATGCGAGATGACCTTGGGGAATTCTTCTTTGTCGTCAAGCGCGATCCCAGCAGATGTGGGGCGGATTTGCAATCCGCCTGTTGCACGGCTGGACTCGGGGAGGCGGAATGCAATTCCGCCCCACACTTGCGCACTGGACGCGGGACTGGTTTTGGTGCAAAACAGGCAATATGCATCGCAAACTCCCGCTTTTCGTCCTCGGCGTCCTCGCCCTGATCGTTCCGGTCCAGGCCCAGGAATCCCTTTTCAACGGCAAAGACCTCTCCGGTTGGAAAGGCCTGCCGCAGTTCTGGTCGGTAAAGGACGGCGTCATCGTCGGCGAAACGACCGCGGAAAATCCCACCAAGGGAAATACCTTCCTCGTCTGGCAGGGAGGCGAGGTCGCGGACTTCGAGATCAACGCCGAGGTCCGTTTCAAGGGCAACAATTCGGGACTGCAATACCGCAGCAAGATCGTGGATGAGGCGAACTTCGTCCTCGCCGGCTACCAGGCCGACCTTCACCCCTCGCAGAACTATTTCGGCATGCTCTACGGCGAGAAGCTCGGCAAGCGCGGCATCATCGCCCAGCGCGGCCAACGGGTCGAAGTCGGCCCTGATGGAACCCCCAAAGTCGTCGGCGAAGTCGGCGACAAGACCGAGCTGAAGGACTGGGAGTGGAACACCCTGAAGGTCGTCGTCGTGGGCAACCGCCTTCTTCACCAGATCAACGGCGTCACCACCGTCGATATCACCGATCAACATCCCGAGGCGCTTGCGAAGGGCGTCATCGGCCTGCAACTCCACGCCGGACCGCCGATGCGGGTCGAATACAAGAACATCCAGTTCCGCAAATTGAGCGACAGCGAGGGCCAGGGTGTTTTGAAAAAAGCGATCGAGGACAGTGCCAAAGCCGCCAATCCGAACGCCAAACCCGCCGCCGCGAATGCCAAGGGCAAAGGCAAGGGCGCTCCCGGAGCGGCGGCCCCCGCCCCCCGCATCGCCTACCAATGGATCACGACCCAGCCGCTCTCCTCGTGGATCTGGCGGGCCGACAAGGTCGATGACGAGTGGATCTATCTGCGCAAGTCCTTCGACGTCGCCGGCGAAGTGAAGTCGGCCAAACTCTACGCCACCTGCGACAACGAACTCGAGCTCTGGGTCAACGGCGAGAGCGCTGGACGCGCCCCCGACTGGGGTGATCCGATTTTGAATCCGGCCGCGACGAAGCTGCTCAAGACCGGCAAAAACGTCATCGCCGCGAAGGCGCGCAACCGGGGCGGATCGGCCGCCTTCACCCTGAAGCTCGAATACGAAACCACCGATGGAAAAAAGGCGACGGTGGTGAGCGAACCCGATTGGAAACTTTCCCTCACCGAAGCAGATGGCTGGAAGACGGCCGCTTTTGATGACGCCTCGTGGACCGGCAAACTCAAGGCCCACGGCAAATTCGGCATGGGCCCGTGGGGCATCGCCGGGATCGATGGCCCGGGCGGTGGTGGCGGTGGCGGCAGCTCGCCGCTCGAGCCCACGGACATCAACGCGGTCGATGGATTCAAAGTCGAGCTGCTCTACACCGTGCCGAAGGAGGAACAGGGCTCGTGGGTAGCACTCACCACCGATGACAAGGGCCGCTTGCTCGCGAGCGATCAGGGCGACAAGGGCCTCTACCGCATCGACGTCTCCGGAGCCGAAGCCAAAGTCGAAAAGATGCCCGTCGCTGTCTCCGGCGGACAAGGGATGGTCTGGGCCTTCGACGCTCTCTGGTTCAACAAGAGTGGCGGCAAACTCCATCGTGTCACCGACAGCGATGGCGACGGCAAGCTCGACAAGGCCGAAGAGATGCCCAGCGCCACCGGCGGCGGTGAACACGGGAATCACGCCGTGATCCTCACCGAAGACGGCTCGCAGCTTTATGTGGATGGCGGCAATCACACCGACCTGCCCCCGGCCGAGGCCATCTCCGGATCTCGGGTAAAAGGCTGGCAGGAAGATCACATTCTTCCCCGCATGTGGGACGCCAAGGGGCACGCCCGCGGCCGCCTCGCCCCCGGTGGCTGGGTGACGCGTTTTGATCCCAAAACGCAGAAGCACGAGATCTACTGCACCGGCTTCCGCAACCAATACGACATTGCCCTTAATCAACACGGCGACCTCTTCACCTACGACGCCGACATGGAGTGGGACATGGGCACGCCCTGGTATCGGCCCACGCGCATTTGTCAGGTCGTCAGCGGTGGAGATTACGGCTGGCGCAGCGGCTCGGGCAAGTGGCCCGCCTATTACGAAGACAGCCTTCCCCCCGTCGTCGACATCGGCCCCGGCTCGCCCACAGGTGTTGCTTCGGGCCTCGGTGCCAAATTCCCTGCCAAATACCAAAACGCGATTTACGCGCTCGACTGGACCTTCGGCACGATCTACGCGATCCATCTCGAGGCACAGGGCGCCGGCTACACCGGCAAGGCCGAACCTTTCGTCTTCGGCGCTCCTCTCCCCGTCACCGACGCCATCGTCGGCAAGGATGGAGCTTTGTATTTCACGATCGGCGGACGCAACACGCAGAGCGCGCTGTATCGTGTGACCTACACGAAACCGATCGGCAAAGAAGAGGCCGTCGCCGAGCCCAAAGAAATCACCGAGGCCCGTGCCCTGCGTCGCGAACTGGAGGCTTTCCATGGCAATGAGAACGCCGCCGCCCTTGAAAAGGCCTGGCCCCATCTGGCGAGCACCGATCGTTTCCTCCGCAATTCCGCCCGCGTCGCGGTCGAGTCGCAACCCGTCGCGCAATGGGCCGACAAAGTCCTCACCGCGACCGATCCCCAGACCCGCATCACCGGTGCCGTCGCCCTCGCCCGCCAGGGCGATGCCGCGACCCATGGAGCGAAACTCACCACCGCCCTTCTCGAGATGGATGGGGCGAGCCTGAGCGAACCCCAACTCCTAGGCTGGCTCCGCGCCTGGCAGCTCAACCTCATCCGCCTCGGCAAACCCGAAGGTGGGACCCGCGAGAAAGTCGTCGCCAAACTCGACGCCCTTCTCCCCTCGAAGTCGGCCAACGCCAATGTGGAATTGGTGAATCTGTTAGTCGCCCTCGAGGCCCCTTCGGTGATCGAGAAGGCCCTGACCTTGATCGAAAATCCCGGCGCTCCCGAGATCCCCGACTGGGCCGAGCTTGTCACGCGGAACCAAGGCTATGGACGCAGCATCCAGGCGATGCTCGATGATTACCCGCCCATCCGCGGCATCGCCTACGCCTTTGCCCTGCGCAATCAGAAGAGCGGCTGGACCCTCGACCAGCGCCGCCGCTACTTCACCTTCCTCAACGCCGCCGCGAAACATCCCGGTGGCGCGAGCTTCGGCGGCTTCCTCACCAACACGCGCGACGAGGCCCTCGCCCATGCGCCGAACGATCAACTGATCGCACTCAAGGACATCACCGGCGTCAGCTACCAGGCCGTGCCCGACTTCGCCATCACCCCGCCGAAGGGACCGGGCCAGGTCTGGACGATCGAATCCGCCTCGAAGCACGCGA
>Ga0209573_1001294_pt1 | contig 40317 bp, 37 predicted proteins | sample TNRBio252014_DNA_FD_185870 | JGI IMG/M metagenome (GOLD analysis project Ga0209573, IMG submission 185870) | Wastewater treatment Type I Accumulibacter community from EBPR Bioreactor in Madison, WI, USA - TNR Reactor_6/25/2014_ DNA (SPAdes)... | ecosystem: Engineered > Bioreactor > EBPR >...
GGGGCAAGGATTGGATCAAGATCTTCATCAAGGATCCGGCCGCCATGTTCCCGGGGCAACGCAAGATGGTGAAATACGACTTCACCGACCAGCAGATCGATGAACTCATCGCTTTCCTTGAGTGGTGCGGCAGGGTTGATCTCAATGGATTCCCGGCTGATCCCCCTCTGAAGAAACTGATGCAGCCGGCCGCCGGAGCGACGGCGGGCGCGGGTGCGAGCGGGGAACTTCCCGCCGCGGTCGCGGCCGGCATTCCTCTGCCGGTCATGTTCGAGCAGAAATCCTGCACCGGCTGCCATCGCATTCTTGGTAAGGGCATGCCCGGGGTGATGCTTCCAAACGCCGTCACTGGTGAAGTGGTCGCGGCTCCGGCGCTCGATCTGGTCTACCAGAGAAAAACGCGCGAGGAACTGATCGCCTGGATCAGCGACCCGCAGAAGGTGAAGCCCGGTTCGCCTATGCCCAACCTCGTCCCGGCCCTCGTCTCCCCGCAGGAGGTCGAGCAGATGGTCGACTTCCTCATCGGCCTCAAGGCCCACGCCACTCCGGCCAACTGAAACCGGACCACGAAATTTGCTACCCGCCCTTTTCACCAAACCGCTTCCCATGAAATTCAAAACGCAAAAGATCGCCTATTGGTTCTTCGCCGCCGCGATGCTGCTGCTCGTTCTCCAGATCGTCTACGGCTTCATCATGGGCTTTGCCCGCATCGGCATGGACGGTCTCCACGAGTGGATCCCCTTTAACACGGCCCGGGCGACCCACACGAACCTGCTCGTCTTCTGGCTTCTTCTCGGCTTCATGGGGAGCGCCTACTTCATCATCCCCGAGGAGGCCGACCGAGAATTGATGTGGCCGAAGCTCGCCTATATCCAGCTTGGTTCCTTCGTGCTCGTCGGCGTCGTCGCCCTCATCGGCTATCACGTGAACTGGTGGGAAGGGCGCAAGTTCCTCGAGATCCCGAGGCCGCTCGACTATCTCGTCGTTGTCAATGTGCTCGTTTTCCTAGCGAACATCGGGATGACGGTGTGGAACGGGAAGCGCTACACGACGACTTCGATCGTTCTCTACTTCGGACTCCTTGCCGCGGCTCTTCTTTACCTGCCGGGCATGATCGATTTCGACAACCAGACCCTCGATTCCTTCTACCGCTGGTGGGTCGTGCATCTCTGGGTGGAGGGGGTGTGGGAGCTGATCATGGGCGCGCTGCTCTGCTATTTGTTGATCAAGCTGACCGGGGTCGACCGCGAATTGGTCGAGAAGTGGCTCTACATCATCGTCGGGCTCACCTTCCTCTCCGGGATCCTCGGGACCGGGCACCACTATTATTACATCGGAGCGCCCCGCTACTGGCTCATGGTCGGGGGCATCTTCTCGGCCCTCGAGCCGCTCGCTTTCCTCGGCATGGCCATCTATGCGCTCGCCATGGCAAAGAAGGGCGGGCGCAGGCATCCTAACAAAGCAGCACTCAACTGGACTCTCGGCAGCGCCATCATGTCCTTCGTCGGTGCCGGATTTCTCGGATTTGCCCACACCCTGCCGCAGGTGAACATGTGGACCCACGGCACCCTCGTGACGGCGATGCACGGACACCTCGCTTTTTGGGGCGCTTACGCGATGATCGTCCTCGCGATGATCGCCTACGCCCTTCCGGTGATGACGGGGCGGAAGCTCTGGGACAACGCCGCCTCTGGTTTCGCCTTCTGGCTCAGCAACATCGGCATGGTCGGGATGACGGGGGCCCTCGCCGTCGCCGGGATCACCCAGGTGAACCTCGAGCGGCGCATGGGACTGGACTTCCTCACGGTGCAGAAGGAGATCGAGGTGCATTTCATCGGCATGCTCCTCGCCGCCTGCCTCTTCCTCGTCGGGATCCTCTGTTTCCTCTGGAACTTCTGGCGCTTCGGTCTGCCCTCGGATGAGGCGGTGCACTCTGACGTCCGCGCGGCCGAGCAGGACGTTTCCACCCCGGAACCTGCACGGGCGTCGTGACCGAGAAAGAGATCTTCTACCTTGAGACGGGCCGCGAGTCGGAACTCTTTGAGGAGACTTGGCGTGCCCGCCTGCCGCTTTTGCTCAAGGGGCCGACGGGCTGTGGCAAAACCCGCTTCGTCGAGCATATGGCGGCAAAGCTCGGCCGACCGCTCGTCACCGTGGCCTGCAACGAGGACACCTCCGCAACGGATCTGTTGGGGCGGCATCTCCTTGTCGGCGGAGAGACGGTCTGGTGCGACGGTCCCGTGACCCGGGCGGTCCGCGAGGGGGCTATCCTCTATCTCGACGAGATCGCCGAGGCGAGGGCCGACGCCATTGTTGTGATCCATCCGTTGACGGACTACCGGAGGGAACTCTTCCTCGACCGCACCGGCGAGACCCTCGAGGCACCGGCTGAGTTCATGCTGGTGATCAGCTACAATCCCGGCTACCAGCGGAGCATGCGGGAGCTGAAGGCTTCGACGCGGCAGCGTTTTGTCGGTTACACCTTCGGGTATCCCGCCGAGGAGGTCGAGATCCGCATCCTCTGCGGCGAAACCGGGATCGATGAGGCCATCGCCTCCAAACTGGTCTCGATCGCTCGCAAGGTTCGCCATCTCACCGAGCTCTCCCTGATCGAGTCGGTCTCGACCCGACTCCTCGTCGATGCGGCGAAGCTGATCGGGCGCGGTCTCCCCCCGCGGTTCGCCGCCGCCGCCGCCATCGCCGAACCGCTCACCGACGACCCGGACGCGCTGAAGGCGATCCGGCAGATCATCGACCTGACTCTCTGAAAGACCCGGCCCGACCCTCTTCACTCACCGCGCCATGAGCTCCATCCTCGAGTGGGAGGAAAACCTCTTCCTTGGAATCAAGGCGCTCTATCGCCGACTCGTCGTGAGCCCGCGTGAGCGGAATCTCGCGGCGGTGCGCGCCCCGCTCGAGCCGTTGCGACAGGAGTTGTTTCTCCTCGCCCGCATGGTCGCAGGGCGATCGGTTGCCATCGTCGAGACCTCGCAGACCGTTCTCTGTGACGACGAACACCTCTTCCTGCCTTCGGGATTCGATGCGGCGTCATCGGTCGAGGGAAACGAGGAACTGTTTCGGATCAAAACCCTCCTCGGTGCCCTCGCGATGAGGACGGGCGGACTCCATCGCCCTGGGATTTCGCTGGAAGATCTGACCGGCACGTTGACGGCGGAGTTTCCCGGTCTAAGCGAACGGATCGCGCGTCTTGAGAAATCCCTCGCCGGCCGGGATCTTTGGACTTTGTTAGGGGAACCCTCTTGCCGAAGCAGTGGAGGGGAGGTGGTTCAATCGGCGCGGACCGGAGAGACGGAGACCGGGGCCGCGGACGAGGAGATCACTGAGATCGAAGGGGAGGGAAGGGCCGGAGTGGAGGCGATCGAAGACCCGGGTGAGCAGCCCGTGGAGGCGGAGATGCCCATCCATACCTTCGAAAAGGCGGAGACCCTCGAAGAATCCAGCGGGCTCGACCGGAAGACCGACGAGGAGGACGAACTGGAGGATCATGAGGAGGCGCTCCGCTCGCTCGAGATGACGCAGGTGATGCGCAGCCGCGAACGACCTCGGTCGATCTACCGGGCCGATCTCGTGATCGAGGGGCTCCACCTCGAGGTGGGCGGGGAAGCTCCGTCCGAAGGAATTCCCTATCCGGAATGGGATTTCAAGCAGCGCCGGCATCGGGAAGACTGGTGTTTTGTCCGCCAGACCCTGGCACGGGAGTCGGATGTGGTTTGGGCGACCGAGACGGCCCGGAAATATCGCTCCGTGATCCTCGACCTGAGAAAAAAACTGGCCTCGCTCGCGACACGCATGGAGCGGAAACGGAGCCAACCCCACGGCGAGGATCTCGACCTCGACGCGGTGGTGCGTGCGCTCGTCGACAGCCGCGCCGGCCAGGCACCCGACGAGCGGCTCTACGTCGAACGGCGACGGAAGCGGCATGATGTCTCGGCGCTGATTCTCATGGATCTCAGCTTCTCAACGGATTCGTGGATCGACGACGCGCGGGTCCTCGATACGATGCGCGAGACGATCTTTTGTGCGGGAGAAGTGCTCGACGAATTCATCGGGGACTTCGCCGTGGCGGGATTCAGCTCGAACACGCGGAGGCAGTGTGAGTTCCACCTCATCAAGGATTTCCGGGAGGACTGGGTGGGATCGCGGGCGAGGCTGGGTTCCCTCGTCGCGAGGGGTTACACCCGCATCGGTCCGTCCCTGCGCCATGCACAGGAGTTGCTCGTCCGGGAATCCGGGGAGCGGAAGATCGTCTTCCTCCTCACCGACGGGCGACCCTGCGACTACGACCGCTACGAGGGAGAATACGGGATTTGCGACGTGCGCAAGGCGATCGAGACGGGGGCGAGGCACGGTATCATGACCCACGCCTTCGCCATCGAGAAACGCGCCCGCGAGCAGTTTCCCCGAATGTTCAAACGCCAGCACTTCGACGTCGTCCCCTCGCCACGGGCCTTCGTGGAGAGCCTCTGTGGGGCGTTTGCGCGCCTCCGCCTCGGAACGTGAGGGAGATCTGTCAGGCCTTCAGGACGGCGTCGAACTCCGCGTCGGTGAAGGCGCGCATCGATTCCGTGCGGACGTAGCCGCGAGAAGCGAGTTCGGAAAGGAGATGGAGGATTCTGCCTTCTCTGTCGGCAGAGAGAACGAGCACCCCGTCGTGGCTGCCGACGGTCCAGTACTGACCTTCCACGGTGACTCCGGACTTTGCGGCGAGTTCGTCGAAGGCGTGCGCGCGGTGGGTCGAGTCGTGGATGTCGGCAGTACCCTTTTCGGTGAAGGTGAGGAGCGAGATGTAGCGGATCATGACTGGATCTGGTGGGTGGTTTTGGCAGGATCGGGTGAAAAGGCTGGACGCGGCTCACGCTCCCGGCGCGGCGGCACGATAAGCGGCGTAGCGTGCTTTCTGCTCCGGCGTCAGGTTCGCGGGATCGGCTCGCGGGTCCGGAACGTGGTTGATCTTGCTGTGGATCACGTTGGCCATGTCCGCGGCGCAGTTCTTGATGTGCTCGGCGTGCTCACCGGCGAAGAGGTCGTCGACCGTGGCGCGGAAGAGTTCGAGCCAACGGTCGAACTGGGGGCGCCCCATCGCGGTGAGAGGAACCAGTTTGGCATGGGCGGCGAGCGGGTTGCCCGTGTATCCGCCGCTGCGGAAGAGAACGGTTTCCCAGAAGGCATACATCTTGGGAAGGTGGGTGGTCCAGTCGATCCCAGCGACTTCGTCGAAGATGAAACCAAGCAAATCGTCGACACGGACACGCTCGTAGAACGCATTGACAAGCCGTTCGATCTCAGCGCGGCCCTCGAGGTCGGGAAGGGGATCATTCATGGGGTAAGCAGTTTGCGCAGCGCCGCCACCGTTGGGGCGATGTCGGCACCGAGGGACTCTTCACGGTGCACGACTCTTCCCTCGGGATCGAGGACGGCGATGAGGTTGGAGTGGGCGAAGAATCCCTCGACCTTCTCAAACTTGAAGTCGAGCGCCACGGCCAAAGTCCGCACCGTTTCGACCGGCGCGGCAAGAAAGGTCCAGCGTCCCGGGGCCATCTTCAACTCGGCCATCTTCGCCGCCATCGCTTCGGGCGTGTCGTTTTCAGGATCGATCGAAAAGAAGACAAAGCCGACTTCGTCCGCCGCAGGGCCGAGAGACTTTTCGATCTGCTGCATGTCGGAGAGGATGCGGGGGCAGGCATAGTTGCAGCGGGTAAAGCCCATGGCAATGACACGAACCTTTCCTCCGAGTTGTTTGAGCGGGACGCTCTCCCGATTCTGGTTCGTCCAGGGATCCGGCAGGTCGTAGATCGTGGTGAATCCGGTTCCGGCTCCAGCCTTGGTTGGCCCGTTCAAAGACTGCGCGCCGCGGAAGCCGAGGCTGTTCACGCAGTAGGTCCCCTTCAGGCTCGAGCGAAAAGCGTAGCGCATAAAGGCGGAGTAGTTGCTTACATCCGAGGCGAGCAGGGACGCCCCCCCGCAGAAGAGGTTTCGCTCGAGCGAGTTGTCGCCCCGGGAATCGCCTACGACCATGGTCGAGTTGAAATCCTGCACCCACTCCCAGGCGAGACCGTGCAGACCGCGAATCCCGTACACGTTCGGTTCCGCCGTTGCAGCGGGAGGGAAGGTGCCGCCGGACGGCCTCGAATACCACTCGAGGAGTTTCTTGACGAATTCCTGGTCCTTGCTCGCGTCGGCCCTGGTCGCATCGGCGAGGGCGACGAACTCCCATTCGTCCTGCGTCGGGAGCCGCTTGCCCAGCGCCTCGCAATAAGCCTTCGCCGCGAACCAGGAGACGTTGGTGACCGGCGCTTCGAGAACCGCTTCGTCGCCGGGATCGAGATCTCCCCGCCAGTGTGAGAGGTATTTCACATCGGCCTGGCTTCGCTCGATCCTGGAACGCTGCCAACCGGGATGCTGCGTGACGAAGGCGAGGAAATCGCGATTCGTGACGAGCCGTTCATCGATGAAAAAAGGGAAGACCTCGCGGGGCTCCGACTCCTTCGAGTAAAGGGGTTTGTAGCCCCCTCCGGCAATCGAGATCATGCCGGGCGGGGCCTGACTCAACTCCTCCGCCCCTGCCGGGATGATGGCGGCGAGGGTCGCGAGCCAGACCAAGGCCCGACCCAGAGAAGAGTTTTCGAGGAATTTCATTGAGATGTCGAATCGGCGTAAGGGAGGATCACTTGTTTGCCCCTGCAGGTGCAGGTGCAGGTGCAGGTGCAGGTGCAGGTGCAGGTGCAGGTGCAGGTGCAGGTGCAGGTGCAGGTGCAGGTGCAGGTGCGGGCGCGGCGGCAGGCGCTGGCGTTGCAGGCGCTGGCGTTGCAGGTGCTGGCGTTGCAGGAGCAGGACCATGCTCATCAACGGTGGCCGGAGCCGGGACGGTGGCCCGGACTTGCTTGACCATGTCCGGGACAACCTCGGTGCCGTTGTTTCCCCAACTGTTGTAGACGTAAGTGAGCACGTTGGCGACCTGCTCATCGTTGAGTCCGAGCTGGGGCATGATGCTGTTGAATTCGGCGCCATTGACTTTCACTTTGCCCTGCAGACCGTGGATCACGGTGGCGATGGCGCGGTTCGTGTCGGCGTTCAAGTAGTCGGCCGCAGCGAGTGGCGGAAAGGCCATGGGAATGCCCTGGCCCTCGGCCTGGTGACAGGCCATGCAGACCTGGGTGTAGACCATCTTGCCACGCTCGATGCGTTCGGCCTTGTTGGCCGCGGGCGGCACTTGGGTGGACTGTTGCGGAATGTTCTGGAGCGCGACGCCCTCGAGCATGTAGATGCGGTCATCCTGTTTGCCGGAATAGGTGAGAAGATTCTCGTCGCCCGCGACCTTGATCATGCCAACGGCCCCCTTGTTGAAGGCGCGGAAGATGGAATGATCAACGAGGATGTAGGTGCCGGGAACCTCGAGTCCGAATTCGACGATGGAGGAACCACCCGCCGGGATGATCGTCGTCTGGACCTGATGCTGGTTCGGGCGGACCCCGCCCTCCGTGTAGACGTTGTCGAAGATTTCGCCAATGACGTGGAAGGAGGAGATGAGGTTCGGTCCGCCGTTGCCGACGAAAAGACGCACCTTCTCTCCGACCTTTGCATTGACCGCGTTGTCGCCCGCCAAGGCACCGACGGATCCGTTGAAGACGACATAGTCGGGATTCTCCTCAAGGGCTTTCTCCATCGAGAAGGGTTGGAGTCCGGCCTCGCCGTGGGGACCCTTGGTGTAGAACTCGGACTGCATCACGTAGAATTCCTTGTCGACCTTCGGAAGGCCGCCGATCGGCTCGACGAGGATCAGCCCATACATCCCGTTGGCCACGTGCATGCCGACGGGGGCGGTGGCGCAGTGATAGACATAAAGGCCGGGGTTGAGGGCCTTGAAAGAGAAGACCGAAACGTGTCCGGGAGTGGTGAAGGAGGCCGCCGCGCCCCCGCCGGGTCCGGTCACCGCGTGCAGGTCGATGTTGTGCGGCATCTTGCTGTTCGGATGGTTCATGAGATGGAACTCGACCTCATCGTTCTGTCGGATCCTCATGAACTTTCCCGGAACGCTGCCGCCGAAGGTCCAGAAGGTGTAGTCGACGCCATCGGCCATGCGTTTCACGACTTCGACGACCTCAAGCTTGATCGTCACCTTGGTGGGGTGGTCCCGCGTGATCGGCGGGGGAACGTTTGGTGCGTCAGTCAGGATCGCATCTTCCTGACCCGAGACAGGTTTGTCGGGCTGTTGGGTGGGATTTGAGAAATGGTCGGGCGCATCAGTGGCGATCGGAATCGAGGTTGCCTCAGGAGTTCGCGCGGCTGCCCTCGATTGAATTTCGCTCAATTCTTTGGACAAGCTGTCGCGGGACATCTGCTCATTCTTGCTGAGTTCATTGTTGCCGCATTGGACGAGGAATGCGGTGACGAAGAGATAAAGTGGCAGGCGCTGGATGCGGGTCATGAGTTGGTAGGTGGTGAACTGAAAAATCGAGTGGCGGCGGTTACCCGACCAATCCCTCGGGGAAATCTAGTCGCGGTGGAGGCTATTTTCGTTGACGTGGGTCAAGAGGCAGGAGGATAAAGGTGTCGAATCTGACAGGAAGGATTCCTTCTCCACGGTCGATCGGTTTGAGTGATCCTCCACCGTGAGAGTTCCAGCTTGTGAGGCTTCCAGAATCGCGCTTTCGTAGAACGCATCGATGTCACCCTTTTCATGGGAGGCGTTATAGGCGATGGCGGACTTGGGATGGAGGTTGCAGAGACCGTTGATCATGTAGGGAAGATCAAACCCCCATCGCAAAGCGGCGCGGAGGGGTTCGATGACGTCCTCGACGCAACGTAGAACGGGGGGCAGCCGGTAGTCCGAATCGCCGAGGTAGCCGAGGAGCAGTTCCATGGGGCAGTTGCCGGCCCCGCGCCCCAGACCGCCCATGGTCGCATCGAGCCAAGTGGCCCCGGCGGCATGGGCCTCGATCGTGTTGGCGAAGGCGAGTTGGAGGTTGTTGTGGGCGTGAATGCCAACGCGGATCCCCCCTGGGGATAGCTCGGCAAGATATTTTTCCACCAATCTGCGGGTCTCGGTCATGTAGAGCGAACCAAAACTGTCGACAACGTAGACGGCGTCTGCCTCGGATTCGGCGAGGAGGGGAAGCGCCACATCGAGTTCCGATTCGTTCAGTGTCGTCACGGCCATGAGATTGAGGGTGGTCTCATAACCCTTGTCGCGGGCATCCTTCACCATCTCGAGAGCGAGCGGGATCTGGTGCGCGTAGCAGGCGACGCGGACGAGATCGATGATGCTTTCCCTCCGCGGTGAAATATCCTCGCGAAAATCACATTTTCCGGCGTCGGCCATGACCGAGAGTTTCGGGCCCGTGCCCCGATCCCCGACGATGCGCCGGATGTCCTCCTCGAGGCAGTATTTCCAGCAGCCGTTCTTTCCGGTCGCGACGTCCTTGCGCGAGGCGCGATAGCCGATCTCCATATAGTCGATCCCGGCACCGGCGCAGGCGGTGTGGACCGCCGAAACGACCCGGTCCTCGAAGTGATGGCCGTTCATGAGCCCGCCGTCGCGGATGGTGCAGTCGAGCACACGGATTGCGGGTGGCTCCGGCAGATTCGCACCCAAGGGGGCGGGATGTTCAGGGAGAGGTCCGTTGTCGTTGATCGATTTCACAAGAATGGGGCCGGTGCGTGGTGGGGCTGCAGAAAGTTCTACCAAACGGGGGGAGTCATTCGAAGCCGAATTTCTTCATTTTCGGGGAGATCACCGCGCGGCAGTAACCGAAGTTCGGATTGTTGCGGTAAAAATCCTGGTGGTTCGCTTCGGCGAGCCAGAAGGTTGCTGCTTCGCGGATCTCGGTGACCACGGGATTGGAAAGCTTGCCCGACTCGTCGAGGGCACGCTTCGACAACTCGGCCCGGTTTTTCTGGTCGGGATCGTGGGTGAAGATGACGGATCGGTATTGTGGTCCGCGATCTTCGCCCTGACGGTCGAGGGTCGTCGGATCATGCACCTGCCAGAAGACATCAAGAAGCTCGTCGTAGGTAATTTTGTCAGGGTCGAAACTCACTTGGATGACCTCGACATGGCCCGTGTTCTTCTGGCAGACTTGCTCGTAGGTTGGATTTTCCACACTTCCACCCATGTATCCGGACTTCGCGTCGAGAACTCCCTCGAGCCGTTCCATGACCGCTTCGGTACACCAGAAGCAGCCGCCTCCGAAAGTGGCGATTGTGGTCGAGGTTTCGCCTGAGGTGCCTGCTGGAGCGGCGTCGGATGTGGGCTGTTCGGCTTTGGATGCCTCCGGTTTCTTGCTGCAGGAGGAGAGTGAAAGCAGCGCGGTGAAGGCGAGCAGGGAAAGAGGGGGCAGTGGTGGTTTTGACAGTCTCATCGTTTGAAATGGGCGGACGGAAGGGAGCTCAAGGAACGGGTTTTTCGGGTGGGGTGCGCACGTCGATCAGCAGCGAATCGGCGGGAACGAGATGGCGGTAAGCGAAGGCCTGCATCATGTCTTCGGCAGGCACGGCGAGGACGACAACGGGCTTGCCCTCGATCTCGGCGGTGCCCTCGACGAGAAGCGGAACGGGCTGTCCCGAGTAGTTGTAGGGAACCGCGATGGAAACGTCGATTTTTTCCGCGCCTTCCGCCACGGGACCACCCTTCAGTTCGAATCCTTCCGGCGCGTCTTTGAGCCGCAGGGCGATGGGGCCGGTGAATCCGTCGAGACGCAGGGCGTGGACCGTGAGTCTCGCGGAGGCACCGGGTTTCGCGTTGAGTGAGGCCGGGGTGGCCCTCAGTGCGAAATTCGGAATGGCCTGGGCGATCCGGAGCCGGTAGGCATGGGCGTAGCCATAGCGGTTCTGGGTGTCGGCGACCTTCACAAAACAGCGCCCATTGTCGGGAAGGTTTACGGTGACGCGGGCGTCGGCATGGTGGGTGGTAAGGCCGGCCGCGGGATTTTCGTAGTCGTCGTTGAAGGCGATCATCCCGCCGTCGTCGTCGTAGACGGTGAGGTTCGCGTCGAGCGGAGATCCGAGACGACGGGCGAAGACCTCGAAGCTCATGGGTTTGTTCCCCGCTCCCTCGACCCGGTAGATATCGACGTCGCCGGGGAGGGAAATGGTTCCGTTGATGAGGCCCGGAATCTCCACGGGATTCGCGGTGCCAAGGCGGTTGTTGTCCTCCCGCTCGGCGTCCTCGGGGAAGGACTCGACGTGGAAGGCGATGGCATTGGAGCGACCGCCCGGTCCGGACGCGGTCAGTTCGACGACGCCGGTCTGGTCCGGCACCGGATGGCGGGGGAAGTGGTTCTCGCCGAGGTTGGCACCGTGGAAGGTGAGATCGACTTCCGATCCGGCACGGGCACCAAGCGGGCTGATCGCGGTGAGAAAGGGCAGTTCGCCCATGCTGACCCGGTAGACGAAGTCCTCGCGTCCGCGATAGATGGAGTCGCGGATGCGCAGGTGGTATTCCCCCTCCTTCGGGATTTTGTAGAAGAGGACGGGATCGGGATCGAAGCGGTAGTCGTCGGCGAAGGCGAGTTCCCGCCCTCTCGCGTCGTGGAGCGAAACCACGGTCTGGAACCAACCGGGAACCGCGTCGGCGAGATAAGGAACGAGGTTCCGTGCCTGGAGGGAGACGACGAGCTTCTCGTCTTCCTTCGCATGAAAGGTGAACTCGTCCACCTCGCCCGGGAGAATGCGTCCGTTGAGGGTGACGGGTGGGATGATAGGGGCGCTTTCGCCACCCCTCGGTCTGGCCGCATTGGGATTGGCTGCGAGACCGACATACTGGAGCAGGTCGAAACGATGCGCGTCGGGTTCGCTTTTCTCGGGGAGGCTGCCGACGACAAAACGCATCGGATTGCTCAAACCCGACGAGGTCTGCAGGCGCCAGTGATGGATGCCGGGAGCCGCGGTTTCCGCGATGGTCACACGCACGCGCACGCTCTCGCCGATCTGGGTGTTGAGTTGCTGCTTGGGATCGTTGCGGCGACGGTCGTATTCGCTCATGAGGCGGAGCTTCTTCTCGTCGAGTTCGGCACCCGCGAGCAGTTGCCGGATTTTGGGGAGAAGGTCGGGAGTCCCGACCGCGCCGGTCTCCTTCAGCTTCACGAACTCGGTTTGGAGTTCACGGAACCTGTCCCGGTAGTCGTCGATGACCTGCGCGGACGGAATCTTGTCGTGTTCGAGGATCTCCGCGTTGATCCCTTCGCCCGAGGCGACCACCCCGATGGGATCATCAAGGTTTTGTCCTCCTACGCTCACTTCGAACGTTGCCCCGGCCTGTCCTCCAGCGGGATAGACGAATCCGATGCGGGGCGCGGCGAACGCGCTGACCGCGGCCAGGACTGTAGTTCCCGCGAGAAGGAAGGGAAGTGGAATGCGTCGGTTCATGGCTCTTCGGGGGGATTCAAACCAGTTCCGTGAGAAGGCCCGCTGTGGGGACTCCCTCGGATTTGTCCGGAACGACCATGGTTGGAGTTCCCTGCGGGTGGGGGAGCGGAGCATCGGCGGGGATGCCAAGCTGTCCGTAGATGCTTCCGATCACATCCGCAGGATAGACGGGACGTTCCGCGACTTCTTCGCCTTTTGCATCGGAGGCTCCGACGACGTGCCCGCCATGGAAGCCGCCGCCGGCGAGGAGAGAGGAAAAGACCTTGCCGTAGTGGTGACGACCGCCGTTCCAAGGCGATTCGTTCGCGACCTTCGGGGTTCGGCCGAATTCGCCGGTGCACCAGACGATGGTGCTGTCGAGGAGTCCCTTGCCTCCGAGATCGGTGAGGAGGGCGGCGAGACCCTTGTCCAGCTCCGGCAGCTTCCGGTTCATGATCTGGAAATGCTGTTTGTGGGTGTCCCATCCCTGGTAGTTGATCGTGATGAAGGGCACTCCCTTCTCGACGAGACGTCGTGCCATGAGGCAGGACTGGCCGAAGGTGGATCGGCCATAGAGATCGCGGAGTTCGTCCTTCTCCTGGCTGAGGTCGAAGAGCTTGCCGGCGTCACCGAGGATGAGTTCGTAGGCCTGCGTCTCCGAATCGACCACCGTCTTGATCGTCGCGTTTCCGGGCAGGGCACCGCCGAGGGTGTTGAGCCGGCCGAGGAGGTTGCGGCGTTCCTTCTGATGATCCTCGGTGATGCCGGGGGCGACGATGCCCTCCACCGCGAAGACCTTGGAGTTCGGATCTCCGCCGGTCGCGAAGGGCTTGTAGCGGGGACCGAGGAAACCGGCCTCGGAAAAGCGGCCCTGGGGTTGTGTTAGGACGACGTAGGGTGGGATGAGTCCGGTGTAGCCCGCGTCGTAGCCCTTGAAGTAGGAGACCACCGCCCCGAGCCCGGGAAAGACATCGCGCTCCGAGGTCCGGCCGGTCTGGACGAGATAAGCGGCCGTCTCGTGTCCGTTGTTCCCGTGGGTCATGCTGCGGATGAGCGAATACTTGTCGGCCTGTTTCGCGAGTTCGGGGAGTAGCTGGCCGATGCGGATGCCGCTGACGTTCGTCTCGATGGGAGCATCGAGTGCGCCCGAGTAGTCGCGTCCGGCCTCGGGCTTGGGATCGAAGGTGTCGATGTGGCAGGGGCCGCCCCAGAGCCAGATCTGGATGACGGACTTGGCCTTGCCCTCGCTCGTGGGCAGGGCCTGGTTCGCACGCACCGCGAAGGGTTCGCATAGGAGGAGGCCGGCGGAGCCATAGACGGCGCGGCGCATGGCTTCACGTCGCGAGAGAGGGGCGCCACCGAGGGATTCTGCGACCCGGACGAGATCCCGGGCGAGGCGAGGGGACGGATGATGGGGAGTCGTGTTCATAGCGGTTGGTGGGTTTGTTAGGGCGACGACGTGAGGATATGAGGACCTCAATGATTGTAAAAAAACTCAGGCTGGTTGATCAGGCTCCAGACGAGGTCGGCGGCGAGGGCGCGACCCGATGCGGTGCCGGCATCGGAGTATGACTGGATCGTCGCGATTTCCTCCGCGCTGGGGAAGCGGGAGAGGATCGTCAGGTAGGCCGTCTCGGCGAGCGTGGCGAACTCTCCGGCCGAGGCTCTTGCGACGAGCGGGCACACCTCGATCTTTTTCTGGATGTGACTGGAGTTGAGAAGGTGAAGCCGCTGCGCGGGATTGGTCTCGAGGTTTCGCTCGAACTGGTACCCGGTGTCCCGGGGTGGGCGACCGTAGAGTTCGAGAAACGAACTCGTGATGCTGCCATCGGGCAGGGCGATGCCGCGGACATCGTCGGGGATGAAAGTGAAGGGCTCGGGGATCGGGCTGCTGTAGGATTCCTTCGTCCCGGTGATCTGGTTGAGCGCATCGATGAGCACCTCCGCCTCGAGCCGCCGCATCGGGTAGTGGGCGAAGTTCCCGGCCGCCTCCGGTGTGTCCTGTGCCGGGATCGAGGAGAGGGCGAAGGTCCGCGAGTTGAGAATCACCCGGATGAGGTGCTTCATGTCGCAGCGCGAGGTGATGAACTCCTGCTCGAGAAAGGCGAGCAGTTCCGGGTTGGACGGGGGATTGTCTTCGCGGAAATCGTCGGGTTCGTTCACGATCCCGCGGCCCATCAGCCAGGTCCAGGCGCGGTTGGCGGCGCAGCGGCTGAACGACGTGTTTTCCGGTCGAAGCAGCCAGCTCGCAAAGATGACTCGTGGATCGCTCTTGCCGGGATCGAGTTTCACGGGCGTTCCATCGGGAAAGATGGCGTTCTTGGAGAGACCATCCTTGTCGGCGGTGGGGTCGAAGTAGACGATTTCCTCCTTCCACTCGGCCGTCGGCTTGAAAGCCACGTTGGCGAAGAATCCTGACATTGCGTCCAACTTCTTCGCGGGCCACTTCTCGGCACGTTCGCCCATGAAGGTCAGTGCGACGGTGGCGGCCATGCCGCGCGGCGTGCGATCCTGCATGGCGCGATAGAAGTTCACCTGTCCCTCGCGGAAGTTGCTGCCGCTGCCCACGAGGAGTTCCTGGGCGAACTGGTGGAAGGGCTTGTTGTCGCGGATACTCGCGTGGATCCACTGGTGATAAATTTGCACGGCATTCGGCCAGAGCTTGATCGGGAACTCCGCCTTCACCCTGAGGACGTCAGCCCACTTCATCGACCAGTAGTCCGCATATTCGGGACGCGAGAGGAGGTGCTCGACGAGGAGGACGCGTTTGCTCTCGTCATTCGAAGCGAGGAAATCCCGCGCCTCGTCCTCCCGTGGCAGGGTCCCGATCGTGACGAGGTACGCGCGTCGGAAGAAGACCGCGTCGGAGCAACGATTCGCAGGTTTTAACCCGAGTTGGTCGAGTTGTGTGAAGACGAGTCGGTCGAGTTTGTCGCTGGGATTTTCGGAGTTTCCGACCGGTCTCACGACTTCGCCAGACTCGAAAATCGGGTGAATTTCGCCCGCCGCATTCAGGGTAAGGCTGGTCGCGGCAACCAGAAGAGGAAGAAGACGGGCGAGGGTCATGGCGGATCAGTGGTCGGAAGGTTCGTGAGTTCGGTAGGGAAGCGCGGAAAAGGCGACGCCCTCGATCTCGACGAGGAGATCGGGACGGCAGACGTCGGCTTGCGCGTAAATGGCGGGGATCCGGCCGAGTCGCCTCTCGCAGACGGCGCGGCAGGCTTCGAAATCCTTGGCATGCTTGACGTAGACTCGGACCTTCGCGAGATCAGCAAGGGTTGCCCCGGCATCGGCCCAGCCCTGGCGCGCGAAGTTTTCCGGAGCGATTAGTTTTTCAATGTTGTCCAAGGTCTGTTCGGTCTGTTTCTCCACGTCGCCCGGATACATGGTTTCGGCGTTGACGATGCTCGCGGTGCCGGAGACCCAGGTGGTGAGGTGGTTTCCGATGCGCATCGCCATGGCGCGTGAGAATTTCGGGCTCTTCCGCGAATACTCCTTTGGATAATCGAAGGCGGAGGTTTGCAGTGGGTTCTCAAGGGAGAGGATGCTGACATCCTTCCGGTCCGTCTGCACTGCGAGGCAGGTGGTGATCAGTCCGTGCTCGAGGGTTCCGATCCCCGTGCTTGCCGGGTAGATGGCATGACCATGATCAGCGGTGGCAAGGTGATTCGAGGCGAAATCGTATTGCTCAAAGAAGTCGGTCCGGGCTCGGTTCAGCTCGCGGTAGCGTTCCGTCCCGTCGTCCTCTTCCTCGGTGATGTTCCCTTGGTAGAGCCAAACGCGCACCACATCGGTGAAGGAGGCGTGGACCGCCGAGAGGACCTTGCCGAGGGCGGCGAAGGCTTCCGCCGACTGTTCGTAAGCGTTGCGATTGCCGAGGTTGAGCGATCCAGCCGAGGCGTGAATCCAGCGGATCCCGTCGTGTTCGACGGTAATGAGATGAGGGCCATGGTAGCCGACGCTGACCGTTCGTGTGCTGATCGCCCATGCCTCGATCGCGATGGCGACACCGCCGCAGGGAGGCTGCACGACAAAGAGGGTCAGCGGCATCTGCTCTCCGTAGTAAGCCTCGAAGAGCTGCCGGGCGGCGGGAGCGTCGTTTGCGTCGGCGAGGAAGACGGTTTGAACGGTCACGGTCATCGGGTCCGTTTGCTGTCGCAGAATGGCCCGGATTGTCGAAACGGCCTCCCATGCTTGTTCCCGGAAACTGCCGCCACATTCCGGTGTCACCATCATGGCAACCCGATGCAACCCATCGTAGCCGACCGTCGTGTGATGCTGCAGCCCAAGGAGACAAGGCGGCAGGTCACGGATCGCCCCATGATCGTGACTCCCGGAATCCAGATGCGAACAATTCTGGCAGTCGGGCTCCCCGCAGCCATCCTCCAAGAGTTGCCGGTCGGGAGCCATTCGGTAGCAGACCGGGTGTTGACTAGGGGCGGAATGAAAAGCCGGGGACTCGGTAGGATTGGCGCTCATGACTGCATTCAGATTAGGGATTTCGTGATTTAATACAAGAAAAAAAGAACTCTTATTCTTTGATTGCGCAGTTTAGGTCAAGATTTGCGGAAAAAAGACATGCCAGAACCTCTGGTTGGAACGGGTGTCAGGCCAAAAAGAGAGCGATGACGAGGATGCCGCCGAAGACGGTCGCCAAAGCGAAAGTCCAGACAACAGCGGCGTTTCGAAGCTCCATGAACTGCCGGGCGACGAGTAATCCTTTTGCGGCGGCGACAGCCAGGATCGCTATCGGAACAGACCCCTGTTCGCCGAGGACAAACCCGAGGGTGGTCAGTGCGATGAGAAGAATCCAGATGATGAGGTTGCGACGGGTCACAGCAGGTAGAGGATTGGGAAGAGCAAAAGCCAGATGAGATCGCAGAGATGCCAGAAGATGCCGCCGGCCTCGACATCCTGGAAACGATCTTGCCCGAAGCGCCCCCGTTTCAGTTGGAGGGCGAGGTAGGCAAGGATCATCACCGCCACGAGCACGTGGATGAAATGGAAACCGGTCAGGGCGAAGTAGAGGGTGAAAAACGCGTCGTCTCCGAAGGTGGCGCCGTGTTGGATTTTCTCGGTGTATTCGATGCTCTTGAGAAGCAGGAAGGCGAGCCCGGTGACGATGGCACCGACGATCCAACGGATCGCAAGGGGAGAGCGGCCCCGGCGGAGTTCCTCGAGACCGCAAGCCATGAACCAGCCACCTGTCAGGAGGATGAGCGTATTGGCAAAGGCGATCGGCTGATTGAGGAGTTCGCGCCCTTGGGCGAACAGGGCGGGTTCCGCGTCGCGCTGGTAGAGAAACACCCCGAGACCGGCACCGAAGGTGATGATTTCGAGAAAGACGATGATCCAGACGAGGATTCCGCCGGGCGGCTCGAATCGAGCCCAGTCGTCGTCTGGCGAGGTGGGGGTGGATGAGGAGGTGGAATCGGTCATGTCTGGAAAAATCCGGCTTGCCGGTAACCAGATCAGGGAGCGAGGGCGATTTCGGCAATCCGTTTCGCAGCAAAGCCGTCGGTCAGCAATCCCTCCTGATAGAGTTGGTCGATCTGTTTCATCCGCCCGGCGATCTGGTTCTCGCTGAACTTGAGGGTGGCGGCTTTGGTCGCGGCGAGCGTTTTCGGATCGGGCGCCGGGAGGGGCTGACCCGCCGGAGCCTTGGCGTTGGGATCCACCACGAGGAGACGGAAATTGGCGGCCGGAACGAGATGGCGCCAGAGGAATGCCTGCATCCGGTCTTCCGATGGGATCGCACGGCGCTGAACCGCTTGGCCCGCTAGGGTTGCGGTGCCGACGAATTCTAGGTCGAACGATTTTCCGAAGGCGGCGGGTTCAGTCTTGATGGCCAGTTTAGCACTCGTTTTCCCTGGTGCGATCGTGACCGGGGCGCAAACCAATCCGGGCGGGGGATCTTTTAAGGCGACCGTGACCGGTCCGGCGTATCCATCACGACGCGCCACGTGCATGGTGACAGAGGCGTTCGCCTTTTGCCGTATCGTCGCGCTGGAGGGAGAGACCCGCAATTCGAAGTCCGGCTGGGCGGTGGAAAGGCGAAGCCGGTAGGTGTATTCGCTCCCGCCCGATCTCACCGTGTCGCCGAGGTGGACGCGATAGGCACCGTCCTTCGGCAGCGTGAAGAGGGCATAGGAATCCGCGTGATGGGTGTTCGCTCCCGCCGCGAGATCCTCATAGTCGTCGTTGAGGGCGAGAAGGATGCCGTCGGGTCCGGCGATCTTGATCACTGAGTCAAGAGGTGAGTCGAGCCGACGGGCGGTGATCTCGACGGCGACGGACTGTTTGGCCTTGCCCTCGAAGACAAAGACATCCCAATCGTTCGATCTTCCGATGCGACCGTTGATGACCACCGGCAGGTTCACTTTCTGCGGGGCGGTGTCGGGGTCGTTGGGTTCCGTCTCGGCCGTCTCAGGGATCGAGTCGAGAACGAAGGGCAGCGGGTTCGAGATCCGTCCGCCCTGTGTCACCGAGATCGAGTGAAGACCGGGGCCGGCCTTCGCGGGAGGATAACGAATTTCCGCGCCCTTGAGATTCCAGCCCTCGATTTTGACGGAGTGCGCCGCCCCGACAGTTCCTCCGAGGGGAAAGATCCCGGTCAGGTAGGGCAGTTCGCCGATCGTCATGCGGTAGATGAAATCTTCTCGTCCTCGGTGAATCGCGTCGGAGATGATGGCCACGTATTCGCCGTCGGCGGGAACTTCGAAAAGAATGACCGGATCCGGCTTGAAACGAAAATCATCTTGATAAGCGATCTCGCGGCCCTTGGCGTCATGAAGCGCCAGGACCGGCTGGAACCATCCTGGAACGGCGTCGGCGATGAAGGGAATGAGTTCGCGGGCGAGGGCGGAGATCACGATTCGTTGCCCCTTGCGCGCTTGAAAGCGATAGCGGTTGACTTCACCCGAGGCGATCTGTCCGTTTACCGTGCACGGAGGCGTGACGCGGCATTCGACCTCTTCCTCGGGTCGTTTGCGGAGGGAAAGCTCCTCCTTGCCGAGCACTTGGAAGGGCGCGGTGAGCATGGGTTTTCGGGTTGATTCGGGCAGTTGTCCGACGTGGAAAGCGAGCGGGTTGGTAATGCCTGCGGGAGTGACGAGCCGGATCTCCCTTCGCCCCGGAGCTGCATCTGCGGCGATTGCGATCTCAAGAAAGACGAGATCGGCAAGGGCCGCGCTGGCGGGACGGTTGGAATATTCCTCGATGCGCTTTTCGATGCGCGCCATCCGTTTTGTCGTCGCGGCGTCGGGAGTTTTGTTGCCGCCCTTCAATGCCTTGAGTTGGTCCCGCAGCAGGGTGATCTCCTGCGGACCGATGCGCTTGAACGTCTCGACGACCCGGGCGGTGACGCCCTTGCCGGTCACCTCGACAGCCATCACCGGGGCGAGCCCTTGTCCACCTGCCTTGACTGCGAAGGTCGTGCCTTGTTGCCCCCCGGCCGGATAGACAAAGCCGGTGTAGGGCCGTGCCTGGCCTCGTGCCGAACAGGGCACGATTGCCAACAAAAGCACCAGGAGAGCGCGGAAAGGGGAGTTCATGAGTTTGTCTGGTTGGTGATGATGTCAGGAAAATCGACGGGGAAGTCGCCTCACATGATCTCGGTGAGCAGGCCGCCGGACTGCTCCTTTTTCGTTTCCGCGGGCAGGACGTGTGCTTCCAGTCCCATGGGGTGGGGCAGGGGAGCGTGACCGTCGATCCCGGCGAGCTGATAGATGCTGCCGAGCAGATCGACGGGGTAGACGGGCCTCTCCGCGACCTCCTCGGCCTTCGCGTCGGAAGCACCCACAACGTGCCCACCCTTGAACCCGCCTCCGGCCACCAGCACGGAGAAGACCTTGCCGTGGTGGTTGCGCCCGCCATTCCAAGGTGGCTGCCAGTCGATCTTGGGGCCGCGTCCGAACTCGCCGCAGCACCAGACGAGGGTGGTCTCGAGCATCCCGCGGTCCTTCAGGTCGGCGAGGAGTGCGGCGAGCCCCTGGTCGAGCTCCGGAGCCTGTTTGCCCATGGTCTGGAAATGGTTGCTGTGCGTGTCCCAGCCGCCGGGATAATTGATGACGATGTAGGGGACTCCCGCATCGACCATGCGCCGGGCGGCGAGGCAGTCCTGCCCGAAGGTGTGGCGTCCGTAGCGGTCGCGGAGCTCGGGCTTTTCTTTCGTGAGATCGAAGACCTCGCGACCCTTCCCGAGGATCATCTCGTAAGCCTCCGTCCGGGCGGCCTCCGATGCCTCGATGATGGGTGTGTTTCCCATCGCTTTGCGCAGCGTATCGAGATTTTTCAGAAGGTCGCGCCGGGCCGTCTGACGGGCGTCGTTGATGTTGCGGGAGACGATCCCCTCCACCTCGAAGCGCGAAGCGTTCGGGTCTCCGCCGGTGGCGAAGGGCTTGAGTTTCGCCCCGAGGAATCCTTCCTCCGAAAAGCGTCCTTGTGGTTTTGTCAGGACGACGTAGGGAGGCAGGCTCCCCCGGTATTCCTTCTCCTTCATGTGGGCGAAGACGGCACCGACGCTCGGGTAGGCGAGCCGGTCTCCGGGCGCATGGGCCGTCTGCACGAGGTAGGCCGCCGTCTCATGCCCGTTGTTGCCGTGCGTCATGCTGCGGATGAGGGAATAGTTGTCGGCCTGCTTGGCGAGATTCGGAAACCATTCGCTCAGCTGGATGCCGGGGACGTTCGTGGAGAGAAATTTCTTCATCGGCCCGTTGTAGTCGTATCCCGCCTCCGGCTTGGGATCCCACGTGTCGGAGTGGGACATCCCGCCCCAGAGGAAGATCTGGATCACCGAGGTGGCCTTGGCGTTGGGTTTTGGCTTTGCTGGCACAGCGGGAGTGGCAGGCGGTTTCGGAGTCGAAGCGGTGGCGGAAGCTGCTCCGGCGGCGAAGGCGTTTCCGCCGAGGAGTCCGGCCGTGCCGAAGAGCCCGATTTGGAGGGCCCCGCGGCGATCAACGGTGCGCGTCAGGCTCATGCCGAGCTGGTGCGGATCGACGAGCAGTGACTCGAGTAGAGAATCGGGATCATTCATGGCATAGACGGTTCGAGTGAAGGAGTCCGTTCAGTGGCGGAAGAGAAATTCGTGTGTGTTGAGGAGCGCCCAGGCGAGGTCGTTCCAGTGCTCGAGGCGGGCGGTTTTTCCGGGCTTTTCCTCCGCTCCGATCCCGCAGTAGGCACGGGCCGCTGCAAGTTCCTCGCGGGTGGGATGCCGGGAAAGGATCGTGAGATAAAGCGTCGTGATCGTTTCGTTCGCCGGTCGCTTCGCCGTGACGAGACCCTTGATCCCGGGGCCGCGTTCCAGCTTCTCCTGAACGTGGCTCGAATTGAGGAGGTGCAGCCATTGTTCCGCCACGACCAGGTTGGTCCGTTCGTCCTCGGTCCCGGTGGCCCGCGCGGAGCGACCGAAAAGCGAAAGGAAGGAACTCGTGATGCTGCCGTCGCCGATGGAAACCGCGGGTTCTCCCTGCGGGATGTAGGTGAAGGGTTCGGGAATCGGGCTGGTGTAGAGCTCCGAGGTTCCCGTGATCCGGTTGATCGCGTCGATCAGCACCTCTGCCTCGAGCCGGCGCATCGGGTAGGTGGCAAACAGGGCTTCGGTTCCCGTCTTCGAGGACTTTGGCAGGGAGGAGAACTGATAGGCCTCGGAATTGAGGATGAGGCGGTAGAGATGCTTCAGATCGTAGTTCGCACCGACCAGTTCCTTCTCGAGGTAGCTGAGCAGTTCGGGATGGGAGGGAGGATTGTCATCGCGCAGGTCGTCCGCCTCGTGGACGAGGCCGCGTCCCATCAACCACGCCCAGGTCCGGTTGGCGATGCTGCGGGTGAACCAGGGATTCTTCGGGGAAATCAGCCAGTCGGCAAAGACCTCGCGCGGATCTCGGCCGTCGCCGAGAGAGACCTTCGTTCCGTCGGGAAGGATCGCCTGTTGCGGGTAGGTCGCCAGCGCTCCCTCTGGCGTTGCCGCACCCTCGATGACGAGCGGTTTGCCGATCTCCTCGATGGACGCCCGACCCGGGGCGGCGTTGCCCGCCAGGGAGTGGGTCCCGGCCGGATCCCAGAAGACGAATTCTTCCTTCCATTCACTGGTGGGTTTATAACCGATCTGGGCGAAGAAGGATGACATTCCCGCAAGCTTCTCTTTCGGCCATCCCTCGGTGCGGGCTCCCATGAAGGTCAGGGCCACGGTCGAGGCGATGCCCTCGGGAGTGCGGCTCGGCATCGCCCGGTAGAAGTTGACCGGACCGACCCGGAAGTTGCTGCCGCTCGCGGTCAGCATCTCGCGGGCAAATTGGTCGTAGGGTTTGTTTTCCGCGAGGGAGGCGACGACCCAGCGGTGATAGAGCTGGGCCGCGTTGGGCCAGAGGTTGATGGGGAACTCCGCCTTGATGCGGAGGAGGTCGCCCCACTTCATGCCCCAGTAGACCGCGAACTCATCGCTTGCGAGGAGCCGGTCAACGAGGCGCTTGCGTTTGGTGGCCGTGTCAGGATCGTCGATGAAGGCCCTGGCCTCGGCCGCCGAGGGCAGCACGCCGATGACGTCGAGGTAGGCGCGACGTACAAAGACGGCGTCCGAACAGAGCGCCGGCCGAACCCCGAGAGGCTTCAGACGGGCCATCACGAGTTGATCGATGCGACATTCCGTCTTCAGGGCGACCGGACTTTCGAACAGGCTGGCCGGGGTGGGGGAACCCGTGGCTACCGTCGCTCCCTTGGCCGGAGCCGGTTTTCCTTCCGGTTTGGATGCGGGGGAAGCCGGTTTGGCGGGAGCGGGATTCGCCTTCGCAGTCACTAATACGGTGCCCTTTCCCGGAGGAACGACCTTCGGAGCGGGCACGGCGAGTGGGTTTGCTTTGGCTGGGATGGGAGCCGGGTTAGGCGATGAGGCTGGGGAGATCTTAACCGTCTCGGCGGCGTGTGATAGGCCCCACAACAGCATGATGGAGAGGCAGATCAGGGGACGGCGAATAAACCTGCGAAGGGCGGGGCGAGCGGATTCCGTGGGCGGAAAAAGACCGACGAGTCGGAGTCCTGGCCGTCCGGACGAGATGGGATCCGGTTTCATGAGATACTACCCTACGGGTCGTTTTCCGCGGCGCAAGCGAAAAACGAATAAACCATCTTTAATTCTTGATAAGGCGCTTTTATGCCTCCAAGTTGTCCTTGTCATGAAACATACACTCCTTGTATCCCCATCCGGCACCCCGCTTGCCGGACGAACCGTCGGCGAATTGGTCGCCGAACGACCGGGCCGTTCCCGGGTATTCCAGGCCTTCGGCATCGACTTTTGTTGCCAGGGAGGCACCACCCTCGCCGAGGCTTGCCAGAGGCGATCCGTTTCGCTGGAGACGGTGATCGAGCAACTTGAGGCTGAGGCGGGCGAGCCGTCCGAAATCGGGACGAATCCTGCGAAGCTTCCTCCAGTGGAGTTGGCCGACTACATCGTCGCCCGCTATCACGATTCGCTCCGTTCGGAACTACCGCGCCTGCAGGCAATGGCGCAACGTGTCGCCAAGGTGCACGGCAGCCACACGCCTTCCCTCCTCCAAGTCTACGAGGTCTTCAACGCCCTCTACTTGGAGCTCGACGGCCATATGATCAAAGAAGAACAGATCCTCTTCCCCGCGATCCGCGTGATGGCTGCGGGAGGTGCCGCGATTCCACTCGACGGCCCCATTGCCTGCATGCTGCGCGAGCACGAGGACGCCGGTGCCGACCTCGCCCGACTCCGCAAGCTCACCCGGGACTACGACCCGCCCGCCGATGCGTGCAACACCTACCGGGCCCTCTTCGCCGGTCTCGCCGAGCTCGAGGAGGATCTCCACCGGCACATCCACCTCGAGAATCAGGTGCTCTTTCCCGCCGCCGAAGCACTTGCCGCAGGCCGGGATTGAGTGTATCGCACCTACTGAAACCATGTTCGTCTACGGAAAGACCGCCTCAAACGCCATTGCCGTGATGAGCTACCTCGCTGGCCGTCCCGGCGAGGTCGCGGGTTCGTCGGAAATCGCGGAAGCGAGAAAGATTTCACACGCCCTCACCGCAAAGCTGCTCACCCAGCTCTCTGCGGCAGGCTTGGTACGGGGGCAGCCGGGTCCCGGAGGCGGCTACCAGTTGGCAAAGGATCCTGCCGAGATCAACCTGCTCGGAATCGTCTCGCTTTTCGAACAGACCGAAGCTCCCTCGCTCTGTCCTTTCGGCCAAGGCTGGTGTGGCAACGGCGATCCCTGCCCTTTGCACGAATCGCTCCTTTCGCTACAGGAACGCAGCCGCGCTTTCCTTGAAAACACGCGGCTCTCGGTGTTTGTGCCCGCGCTTGTCGAGGTCGAGTAGGGACTCTTTTTACCCCCTGTTCCTATCCCCACACTCGCCTTGTGCCTGATTGCCGGGTAGGCTGAGCGTTGGCTAGTCCAGACTTGCTCGTTCTACCCTTCCTGCCCATTGCTCCACTCTGACCCTACGTGAGGGCCATCCTTATCACGATTCGTTTCTTTCCCGATGAAAATCCCAAGGTTCCGTAATTCTCTCGCGATTCTTGCAGTCCTTGGCGCGGCTGGCTTTGCGATCTATCATTTCAAGATTGCCCGGAAAGCGGTGATTTCGCACTCCGTCGAAAAGGGTGACCTCGCATTGGAGGTAATGGGCACGGGGACTCTGGAAGCCAGGATAAAGACGACCATCAGCGCCCGCATTCAGGAACGTCTCGTCGAAGTGCTGGTCGATCAGGGCGATTCGGTGGAGGCGGGTCAGTTGCTCGCGCGACTCGACGATGCGGAATCCAAGCAGCAGGTGGCCATTGCCGAGGCCACCCTCGCGACGGCGAAACAGACTCTCGAGCGCGTTCGTGCGGATCTCGCGAGATCGGAGGCGGTGCTCGCCCAGGCAAAACTCGATTACGAACGGAAGACGGGATTGGCCGTGACCCAGTCCGTCGCCCAGGCCGATGCCGACAAAGCCGCCGAATCCCTGCGTGTCGCCGAAGCGGATCTGAGCCGCTCTCATGCGACCATCGCCGAAGCCACGGCCCAGGTCGGGGTCGCGGAAAAAACGCTTCTTCTCCGCGAGGAGCTGCTCGGCTTCACCGAACTTCACAGCCCCTACGACGGTCTCGTGATCCGTCGGGACCGCGATCCGGGCGACGTCCTCGTGCCGGGAGCATCCCTGATGCAGATCATCTCCCTCGACGAGCTATGGGTCAGTGCCTGGGTCGATGAGACCAGCATGACGACACTCGCAACCGACCAAAACGCCCGCATCGTCTTTCGTTCCGATCCCGACCGCGATTATCCCGGAAAAGTCTCCCGACTCGGGCGTGAGATGGACCGCGAGACTCGGGAATTCCTCGTCGATGTCCGGGTGACCGAGCTGCCACCCAACTGGGCGATCGGGCAGCGCGCGGAAGTCTTCATCGAGACGGGGCACACCAAAGACGCCGTACTCCTCCCACCGGAATTTCTCGGATGGAGGGACGGGCATGCGGGTGTCTTCGTCAATGAAGCTGGCCGGGCTCGCTGGCTTGACCTTTCTCCCGGAGCGCGGGGGAGGGATTTTCTTGCGATCGCAGAGGGGCTGCAAGGCGGAGAAGAGGTCCTGCGATTACCGAACCCGGGAATGGCCGCCCTGCGCGAGGGGAAACGCATCATCACACAGCCATGAACCTCGCCATCCGCGACATACGCCACAATGCGGGACGTTTCGCCTTCACCACGGTGGGGATCGGGATGCTCCTCATGATCGTGATGGGCATGGGCGGCATCTATCGCGGTCTCATCCACGAGGCCACCCTGCTGGTGGATCGCGTCGGCGCCGATCTGTGGATCGTGCAGGGACGGACACGAGGTCCCTTTGCGGAGATCTCGCGAATTCCCGGCAATCTCGAAGACCGCGCCCGCGCCGTCCCCGGCGTGGCAGAGGCCCGTCGCTTCGTCTCCCACACGATCCAGCGCGAGCGCGAGGGACGTCCGCTGCGGATGGTCGTTCAGGGATTGTCCTGGCCGGAGGATCGCGGCGACTGGGTTCCTCTCGTCGCGGGCCGCTCGCTGCGGCAGGGACATTATGAAATGATCGCCGACGACTCGCTCGATCTCCCCCTCGGCACGAAGATCGCTCTCGGAAAAAATGACTACGAGGTCGTCGGACTCACCCGCGGCATGGTCGGAACGGGCGGCGACGGCTTGGCCTTTTTCACCGTCGGCGACGCCATGGCGATCCAGTTCGATCAACCCGGCGAGGCCATCCGTCTGGAGCGGGCCGCACGTCGCGCCCGGGTCGAGGCGGTCGATATCGGGAGGCAACAGCCCCTCTTCCTGGATCGCGCCGTAGGACTTTCGAGCGGCATTCCGGCCTTCGCGACACCCCAGGTCAGTGCCGTCCTCGTCTCGCTGGCTCCCGGAGCGGACCTGGAAGCGGTGCGCCGCACCTTCGAGACCTGGCCGGACATCACCGTCTACTCGACCGAGGAACAGAAGAACCTGCTGCTCTCCGGGATGGTGGACAAGGCGCGGCGGCAACTTGGTCTCTTCCGCGCCCTCCTTATCGTCATCTCGACCATCATCATCGCGCTCATCGTCTACACGCTCACCCTCGACAAGGTGCGGGACATCGCTCTGCTCAAACTCATCGGGGCGCGCAATCCTGTCATCATCGGCCTGATCCTGCAGCAGGCTTTGCTCATGGGCCTCGCCGGCTACGCGATCGCCTGGTGGGGCGGACAGTATGCCTTTCCGCGTTTTCCCCGGCTCGTTTTGATCTCCCCCTCCGATCTCGTCAGCCTTGCCGTGATTGTCGTCGTCATCTCCATCCTCGCCAGCTTTCTCGGGATCTGGAAGGCGATGCGCATCGAGCCTAACACCGTTCTCGCCGCATGAGCATCCCACCCGCCATCGTGGTCGAACATCTCCGCAAGGTCTACGGCAGCGGGCGTACCGAGGTCGTCGCGATCAGCGACGCCAGCCTCGAGATCGCCCGCGGCGAGATCGTTGGAATGCTTGGTCCAAGCGGCTCGGGAAAGTCCACCATTCTCACCGCGATGGCCCTGATCAATCCGCCGACGAGCGGCCGCGTCACCATCAATGGAGAACTCGCGCTCGAGGGGCCGCGCGCCCTTGTCGATCTGCGCGCCTTCCGACGAAAACACCTTGGCTTCGTTTTCCAAAAGGCGAACCTCATTCCTTTCCTCACCGCCCTCGAGAACGTGCAAATCGCTCTCGAGGTGAATGACGTCGCACCCCGGGCCGCCCGGAAACGGGCACTCGAACTGCTCGGTTATCTCGGTGTCGAGGCGCGGGCGAAAAACCTCCCCACCGCCCTCTCCGGTGGCGAACAGCAGCGCGTTGCGGTCGCCCGCGCCCTCGCCAACGAGCCCACCCTCATCCTCGCCGACGAACCCACCGCCGCCCTCGACAGCACCCTGGGGCGGCAAGTGATGGAGTTGTTCGCCCGGATCGCCCACGAGCGGCAGGCCGGTGTTCTCGTCGTCACCCACGACCACCGCACCCTTGACGTTTTCGACCGTATCCTCGACGTCGAGGACGGCATGATCCAGGAACGGAAAGTTCACGGGGACTCCCCGACCGGTCGCTGATCGCGGGCCATCTCTTTGGTGGAGCGGCGAGAGTGCCGCTGCCACATTCAAAAAAAAGGCCCACTCTCAGTCCTCCTCGTCCCGCTTTACGAAACGCTTCCGGTGCCCCAGGAGCCAGAGCAGCGAGAGAATGCCCCAGGTCCAACTGGCGTAAATGTGATGGGAAACCATCGTCGAGGGAACCCAGGCGGGAGTCGCCCGGGTCGTGGCCGCGAGGACACCGAGGAACACGAGGAAACGCACCCATTTCGATTTCACGAAAAAGCCCTCGAGGTCGCCGCTGTGCCCGAAGAGCACGCGTGAGCCGACGATCAGCATCAGCATGCCGAATCCGCCGATGTAGAGCAGGTGTTCGATGGAGATGTGCTGAATATAATTGAAGGGTGCGAGCACAATGCCCAGCCAGCCGACCGCCAGGGCCCAGAACAGGCCCGTCGTCAGAGAGCCGCCTTGGCGCGGTGTCCAGGTCACCTCAAGGAGCAGGTATCCCGCGGCCACGACTGAGCGCAGCCCATAACCGAGTGCGACCTGTCCAAAGGCTTCGAGGAAAAAACTGGCCACGAGCAACACGGCTGCCGCGAGGGCTCGGATGAGTTTCGTCCGGGTCTGCGCGACGGTCTTCGGTTCACCAAAATCGCCACCGAGCATTCTCGGAAAGACGAAGGAGCCGATGCCAAGCACCGGTGGGAGGAGCAGGCCCTGATAGAGCAGCAGATTCGCGAGGCGATACAGCGGGAGGTCCCGCAAACTCACTCCGGAAAGGTGCAGGACCGTGCCGGCGAGACCGCAAACCAGGCCCGTGAGGGCGAGGAGCATCTGCGGCGGCGGTGCTTCCTTGCGGAATTTCACCACCCGGATCACGAGGCAGAGCAGCAGTGACACGAGGAGCGCGACGAACGCGGCGTCACCCCAGGCAAGTTGTTGCCGCAGATGGCAGATCGAGCTGAACTGGTGCAGCGAAAAGAGCCAGAGCAACTCCGCTGGCGTCAGCTTCGGTGCGGTGGCCATGCGCGGTCCGGCCGTGCCGAGAAATCCGACGACAAAAGCCCCGCCGAAGGCCTCGATCATGAGGCGTGCGTGGACGAGATTCGGAAAGAAGCTCAGGTGCTGCCCGTAAAAGAGCGGCCACAGGGAAACACCGATGAGGCTCCACACTGCGCCACTGGCGAAGAAGAGACGATAGGGCTCCGCCGCGAGCCAGCGGAGGCCGTCTTTGCGCGGCCCCTTGGCTTTGTGTTTCTTGTGTTTGCAGGCAGGGAAACTCATGGGGGAAGGCGGGAGCCGGATCGATCGATACTCCCGCCTCACGCCACCGCAAGGGCGTTCTGCCGTTCCTCTTCGCGCAGGTAGCATCCGGGATCGGAGCCCCAAAGATCACCCCCGTTCGCAAAGGCCGCCCGTGTGCGGAAGCCGCCGCCGCAAATGCCGAACCACTGGCAGTCGGCGCAAGGTCCGCTGAGTCGCGCCTGCCGCTCGTCTGGGGAGAGCCGTCCGATCGAGCGGATCGAGTTTAGCATCGGTGCCGATTCCGGATTGGCTCCCTCCCAGATCTCGGAAAAGGGCATCCGCTTCACGTTTCCGAGGGTCACGCTTTGCCAGAACTGATCGGGGTGTACATTGCCCTGTGTGTCGATGTTCGCGATGCCGCGTCCCGAGCTGTTCGCGCCGCCCCCGTTCCACGCGAGAAGGCGACGCGCCTCCGCGAGATTGGGGTGATTTTCCCGCTCCATCCGCACCAGCAAATAGGCACCATCCGCCGGCTGCGTCACCGTGAGCAGTTCCCGGGCGATGCCCTGGGCATGCCATTCCTCGACCCGGGCGATGAGCGTGTCGATGGCTCCCCGGGCTTCGTCGGCTCCGAGGACCTGCAGCTCGCTCCCGCGCCCCGCCGGGACGAGGTGGTAAAAGCAGACGCGCTGGATCTCCTGTTCTTCGATGAAATCGAGGATGCGGTCGATGTTCTCGACATTGTGCCTCGTCAGGGTGAGGCGCAGGCCGGTCTTCTGTCCCACTGCATGGCAGTTCTTGAATCCCCGGACGGCGGCGTCGAAGGCCCCTTCCTTGCGGCGGAATTCGTCGTGGATCCGCCCGATCCCGTCGAGGGAAATACCGACGTAGGCGACCTCTGCGGCCTTGAGGAGGGCGGCCTTCTCCTCGGTGATAAGGGTGCCGTTCGTCGAGATTGTCAGCTTCAGCCCGGCCTGCGAGGCCTTGTCGACGAGATCGAAGAAGCGGGAATGGATCATCGGTTCTCCGCCCGAGAGGAGCAAGGAAGGCACTCCGTAGGCTGCGAGATCCGCCACGACCGTTTCCATCTCCTTCCAGGTCAGCTCGCCCGGATATTTCGCCGCGTTCGAGTCCGAGTAGCAATGCACGCAGCGGAGGTTGCAGGTGCGGGTGATGTTCCAGACCGTGATCGGCTTGCGGGTATCGGCGGCGCGATGGGCGTCGGACCCGTGACCGTAGCGGAGGCCGTCGGCGGGTTGGGCAGCGCCCGTCCAGAGTTTGGTGAGATTGATCATGGGATACAAGTGGGAGGAATGAGAAGCTTTTGTGGGTTGTTAGTCTGTTATCCCGCAAGGACAGGCTGGTAGATGCAGGCGGGATCGGCCGCAAAGGGATCGCCGGTGACCCCGTAGGCCCGGGCGCGTGAGCCGCCGCAGACGCTGCGGAATTCGCATCTCCCGCATTTGCCGCCGAGCGCGTTGTTGTCCCGCAGCGAGACGAAGAGGGGATGCTGCCGGTAGATTTCGGCGGGATGGGTGGACCTGACATTGCCACAAACAATGGGGAGAAATCCGCTCGGAGAGACCTCGCCGGTATGGGAGATGAACATCACGCCGCGCCCGTCCCGTATCCCCGGGGGCGAGCTGAGTCCCGGTCTCGACCGCGAGGCACCGCCGCAGCGCTGCTGGATGAGGACGCGGCGGAAGTGGTGGCCTTCCGTCGTCTTGACCGCGAAGGGAGCGTTCCCGACGAGTCCCGCCATGTCTTCGAAGATCCGCTCGATCTCCGCTGCGTCGGGTAGGGACTCCAGCCCGGCCCGACCGGTCGGGACGAGGAGGAAGACACTCCACATTGCCGGCTTGAGGACAAACATGAGCCGCTTGAAGGATTCGTATTCTTCGACGTTGCCTCGGGTGAGGGTCGTGTTGATCTGGAGACTCAGGCCCGCCGCGTGGGCTCGCCTTACCGCCTCGATGGTCCGGTCGTAGGTACCGGGAACTCCGCGGAAGGCATCGTGGGTTTCCCGGGTGGCACCGTCGAGACTGAGGGACATGCGCTGCACCCCGGCCTCCTTGAGTTGGGCAAAGTCGGTCCTGAGGAGTCGAGGTGTTGCCGAGGGACTCAGTCCGACGTGAAGCCCGGCTTCGCTCGCGTTGCGAACCAGATCGATCGCGTCCCGTCGCATCAGGGGATCGCCCCCGGTGAGGATGAGCATGGGGGGCTTCCAATCGGCGAGTTGTCCGATCAGCCGTTGCGACTCGGCCGGATCCAGTTCCTCCGGATTCCGGCGCGGCTGGGCCTCGGCCCGACAGTGCTGGCAGGCCAGAGCACAGGCCCGGGTAATCTCCCAGAAGACAAGAAAGGGGCGGTCGTTGAAATCAAAACCTTCCGCCGTGGGCGCACCGATCGGGCGGGTAACAGGGTGGGGATGCATGCTGGAGTAATTAAAGAATAAACATTCCTGATTTGCTCTGCATGGATTGTTCTCGTCTGTGCACGTGTTGCTCACGGTGGCGCAAATTTCACTTCCTTCCACAGATGTTCATCACCGCGAAGGACGTCCCCCTTTGGCGGTGCGAAAATCGAGCGATGAGCTGTGCAAGTGCATCCGCAAGGACCGACTCCTCAGGAGCCGGTGCACCACGAGCTTCGATCCACATGCTCGGGTTTCTGAGGTTCATGGTGACCCTCGTGAACGATCTCACCACTGTCGGCGGCATCGCGTCGGACTCGAAGATGCACTACATCCCACCTGCCTGTGCCGCAGCGCTGCGGAAAAACCGCCGGACGACTGCGACACAGGGGACTTTGGCGACGGTTACTTCAGCACGCTGAGGTCCGCGCCAAAGTTGATGTGATAGGCGGCACCGTCGATGACGAGGGCGGGCACGGACTTGACTCCGGCGGCCTCGGCTTCGTCGACGCGGCCCTTGGCGGTGCCGAGGTGGACGATCTCGACATCGAAGCGGCCCGCGTCGAGCGCGGCGGCGACGTTTTGCTCGGCGGCGACGCAGACGGGGCAACCGGCGTGGTAGAATGTGGCTTTGGTTTTCATTTGGATGTGTATTGGTTTTGGTTTTTCAATCCTTCATCGGACTGCGGATGGAGCTTGCGGGTGTTCCTCAAAGGTGGAAAGAGGGTACTATTGCGTGGGAGGGCACCGTTTTGTGCCTGCTAGCCACAGTACAGCTGAGACGATACGAACGCGCATGAAACCAAAACGAGACACCACGAAGAAGCCGGGGCATTTGCCGCTCTCAGAACGCACGGCGTATCGTCGGCTGGAGGACGTGGTTGGCTGCAAATGGTCGGCGGCGGTGCTGGCGGCCATTGGTCGCGGCGTGACGCGCCCCGGGCAGCTTGAGCGGTTTATTCCAGGAATCTCGACAAAAGTTCTCAACGAGCGTCTGCGCAAGCTGGTGGACTACCGCCTCATCACGCGCACAGAGATTGCAGGCAAGGTGCCGCGCACGGAGTATGCACTCACGGCCACGGGCGTGAAACTCAACGCCATCATCGAGAGCATCCGTGATTTGGATGAGGAGCATGACGCGGGCACTGAACCATGAGCACACTAACCATCATTGGGCTCCAGACCGGCCAGCCACGCACGCTGGGAACTCCGGGCGCTGCTGATCCGATGGATCGCGAATGGACGACGGGGTTCTTCAAAGAGCCGGTGTCAGGTGTACGGCAGGTCCGGGCACTGGGGATCGAGGGCGATGGTCAGGCTGATCTCGTGAACCACGGCGGGCCGGACAAGGCGATCAATGTGTATCCGTCCGAGCACTATTCGGTGTGGGAGGAGGAGCTGGGCCTCACGCTGCCATCGGGCGCGTTCGGAGAAAACTTCACTACCACAGGCATGACCGAGGCGGACATTTGCATCGGCGATGTCTTTGCGGCGGATGGTTTGGTGCTGCAAACATCTCAACCCCGTCAGCCGTGCTGGAAGCTCTCTCGCCGCTGGCGCATCAAAGACCTCGCCGCACGCGTGGAGCGCACGGGCCGGACGGGCTGGTATTTCCGCGTGTTGAACGGCGGCACCGTGCAGACGGGCACCGTGCTGACCCTGGTGAAGCGCCCCGCCCCGCAGTGGGTCATCGCCACCGCCAACGAAATCATGCATCACCGCAAAGAGGATGCTGAGGTGGCACTGGCTCTTGCTGGTTGTCCAGGCCTGTCAGCGAGCTGGCAGCGGAGCCTGACCCGCCGCGCCTTCGGCGAGGCAGGGGAAACCAGTCTGCGGCTGGACGGGCCGAGGTAGCTTCCCTCAGCTTGGCAACAGGATTTTGATCATGCGGCTGCGCTGTGGGCCGGTGACAAAATCCCGCAGGGTGTGGGCGTCTAGGCTGTCGTAAAAGGCCTTCCGGGCCTTCGCCAAAGCTGCTTTCAGCTTGCAACAGCCATCCAGGCGGCAGGTGTTGCTGGCAGCGTCGAAGCATTCGACCATGATGGGCTGGTCTTCCGTCTCTCGCACGAGTTTGCCTATGCGGATGTCCTCTGGTGGGCGGGCGAGCTGGATGCCGCCGCTTCTTCCGCGCCGGGTGTCGAGGTAGCCGAGCTTGGAGAGACCTTGGACGATTTTTGCCACATGGTGCTTTGAAATGTCAAAGGCGGAGGCGACCTCTTCGAGTTGGAAAGCCTCCCCCTTCACTGCGGCGAACATGAGGACGCGAAGTGAGTAGTCACTGAAAAGGCTGAGTTTCATGGCGGTGTCACTTTTAATGTTGCGTTTTTCTGCGCGATATGAAAGAAGTATTTCTGATGCTTCTTTAAGATACGCCTATGGCCCAGTTCAACTCACTCTTGCTCTTCCTGGCACTCTCGACCGTCGTCGTGGTGGCATTTGTCTTCGTAGCTCGCAGCACGCGCAATCCTGCTGAGGTGCCCTACGGTGCCGTGACCGGCGTCCGGCGGCGGCTCTTCTGGGTCATGTCGGTGGCTCTTCTTGGCTTTCTCGGGCTGACGTTGCCGCTGTTGCCATATCCGCATGCTGACCAAAAGCCGGATCGTGTGGTGCATGTGCGGGCCCGGCAGTTCTTGTTCGAGTTTTCTGACAAGGCATTTCCGGAAGGTGACGGGATGGCGGTGCCCGCAGAGTTACCCCCGGTCAAGGCAGGCGAACTGGTCGAATACCGAGTCAGCGCAGTTGATGCAACGCACGGTTTTGGCATATACAATGAGAAGGGCGATCTCATTCATCAGGTGCAGGCGATGCCTGGATATGTGAATCGACTGCGAGTGCGTTTCCCGTCCGCAGGCACCTTCCAGGTGCTTTGCATGGAGTATTGCGGAGTGGGTCACCATGTGATGCGTGCCACCATCGAAGTCGCGGCGAACTGATCGCCCCCATTTTCATAGAGCCTTTTCAACAGCAATCATCTGCCCTGCAAACATCATGAGCACCGAATCCGTCACCACTCAACTCCCTCCCGCGCAGGAGGCATCCCTGAAGAAGCTCACCCTGATCTGGGTGCTGACCATGCTGGCGCTCTTCCCCATTTTGGCGTTGCTGGGTGGGCTGATGCGCTCCGCACAGGCAAATTTAGTGACCAACCTGCCTGCCGACCGTTTCTACAGCTTCATGACTTTGCACGGCGTGGGCATGGTGGGCACCTGGTTTGTGGCTGCCATGGCGGGCGCAGTGTTCTGCCTGCGGCGATACGTGGCGGTGTCGGTGAAGGTGAACTGGATCGCTTATTTTGGCACGTTGCTGGGCGTGGTGCTGCTGCTTGCCTGCACGCTGATCGGGAAATACGGCGCGGGCTGGTATTTCCTCTACCCGCTGCCGTTCAAGGCCATGGGTGCCTGGGAGGGATGGGCCACGGCCACATTCTTTGCTACGCTGGGGGTGCTTGGCGTCTCCTGGACCTTATGGAGCCTGGATCTCGTCCGGGCGATAGCGGTCAAATATCCGCTCTCTGCCGCACTGGGCTGGGACTGCATCCGGGGCAAAAAAGACGCGCAAGAGGTGCCCCCTTCAGTCCTGATCTCACTGGTGGCCACGCTAGCTAACCTTGTGGGACTGGTGACAGCTGTGGTGCTACTGGTGCTCCTCGCCATTGAGCATCTGGGTGGAGGCACACCCAATGACGCCCTGCTGCTGAAAAACCTCACTTTCCTCTTCGGCCACCTGCTGGTGAACATCACGCTCTACTTTGGCGTGGCGATGGTCTATGAACTCCTCCCAGCCTACACAGGTCGCGCCTGGAAGAATAACAAGCTTATTGCCATCGCGTGGAACATCGTGCTTCTGCTGGTCATTTTGGCCTATTTCCACCATCTCTACATGGACTTTGTGCAGTTGCGTTGGATGCAGTTGGTGGGGCAGATTTCGTCCTATATGAGCGCCATTCCTGCGGCGGTGATGAGCATCTTTGGGGCGCTGGCCAATCTGTATCGCTCAAAGATGCGCTGGACGATGGCCTCTTCGTTGCTCTTTCTCGGAGTGCTCGGCTGGACCATCGGCGGCATCGGCGCGGTGATCGATTCCACCGTGGCGGTGAATCTGCTTTTTCACAACACACTGTGGGTGCCGGCGCACTTCCACACCTACTTCCTCATGGGGCTCACGCTGATGGTTCTGGGTGGTTGCTTTCACATTGCCGAGGCACTCTCCGGCGAGATTGAGAAAAAGTGGCTTTCCAAGCTGGTGCTTGTCCTCATGTGCGTCGGCGGATACGGCTTCCTGCTCATGTTTTACATTAGCGGCGCAGACTCCGTGCCACGCCGCTACGCCAGCTACTCCCCGGACATCGCGCAGGGCATCATCCATGCAAAAATCGCCACAGCCTTCGTCGCTGTCTTTCTGGTCGGCTTGCTTATCTATATCTGGGAGACAGGCCGCCGGTGCGTCCGGGCCTTCCGCGCAGTCTAGATTTCCTTGAGTGCATCCGCTTGGATGGATCTACCCGCCTGATGAGAAGCATTGCCGCCATTGCCGTTCTCCTAGGCATGTTTTCAGAAGTCGCGTTGGCGCAGACGGAGGGGGCCGTCCCGTCCGGCGGCACCATTCCCAGGCCTGATGAAGCTGCGGTCGTATTCCAACCGCTGCCTGACATCCAGATCGAACTCGACGACGGCAGCAAACCCCACCTGTCTGAGCTTTGGCAGCAGCGTCCGCTGCTGCTCACGCTGGTTTTCTCACGCTGTTACGGTGTCTGTTCACCTTTTCTCAAGACCATCCGCTCCGTGGCAGACGACGTGGGCGGCACGGCCCGTGATTACGATTTTCTAGTGCTCAGTTTCGACTCTCGGGACACCACTGACGAAATGAAGATCATGGCGGAAACCACTGGAGCGGCTGGCCGTGAAGGCTGGCACTTCGGCATTGCCTCGGAGGCCGACATCGATCTACTGACAAAGAGCATTAGCTTTCAGTTCAAGTGGAACGAGACATCGCAGCAGTTCGATCATCCCGCCACTCTTGTTGCCCTTTCAGAAAAAGGCAGAATCGTCCGGGTCGTCACCGGCGGTGCCCTGTCCCATGCCCGATTTCGGGAGGTGACCAGCGAGCTGCGGGGAAACTTCGTGCCCATTTACCCCACGGCAGCGGATGTTCGGTTCCGTTGCTTCGAGTTCAGCGCGGACGGCGTGGCGCGGCCCTCGTGGGGAATGCTCATCCTCGTCTTACCCGCCCTCTTCAGCCTGCTCATCACGGTGGCGGTCTTCCGTATCGTCCGCCGAAATCCACGCCCGACATCAAAATCTTAATCTCAACCCAAGCCACGACCATGAAAAACACCCATCTCTTCCTCACCTCGCTCTGCCTTCTCGCATCTGCCAGTTTTCTCAGCAGTTGCGGAGACAAGAGTGACAGTGCCAGTCCGGCGGCTCAATCCCCCGCCGCAGACGGGAGCATCACCATCGAGGCAAACGACATGATGAAGTTCAACCTCGCTGAAATCACCGTCATCACCGGCAAAGAGGTTAAGCTGACGCTCAAGCACGTCGGCAAGATGCCCAAACAAGCCATGGGCCATAATCTGGTGATCCTGAAATCCGAGGCTGATGTGCTACCCTTCTCCACCGCCTCCACCACCGCAGTGGCTACGGATTACATTCCAGAAGCCCACAAAGACAAGATCATAGCCCATACCAAAATGCTCGGAGGCGGAGAAAGCGATACCATCATCTTCACCGCGCCCGCGCCCGGCAGGTATCCCTATATTTGTTCCTTCCCGGGACACTTTGCCGTGATGCGCGGCAATCTGGTCGTCACCGCACAGTAAAACACCGCCCAGACCACCGTGCCCATTCCCACACTGAGAAAATGGCTCGGCATCGAGATCATTGAGGTCAGCCTTACTGAAAAGCTCGTCGCCACCTTCGGTGGCGGGCTGGCACTTCTGGCGCTGGTTGGTATCACCGGCCTGATACTCCCGGGTGCTGGAGGCTCGGCAGTGGTCGCCTCCATGGGAGCCTCTGCGGTGCTGCTCTTTGCCGTTCCGCATGGCGCCCTTTCCCAGCCCTGGCCCGTGGCAGGAGGGCATCTCATCTCAGCCTTTGTAGGAGTGCTGTGCGCGCGCAGCTTTGAACATCCCGCGCTGGCAGCCTGCTGTGCGGTGGGGTTTTCCATCGGTGCCATGCACCACTTCCGCTGCATCCATCCGCCCGGAGGTGCCACGGCGCTCACGGCGGTATTGGGAGGCAGCGCGATACAGGATCTTGGCTTTCACTACATGCTGGTGCCGGTCATGGTCAATGCGTTCGCTATGTTGTTGCTCGCTGCGGTCATCAATTTATTCTTTCCCTGGCGGCGTTATCCTGCCGCCTTCAACCGTCCTGCCGGGCCGCCACCGACCGATTCATCACACACTCTTCCTCCTCCCCCCACGCATGATGAGGTTGTCCAAGCGCTACGATCTCTGGATTCCTTCGTGGACATCAGCGAGGCGGACCTGCTCCACCTCGTCAGGCTTCTTCAACCTCACGATCCAACTCAGGCCGCCCCGCCCGCAAAAGAAGACGAACCATGAAACGCAGACGATGCTTCACAAGACCTCACCTCCCGCGCCGACATCATCCGCCTCGTGGACGCCTTTTATGTTCGCATTCGCCGTGATGAAAAGCTCGGTCCCATTTTCAACGACATCGCTCAGGTGAACTGGGAGACGCACCTGCCCAAGATGTATGACTTTTGGGACACGGTGCTCTTCCGCGCTGGCACCTTTCGCGGAAACCCTCTCGCCGCACATGCCAAGCTGGTCAGCACGGCAGATATGAGCAAAGCCAGCTTTGATCACTGGCTGGAGCTTTTCACCGCTACGGTCAATGATTTCTTCCAGGGAACCAATGCCGCCGTTATCCTCCGCAGTGCCGAGGACATGGCCAACGTCATCTACAGCAAGATCAACCAAGTGCCCGATCCCCGCTTTGATCCCGCCAATCTTACTCCTGAGCAACGCGAACGCTACGCACGCTACAAACAAACCGAGACACCGTCATGAAATCCCTCCTCGCTCTCCTTTGTCTCTGCATCACGCACCTCCACGCGGAGGAGTTTGACCGCTACGGTGGCTCCATGGCGATCAAGGGAAAGGCCACGGGCTGGTTTCATCTGGAGGAGGTGGAGGGGCGCTGGTTCTTCATCACGCCGGAGGGGCATGGCTACATTCCCATCGGCGTGAATCACCTCGGCACCTACTTCAGTGGTGGAGCACAGAAGCTGCGACCCACGGAGCATAACTTTGTCAAAGAACGGCACGCTGGCAGCCTGAAGGCGGCTGCTGCGCATGTGGAGAAGCTGGTGCGTGACTGGGGCTTTAACTACGCGGGCTATGATGCACCGCCGCAGTTGCAGGAGACCTTGCCTTTCTCCGTTGCATTCAAGCAGACGCAGACCTCGGGCGTGACCGTCTTCGGCCCGCCGCAGTATGTGGATGTGTTTGCCCCGGGGTTCGCGGCGGACTTGGACAAACGCGTGGCGGAGTCTTGCGGGAAGCTGAGGGAGAACCGCTTTCTCCTCGGCTACTACCTCATCGACCTGCCGCGCTGGGGTGACTGGGCCTACCTGGACAACGAGGAAAAGAAGCAGGGCGTGAGCTGGCTTTCCTTCTTCCGCAGTCTGCCGCCCGGCTCGCCCGGCAAGCTGGCGTATGACAAGGCCACCCAAGGCGCTGCGGACCTCAAAGCCGCTGAACTCGCCTTCACTGCCGAGATCGCGGACCAGTCCTACCGCCTCACCGCCGAGGCCTTCCGCCGACATGATCCGAATCATCTCGTGCTCGGCGAGCGGTTCGCCGGATCACGCCTCTTCATGCCGGTGGTGGAGAGATCGGCGAAATACTTCCCCATTGTCGCCATCCAGCTTGAGGGTGATTTCGATGCCACGACGTATCGCGACATCCATCAGCGCACGGGCAGGCCCATCATCAATGCGGATCATGTCGCCAACTTCCTCACGCCCACCACGCAGAGGGTGCTTGGCGGTGCTTTGAAAGACGAAGCCGAGGCCGCTGCGCTCTACGCCCGCTATCTCCGCGCCGCCTTCACGGAACCGTATTTCATCGGCTACAATCGCTGCCAGCTCGCCTCCCGCATCTTTCAGGACGGTCCGCCCGCAGGGTGGAAGCAAGGCATCCTTGATCCCGCGGGCGAGCCCTACCCGCTGCTCCTGAAAGCCATCACAACGACGAATCGCGAGGTGTTGGAGCGTTTGTATCAACCCTCGAAATCAAGCGACCCATGAAACGCACGCTCATCACCACGCTCACCTTCATCTGCGGCACGCTCGTCTTTGCCGCCGAACCGCCCAGTGTTGTGGACGCACGAGCACAGGAGGCGCAACCTTCCACGCAGACTGAACTGGGCACGCGTGACAGCCGATTCACGCTGAACGGCAAGCCCACGTTTTTGCTGGGCATCAGTTACTACGGCGCGTTGGGCGCCCCGGAGGACTTCATCAGCCGCGATCTCGATGATATGCAGCGCCACGGCTTCAACTGGATTCGAGTCTTTGCCACTTGGACCTTCTTTGGCAACGATGTCTCGGCCGTGGACGAGGAGGGCAAGGCGCGCGAGCCGTTTCTGGGCCGGCTCAAGTGGCTGATCGCCGAATGTGACCGGCGAGGCATGGTGGTGGACGTTACGTTGATGCGCGACAAGGGCACGACGGGGACAGGCCGGTTGCCGACACTGGC